>Ga0207976_100165_pt1 | contig 48152 bp, 49 predicted proteins | sample LakWasMe94_HOW11_2_FD_183916 | JGI IMG/M metagenome (GOLD analysis project Ga0207976, IMG submission 183916) | Freshwater sediment methanotrophic microbial communities from Lake Washington under simulated oxygen tension - Sediment Metagenome... | ecosystem: Environmental > Aquatic > Freshwater >...
GGATACAGCGGCAGCTTCAGCCCGGGCAGCGCCAGTTCGCCACTGCGATGACCGGCGGCGAGTATCAGTTGGTCCACTGCCAGCACCTCGTCGCCCAGCTCGATGGCCTGCACCTGGCCGCCTGCCTGACGAATGCCGGTGACCGGGCGCCCCGTCAGCAACTGGCAACGGCCGGAGGCCTGTAGCCGCGCCACCAGTTGCTGGCAGAAGGCGTGACAGTCGGCCACCTCTTCGTCCGGGGTGAAGATGCCGCCGACAAAGGGCGCACCGCCGAGGGTCGGCTCCAGCTGCACGCATTCGGCAGCGGACAGCACCTGCTGCTGGCACGGATCGGCCAGGCCGTGGCGGGCATGCTCGAAGCTGGCGGTTTCGCGAAAGGTCACCAGCTTGCCGTTGCGCCGCCAGTGAAAACCCTCGAGCCGGTCCTCCTCGCGCCAGCTCTGCAAGGTGGCCTGGCTCAACAGCGCCAGGCGCAGCAGATGGGCGCCGTTGCGCCGGTTGACCGAACCGCGGCAGGCCGCCAGGAACCCGGCCATCCAGCGCCACTGCGCCGGGTCCAGGCGCGGGCGCAGCTTCAGCGGCGAATCGCCACGCAGCATCCAGCCCAGGGCCTGCCAGGGCACCCCGGCATCGGCCAGCGGCGCCACGTAGCGGTACGACAGCTGGCCGCCATTGGCGAAGCTGGTCTGGCTGGCGAAGGCCTCGCGCGCCTCCACCAGGCTGACGTCGAACCCCTCGCGAACCAGGGCGTAGGCGCTGGCCAGGCCGATGACCCCGCCGCCGATGATGCAAACCCGCTGTGCCATGTCAGTCCTTAAACCTCGTTGAGCGGGCTTCAGGTTAGGACCAGGTGACAGGCCCGGGACAATGAATAAAGATGGACCACCCATAAACAAAGGTTATGGACTCATCATGCGACTGCGTCATATCGAGATTTTCCAGGCCATCCGCCAGACCGGCTCGATCAGCGGCGCGGCGCAACTGCTGCACGTCTCCCAGCCGGCGGTGACCAAGGTCTTGCAGCACGCCGAGCAGCAGTTGGGTTTCCCGCTGTTCCTGCGGGTCAAGGGCAAGTTGCAGGCCACCCCGGAAGCCCTGGAGCTGGAGCGCGAGGTCGACAAGGTCAGCGAAAGCCTGCAAGGGGTGCGGCGCCTGGCCCAGAGCCTGCGCCGCGAGCCGGGCCACAGCCTGCGGATCGGCGCCACGCCGGCGCTGGCCCTGTCCTTGCTGCCGCCGGCCATCAACCAGTGGACCCGGCGCTACCCGGATATCGTCTGCGAGCTGTCCAGCGCCCACAGCCGCGAGCTGGTGCAGAACCTGCTGATGCGCGAGATCGACGTGGCCCTGACCCTGCAACGCCCCGATCACCCGGGGCTGACTGCCCAGGCCCTGGCCAGCGGGGTGCTGGTGGCGCTGGCGCCGCTGGATTACTGGCCCCAGGCGGCCAGGGGCACACCGCTGCCCTTGATGGAATTGGCGGGGGCGCCCTTGATCGGCCTGTCCAGCGCCGACCCGCTGGCGGCGAAACTCGACGGTTACCTGAAAGCCGTGGAACCGGCGCCACGGGTCAGCATCGCTGTGCAGACCTACTCCCTGGCCCGGGCCATGGTCGAATCCGGGGCCGGGCTGGCGGTGATCGACCCCTTCACCGCCCTCGGCGCCTCCCCCGCCAGCACCGCGATCCGCCCGCTGACCCCGGCGCTGCCGATCACCCTGTATGCCGTGACCCGCGCGGCGGAGGCGCTGCCCCATACCTTGAGCAGCCTGCTGGAGATCTTCGGCGGCCAGGCCCAGGAGCAGCTGGATAGGTTGATGACCGGGGATTGAGGCGGCCCTGCCGGGCCTTATCGCAAGCAATCGAGCGTCGACCGGCTGCTCCTACAGATACAGGGTGCTTCTGTAGGAGCGAAGCTTGCTCGCGATAAACGATAACGCGGTCACCGATCACAACACATAGAAGAAGATCGCCACAAAGTGCAGCAAACTGCCGGCGATCACGAACAGGTGCCAGATCCCGTGGGCGTGGCGCAAACGGCTGTCGAGGGCGAAGAAAATGATGCCGACGGTGTAGAGCACCCCGCCCGAGGCCAGCCAGGCAAAGCCGGCGGGGCCCAGGGCCGCCAGCAACGGCTTGACCGCCACCAGCACGATCCAGCCCATCACCGCGTAGATCACGATGGACAGGATGCGCGCCTCGGAGCGCGGCTTGATCTCCTGCAGGATGCCGATCAGCGCCAGCCCCCAGACGATCCCGAACAGCGTCCAGCCCCAGGGCCCGCGCAGGGTCACCAGGCAGAACGGCGTATAGCTGCCGGCGATCAGCAGGTAGATGGAGAAGTGATCGACCTTCTGCATGATGCTTTTCGCCCGCCCGCGCACGCTGTGGTACACCGTCGAGGCGCTGTACAGCACCAGCAAGGTGAAGCCATAGATCGCCACGCTGACGATTTTCCACGGACTGCCGTCGAGGCTGGCCAACACCAGCAGCCAGATCCCCCCGACAAGTGCCGCAATCGCTCCCACCAGATGCGTCCAGGCATTGAGTCTTTCCCCGTGATACATGTGCCACTCACCTCCCAAGGCGGAAAATCTGTGCAAGGCTCAGGCCTCTAGCCTGAAAGCGCAATGTTTCCGAATAAAGCTATGGACGAAAAAACCTCCAGCCAAGTCATGACCCGGCAGGCACAATCGGAGCATTCGAATAAGAGTGCCCATCATGCTGATCGATGAAGAGTTGACCCTGAAAAAGCTCGAAGTGTTTCTGGCGTTCATGCGCACCGGTAACCTGGCACGCGCCGCCGCCGAGTTGCAGACCAGCAATGTCAGCGTGCACCGGGCCATTCACTCCCTGGAAAGCGCCCTGCGCTGCCCGCTGTTCAAGCATGAAGGACGCAACCTGACGCCGCTGGAGAGCGCCTTCGTCCTCGAAGAACGGGCGCAGAAGCTGATCCAGGACGTGCTCGAAAGCGTGCGCCTGACCCGCGAAGCCGCCGGGTTCTCGGCGGAGCGCTTCAAGCTCGGCTCCCTGTATTCATTGACGGTGAAGACCGTGCCGCAGCTGATCATGGGCCTGAAGCTGCGCCGCAGCGAGCTGAATATCGACCTGATCCTGGGTTCCAACATCGACCTGCTGTACAAGCTGAAGAACATGGAAGTCGACGCGATCCTGGTATCCCTGGACGACAGCGTCAGCGACCCGGACTGCGAGCAGATCCCGCTGTTTTCCGACGACATCTTCCTGGCCACGCCGGCCGACTCGCCGTTCGCCCAGCAGGCGGAAGTCGACCTCAGCGATGTGCGCGACGCGACCTTCATCACCCTGACCCAGGGCTTCGCCACCCATCAGGACGGTGTGCGGGTGTTCAAGCAGGCGGGTTTCGAGCCGAAGGTGGCGATGCAGGTCAACGACATCTTCACCCTGCTGAGCATGGTCAGCTCGGGGGTGGGCTATGCCCTGCTGCCGGGAAGGATTGCCGCGGTGTACGAAAACCGCGTGAAGCTGATTCCGCTGCAGGCGCGCTACCGGCTGCAACAGCATATCGGTGTGGTATTCCTCAAAGCCAAGGAGCGCGACCCGAACCTGCTGGCGTTGCTGGCAGAGTGCCGGATGTATGCCAATCGGCAGGATTAGAACGCCAGAGTTTCGCTGTGATCATGAGATTGTCATCGCGGGCAAGCTCCGCTCCTACAGAATACGTGGCGTCTGTAGGAGCGGAGCTTGCCCGCGATGACGTCAGCTCAGCCCACCAGCCCCCGCACAATGAAATACAGCAACGAAGGCCCGAGCAGGCAACCCAACCCGGTATGGAAGGTCGCGGTCAGCGCGCCGTAGGGCACCAGGCGCCGATCGGTCGCCGCCAGCCCCGCGGTCACCCCGCTGACGGTGCCGGCCAGGCCACCGAAGACCATCGCCGAACGCGGGTTGTCCAGGCCCATCCAGCGCGCCGCCATGGGCGTGCCGACCATCACCAGGATCGCCTTGATCAGCCCCGTGGCGATGGACAGCGCCATCACATCGGAACTGGCGCCAATCGCCGCCCCGGTCACCGGGCCGACGATGTAGGTCACCGCACCGGCGCCAATGGTGGTCATGCTCACCGCATCGCGATAGCCGAAGGCCCAGGCGATGCTCGCGCCGACAATGAACGGCAGCACAGTGCCGAGAATCAGCGCGATGGCGCCGATCATCCCGGCCTTGCGCGCCTCGGTGGCCTGTACCTCGAAGGCCGTGGCGACAATCGCGAAGTCCCGCAGCATGGCGCCGCCCATCAGGCCGATGCCGGAAAACAGCGCCAGGTCCGCCAGGCCCTTTTGCCCACCGGTGACAGTGCCGCCGACCCAGGCCAGCACCAGGCCGATGACGATGGCAATCGCCGAGCCGTGTACCCGGCCGAACGTCAGGCGCTTGGACAGCAGCACCGAGACCCACATGATCACGCCGACGAAGGCGAAGGCGGTGACCAGGCCGTTGTGTTCCAGGCCTTTCTCGATCAGATCCCACATATCAGCGTCCCCCTGCCGGAGCGGCGCCAGGGGCGACACTGTCCGGTTCGTCCGGCAACGGCTCGCCTTTGTTGGTGCGGCTGATCAGGGCAATGGTGCCGCCACAGAGCAGCACCGAACCGATGGCCGCCAGCACCGCCACCGGGCCGCCGTGCAGGGCGGTCACCACGTTCTGTTGCGCGGCCATGGCCACCACCACCGGGATGTACATGGCGCCCCAGAAGCCGACGCCCATCTCGCAATCCTTGGTCATGCCGCCGTGCCTGTGCATCCACAGCCGCGCGCAGATCAGCAGGATCATGGCGATGCCCACACCGCCGACGTTGGATTTCACCCCCAGCAGGACGCCGAGCATGTCACCGATAATCACCCCTGCCAGCGTACAGATCGCCAGCAGCGCCACACCGTAAATAATCATTGTTGTAGTCCTCAAAGTGCATCGTCGAAGTTGTTGTTCTTGTGCTTCGCCAGCTTGAGTCGGTGTCTAGGGTTGGCGGTTTCCCTCCTCACGCAACAGCGCTTGCAGGGTGTCGAGCCGGGCACCGTCGCAGGCAATCACAGTGCCTTGCTCGAACACCCGGCGCGCCAGAGCGGTCAACACCGCGCCGGGCGGCAGTTCGATCTGTAGCCGCACGCCGCGCTCGTAGGCGCTTTGCACGGTGCCGCGCCAATCCACCACCCGGCACATGTTGAACGCCAGGTCGTCGCGCAGCTGCTCCGGCGTACGCAACGGCCGTGCGCGGCTGCCGCTGAGGTAACCCAGGCGCGGCGGCTGCAGCGTCACCCTGGAGAACGCCTCGGCCAGGGCCTTGGCCGGCTGCTCCAGCAGCGGGCAATGGGACGGCACGCTGACCGCCAGGCGCTTGGTCACCCCGACACCACAACCCCGAGCCAGCTCGGCGACCTGGCGCATGGCGGCATCGCTGCCGGCGATCACCACCTGGCTATCGGCATTGATATTGGCCAGGTACACCGGGTTGTCCGGGCTGTGCACCCGGGCCAGCAACGCCTCCACCGTCGCCAGTTCCAGGCCGATGATCGCGGTCATGCCATAACCCTGCGGATAGGCCTGCTGCATCAACTCACCGCGCAGGCTGACCAGACGCAGCGCATCGCCAAAATCCAGGGCCCCGGCCACCACCGCAGCGGGGTAGGCGCCAATCGACAAACCCGCCACGTAATCCGCGCCCGGCCCGCTTTCCAGCAACACCCGGGCATTGGCCACGCCGGCGATCAGCAGGCACAGCTGCACCGCCCGGGTGCTCGCCAGGGCCTGGGGCGAATCCAGGGCCAGGGCATCCTCGCCCAGGACTTCGCTGGCCTGTCGCAGGCAGGCCTCCGCCAGAACGCTGGTTGGCAGGCGATGCAACATCCCCGGCTGCTGCGCGCCCTGGCCTGGAAACACCAGCAGGCTGCTCACGCCACCTGCTCCAGGGCCTGCCACGGATCGCCGACCAGACGCGCGCCGCTGGCGCTTTTCAGCAGCACCCGCGCCGAAGTCCCGGCCCATTCGCGCAGGGCCACGGCGCCGTTGGGCGTCTGCAATTGCATGTCCACCGGGCAGACGGCGGCGTCGAGCAGCGCCAGCAACGCCCGGGCCTGAGCCCGGTCCATGGGCTGCTCGGTGCGCAGGATCAGGTCCAGGTCGCTCTGTTGATGCAGCGCCGGCACGCCGCTGGCCAGCTCAAAACCGGCACTGCCGCTGACACCCCAGGCCAGGCCGAGGCCAGCCAAGGGTTCACGCAACCGGGCCAGTGCCTGGAGCGCTGGCCAGGCACGATCCGATTCGACATGGCACAACTCTTCCGGGCGCACCCGGTGTTCGATGGCCGCCACCGCCATCAGCGTCCCATAACGTTGCTCCCGCAGCGGCCCACGCACGCCCACCGCCATCTGCCCGGCCGCGGTCAACGCACGGCGCACCACCACCGGTTGCCCGGCGGCCAAGGCCGCCGATACCCAGGCCGGGGCATCGGCGGGCAACTGTTGCGGGGTCAGGCCCCACAACAGGTCATGGGGCAGCAAGGCGCTGGTCATGGCGCTCACCATTGCTCGCGCAACAGTTGGCGGACCCGGCTGGAAGCGCCGCGGTTGCTGGCCCCCAGGCGTCCCGACAGGTCGCGGCCGTGGGTGCGTGCATCGGCAATCGCCTGGCTCAGGCACTGCCGCACCTGGCTCAGGTCGTCGGCGGTCGGCTGTTCGATCTGGCTGACCGAGAGCGTCTCCCAGAGCAGGCCGAGGCTGGCATAGCTATCGATGTCATAGGCCATGGGCGGCACGCTGGCGGCCAGGGCCTCCAGTTCCTCGACGCTGCGCAGGGTGACCCGCGCCGCCGACACCTTGCCCATGGCGTGCACCATCACCCCCGGATCGCGCAGGGCGATCAGGCGGTTGGCCTGGTAACCGTGGGCCAGGAAAGCCCCGGACATGGCCTTGCCCACCAGCAGGCCGATCACCGGATGCCCGGCCAGCCGGGCCCGGGCATAGCTGTCGGCGGCCGCGGCCAGGGCCTGATGGATGCCCAAGGCTTCTTCGCGCCGCCCATAGGCCTGGCTCGGCACGTCGACTATGGCGATCAGCGCGCGCTTGACGCTCTGCTCGCGGTCGGCCTCGATCGCTTCGTCCACCGCCTTGGCCAGGCCCCAGCCTTCCAGCAGGCCGACCTCACCGTTGCGGGCCCGCACAAAAGGGTTGGCCGGGTCGGCGACCACGGCGATAAAGCGCACCGGCTGCTGCTCCAGGGTGGCGTCCGCCACTTTCAACGAGGCAGGCAAACCCGCGACCAGGGCAGCGCCTGCGCTCAGGGCGGTGAACCAATGCAGGCCCCGCAGGGAATAAGCACTCATCAGTGGTCTCCTCGATACAGCTGGCGAACCGTCGCCGGGTCGATCTGTGGATGGCTGTCCAGCCGGGCCAGGCGTTGCAGGTACAGCTCGGCCTGGCGGCTGCGCTGCTCGTCGGGCAGCCCCTGGGCCAACAGTTCGCTGACCTGCTGGCGGATCTGCGCCACGTCGTCGGCCACATAACGGTCCGCCAGGCCGCTGGCGAAACGCTGCTCGCCTCCGGTCAGGCTCCAGATGAAAGGTCGGTCGCGGGAGTCGTACTCCTCGAGGCCGGCTTCCTGCTCAATCACCTGCGGGCCATTGAGACCCAGCCGCGCCTCCTGGGTCACCAGCAGGTAACTGCACAGCCCGGCGGCAATCGACATGCCGCCAAAACAGCCAACGCTGCCGGCCACGATGCCTATCACCGGCTGGTACTGGCGCAGGTCGACGATGGCCGCGTGAATGTCAGCTATGGCTGCCAACCCGAGGTTGGCTTCCTGCAGGCGTACGCCGCCGGTTTCCAGCAACAGCACGGCGCGGGTAGGAATGCCCTTGCGGTTGTCCTCGGCCGCCAGCTCCAGGGCGCCGGCAATCTTCGCCCCGCCGACCTCGCCGAGGCTGCCACCCTGGAACGCGCCTTCGATGGCGGCGATCACCACCGGCAGGCCATCGATGCGGCCCTTGGCGATCACCACCCCGTCATCGGCCTGGGGCACCACGCCCTGGCGGGCCAGCCAGGGAGACATGACGCGCTGGAACGGGTCGAGCAACTCGCGAAAGCTGCCTTCGTCGAGCAGGGCCTTGGCCCGCTGCCGGGCGCCGAGTTCGACGAAACTGTGTTTGCTGAGCAAACGGGCGCTGTCAGTCATGGCCGATCTCCTCGAAACCCTGCTCCAAGCGCAAGCGCACCACGCCGGGGGTGGCGCCAAAATCATGGATATCGATGCTCAGGGCCGGCGGCGTCTGGCCGTCGAACATGCGCTCGAACAGGTGCTGCCAGCGCGACGCGCTGCCGTTGACCGAGGTCTGCACCTGGATGCTCAGCTTGCCGGGCTGCCCGGGTTCGAGCAGCACCTCCAGGTCGCCCGAGCCGACACAGCCCACCAGCGCCCGGCCCCGGGCGGGTTGCCCGGCGGGAAATTCGAAAGACAAGGTTTCCATCACACTGCTCCCTGGATGAAGACGGCGCCGGAGGCGATCCGGTCGATCAGCAGGCAGGCCGCGAGCAAGTCCGCGGCGCCACCGGGCGAGGCATTCAAGGCCAGCAGACACTGGTCCAGCTCATGCAGGCGGCGACGCCCGGCCAGGCTGGCGCTGCCACCGGCGTCGAGCACCGCCTGGGCGCCCTGCTGCATGGCCTGCAGGCCTTCCTCGCCTGCGCGATAGAGCACGCAGGTGTCGGCCAGGCCGGTCATGATCGCCAGCAGCGCATCGAGCCGGGCGTTCTGCTCGCCATGCCCCTGGGCACGGCTGCGTTCGAGTTGCGGCAGGCCCCGTTGCAGCACCGCCGGAAAGCCCAGCTGGGCCTCTTCGCGGGCACCGCGCACGCCATAGCGCAGCGCCACTTGCGCGCCATGGCTGAGGGGTCGCGGCGCGTAACGGTCGTCCAGCAGCGCCAGGCGCGCGGCCCGCAGGCACAAGGCACCTGCCGTATTGGATTGAGGTTCCAGCGCGGCGGCGGCCACCAGCAGGCCCAGGGCCCAGATCGCGCCACGATGGGTGTTCACCCCATTGGTGGTGGCGAGCATCGCTGCTTCGCCTTCACGGCCGATGTGGCCCAGGGCCTCGCGCAGGGGCAGGCCGACCGTGCCGAACTCGTTGGCAGCTTCAGCCATTTCCTTGAAGGCTGGCCACAGCGACAGCGCCGAGGCATGCATCAGCCCCAGGTGCAGGTCGCTGTGGGCGCCGTTGCCGCGACGGTCGACCAGGGCCGGTTTCGGCGACAGGTCGGCTTCGTCGATCAACGCGTCCACCGCCAGGTCCGCCAGGCGCTCGGCCAGGCTCAGGGGTTTGCTTTGCAGGTTGAAGGCGTGCATTTACCAGCTCCTGAACTTGGCGGGTGGGTTGTACAGGCCACCCGACCACTCCACCATATCGGCGACGCTTTTCGCCGCCAGCAGCTCGCGGCTGGCGTCGGTGCGGCGGATGCCGAGGTCTTCGGGCAAGGCGATCAGGCCTTCGCGGCGCATGCGCGCGGTGTCTTTCGGGTTGTGGCGCAGGCCGATGGCGGTCACTCCGGCCACCGCCGCAATCATCGCCTGGCGCTCTTCCAGGGAACGGGCCTTGTACAGGTAGGCGATGCCTTCCTCGGTCAGCAGGTGGGTGACGTCGTCGCCGTAGATCATGATCGGCGCCAGGGGCATGCCACTTTTCTTCGCCACTTCCACGGCATCCAGGGTTTCGACGAAGGTGGGTTTGCCGCCTTCCTGGAAGGTCTCGACCATCTGCACCACCAGCTTCTTGCCCCGTTCGAGCATCGGTTGCGGCGAATCGTCGTGGCGCATGTCGAGCCAGGCCGGGGTGCCGTGGCGCCGGCCGCGGGGGTCGTGGCCCATGTTCGGCGCACCACCGAAACCGGCCAGGCGGCCACGGGTCACGGTGGAGGAATGGCCATCGCCATCGACCTGCAGGGTGGCGCCGATAAACAGGTCCACCGCGTACTGCCCGGCCAGCTGGCAGAACATCCGGTTGGAGCGCAACGAACCGTCGCGCCCGGTGAAGAACACATCCGGCCGCGCGGCGATGTAGTTTTCCATGCCCAGTTCGGTGCCGAAGCAATGCACGCTTTCCACCCAGCCGCTTTCGATGGCCGGGATCAGGGTCGGGTGGGGGTTGAGGGTCCAGTTGCGGCAGATCTTGCCTTTCAGGCCCAGGGATTCGCCGTAGGTCGGCAGGATCAGCTCGATGGCCGCGGTGTTGAAGCCGATGCCGTGGTTCAGCGACTGGACCTTGTGTTTTTCGTAGATGCCGCGGATCGCCATCATCGCCATCAGCACATGCACCGGCTTGATATGGCGCGGGTCGCGGGTGAACAGCGGCTCGATGTAGAACGGCTTGTCGGCCACCACCACGAAGTCGACCCAGGACGCCGGGATATCCACCCGCGGCAGCTCGCTGACGTCGTCCACCAGTTGGTTGACCTGGACGATGACGATGCCATCGCTGAACGCCGCCGGCTCAATCAGCGCCGGGGTGTCCTCGGTACTCGGCCCGGTGTAGATGTTGCCCGCGCGGTCGGCCATGAACCCGGCCGAAAGCACCACGTTGGGGATCAGGTCCACCACCAGCCGCGCATAGAGTTCGATGTAGGTGTGGATCGCGCCGATTTCCAGCAGGCCGTCTTCCAGCAGCTGGCTGATGCGCAGGCTTTGGGTGCCGGCAAAGGAGAAGTCGAGCTTGCGGGCGATGCCGCGTTCGAACAGGTCCAGGTGCTCCGAGCGGCCGACGCTGGGCATGATCATGTGCAGGTCGTGCAAGCGGCCCGGGTCGGCCTTGGCCAGGGAGCGGGACAGGAAGTCCGCCTGCTTCTGGTTGTTGCCCTCCAGCACCACGCGGTCGCCGGGCAGGATCAACGCCTCCAGCGCCACGACTATCTTGTCGGTGGGCAACACCGCGCCATCGGCGAGACCCCGCACCTGCTCGAGACGCCGCTGCTTTTCAGCGCGCCGCCGCGTCCAGCGCGAGTCGGGGGATATTGTTGTTGTCATGCTCACTCCACGGGTTCGCTGTCGTGGCAGCTACCTTAGGAGCGGAGGATGCAAGGCATCAATCAAGCAGAGTGGTGGATCGTTACGGTGAGGGTAATGATCAAGGACGCAGGCCTTCACACCTACGCCCCATAAACAACCTTGCGCTTAACCTTCGAGCCGCCACTGCAATGCATCCAACGCATCGCAGCCATCCTGCAACAGCAGGTGGGCCGCATTGACGATGTGGTGCAAGTCCTGGTCGTGGACGCCTTTGAGGCTCAGGCAGTTGAGACTGTGCATCAGATCGCGGGTGGCCTTGAAGCGCTGAACGGCACAACCGTGCAGGTCGGATGCCGGGGCGTTCGGATTGAGGTAGAGCACCGGGGTGGTGGTGAGATTGCTGTGTAGCGGGATGAACTCAGTCATGGGTCTAGCTCCTTGGCCGGTCGAGAAACAGGTTAAACAGCAATTCCATACTTGTCTGTGCACGACCGTAAGTGAGAAAAGACAGCCCCGTCTTCGGAGACATCTATTGGTCCGTGAACAAATTCGACCGGCTAAGATCGGCCACCGATGCGTCGGCGACAGCCCGGACTATGGAGCCTGATACGCCTCCCAGCAATCGACAAACTGTTGCCACTCTCTACGGCTGAAATGTCTGTTAATACCTCAGACCGTTCCGCCGTGTAGCCGCTGCCGAGCTATAGCGAGGCTGCGATCGACTGCGCAGCGGTCGCCAAGCCAGGCGACAGCGCCCGGTCAGGTATACCGCGTCGCCAGGTTTACGGGGCTGCGCCCCGATCGCAGCCTGCGGCAGCGGCTACAGGGTTTAGAGTCGACCGGCAGGTCGCGTTTGGCTTTGGCTTTTGATCTTGATCTACCCGCCCCATCGGGAGGCTTCGTTCCGGTGTTCATCAGGGGGATGGCGCGCAGCGCCCCTCGACGCAGTCGAGGACATCGTATGGAGGTCGAAGCGAAGCCGACCGGAGTCGATGCACCCTGATGGACGCCGGAGCGAGGGAACCTGAGCGCAGCGAAGGCCGTACGCAGGGGTAAGCGTTTTTTGGTTACTTTTTGCTGGGCCGGCATTCCGGCGTTTGAAAAAAGTGACCCGCCGTAAGAGCGGAACCATAAGCGGCCGTGACCGCAGCAACGGATATGTACACGGTCCAGCATCAGCAGCGAGGCCACCACCGCCATCGCGGGCAAGCCTCGCTCCTACAGACCACTGGCGCACCCAAGAACAGTTGCAACGTCGCAGAGAGAGTGTCGACATGACTGACCCCATCAGTCCCCAACAGGGACCGACAAGTCCCTTTCTGGGAACGATCAAGCCACTCGACAGGGCCTAGGACAACCCCGCCTTCACCAGCATCGCCTCCAACCCCAACAGATCCGGGATCTTCGCCACCTGTTCCCCCACCTGCACCGCGGCCTTTTCCAGCCGGCACAGCGGCACGTCGACGTAGCTCAGCTGGCTGTCGAGCCGGCAGGAGCGCGGGATGCCCTGGATCACCAGGGCGATGAACTTCAGGCGCTCGCGGCCGCCCAGGGTGTTGAGCACCACGATGCGGGCGCGCTCGCCGATGGCGAGGGGCTGGCCGCAGGCAGCTTCGAAGCTGATCAGCGGCAGCTGGCGGTCGCGCCAGGCGACAGAGCGCAGGTACCAGGGCGGCGCGTCGCTGGCGGGTTCGCCGCGCTGGTAGTCGATCAATTCGGCCACGGCGACGTTGGGCAGGATCAGGGTACGGTCGGCCAGGGGCAGCAGCAGTCCGGTGAGGAAGCTGGCGCGGTAGTCATGCATGGGGTCTGCTCCACTGGGCGATGCTCTCCAGCAGCACCGACTCCTGGTAAGGCTTGCCGAGGTAGTCGTTGACGCCGATGGCCATGGCCCGGTCGCGGTGTTTCTGGCCGGTGCGCGAGGTGATCATGATAATCGGCAGCTGTTGCAGGCGCGGGTCGGCGCGCACCTGCATCGCCACCTCGAAGCCGTCCATGCGCGGCATCTCGATGTCCAGCAGCATCAGGTCCGGGGTGTGCTCCTGCAGTAGCGCCATGGCGTCGACTCCATCCTTGGCAGTCAGCACGTTCATGCCGTGGCGTTCCAGCAGGCGGCTGGTGACCTTGCGCACCGTCACCGAGTCGTCGACCACCAGCACCAGCCTCGGCCGCAGCAGCTCGACCTCGGCAATCACTTCATCACCGGCCGCCATGCGCGGCATCGGCAAACGCGTTTGCAGGGCGCGGATATGCGCCAGCAGATCGAGAATCAGCACCACCCGGCCATCGCCGAGGATGGTCGCGCCGGACAGCCCCTGCACCGCCGCGAACTGCGGCCCCAGGCTCTTGACCACGATCTCCCGGGTGCCGGCCATGGCATCCACCTGCACGGCGATCCGGTGTTCGTTGTAATGCACCAGCAGCACCGGCAGCGGCAGGCTCTGCCCCAGCAGTTTCGGCCGGGCCACGGTGTGCAGCAGCTCGCCGAGGTAGCACAGTTCATAACGCTGGCCGGCGTATTGGTAATGGGGCGGGTCGAGCTGGTAGTAGCTTTCCAGTTCGTGGGGTAGCACCCGGACGATGCCCTCGATGGTGTTCAGCGGGATCGCGTACTGCTCCTCCAGGCACTGCACCATCAGCGCCCGGTTGACCGATACGGTGAACGGCAGGCGAATGCGAAAATGCACGCCCTGCCCCGGGATCGAGTCGATGGTCATCGAGCCGCCGAGCTGGCGCACCTCTTCATGGACCACGTCCATGCCCACACCGCGTCCGGAAATCTGGGTGATTTTCTCCGCCGTGGAAAACCCCGGCTGCATGATGAATTGCAGCACGTCGCGGTCGCTGATCTCAACATGGGGGGCGAGCAGGCCACGCTTGATCGCCTTGCGCCGCACCGCCTCCAGCGGCACCCCGGCGCCGTCGTCGCGCATGTCGAAGACGATATCGCCGCCTTCGTGGGACAGGTCCAGGGTGATCCGCCCCTGCTCCGGTTTGCCCGCGGCGCGCCGCACCTCGGCGGACTCCAGGCCATGGTCGACGGCATTGCGCAGCATGTGTTCCAGGGGCGCGACCATGCGCTCCAGCACGTTACGGTCCATCTCGCCCTCGGCGTTGCCGACGCTGAACGACACGTCCTTGCCCAGCTCCTCGGCCACCTGGCGGACGATGCGCTTGAGGCGCGGCACCAGACGCTCGAAGGGCACCATGCGCGTGCGCATCAGGCCTTCCTGCAACTCGGTGTTGACCCGCCCCTGCTGCTGCAACAGGTTTTCCGCGTCCTGGTTGCGCCGGTCCAGGGTTTCCTTGAGGTCGAGCAGGTCGGACGCCGACTCGAACAAGGCCCGCGACAATTGCTGCAACTGCGAATGGCGGTCCATCTCCAGCGGGTCGAACTCCTCGTACCCCAGGCGCTCGGCCTCGACCTGCTGGCGGCTGAGGATCCGCCCCTGGGTTTCGGTGTCCAGGCGGCGCAACTGGTCGCGAATACGCTCGATGGTGGTTTCCATTTCGCTCAGGGCCACCCGCGCATCGTTGACCTGCTGCTCGATGCGCCCACGGAAGATCGAGGTTTCCCCGGCCAGGTTGACCAAGTCGTCCAGCAACTCGGCCGAAACCTTGACCATGTCCCCGGCCACCGCGGCTTCCGCCGGCACCACTGGCGGTTCGGGTTTGCTCGGCGGGCTAAGGTCGGGCAGCAGCAGAGGCGGCGCTTCGGCCTGGGTCGGATGAGTAAAGCTGCGAATCGCCTCGATCAGGCTGTCGGCCGGTTTGATCGGTTGTTCGGCACGGGCGGCGTCGAGCATCTGCGCCAGGCGGTCCTGGCTTTTCTGCAACAGGCCGAACAGCGCCGGCGTGGGTTGCAGCAGGCCCGCGGACAGGCCCTCGTAGAGAAACTCCAGTTCATGGGCCAGATCGCCAATCGGCGCGATCTCCACCATGCGCGCGCCACCCTTGAGGGTGTGCAGGTCACGCAGCAGGGTTTCCACTTCCTGGCGGCTGGCCGGTTCGGCCTGCCAGCGCGTCAGCGCCGCCCCCGAACTGTCGAGAATGTCGAAACCCTCTTCGAGGAAGATCTCCAGCAGCTCCGGATCGTGGGCCGCCGAATCGTCGGCCACCGCCGCCTCGGGCACCTCGCTGGTGACCCCGCTGCGCTGGCGAAAACCGCGGATCGTTTCGATCAACGCCTTGGGATCGCTTAGCACTTGTTGTGCCTGCAACTGCTGCAACAGCAGCGCCAGTTGCTCATGGCTGCGTCGCAGCAAGTCGGCCAGGGCCTCGCCATGCTGGTAACGGCGATCCACCAGGCCTTCGTAGAGGTTTTCCAGTTCCTGGGCCAGGTCGCCCACCGGCCCGACTTCGGCCATGCGCGCACCGCCCTTGAGGGTGTGCAGGTCGCGTTGCAGGGAAGACAGCGGCGCTGTGTTGTCCGGGTCGGCCAGCCAGCGCTGCAAGGCCTGGCCGGCGCTTTCGAGAATATCCACCGCCTCTTCGAGGAAGATCGCCACGATTTCATCGTCCGGGCCCTCCACCTCGATCGGCGCCTCCTGTTCCATTTCGGCGGTGGCACTGGCCAGGTCGGTGATGCTCAGGGTGCGACTGCCGTCGCTGCGGATCAGGCCCATGGCCGACGGATCGAGGCTTTCCTCGAGCAGTTCGCGCAAGGCCCGGACCATGGCCGGTTGCGGGCTGATTTCCTGGCCAGCGGCCAGTTCGTCGAGCATGTCGATCAGGGCTTCGTGGGCGTTTTCCGCCTCATGGAAAAATCGCTCGCCCACCGCCAGGCTGCTTTCTTCCACGGCGCCGTACAGGTCCAGCAGCGCTTCGCACAGCTCGTCCATCGGCTGCAGGTCCGCCAGGTGCGCGCCTTCGCCGAGGGTGGTCAGTTCGTCCAGCAGCGCACTGAGTTCCTGGCGCTCGCCGGGGTGCTGCTGCCAGCGGCGCAGCAGGTTTTCGGCATCCAGCAGGATGTCCATGCCCTGGGCCAGGAAGCTGCTGATCAATTGCGCATCGCGCTTGACCCGCAGCCCGGTATTGGGCGCGTTGAGCAGGCTTTCCAGGCGCTCGACGGTCAGCGCCTTGACCCGTTCGATCAGGTCGGCGGCGCCTTCGATGGGCACCAGCGGATCGCTGCCCAGCTGTTGCAGGCCACGGCGAAACAGGCCTTCGGCTTCCAGCAGCAGCTCGACTTCGTCCAGGTCCAGGGCCATCAGGTGCGCGCGGTACTCCCGGGCCAGCAGGTCCAGCGGCGCCGCCAGCTCGGCGATCGGCAGCACGCCGGCCATGTAGGCGCTGCCCTTGAGGGTGTGCAGGGCACGCTGCAATTCATCGCTGGCCTGCAAAGGCAGGTGCTCGGCAGCCTGATCGAGAAAGCGGTTGATGCTCTCCAGATGGGTTTCGGCCTCGTTGCGGAAGATCTCCAGCAACTGCGGATCGAACCCGTCTTCCAGCCCGTCTACCGACGCCGTATCGCCCTTGGCCAGGGCATGCGCCCGGGCAGCCAGGCGGTCGACATCGTCGCGCTGGCGCTGGGCCTGGGCGGCGAATTCGGCGACCAGCTCCGGCAGCAGCTGCAACACATCTTCGAGCAGTTGCCGCACCTGCGGCCCTGGCTCCACGCTGTGTTCCAGGACCCGGTTGAGCAGGTTTTCCACGGCCCAGGCCAGCTCGCCCAGCACCAGCGCGCGAACCATCCGCCCGCTGCCCTTGAGGGTGTGGAAAGCTCGGCGCAGTTCGCCCAGCGCCGCTTTGCCGTGAGGGTCGGCGGCCCAGCGCGGCAGGTACTCGCGCAGCACGTCGAGCACTTCGTCGGTCTCTTCTAGGAAGACTTCACGCAGCTCGTCGTCCACCGGCGCTTCATCGCCCGGCGGCGGCAACAGGCTGCCCGGCGTGTCCAGCGCCGGCGGGTTGAGCGCCGAGACCGGGCTGGCCAACACATCGGCCAGGGACTGCACCACTTCCGGGTTGTCCAGCTCCTGCAGGTCCTGCATCACCAGGGCCTCGTTGGGGCTGAGCACATCGCTGAGCAGCGGCACCTGTTCGTTCGCTACCCACTCGTCCGGTGCCTGCTTTTGTGGCACATAGCCCAGCGCGGCCAGGCCCTGCTCGGCCACGTCGAGAATCTTTTCCCCCGGCGCCTGGTGATCGTCGCTCAGGCGCTCCAGGTAATACTCGATGCTGGTGATCACGTCGGCCAGATTGTCCAGCTGCTGCCAGCCGGGCTGGCGCGGGTCCAGCAGCAAGTGTTCGCGCACAAAACCAATGCAGGCTTCCAGCAGGCCCGCCGCCCGGCTCAGGGGGATCATCGCCAAAGCGCCACGCACCTGGGTCAGCAGCTCCGGCAGCGCCTGCAAGTGCTCGCGGTCCCAGCCGGCGTCGATGTAGTCGACGATCAGGTCCTTGGCCTGCTGCAGGCAGATCCGCGCCTCCTTGATCACCAGTTGGTGGATCTGGGTCAGGTCGGTGGTCGGCAGGCGGCTTTCTTCGCGGCTCTCGGGCTCGGCCGGGCCGATCATGCCGGCCAGGGTCGCCTCGACATACAGCAGGGCCCCGGCCACATCCATCAGCACCGCATCATTCGGTTCGCGCTGGCCCTGGGCCAGGCTCAGCACCACCGCCAACTGGTCGATGATGACCTTGCGCGGCTGGCCGAAACCCAGCACTGCCAGGGTGTCGGCGATCTGCCGCAGGGGCGCCAGCAGGCTGTCCAGGTCCGACGCGTGCTGGCGGTCGCTGCGCACGAACAGGTCCAGGCGTTCCTTGACCCGCACCAGTTCCTCGCACAAGGCCGACAGCACCGAGCGCATGGCGTCGCGGTCCGGGCCGGCCATGCGGGCCCGCTCCTGGTCGACCAGCGCAGTGTCGGGCAAAGCGTCATCGAGTCCGTAAGCGTCTTTCATGGTCTGCATCTGCGCGGTGGGATAGCGGGCCTTGGCGATGTAAAACAGCAGGCTTTTCAGCAGTTCGTCGGGGGCCGGCTGGTTGATCCCGGCGATGCCCTGTTCATAGAGGCGCTTGAGTTCGCGGTCGGCATCCTTGAGCAGGCTGCGCACCGCCGGGCTGTTGGCGATCGCCCCGCTGCCCATGCCTTCCACTAGGGCCAGGGCAATCTGCCACAAAGGTCCCAGCGGGGCGTTCTGGCACAACACCTGGAGGCGCTCGAAGACCTTGGCCATGTAGCCCAGGCTGTTTTTCACATCCTGTTCGCGCAGCAGGTCGACCAGCGCGGTTTGCAGCATGTGCCGCAACTTGCGCAGCAGGATGGTCAGGTCGGGGGGCGCCAGGCGGTTCAGCGTCGCCTCGTCCAGCGCCGGCAGGTCCGGCAGCTGCGGGCTGAACAGGCTGGTTTCGCTCAGCAGGCCTTCACCCCGGGCGCTACGCAGGTCGTTGAGCAGCGGCAAGACCACCAGCGGCAGGTCGCGGCGCGCGCTTTGCACCCGGTCGAGGTACTGCGGCAACTGGCTGATGGCTTGGCGCAGCAGGTAGATCGCCTCGTCGCGCTGGGCCACGCGGTACTCGCGCAGGGCCAGGGTCAGGGCTTCCATTTCTTCGGCGAGCAGTGCCGCGCCATAGAACTCGACCATCTGCAGGCTGCCGTGGACCTGGTGGATGCAGTCCAGGCACTGGTCGAGGGCCTCCACCGCCTGCGGCTCGTCGACCAGATGATCGAGCGCCTGGTGGGCCTGCTTCAGCGTTTCGGCAATTTCGCCCTTGACCCATTCCAGGGCCACATAGTCGTGCCGATCACCCATTACCATTCCCATCAAAGTCGTGCTCCGGCCTCAGCGGTTTTCCCGCGGCGTCTGCTCGCGACTGGCCGGCAAGGTGAAACCGGACACCGAGCGCCGCAGCTGGCTGGCCATTTTCGCCAGGTTGCCGATGCTTTCGGCCGTCGCGGTCGAGCCGGACGAAGTCTGTGAAGTAATCTGCTGGATCACGTTCATGGTCAAGGATATCTGTCCGGCCGACGAAGTCTGCTGCTGGGCGGCGTTGGAGATGCTCTGGATCAGCGCCGCCAGGGTCTTGGATACGCCTTCGATTTCTTCCAGGGCCACCCCGGCATCCTGCGCCAGCCGGGCGCCGCGCACCACTTCCGAGGTGGTCTGCTCCATGGAGATCACCGCCTCGTTGGTGTCGGTCTGGATCGCCCGCACCAGGGTCTCGATCTGCCGGGTCGCCGCCGAAGAACGTTCGGCCAGGCGCTGCACCTCATCGGCCACCACCGCGAACCCGCGCCCGGCATCCCCGGCCATGGAGGCCTGGATCGCCGCGTTGAGCGCGAGGATATTGGTCTGGTCGGCAATGTCATCGATCAGGCTAACAATGTCGCCAATTTCCTGGGAAGACTCGCCCAGGCGCTTGATGCGCTTGGCGGTGTCCTGGATCTGCTCGCGAATGTTGTCCATGCCGTGGATGGTGTTGTGCACCACCTCGTTGCCCTTGTTGGCGATCTCCACCGAACGCTCGGCCACCGCCGAGGACTCGGCGGCGTTGGCCGACACCTGGTCGATGGACTGGGCCATTTCGTTGATCGCGGTGGAGGCTTCGGAAATCTGCTGGGCCTGATGCTCCGAGGCTTCGGCCAGTTGCATGGCGGTGGCCTGGGTTTCCTGCACCGCGCCGGCGACCTGGCCGGCGGTGAGGTTGATGGTCGCCACCAGGTCGCGCAACTGGTCCACGGAATAGTTGATCGAGTCGGCGATGGTGCCAGTGAAGTCCTCGGTCACCGAGGCGGTCACGGTGAGGTCACCGTCGGCCAGGTCCTCGATCTCGTCCAGCAGACGCATGATCGCGTTCTGGTTGCGTTCGTTCTTCTCGGCGGTCTCGTGCAGCTGGCGGTTGGTTTCACGCACCATCACCATGCCGATCAGGATGATCGAGGCCAGCGCCGCCAAACCCAGGACATAGCCGCCGATGGTGTCCAGCGAACGGCCGCCGGCCAGGTTCTCGAAGCCGACGGCCAGGTGCGAGGCTTCATCGAGCAGGGTCTGCGACAGGCTGAAGATATTGCTCGCCGATTCGCGGACCTGGAACAGTTCAGGAGAGGTTTCGAGGATTTCGTCCACCGAGCCGGAGACGAACTGGAACAGCTCGCTGATCTCGGTCAGGCGCGCCCGCGCATCGCGGTCCTCGACCTGGCTGATCTTCAGGGTCGGGTTGCCCTGGAGCATGCCGCTCAGCACCTGGCCGAAGCGCGCCGCGTCACGGCCAAAGGCGTCGGCGGCCTGCACCGCGTTTTCGTCGCCGGCCAGCACGGTATTCACCGCGCCGAGAATGCGCTCGGCGAGCAGCGACTGGCGTTGCGCCATGGCCACCTGGGCGGCTGGAGCGCCGCGTTGCAGGAGGATTTCCACGACCTTTTCATACTCGACCTGCAGCTGCGGCACGGTTTCCGCCAGGGTCGCGGCTACTTGATGCAAGGACAGCACGGTCTGTTCGCTGGCCAGGATCGCGTCGGCGTTGTGCAGCAGCTTGTCCCAGTCCTGCTGCACCGCGTGCATTTCCTTGCGCACCGCCACCGGCGCGGCGGGCAGCCCGGTGGCCGGGTCGCCTTTTTTCAGGTAGCCCCAGCGCTGGGCGAAATCGTTGCGCGCATCGCCCAGCAGCTTGAAGGCCGCGGCCTTGCCCGCCGCGGCTTCCGTGGCGTTCTTGGCGATGCGCTGGGACAGCACCCGCAGCTCGCCGGCGTGGCCGATGTACTGCTTGTCGTAAGTGGCCTGGGTGTTGAGGTAAGCAAAGTTGGCGAACAGCAGCATGATGAACACGATCAGGGCGATGAACAGCACGATGATCTGCGAGCGGCTGCGCGATCCTTCCATTGGCTTGCCTGGGTTGGCTTTTAGCATCTGCACACCTGAATTCCGGTTGTTCTGTTGCCCGCGATAAACATCACACGGTGAGCCTGCAAAACCGCGTCATCCGTTTCGCGGGCAAGGGCTAGGCGCCCCCCTGCTCCTACAGCGCCACATCCAGAAACCCCGGCGACTGCGCCAGGGCGAAGGGACTGAATACCCACCAGACCTGCTCGCAGGGGAAATACCCGCGCAGGTACGGCGTGATGGCGCCCTGTTCGCTATCGCTGGCAGCCGTCTTCAGGCTGCTCTGCTCGAAATGCTGCATGCCGGCCACCTCGTCCACCATCAAGCCGGCGAACACGTCCTTGTGCTCGACCACCAGCACCCGCCGCTGCTTGCGCAGCGCCGACAGCTCATGGCCGAAGAACCCGCACAGGTCCATGATCGGCAGCAGCCGTCCGCGCAGGTTGGCCACGCCCTTGACCCAGGGCTTGACCCCAGGCAGCAACGTATAACGGGGCTCATGCAGGACTTCGCTGACTTCGCCCATCGGCGCCACATACCAATGCTCGCCGATGCGAAAGCCGATACCGCTCCAGCCGTGCTGGCGGGTTTCCTGGGAAGGCAGGTCGGCCGCCAGCAGTCGGCAGCGCTGGTCAATCTCGAGCAGCAGTTCGAAGGCGGTTTGCGACTCGGCCATGGCGCGGGCGGTCAGCCGGCCAGGACGTTGTTCAGGGTCTTGATCAGGGTGTCTTCGTCGACCGGCTTGGTCAGGTAATCCTTGGCGCCCTGTCGAGTGCCCCAGACCTTGTCGGTTTCCTGATCCTTGGTGGTGATGATGATCACCGGGATATGGCTGGTTTCCGCGTCCTTGGTCAACTGACGGGTGGCCTGGAAGCCATTGAGGCCGGGCATGACGATGTCCATCAAGACCGCGTCGGGTTTTTCCTGACGCGCCAGGGCCACGCCGTCGGCGCCGTTTTCGGCCTTCAGGACTTCATGACCGTGCTTTTCCAGCATGCCGGTCAGTTTGTACATTTCAGTCGGCGAGTCATCGACGATCAGAATACGAGCCATGGTCTTCCCCATACGAATAGGCGTGCGGCCCGCTGGCCGAACCTCAATGTGCTTGTTCTACTGCGGCGAACCCCGGCACATGGGCCTTGATCGCGCTCAGCAGCTCTTCCTTGCTGAAAGGCTTGGTCAAAAACTGGTCAGAGCCGACGATGCGACCCTTGGCCTTGTCGAACAGACCGTCCTTGGAGGACAGCATAATCACCGGCGTGGACTTGAACGCGCTGTTGTTCTTGATCAGCGCGCAGGTCTGATAACCATCGAGCCGCGGCATCATGATGTCGACGAAGATGATGTCCGGGTGGTTGTCGGCGATCTTGGCCAGGGACTCGAAACCGTCGACCGCGGTGATGACTTCACAGCCGACATTCTTCAGCAGCGTTTCGGCCGTGCGGCGAATCGTCTTCGAATCATCGATCACCATCACCTTGAGGGCGCTGGATTGCTGTTCCATATCTGCTCTACCATCGCCACAGTGAATCGATTTTCTGCCCGTACTGCTGGCCAATGCCTCAAGCCCTTGATGTTCAAGGCCTGAGCACGGCATGCGAGCCTTTTTAGCATACTCTCCCCATGCAATCTATCGGCCGACCGGCGCGGTGGTTTTTCCTTGACCGGGAACCGCCCGAGCGCCACTCTGACGCCACTTTTTCAAGCCATTGCGCCCACTAATTTTCGAGGAAACCGCCCATGAGCGTTCGCGTCGGGATTGTCATGGACCCTATCGCCAGCATCTCCTATAAGAAGGACAGCTCGCTGGCCATGCTGCTGGCCGCCCAGGAGCGCGGCTGGACCCTGTTCTATATGGAACAGCGGGACCTGTACCAGGCGACCGGTGGCGTGGCCCGGGCGCGGATGCGTCCGCTGAAGGTGTTCGCCGACCCGCAGAAGTGGTTCGAACTGGAAGCCGAGACCGACAGCGCCCTGAGCGAACTGGACGTGATCCTGATGCGCAAGGACCCGCCGTTCGACATGGAGTTCGTCTACTCCACCTACCTGCTGGAGCAGGCCGAGCGCGACGGCGTGCTGGTGGTCAACAAGCCGCAGAGCCTGCGCGACTGCAATGAAAAGCTGTTCGCCACCCTGTTCCCACAGTGCACCCCGCCGACCATCGTCAGCCGTCGCCCGGACGTGTTGCGCGAATTCGCCGACCATCACGGTGACGTGATCCTCAAGCCGCTGGACGGCATGGGCGGCTCGTCGATCTTCCGTCACACCGCCGGCCACCCGAACCTCTCGGTGATCCTCGAAACCCTGACCCAGCATGGCAAGCAGCAGATCATGATCCAGGAGTATCTGCCGGCCATCGTCGATGGCGACAAACGCATCCTGATGATCGACGGCGAGCCTGTGGATTACTGCCTGGCGCGGATTCCCGCCCAGGGTGAAACCCGTGGCAACCTCGCCGCCGGTGGCCGTGGCGAAGCCCGGCCGCTGACCGAGAAAGATCGCTGGATCGCCGCACAGGTCGGCCCGACCCTGCGCGAGAAAGGCCTGCTGTTCGTGGGGCTCGATGTGATCGGTGAGCACCTGACCGAAATCAACGTCACCAGCCCGACCTGCATCCGCGAGATCGACAACGCCTTCGGCACCAATATCGGCGCAATGCTGATGGATGCCATCGACAAGAAGCTGCAAGCTGCGAGCCGCAAGCTGCAAGCCTGATGTGCATCACATGCAGCTTGTCGCTTGAAGCTTGAGGCTTACGGCTTGAAACCAACATTGCGTTATCATGCGCCGCCTGTGAAACCCGCAATGTTGGTCTTGTGAAGTTTTTTGTGATGTTGAACCGCTGATGACTTTTGTGAACCGCTGATGGCTCTCCCTTCCGATCTGCCCCCCGAGCTGGCCCACAGCGGCGTGCGCCCGGCCGATCGCCTGGGATTTACCCTGTTCCTGGCCGCCCTGCTGCATATCGCGCTGATTCTCGGCCTGGGCTTCTCCTTCGCCGAGCCCAAGCAGATCAGCAAGACCCTGGAAATCACCCTGGCCACCTTCAAGAGCGAGACCAAGCCGAAGAAGGCCGATTTCCTCGCCCAGGAAAACCAGGAAGGCAGCGGCACCCTGGACAAGAAGGCGATCCCGAAGACCACCGAAGTGGCGCCGTTCCAGGAAAACAAAGTCAACAAGGTCACTCCGCCGCCCCCGGCCAAGACCGAGGTCAAGGAAGCCGCGCCCAAGGCCGCGGTCGCCACCACCGCGCCGAAACCGAAAAAGACCGTCACCAAGCGTGAAGAGGTCAAGACCGAGGCCAAACCCAAGGTTCCCGTACCGACGTTCGACAGCGAGCAGCTGTCCAGCGACATCGCCAGCCTGGAGGCCGAACTGGCCCAGGAGCAGCAGCTGTACGCCAAGCGCCCGCGCATCCACCGCCTGAGCGCGGCCTCGACCATGCGCGACAAGGGCGCCTGGTACAAGGACGAATGGCGCAAGAAGGTCGAGCGCATCGGCAACCTCAACTACCCGGAAGAAGCCCGGCGCAAGCAGATCTACGGCAACCTGCGGCTGATGGTCTCAATCAACCGCGACGGCTCGCTGTACGAGGTGCTGGTACTGGAGTCCTCCGGCCAGCCGCTGCTGGACCAGGCGGCGCAGCGTATCGTGCGCCTGGCGGCGCCGTTCGCGCCCTTTACCGGCGACCTGTCGGATATCGACCGCCTGGAGATCATCCGCACCTGGAAGTTCGCCCGCGGCGACAGGCTGTCCAGCAACTGATCCCCCTGCAGGATTCATGGGGAATGAGAGCATCGCCAGCTTGTCAGTTCGCCCCTCCACCGCCACACTAGCGCTCATGAAGAACGTCAGCCCCAGCTACCTCAAGCATCACTTCCTGATCGCCATGCCACACATGGCCGACCCGAACTTTGCACACACCTTGACCTACATCGTCGAGCACAATGCCAATGGCGCCATGGGGTTGGTGGTCAACCGTCCGCAGGACCTGAACCTCGCCGACATCCTCGAACAACTGCGCCCCGAAATCGACCCGCCAGCGCTCTGCCAGCATGTGCCGATCTTCATCGGCGGCCCGGTGCAGACCGATCGCGGTTTTGTCCTGCACCCCAGCGGCCCGACCTTCCAGGCCACGGTCGAGCTGGACGGCCTGTCGCTGTCGACGTCCCAGGACGTGCTGTTCGCCATCGCCGACGGCGTCGGTCCGGCGAAAAGCCTGATCGCCCTGGGTTACGCCGGCTGGGAAGCCGGGCAGTTGGAAGCCGAACTGGCGAATAACGCCTGGCTGACCTGCCCGTTCGACGCCGACATCCTGTTCAACACCAGCAGCGAACTGCGCCTGGAAGCGGCGGCCAAGCACCTGGGCATCAACCTTGCCCTGCTGACCAGCCAGGCGGGCCACGCCTGATGGCCCTGCGACTGATCCTCGGGTTCGACTACGGCACCAAGCAGATCGGCGTGGCGGTCGGCCAGGCCATTACCGGCCAGGCCCGCGAGCTGTGCACCCTGAAGGCGCAGAACGGCGTGCCGGACTGGAATCAGGTCGAAGCCCTGATCAAGGAATGGAAGCCGGATGCGGTGGTGGTCGGCCTGCCGCTGAACATGGACGGCACCCCGAGCGAGATGTGTGCGCGCGCCGAGAAGTTCGCCCGGCGCCTCAACGGTCGCTACAACCTGCCCTTCTATACCCATGACGAACGCCTGACCACCTTCGAGGCCAAGGGCGAACGCCTGGCCCGTGGCGGCCAGAAAGGCAGTTACCGCGACAACCCGGTCGACGCCATCGCCGCCGCCCTGCTGCTGCAAGGCTGGCTCGACGAAAACGCAGCGCTGTTGAACAACTGAAACGCCGAATCCTGAAGATGCGTGGTCAACCCCCGGCCACGCGCCTCCTGGCCACAACACCAGCCGTAAGACCCTGCGCCTTGCTGCACGCAACCAGGCGCGGGCCCACGAAGGAGCAATCATGAGCCTGCCCAATCCCGCCGAACTGATCAGCCAGATGGCCGTGCGTCTCACCGCCCACCTGGAACAACGCGCCATCAGCGAGCCCCGCTATATCGGCATCCGTACCGGCGGCGTCTGGGTCGCCCAGGCCCTGCTCGCCGAACTGGGCAGCGACGCGCCGCTGGGCACCCTGGATGTGTCCTTCTACCGCGACGACTTCAGCCAGAACGGCCTGCACCCGCAGGTGCGCCCTTCCGAGCTGCCGTTCGAGATCGAGGGCCAGCACCTGATCCTGATCGACGACGTGCTGATGAGCGGCCGCACCATCCGCGCCGCCCTCAACGAGCTGTTCGACTACGGCCGCCCGGCCAGCGTGACCCTGGTCTGCCTGCTGGACCTGGACGCCGCCGAGCTGCCGATCCGCCCGAACGTGGTCGGCGCCACCCTGTCGCTGGCCGCCCACGAGCGGGTAAAATTGTCCGGTCCTGCGCCGCTTCAACTCGAGCTTCAAGACCTCGCCCTTTAATTCGCCCCTCTCAAAGAGTCCATTGCGATGACGCCTCTAGACGCCAAGCGCCCGCTGCAGCTCAACGATCAGGGCCAGCTGCGCCACTTCCTCTCGCTCGACGGTCTGCGTCGCGAGCTGCTGACGGAAATCCTCGACACCGCCGACTCCTTCCTCGAAGTCGGCGCCCGGGCGGTGAAGAAAGTCCCTTTGCTGCGCGGCAAGACCGTGTGCAACGTGTTCTTCGAGAACTCCACCCGCACCCGCACCACCTTCGAACTGGCGGCCCAGCGCCTGTCGGCGGACGTGATCACGCTCAACGTGTCCACCTCCTCGGCCAGCAAAGGTGAAACCCTGCTCGATACCCTGCGCAACCTCGAAGCCATGGCCGCCGACATGTTCGTCGTGCGCCACGGCGACTCCGGCGCCGCGCACTTCATCGCCGAACATGTGTGCCCGCAGGTGGCGATCATCAATGGCGGCGACGGCCGTCACGCCCACCCGACCCAGGGCATGCTCGACATGCTCACCATCCGTCGGCACAAGGGCGGCTTCGAAAACCTCTCGGTGGCTATCGTCGGCGACATCCTGCACTCGCGGGTGGCGCGCTCGAACATGCTGGCCCTGAAAACCCTGGGTTGCCCGGACATCCGGGTGATCGCGCCAAAGACCCTGCTGCCGATCGGCATCGAGCAATACGGGGTGAAGGTCTACACCGACATGGCCGAAGGCCTGAAAGACGTCGACGTGGTGATCATGCTGCGCCTGCAGCGTGAGCGCATGCAGGGCGGCCTGCTGCCGAGCGAGGGCGAGTTCTACCGCCTGTTCGGCCTGACCACCGCACGCCTGGCCGGCGCCAAGCCGGACGCCATCGTCATGCACCCGGGGCCGATCAACCGCGGCGTGGAGATCGAATCGGCGGTGGCCGACGGTCCGCACTCGGTGATCCTCAACCAGGTGACCTACGGCATCGCGGTACGCATGGCCGTACTGTCCATGGCCATGAGCGGGCAGACCGCCCAGCGACAATTCGAGCAGGAGAACGCCCAGTGAAGCTCAGCATTCTCGGCGCCCGTGTCATCGATCCAAGCAGCGGCCTGGATCAAGTCAGCGATATCCATCTGGAAGCCGGCAAGATCGTCGCCATCGGCGCCGCGCCCGCCGGTTTCAGCGCGGTCGAACGCCTCGATGCCAAAGGCCTGGTGGCCGCGCCCGGGCTGGTGGACCTGAACGTCTCCCTGCGCGAGCCGGGCTACAGCCGCAAAGGCACCATCGCCAGCGAAACCCGCGCCGCCGCCGCCGGTGGCGTCACCAGCCTGTGCTGCCCACCGCGCACCAAGCCGGTGCTGGACACCTCGGCGGTGGCCGAGCTGATCCTTGATCGCGCCCGCGAAGCCGGCAATACCAAGGTGTTCCCGATCGGCGCCCTGAGCAAAGGCCTGGACGGCGAACAGCTGGCCGAGCTGATCGCCCTGCGCGACGCCGGTTGCGTGGCCTTCGGCAACGGCCTGGAGAGCTTTCGCAGCACCCGCACTCTGTGCCGGGCGCTGGAATACGCGGCGACCTTCGACCTGACGGTGATTTTCCACTCCCAGGACCGCGACCTGGCCGAAGGCGGCCTGGCCCACGAAGGCGCCACCGCCAGCTTCCTCGGCCTGCCGGGCATTCCGGAAACCGCGGAAACCGTGGCCCTGGCCCGCGACCTGCTGCTGGTGGAGCAAAGCGGCGTGCGCGCGCACTTCAGCCAGCTGACCAGTGCCCGGGGCGTGGCCCTGATCGCCCAGGCCCAGGCCCGTGGCCTGCCGGTGACCGCCGATGTGGCGCTGTACCAGCTGATCCTCACCGACGACGCGCTGATCGACTTCTCCAGCCTCTATCACGTACAGCCGCCGCTGCGCTCGCGCGCCGACCGCGAAGGCCTGCGTGAAGCCGTGAAGTCCGGGGTGGTCCAGGCCATTTCCAGCCATCACCAGCCCCATGAACGCGACGCCAAGCTGGCGCCTTTCGGCGCCACCGAGCCGGGCATCAGCAGCGTCGAGCTGCTGCTGCCGCTGGCCATGACCCTGGTGGAAGACGGCCTGCTCGACCTGCCGACCCTGCTGGCCCGCCTGAGCAGCGGCCCGGCCGACGCCCTGCGCCTGCCAGCCGGCAAGCTGGCGGTGGGCGCTCCGGCGGACCTGGTGCTGTTCGACCCGAGCACATCCACCGTGGCCGGCGAACACTGGCTGTCGAAAGGCGAGAACTGCCCGTTCCTCGGCCATAGCCTGCCGGGCGTGGTGCGTTACACCCTGGTGGATGGGCGGATCAGCCACAAGGGCTGAGTCCTGCGGCGCCGGTTATCGCGGGCAAGCTCCGCTCCTACGGATGTCCTGTATCTGTAGGAGCGAGGCTTGCCCGCGATGACGCTCTCGACACTTAACGCCGCTGCGCGTTACGCAACGACACCTGATCGTTCAGCGTCCAGAAGTCATACAAGACCCCCAGAAAGAACACCCCGCCAGTCAGCAGGTACAACAGGCCGCTGATCCATTTGCCCTGATACATGCGGTGCACGCCAAAGATCCCGAGAAAGGTCAGCAGGATCCAGGCGACGCTGTATTCGATAGGTCCCGGGGTAAAACGCAGGTCGGCCTCGCGGTCCATGGCCGGGATCAGGAACAGGTCGATCAGCCAGCCAATACCCAACAAGCCCAGGGTGAAAAACCAGATAGTCCCGGTAATCGGCTTGCCGTAATAGAAGCGGTGAGAGCCGGTAAAACCGAAAATCCACAACAGGTAACCGATCACCTTGCTGTGGGTGTCATGGGTCGAACCGTCCGGGCGATAGGTGTTCATTGAGTACCTCGTTCCACGCAATAGATAAATTTTCTTCAATTCTTTGTGACTTTTTTACAGGCGGCCGACGTGTGGCAAATGTTAAGGTCGCTGCCGTGAAACCCTTGTACTGCCTGACTTCTGTCGGACAATTGCGTCAATTTGCCGCCTCTTCAGCGAATTTGACCTCCAGGTTGAATCGACCAACGGCCTGAGAAGTGACAAAAAAGCTGTTATAAAGTTGCGCGCTAACCCATATGAGCCTTGCCTAATGCGTCCATTTTTCAAGACATGGCTAACCATTTGCCTATTGATGCCACTGGCCGCCCACGCCACCAATCGTGAGCAACGTCTTCCTAACGTGAACGGCTTCACTCCAAAAGCCCACGTCACCCAAGTCAGCAAGAACAGCGCCAAGAACAAGCTGTCGGTCAAACGCCCGACTCACCTGAGCAGCGTCAGTAGCAAGCAGGTGCCACAGATGGCGGCCAAGCAGAGCAGCACCGTGCTCAGCCGTGCCGTCAACGTACTGGGTACCCCTTACCGCTGGGGCGGCAGCAGCCCAAGCAAAGGCTTCGACTGCAGCGGCCTGGTGAAATACGCCTTCAACGACGTTGCCGCCGTCGATCTGCCGCGCACCTCGAATGCCATGGCCAGCGGTCACGGGCAGAAAGTCGAGCGCAAGGACCTCAAGCCTGGCGACCTGCTGTTCTTCAACCTCAAGAGCCGCCGGGTCAACCACGTCGCCATCTACCTGGGCAACGATCGTTTCATCCACGCGCCGCGTCGCGGCAAGTCGGTGAGCATCGATACCCTGAAGAAGCCGTACTGGGACAAGAACTACGTAGTGGCCAAGCGGGTTCTGCCAAAAGAGCAGAACACCCTGCGCATCGTTCAGCGCTGATCCGCTTTCCCTGATCGCGAGTCATCGAGCAGCCACGCTCGATGGCTCGCGATTGCATTTGCCGCCCCGGCACCTCTCCCCCTCAAATACTCTCCGGCGCCCGCGCCTTCTCCCGGGCGTGCTCCCGGCTGACCAGCCCCGCATCCACCAGCGCCTTCAGACTCATGTCCAGGGTCTGCATCCCCAGCGCCCCGCCGGTCTGGATCGCCGAGTACATCTGCGCCACCTTGTCCTCGCGGATCAGGTTACGGATCGCCGCGCTGCCCAGCATGATCTCGTGAGCCGCTGCCCGGCCACCGCCGACCCGCTTCACCAGCGCCTGGGAAATCACCGCCTGCAGCGATTCCGAGAGCATGGAGCGGACCATCGCCTTCTCCTCGGCGGGAAACACGTCCACCACCCGGTCCACGGTTTTCGCCGCCGAGGTGGTGTGCAGGGTGCCGAACACCAGATGCCCGGTCTCCGCGGCGGTCAGCGCCAGGCGAATGGTTTCCAAGTCGCGCATCTCGCCGACCAGAATCACATCCGGGTCCTCGCGCAGGGCCGAACGCAGGGCTGTGGAAAAGCTGCGAGTGTCGCGATGCACCTCGCGCTGGTTGATCAGGCACTTCTTCGATTCGTGGATGAACTCGATGGGGTCCTCGATGGTGAGGATGTGCTGGTGCCGGCTCTGGTTCAGGTGATCGACCATCGCCGCCAGGGTGGTCGACTTGCCGGAACCGGTCGGCCCGGTCACCAGCACCAGGCCACGGGGCACTTCGCTGATCCGCCGGAACACCTCGCCCATGCCCAGCTCGTCCAGGCTCGGCACCTTGGCCGCAATACTGCGAAAGACCGCGCCGCCACCGCGCTGATGGTTGAAGGCATTGACCCGGAAACGCGCCAGGCCCGGCACCGCGAAGGAAAAGTCGATCTCCAGCGCAGCCTTGAACTCGGCCCGCTGCGGGTCGCTCATGCTGGCCAGGATCAGCTCGTGCACCTGTTGCGCCTCCAGCACCGGCAGGTTGATCCGGCGAATATCGCCGTCGATACGAATCATCGGCGGCAAACCGGCCGAGAGGTGCAGGTCCGAAGCGCCCTGTTTGACGCTGAAGGCCAGCAACTCAGTGATATCCATAGCGTTCCCCAATTCCAGTAGAATGCCGCGAACCCAAGACCCGCTGGCGTACATCGAATGTCCACGATAGCAGACAACATCGCCCTGGTTAGCGCACGGATCCGTGCCGCGGCGCAGGCCTCGCAACGCGACGAAAACAGCGTCCACCTGCTGGCCGTGAGCAAGACCAAGCCCGCCGCGGCGCTACGGGAAGCCTATGCCGCCGGTCTGCGCGACTTCGGCGAGAACTACCTGCAGGAAGCCCTGGGCAAACAGGCGGAACTCGGCGACCTGCCCTTGAGTTGGCACTTCATCGGCCCCATTCAGTCGAACAAGACGCGCGCTATCGCCGAGAACTTCGCCTGGGTGCATTCCGTGGATCGCTTGAAAATCGCTCAACGCCTGTCCGAGCAACGCCCGGCCGACTTGCCGCCGTTGAACATCTGCATTCAGGTCAATGTCAGTGGCGAGGCCAGCAAGTCTGGCTGTACGCCGGCCGACCTGCCCGCCCTGGCCAGCGCCATCAGCGCCTTGCCGCGCCTGCAACTGCGCGGGCTGATGGCGATTCCCGAGCCGACCGAAGATCGCGCCGCCCAGGACGCCGCCTTCGCGGCCGTGCGCAGCCTGAACGAAAGCCTGAACCTGCCAACCGACACACTTTCCATGGGCATGAGCCACGACCTCGAAGCGGCCATCGCCCAAGGCGCCACCTGGGTACGTATTGGTACCGCTTTGTTTGGCGCACGCGATTATGGCCAGCCATGACTGTGGCGGCCTCACCTCTGAATAAGGACCTGTCATGAGCAAGACTCGTATCGCCTTTATCGGCGCCGGCAACATGGCTGCCAGCCTGATCGGCGGCCTGCGCGCCAAGGGCCTGGACGCCAGCCAGATCCGCGCCAGCGACCCGGGCGCCGAAACCCGCGCCAAGGTCCAGGCCGAGCACGGCATTGAACTGTTCGCCGACAACGCCGAAGCCATCGCCGGCGTCGACGTGGTGGTTCTGGCGGTCAAGCCACAGGCCATGAAGGCCGTGTGCGAAGCCCTGCGCCCCAGCCTGAAGCCGCACCAGCTGATCGTGTCCATCGCCGCCGGCATCACCTGCGCCAGCATGAACAAATGGCTCGGCGAGCAGCCGATCGTGCGCTGCATGCCCAACACCCCGGCCCTGCTGCGCCAGGGCGCCAGCGGCCTGTACGCCACCACTGCGGTGAGCGCGGAGCAACGCCAGCAGGCGCAAGAGCTGCTGTCGGCCGTGGGTATCGTCCTGTGGCTGGAGCAGGAGCAGCAACTGGACGCGGTGACCGCGGTGTCCGGCAGCGGCCCTGCCTATTTCTTCCTGCTGATCGAGGCCATGACCGCCGCCGGCGAGAAGCTCGGCCTGCCACGGGAAACCGCCCGGCAACTGACCCTGCAGACCGCGCTGGGCGCGGCGCACATGGCGGTGTCCAGCGACGTCGACGCGGCCGAACTGCGCCGCCGCGTGACCTCGCCGGCCGGTACCACCGAGGCGGCGATCAAGTCGTTCCAGGCCAGCGGCTTCGAAGCCCTGGTGGAAAAAGCATTGGGTGCCGCAGCGCACCGCTCGGCCGAGATGGCCGAACAACTGGGCCAATAAGGAGCCAATGATGATTGGATTGAACACTGCGGCGGTGTACGTGCTGCAAACCCTGGGCAGCCTGTACCTGCTGATCGTGCTGCTGCGCTTCGTGCTGCAACTGGTACGCGCCGACTTCTACAACCCGCTGTGCCAGTTCGCCGTGCGCGCCACCCAGCCGCTGCTCAAGCCGATGCGCCGGGTCATCCCGAGCCTGTTCGGCCTGGACATGTCGTCGCTGATCCTGGCGATCGTCGTGCAACTGCTGCTGATGGCCCTGACCCTGCTGCTGACCTACGGCACCACCGGCAACCCGGTGCAGTTGCTGATCTGGTCGATCATTGGCGTGACCGCGCTGTTCATGAAGATTTTCTTCTTCGCCCTGATCATCAGCGTGATCCTTTCCTGGGTCGCCCCGGGCAGCCATAACCCGGGCGCCGAGCTGGTCAACCAGATCTGCGAGCCGGCCCTGGCGCCGTTCCGCCGCATCCTGCCGAGCATGGGCGGCCTGGATATCTCGCCGATCCTGGCGTTCATGGTGCTCAAGCTGATCGACATGCTGGTGATCAACAACCTAGCAGCCATGACCATGATGCCGGAAATCCTGCGTCTGCTGATCTGACCCGGCCTCTGTGATGAGCTACTTTCGCTGGGACGGCGACGACCTGATCCTGGAGTGTCACCTGCAGCCTGCGGCCCGTAGCGATGACTTCGCCGGGCTGCATGGCGAGCGCCTGAAGATCCGCCTTACCGCGCCGCCGGTGGAGGGCAAGGCCAACGCCTACCTGATGGCCTTCCTGGCCAAGGCCTTCGGCGTGTCCAAGAGCCAGGTCAGCCTGATCAGCGGCGAGCTGAACCGGCAGAAACGGGTGCGGATCAACGCGCCGAAGAAGCTGCCGGATCTGCCGGAATTGAAGCGGCCGGCCAGCTGACTTCATCACCGCTCATCGCGGGCAAGTCGGATCGCCGCCCGCTCGCTCCTACAGGTCCACGCGGCCGTGTAGGAGCGAGGCTTGCCCGCGATTGCCTCCCTGCGCTTCAACTGCCTGAAATCAGCCCCGGCCTTTGCTTGCCGCTGGGGGCAGCGGTCTTTAGACTTACGCCTCATTTAAACGAGAGCAGGGTCGATGCCAACTGCCTTTCCCGCCGATTCCGTTGGTCTGGTGACGCCGCAAGTGGCGCACTTCAGCGAGCCCCTGGCCCTGGCCTGCGGCCGCTCCCTGCCAGCCTATGATCTGATCTTTGAGACCTACGGCCAGCTGAACGCCACGGCGAGCAATGCCGTGCTGATCTGCCACGCCCTGTCCGGCCACCACCACGCCGCCGGCTACCACAGCCCCGACGACCGCAAGCCGGGTTGGTGGGACAGCTGCATCGGCCCGGGCAAGCCAATCGACACCAACAAGTTCTTCGTCGTCAGCCTGAACAACCTCGGCGGCTGCAACGGCTCCACCGGTCCGAGCAGCGTCAACCCGGACACCGGCAAGCCGTTCGGCGCCGATTTCCCGGTGCTGACCGTGGAAGACTGGGTGCACAGCCAGGCGCGCCTGGCCGACCGGATCGGCATCAACCAGTGGGCCGCCGTGATCGGCGGCAGCCTGGGTGGCATGCAGGCCCTGCAGTGGACCATCACCTACCCGGACCGGGTGCGTCATTGCCTGGCCATCGCCTCCGCGCCCAAGCTGTCGGCGCAGAACATCGCCTTCAACGAAGTGGCGCGCCAGGCCATCCTCACCGACCCCGAATTCCACGGCGGTTCGTTCCAGGAACAGGGCGTGATCCCCAAGCGCGGGCTGATGCTGGCGCGGATGGTCGGGCACATCACCTACCTGTCCGACGACTCCATGGGCGAGAAATTCGGCCGTGGCCTGAAGAGCGAAAAGCTCAACTACGACTTCCACAGCGTCGAGTTCCAGGTCGAAAGCTACCTGCGTTATCAGGGCGAGGAGTTCTCCGGGCGGTTCGACGCCAACACCTACCTGCTGATGACCAAGGCCCTGGATTACTTCGATCCGGCGGCTAACTTCGACGATAACCTGGCGAAAACCTTCGAAGGCGCCAAGGCCAAGTTCTGCGTGATGTCCTTCACCACCGACTGGCGCTTCTCCCCGGCCCGCTCGCGGGAGCTGGTGGACGCCCTGATGGCCGCGCGCAAGGACGTCAGCTACCTGGAAATCGATGCCCCACAGGGCCACGACGCCTTTCTGATTCCGATCCCGCGTTACCTGCAGGCGTTCGGCAACTACATGAACCGTATAACGCTGTGAGGACGCCATGAGAGCCGATCTGGAAATCATCCAAGAATGGATCCCCGCCGGCAGCCGCGTGCTCGACCTCGGTTGCGGCAATGGCGAACTGCTGAGCTGGCTGCGCGATCACAAGCAAGTCACCGGCTATGGCCTGGAAAACGACCCGGAGAACATCGCCGAGTGCGTGGCCAAGGGCATCAACGTCATCGAGCAGGACCTGGACAAGGGCCTGGGCAACTTCGCCAGCAACAGCTTCGATATCGTGGTCATGACCCAGGCCCTGCAGGCCGTGCACTACCCGGACCGGATCCTCGACGAAATGCTGCGGGTCGGCCGCCAGTGCATCATCACCTTCCCCAACTTCGGCCACTGGCGCTGCCGCTGGTACCTGGCCAGCAAGGGGCGGATGCCGGTCTCGGAATTCCTGCCGTACACCTGGTACAACACGCCGAACATCCACTTTTGCACGTTCGAGGACTTCGAAGAGCTTTGCCGCGAACGTGAAGCCAAGGTCATCGATCGCCTTGCGGTGGATCAACAGCACCGCCACGGGTGGGCCAGTAAGCTATGGCCTAATCTGTTAGGTGAGATCGGCATCTACCGCGTCAGCAGCCCCGGCCTGCAGGATCACCAGATCGCGGTATAAACCAGGTTCAAAGCAAGGAGAACGATCATGGGTCGCTTGGTTACTTTTCTACTGGCAGCGTGCCTGAGCGCGTCGGCGATGGCCGCCGAGCCCATCAAGGGCGAGCGCCAGGAAGTGTTCGGTGACGTGACCGTGCACTACAACACCTTCAACTCCACCTTCCTGCAACCGGATATCGCCAAGGCCGCGGAGCTGGTGCGCAGCAAGAACCAGGGCGTGATCAACGTTTCCGTGCTCAAGGCCGGCAAACCGTTGGTCGCCCAGGTCACCGGGACCGTCAAGGACCTGACCAGCCAATCGGTGCCGCTGAAATTCAAGCAAATCACCGAGCAGGGCGCGATCTACTACATCGCCCAGTACCCGGTGGAACAGCAGGAAACCCGCACCTTCGAAATCAAGGTGCAGACCGGTGACGCGATCAACACCATCAATTTCAACCAAGAGCTTTTCCCCGGCGAATGATGACTTTTACCCAACTCGTACTGGCCAGCCATAACGCCGGCAAACTCAAGGAACTCCAGGCCATGCTCGGCGATTCGGTGCACCTGCGCTCGATCGGCGAGTTCAGCAGCGTCGAACCGGAAGAAACCGGCCTGTCGTTCGTCGAGAACGCCATCCTCAAGGCCCGCAACGCTTCGCGCATTTCCGGCCTGCCGGCGCTGGCGGACGATTCGGGCCTGGCGGTGGACTTCCTCGGCGGCGCGCCGGGCATCTACTCGGCGCGTTATGCCGACGGCCAGGGCGACGCGGCGAACAACGCCAAGCTGCTGGACGCCCTGAAGGATGTACCCGAGGCCGAGCGCGGCGCGCAGTTCGTCTGCGTGCTGGCGCTGGTGCGGCATGCCGAGGATCCGCTGCCGATCCTCTGTGAAGGCCTGTGGCACGGGCGCATCCTCACGGCCGCCAGCGGCGAGCACGGTTTCGGCTACGACCCGCTGTTCTGGGTGCCGGAGCGCAACTGCTCCAGCGCCGAACTGGACCCGATCCAAAAGAACCAACTCAGCCATCGCGCTCGCGCCATGGCCATTCTGCGGCAACGCTTGAGCCTGCAATGACCATAGATTCGTCCGCGCAACCGCTGATTCTCGGCGGTGCGCAAACGCCCCGGGCGGCCCTGTCCCAGCTGCCGCCCCTGGCGCTGTACATCCACATCCCGTGGTGTGTACGTAAATGCCCTTACTGCGACTTCAACTCCCACGCCGCCAGCCCGGTGCTGCCGGAGGAAGAGTACGTCGACGCCCTGCTGGCCGACCTCGACCAGGACCTGCCCGCCGTCTACGGCCGCGAGCTGAGTTCGATCTTCTTCGGCGGCGGCACGCCGAGCCTGTTCAGTGCCCAGGCCCTGGGCCGGCTGCTCAAGGGCGTGGAGCAACGCATCCCGTTCGCCCACGACATCGAGATCACCCTGGAGGCCAACCCCGGGACCTTCGAGCAGGAGAAGTTCACCGCCTATCGCGCCCTGGGCATCAATCGCCTGTCGATCGGCATCCAGAGCTTCCAGGAAGAAAAACTCAAGGCCCTGGGCCGCATCCACAACGGTGACGAGGCGGTCCGCGCCGCCGGCATGGCGCGCCAGGCCGGGTTCGACAACTTCAACCTGGACCTGATGCACGGCCTGCCGGATCAGTCCCTGGACGACGCCCTGAGCGACCTGCGCCAGGCCATCGCCATGAAGCCGACCCACCTGTCCTGGTACCAACTGACCCTGGAGCCCAATACGGTGTTCTGGAACCAGCCGCCGACGCTGCCGGAAGACGACACCCTGTGGGACATCCAGGAAGCCGGCCAGGCGTTGCTGGCCGAACACGGCTACGCCCAGTACGAAGTCTCGGCCTATGCCCAGCCCGGCCGGGCGGCCCGGCATAACCTCAATTACTGGAGCTTTGGCGACTTCATCGGCATCGGCGCCGGCGCCCATGGCAAGCTCAGCCATCCGGACGGGCGCATCGTCCGTACTTGGAAGACCCGCCTGCCCAAGGACTACCTCAACCCGGCGAAAAACTTCAAGGCCGGCGAAAAGGACCTGAGCAACGAAGAGCTGCCATTCGAATTCCTGATGAACGCCCTGCGCCTGACCGAAGGCGTCGAGGCCCGGCTGTACCCGGAGCGCACCGGGCTGCCCCTGGAAAGCCTCGCCGAAGGTCGCCGCGACGCCGAACAAAGCGGCCTGTTGCAGGTCGAACCGTCACGCCTGGCCGCCACCCCGCGCGGCCAACTCTTCCTCAATGACTTGCTGCAGAAATTTCTGAGCTGATTTCAGCCCTAAGGGAAAACGAATGGATTTGATACTCGACCTGCTCGCTACCGTGTCCCGCTGGAGTCGCAGCAACCTTTCAGAAATCTCCCTGGCCCTCGTCGGCTGCCTGCTGGTGCTGTTCGGCGCCGATATCAAAGGCTGGGTCGAAGCACGCCTGGGCGGCCTCGCCGGCGCCCTGCGCGTACCGATGATGGCGCTGCTGTGCATGATCGGCAGCGGCGCGGCGCTGATCTACGCCACGCCGTGGATCGTCCGCGGCCTGAGCCAGTTCAACAACTACAGCCTGGCGCCGGTGCTGCTGGTGGTGCTGGTGCTGATCGGGGTGGTGGCGGATCGGCGCTGATCCCACATAGCGATCCGCTGAAAGCTAGGGCTTATTCTGCGAGAACTTTTTCTCGTAAATGGGCTTTAGACTAAAACTGTCACTGCACCCCAAGGTCAATGCCTGATTCAGATACGCTTGATTCTTGTACGTTGCCTCACCTTTATCGTTCTCCAACATAAGAGCTAACAGGTAAGCAGCGTCTGCCTGATATTGCTCATACGTTAATTGCCGAGCAGTTGAAAGCCCCAGCAGCGCACCTATCGGTTTGCCAGTCGGTATCGCAGCGGGGTCAATGAAGCACAGAGAAAAAGGCGCAGGAAGAGGGTAGGCATTTTGATAGGGATCGCTGCGTTCAAGCAGCGCCTGAATCCGCGTCAAGAGTTTTAAATGGTCAGGGTTCTTGGTATCGAAGGTTTTAAAGGACTTATCGCATTCGTGAAAATACATCACAGCACCCGCCAACAACCCTTTATCCATTGCTCGCTGATACAGCAAACAGCGCTCAGCCTGTTCAGTTTCCGAGGGGAAAGCCTTGCCTACTGTTTTCGCCAATAAGTACATGGCAACGGGCTGCCCGCCGTCGGCCGCCATTCTCAGGTCTGACTGGAAAGAGTCATAGGTCGCCTGAATAGTCTTGAACTGCTCCGCCATTGCCGCATCCGGCTGCGCTCCCGACGCTTCATTGTCGGCCCACCGAATCATGAATAGCTTGAAGTCCTCACTTTTTGTACGAGCACGCTCAAGGTACTCATCAGCTGAAAGTTGAGGAGCCGTTGTTGTCTTGGCATCTGCTGAAAAAGCTGTAAAGAGCAAAAGGAATACGAGGCCAATAATCGCTTTCAATATCTTGCATTCCTTTACAAGTGAACAGGGACCCCTGACAGCTCAAGACTGCATACAAGTTGCCACTTCAAGGGCAGCCAGGCTCCTGAAAGAACCTGACCGACCTATTTAACTGCACTCCAAGCTGAGTTCCAGTTACGCCAGCTTTTCGAACTTCAGATCCCACACACCATGGCCCAGGCGCTCGCCGCGGCGCTCGAACTTGGTGATCGGGCGCTCGGCCGGGCGCGGCACGCACTTGCCGTCTTCGGCCAGGTTGCGGTAACCCGGCGCGACATTCATCACTTCCAGCATGTACTCGGCATAAGGCTCCCAGTCGGTGGCCATGTGCAGGATGCCGCCAACCTTCAGCTTGCTGCGCACCAGCTCGGCGAAGGACGCCTGGACGATACGACGCTTGTGGTGACGGCTCTTGTGCCACGGATCGGGGAAAAACAGCATCAGGCGATCCAGGCTGTTATCGGCGATGCAGCGGTTGAGCACTTCGATCGCATCGCAATCGTAGACCCGCAGGTTGGTCAGGCCCTGGGTCAGCACGCCGTTGAGCAGCGCGCCGACACCCGGACGGTGCACTTCCACACCAATGAAATCCTGCTCCGGCGCGGCCGCGGCCATTTCCAGCAGCGAGTGGCCCATGCCGAAGCCGATTTCCAGGGAACGTGGCGCGCAGCGGCCAAACACCTGATCGAAATCCACCGGCGCATCGGCCAGCGGCAGCACATACAGCGGCGCGCCCTGCTCCAGGCCGCGCTGCTGGCCTTCGGTCATGCGCCCGGCGCGCATCACGAAACTCTTGATGCGGCGGTGTTGGCGCTCGTCGCCGGCTTCCGGCTGGATTGGCGTGTCGTTTGATTCAGTCATCAATGGCTCTTACTTGATCAGACCATCCAGCGGCGAGGAGGCGCTGGCATAGAGTTTCTTCGGCATGCGGCCGGCGAGGTACGCCAGGCGGCCTGCCACAATGGCGTGCTTCATGGCTTCGGCCATCAGCACCGGTTGTTGCGCATGGGCGATGGCCGAGTTCATCAGCACCGCTTCGCAGCCCAGTTCCATGGCGATGGTGGCGTCGGAGGCAGTGCCGACACCGGCATCCACCAGCACCGGGACCTTGGCTTCTTCGAGGATGATCTGCAGGTTGTACGGGTTGCAGATCCCCAGGCCAGTACCGATCAGGCCGGCCAGCGGCATGACCGCGATGCAGCCCATTTCCGCCAGCTGGCGAGCGATGATCGGATCATCGCTGGTGTACACCATCACGTCGAAACCTTCCTTGACCAGCACTTCGGCGGCCTTGAGGGTTTCCAGCACGTTGGGGAACAGGGTCTTCTGGTCGGCCAGCACTTCCAGCTTCACCAGGTTGTGGCCATCGAGCAGCTCACGGGCCAGGCGGCAGGTGCGCACGGCCTCGACCGCGTCATAGCAGCCGGCGGTGTTCGGCAGGATGGTGTAGCGGTCCGGCGGCAGGATATCCAGCAGGTTCGGTTCGCCCGGGTTCTGGCCGATATTGGTCCGGCGCACGGCGACGGTGACGATCTCGGCACCCGAGGCTTCGATGGCCAGGCGGGTTTCTTCCATGTCACGGTACTTGCCGGTGCCTACCAGCAAACGCGACTGGTAGGTACGACCGGCCAGGACGAAAGGCTTGTCGCTGCGAACGTTGCTCATCGGAAATCCTCTGTTGGGGTGAGGTTCTTGCAGAATGCGTGGATGGGGCCAGCCTTGGCCCGGGTGGCTAGCCGCCGCCGATGGCGTGTACCACTTCGACCTGATCGCCCTCGTTGAGGGTGGTCTCGGCGTGCTGGCTGCGCGGAACGATATCCAGGTTGAGTTCGACCGCGATCCGGCGTCCGGTCAGGTCCAGACGGGTCAGCAGGGCCGCAACGGTTTCGCCGTCGGGCAGTTCAAAGGATTCGCCGTTCAACTGAATGCGCATGCTGAATGCCGCCATCATTTTTAGGGGCCAGCATTCTAGCCCGATCATGACCTAAAGGTCAGCTACAAGCGTCAAGCGGTCAGCTGCAAGCGCCAGGCGGCAAGGCCGAGCAGAAACCAGCCCACCAGAAACGCCAGGCCACCGAAGGGGGTGACGATGCCCAGCTTGCTGAAACCGGTCAGCGTCAGCAGGTAGAGGCTGCCGGAAAACAGCAGGATGCCGATGGCGAATGAAGCGCCGGCCCAGGTCACCAGGCGGCCGGGGATGTGCGTGGCCAGCAGCGCCACGCCCAGCAGCGCCAGGGTGTGCACCAGCTGGTAGGTGACGCCGGTATGGAAAATCGCCAGGTATTCCGCGCTCAGGCGATTTTTCAGGCCATGGGCAGCGAATGCGCCCAGGGCAACGCCGGTAAAGCCGAAAAAGGCGGCCAGCATCAGGAAGCCACGCAGCATGAGGAACTCCAGTCAGAATCGTCGATCGGGCCTGTATAATGGCGCGCTCAACCGGTTCGGCCAAGCCATCTCTATGCTGCGTTTATTTTTCCGTCGTTTCTCTAAAGCCCTGCTCTGGTTCGCCGTCGGCAGCGTTTTGCTGGTGCTGGTGTTCCGCGTCGTGCCGCCTCCGGGCACGGCCTTGATGGTCGAACGCAAGGTCGAATCCTGGGTCGACGGCGAACCCATCGACCTGCAACGCAGTTGGACACCCTGGGAGGAGATCTCCGACGACCTGAAGGTGGCGGTGATCGCTGGCGAAGACCAGAAGTTTCCTGAACACTGGGGGTTCGACATCGGTGCGATCCAGGCCGCCTTCGCCCACAACGAGCGCGGCGGCTCGATTCGTGGCGCCAGCACCCTGAGCCAGCAGGTGGCGAAGAACCTGTTCCTGTGGTCCGGACGCAGCTGGCTGCGCAAAGGGCTGGAAGCCTGGTTCACCGGGCTGATCGAGATCTTCTGGCCCAAGCAACGGATTCTTGAGGTCTACCTCAACAGCGCCGAGTGGGACGAAGGCGTATTTGGCGCCGAGGCCGCGGCGCGGCATCACTTCGGCGTCAGCGCGGGCTCGCTGTCGCGGCAACAGGCCAGCCTGCTGGCCGCGGTCCTGCCCAACCCACGAGTATGGAGCGCCAGCCATCCGAGCGGCTACGTGGCGCAACGGGCCGGCTGGATCCGCCGGCAGATGAGCCAACTGGGTGGCGACAGCTACCTGCTGGGCCTGAACGATTCGCGCAAGGCGCTGTGGGCGCAGTGACGCTCAAGATCTGACCACGCTACAGCCTGCGCATTCTTCTGTAGGAGCGAAGCTTGCTCGCGATGGCGCCCCTACAGACACCGCCACCCCAACCCCACAAACAAAAACGCCCCGATCGAATCGGGGCGTTTTGTATTGCGTGGCGTATTACGCGGCAATCGACAGCTTGAGCTTGTTCATCGCGCTCTTCTCGAGCTGACGGATACGCTCGGCCGACACGTTGTACTTCTGCGCCAGGTCGTGCAGCGTGGCTTTCTCTTCCGCCAGCCAGCGCTGGTAGAGGATGTCGCGGCTGCGGTCGTCCAGCACTTCCAGCGCTTCGTGCAGGTTGCTGGTGGAGTTGTCGGTCCAGTCGGCATCTTCCAGCTGACGGGCCGGGTCATACCGGTGGTCTTCCAGGTAGTTGGCCGGCGATTGGAAGGCGCTGTCGTCATCCGCTTCGGCGGCTGGGTCGAAGGCCATGTCGTGGCCGGTCAGACGGCTTTCCATCTCGCGCACTTCGCGCGGCTCCACACCGAGGCTTTCCGCCACACGATGGACTTCTTCGTTGTTCAACCAGGCCAGGCGTTTTTTCTGGCTGCGCAGGTTGAAGAACAGCTTGCGCTGGGCCTTGGTGGTCGCGACTTTCACGATGCGCCAGTTGCGCAGGATGAATTCGTGGATTTCCGCCTTGATCCAGTGCACGGCGAACGAAACCAGACGCACACCCATTTCCGGGTTGAAGCGTTTTACAGCCTTCATCAGGCCAACGTTACCTTCCTGAATCAGGTCGGCCTGGGCCAGACCGTAGCCGGAATAGCTACGGGCGATATGTACGACAAAACGCAGGTGGGCGAGCACCATCTGCCGAGCCGCCTCAAGATCCTGCTCATAGTAGAGACTCTCGGCCAGTTCACGCTCCTGCTCGGGCGTCAGCAATGGAATGCTGTTCACCGTGTGCACATAGGCCTCCAGGTTCGCACCCGGGACCAAGGCATAAGCAGGTTGCAAAGAAGTGGTCATACGAAAAAACCTCCGACTCACATAACTCGTGCTTATTCAGCACTGCTGAAAATTGACCGGAAACCGCAAAACAAGTTCCCAAAAATTCTAAAAGGTCAATACAAGCAAAAAGACACTATTTCGGTGCCAGCTCCCGCAAGTGGCGGGCGACCGCAATCCACGCACCGATATACCCCAACAACACCGCGCCAAGCAAGAGTGATAGACCATCGGCGACCGGCACGCCAGCCAGGGCGAAATCACTGCCGTACAAGCCGGCCAGCCCCACTACCGCGTCGTTCAGCCAGTTGAGGCCGAACGCCAGAACACCCCAGGACAAGATCCCCGCACCGAAGCCATACAGGGCGCCCATATAAAGGAAGGGACGCCGCACATAACTGTCCGTGCCGCCGACGAGTTTAATCACTTCTATCTCGGTGCGGCGGTTTTCAATATGAAGACGAATGGTATTGCCTATCACCAAAAGTAATGCAGAAACCAGCAACACCGTCAGGCCGAAGACAAACCGGTCGCCCAGCTTGAGGATCGCCGCCAGCCGCTCGACCCACACCAGGTCCAGTTGCGCCTGCTGCACCTTGGGCATTTCCGCCAGGCGCTGCCGCAAGGCTTCCAGGGTCGCCTTGTCCACTTCCTTCGGCGTGACCAGGACCACGCCCGGCAGCGGGTTCTGCGGCAACTCCTTGAGCGCCTCGCCCAGCCCGGACTGCTGCTGGAACTCGTCCAGGGCCTTGTCCTTGCTGATGAACTCGGCATCCGCCACACCCGGCATGGCCTTGATCTGCTCGCTCAGGCTTTCGCCCTCGGTGGCGCTGGCGTTTAGCTCCAGGTACAGGGAGATCTGCGCCGCGCGCTGCCAGGAACCGCCCAGGCGCTCGACGTTGTTGAGCAACAACGACAAGCCCATCGGCAGGCTCAGGGCCACGGCCATCACCAGGCAGGTGAAGAAGCTGCCGATCGGCTGCTTGCCCAGGCGACGCAGACTGTCCAGCAGGCTGGCACGGTGGCTTTCGATCCAGGCGTGCAACAGGGTGCCGAAATCCGGACCCTCGTCTTCGTCGCGTTTTTTCTTCTGCGGTGGTTGATCCGGGGCTTTCGGAGCCACGCGTTCGGCCACTTTGGGGCTGCGGGTCGCACTCATACGCCAGCCTCCCCGTCGCCGATCAATCGGCCGCGTTGCAGGGTCAGCATGCGATGACGCATACGCGCGATCAGCGCCAGGTCGTGACTGGCGATCAGCACGCTGGTGCCCAGACGGTTGATATCTTCGAATACGCCCATGATTTCCGCCGCCAGACGCGGGTCGAGGTTACCTGTGGGTTCATCCGCCAGCAGCAAGGCCGGGCGGTGCACGATGGCGCGGGCAATGCCGACGCGCTGCTGCTGACCGGTGGACAGGTCGCCCGGGTAAAGGTCGGTCTTGTCCGAGAGCGCCACGCGCTCCAGGGCCGAGTCCACGCGCTTGGCGATTTCGGCCTTGGACAGGCCAAGGATCTGCAGCGGCAAGGCGACGTTGTTGAAGACGGTGCGATCGAACAGCAGTTGGTGGTTCTGGAACACCACGCCGATCTGCCGCCGCAAGAATGGAATCTGCGCATTGCTGATGGTGCTCAGGTCCTGACCGGCCAACAGCAGCTTGCCGCTGGTTGGGCGTTCCATGGCCAGCAGCAACCGCAGCAGCGTGGACTTGCCGGCGCCGGAGTGGCCGGTGACGAACAGAAACTCGCCGCGACGAACCCGGAAACTCAGCTCGTGCAGGCCGACATGGCCGTTCGGGTAACGCTTACCGACCTGTTCGAAACGAATCATGAACGCTCCCGCTCGGCAAACAGTGCCTGGACAAAGGGTTCGGCTTCAAAGGCGCGCAGGTCGTCGATGCCCTCACCGACGCCGATGTAGCGGATCGGCAGGCCGAACTGCTTGGCCAGGGCGAAGATCACCCCGCCCTTGGCGGTGCCATCGAGCTTGGTCAGGGCCAGGCCGGTCAGCTCGACCGTCTGGTTGAACTGCTTGGCCTGGTTGATGGCGTTCTGGCCGGTACCGGCGTCGAGCACCAGCAGCACTTCGTGCGGCGCGTCGGCGTCGAGCTTGCCGATCACCCGGCGAACCTTCTTCAGCTCTTCCATCAGGTTGTCTTTGGTGTGCAGGCGACCGGCGGTGTCGGCGATCAGCACATCGATGCCACGGGCCTTGGCGGCCTGCACGGCGTCGAAGATCACCGAGGCCGAGTCGGCGCCGGTGTGCTGGGCGATCACCGGGATCTTGTTGCGCTCACCCCAGACCTGCAGCTGTTCCACCGCTGCGGCGCGGAAGGTGTCGCCCGCGGCGAGCATGACCTTCTTGCCTTCGAGCTGCAGCTTCTTGGCCAGCTTGCCGATGGTGGTGGTCTTGCCGGCGCCGTTGACGCCCACCACCAGAATCACGAACGGCTTGGTTTGCGAAGCGATCCGCAGCGGCTGTTCCACCGGCTTGAGCATGCTCGCCAGCTCGGCCTGCAGCGACTTGTACAGCGCATCGACGTCGGTCAGCTGTTTGCGCGCGACCTTCTGGGTCAGGTTCTGAATAATCACCGCGGTGGCTTCCACGCCCACGTCGGCGGTCAGCAGGCGGGTCTCGATATCTTCCAGCAGCTCGTCGTCGATGGTCTTCTTGCCCAGGAACAGGCTGGCCATGCCTTCGCCGATGCTGGCGCTGGTCTTGGACAGGCCTTGCTTGAGGCGGGCGAAGAAACCGACCTTGTTTTCCTCGGCACGGGGCGGCTCGACGGCAGCGGGCGCTTCGACCGCCGCGACTGGAGCAACTGGAGCAACTGGAGCAACTGGAGCAACGACAACAGGTGCAGGCTCCGGCGCTCGAACAGGTTCGGGCGTCACGAAGGCCGCGATCACCGGTTGTGGCAGGTCTTCCTCTTCGATCAGCGCCTGGGCCTCAGCTGGCTCGCTGCCGTGGGCCAACTCGGCCACCAACAGCTCGGCGGCTTGCTGCACATCGGTCGCGACCGGAATCGGCGGGGTGATGTGCGGCGCCTGCTCGTCTTCCACCAGCGCCACCGGCTCTTCCGCCACCGGCAGGGTCAGCCAGGGCTTGTGCTCGGGATCGGGGGTCAGCGGCAGTTCCGGCGCGGGAGCAGGTTCGACCGCTGCCGCGGGCTGTTCTGGCTGCAGGATCGGTTCGGCGATCGGCGACACCACAGGCGCCGCGACTTCGGCAACCGGAGCTGCTTGTTCTATAACGGGAGCGGGAGCCGGGGCAGGCTCGACAGGGACTTGTGGCTGTTCAACGACGGTTTCCTGCGGCTTTTTGCGCAGCCATCCGAACAGGCCTTTCTTCTCGCCAGCCGCAGCTGGGGTCTTCTTGTCGTCGTTGGAACCAAACATGGAGGACGGCTATCTCAAGGTAGCGACGCGCCATTAAGGCGCACCGGCAAATAAATATTCGATGCAGAACAGACTGCGTTTCCGCCGGCTTGTTCACGCGCAACATTTTGTCGAGGTGCCCAATGGCATCTCAAGGATCGATTTTACTAAAGGACTGAAACGGCAAAATCGGCGAAAAGTCGAAGTCTAGTCGATAAAACAGCGCTTCTTGCCGGGAACCCATACAACCTGCTCAAGCACACGTTGATCCATGCGAGCCTGATAGGCGTGGCCGCCAGTAAAACGGATCAGTATCCTAGCACCTCCTCGCCCGTAGGCTAAGACCAAGCGGGCAGTCCAACAGGTTTAAAAAACGAATGAATGCTCTAGCCCGCCACGCCGCAGGCCTGCTGCTCAGTACGGTTTGTCTGCCCCTTTCGGCCTTGGCTGCCGACCCACAACCCACCCACGAATTCAGCCTCGACAACGGCCTCAAGGTCGTGGTCCGGGAAGACCATCGGGCCCCGGTCGTGGTTTCCCAGGTCTGGTACAAAGTCGGTTCCAGCTACGAAACCCCGGGCCAGACCGGTTTGTCCCACGCCCTGGAACACATGATGTTCAAGGGCAGCGAAAAGGTCGGCCCCGGCGAAGCCTCGCTGATCCTGCGCGACCTGGGCGCCGAAGAGAACGCCTTCACCAGCGACGATTTCACCGCCTATTACCAGGTGCTGGCCCGTGACCGACTGGGCGTGGCCTTCGAGCTGGAAGCCGATCGCATGGCCAGCCTGCGCCTGCCGCCGGACGAATTCAGCCGTGAAATCGAAGTGATCAAGGAAGAGCGCCGCCTGCGCACCGACGACAAGCCAATGTCCAAGGCCTTCGAGCGCTTCAAGGCCATGGCCTACCCGGCCAGCGGCTACCACACGCCGACCATCGGCTGGATGGCCGACCTCAACCGGATGAAGGTCGAGGAACTGCGCCACTGGTATGAATCCTGGTATGTGCCGAACAACGCCACCCTGGTGGTGGTCGGCGACGTCACCCCGGACGAAGTCAAAACCCTGGCCCAACGTTATTTCAGCGCCATTCCCAAGCGTGCCGTCCCCGCGGCGAAGATTCCCCTGGAACTGGCCGAGCCCGGCGAACGGCAGATCACCCTGCGGGTGAAGACCCAACTGCCGAGCGTGATGCTGGCCTTCAACGTGCCGAGCATCGCCACCGCCGAAGACAAGCATTCGGTGCACGCCCTGCGCCTGATCGCCGCGCTGCTCGACGGCGGCTACAGCGCCCGCATCCCGACCCGCCTGGAGCGCGGCGAAGAGCTGGTGTCCGGCGGCTCGTCGAGCTTCGACGCCTACACCCGCGGCGACAGCCTGTTCCTGCTTTCGGCCATGCCCAACAGCCAGAAGAAAAAAACCATCGCCCAGGCCGAAGCCGGGTTGTGGCGCTTGCTCGAAGAGCTGAAAACCACCCCGCCGACCGCCGAAGAGCTGGAGCGCGTGCGCGCCCAGGTGATCGCCGGTCTGGTCTACGAGCGTGACTCCATCACCAGCCAGGCCACCGCCATCGGCCAGCTGGAAACCGTCGGCCTGTCC
>Ga0207976_100167_pt1 | contig 47963 bp, 42 predicted proteins | sample LakWasMe94_HOW11_2_FD_183916 | JGI IMG/M metagenome (GOLD analysis project Ga0207976, IMG submission 183916) | Freshwater sediment methanotrophic microbial communities from Lake Washington under simulated oxygen tension - Sediment Metagenome... | ecosystem: Environmental > Aquatic > Freshwater >...
CCAACACCAGCAGCAGTGTGAAGGCCTACAACGTGGACATGGCGGCCGCCATCATCGCGGGCCTGCCCACGATGGTGATCTATGTGCTGGCGGGTAAATTTTTTGTGCGCGGGCTGACGGCCGGCGCGGTGAAGGGATAAATCATGGCGTCATCACTCGACATTGCAGGCATCAACAAGCGCTTTGGCAAGGGCGACAAGAGCGTGGAGGTGCTGCGCAAGGTGGACATCCACGTCGCGCCCGGCGAGTTCCTCATCCTGGTCGGCCCCTCGGGCTGCGGCAAGTCCACGCTGCTCAACATCATTGCGGGGCTGGATGAGCCCACTGAGGGCGAGATCCGCATTGGCGGCAAGAACGTGGTGGGCATGCCCCCGCGCGACCGCGACATCGCCATGGTGTTCCAGAGCTACGCGCTGTACCCCACGCTGAGCGTGGCCGACAACATCGGCTTTGCGCTGGAGATGCGCAAGATGCCCAAGGCCGAGCGCCAAAAGCGCATCAACGAAGTGGCCGCCATGCTGCAGATCAGCCACCTGCTGGACCGCCGGCCTAGCCAGCTCTCGGGCGGCCAGCGCCAGCGTGTGGCCATGGGGCGGGCGCTGGCGCGCCAGCCGCAACTGTTCCTGTTCGACGAGCCGCTGTCCAACCTGGACGCCAAGCTGCGCGTGGAGATGCGCGCCGAAATCAAGCGCCTGCACCAGGCCAGCGGCATCACCAGCGTGTACGTCACACACGACCAGGTCGAGGCCATGACGCTGGGCTCGCGCATCGCGGTGATGAAGGGCGGTGTGGTGCAGCAGCTGGGCACGCCCGATGACATCTACAACCGCCCGGCCAATACCTATGTGGCGACCTTCATCGGCTCGCCCACCATGAACCTGCTGCGCGGCGCGGCCACGGGCGGGCAGTTTGGCATCCAGGGCGCAGCGCTGAACCTGGCGGCCCCCGCCAGTGCCAACGAGGTGCTGCTGGGCGTGCGCCCAGAGCACCTGGTGATGCAGGAGACGGCCCCGTGGCGCGGCCGCGTCAGCGTTGTGGAGCCCACGGGCCCCGACACCTATGTGATGGTGGACACGGCCGCAGGCAGCGTCACGCTGCGCACCGACGCCCAGACCCGTGTGCAGCCCGGCGACGCCGTGGGTCTGGCGGTAGAGCCCGCCAACGCCCACTGGTTTGACGCCAGCAGCGAGAATCGGCTGGCGTGAGCCGCGCGGCGCAAGCGCCGCCGGATCGTTGCATGTAGTGTGCTGTCACGCAAATAGCTGCACATGAAATCGCGTCCTCACCCCCAGGGCTGCGTTGCAAATCCTCGCGATAGCGACGGCTATCACTGCGGTTTGCGCCTTGCTCTGGGCGCGATGTCATCGATTTCATTTCGTGCAGCTATTTGCGGGACAGCACACTGTTTGCTATTGAAACAATAGCTGCTAGCGCATGTTCTACTAGCGCTGGCAGCTGTTTTTGCTTAAAAACACTGCATGACACCCCTGCGCCTGCTGGCCGACATTGGCGGCACCAACATTCGCCTGGCCTGGCAAGACCAGCCTGATGGCCCCCTGCACGACACCCGTGTGCTGCCCTGCGCACAGTTCCCCTCAGTGGACGCCGCACTAGCGGCCTACCTGGCCGAAGTGAACATAGCCACCCCGCGCGAGGCGGCGTTTGGCATCGCCAACCCGGTCACGGGCGACGCCATCCGCATGACCAACCACAGCTGGAGCTTTTCGCAGCGCGCCGTGCGCGAGGCCTTTGGTTTTGAGCGGCTGGTGGTCATCAACGACTTCACCGCACTCGCGCTGGCGCTGCCCCTGCTCACGCCCGAGCAGCTGCGCCCCGTGGGCGGCGGTGTGGCCGTGCCGGGCGCTGCGATTGCGCTGCTGGGCCCGGGCACGGGCCTGGGCGTGTCGGGCCTGGTGTTTCCGCCCGGCTCGAGCCTGGGGGTGCCGCTGTCGGGCGAGGGCGGCCATGTCACGCTGGCCGCGCAGACCCAGCGCGAGTTCGATGTGCTGGGCATCCTGCAAGAGCGCTACGGCCACGTGTCGGCCGAGCGCGCCGTGTGTGGCGCCGGGCTGGTGGACCTGTACCACGCGCTGCGCCGGCTGGCCCAGCGCGGTGGCAAGGAAGTCAGCTCCGCCGCGCAGGTGACCGAGCTGGCGCTGCAGGCCAACGACCCGCTGGCGCTGGAGGCGCTGGAGCTGTTCTGCGGCTTTCTGGGCAGTGTGGCGGGCAACCTGGCGCTCACGCTGGGTGCGCGCGGTGGCGTGTACCTGGGCGGCGGCATGGTGCCGCGACTGGGCACGTGGTTTGACCAGTCCCCGTTCCGCGCACGGTTTGAATCCAAAGGGCGCTTCCAGTCCTATCTGGCGACCATTCCCTGCTGGGTCATCGACCCCAGCGCCACGCCCGCGCTGTTTGGCGCATCGCGTGCGCTGGACATTGCGGGCTCGGACGCATGAGCAGCAACAGCGCACCACCGCCCATGCTCCGGCCCACCGGCGTGCACCATGTGGCCATCATCGCCAGCGACTACGCCCGCTCCCGCCGCTTCTACACAGAGGTGCTGGGCCTGCAGGTGGTGCACGAGCACTACCGCGCCGAGCGGCAGTCGTTCAAGCTCGACCTTCAACTGCCCGATGGCACGCAGGTGGAGCTGTTTTCCTTTCCTGAACCGCCTGCGCGCCCGTCCTACCCCGAGGCCTGCGGTCTGCGCCACCTGGCCCTGCGCGTGGCCGACATGCAGGCCAGCGTGGCCGCCTTGGCCGCCAATGGCGTGGCCGTGGAGCCGGTGCGCACGGACCCGTTCACCGGGGCGTTGTTCACTTTTTTTGCCGACCCGGATGGGTTGCCGATTGAGCTGGTGGCAGAGGGCAGGGCGCGGTAACCCGCACATCGCTGCAACGCCACAGCAACACGGAGTGGCCATTGCGCAGGCGCAGAGAGTGCGGACCAGCCCCCCTGGATAAGGCCCTATTTCAACCACGCCTTGACGCGCGCCGATAAAGCCTCGGTGCTGATCCCGTAGCGGTCGTGCAGCGTGGGCAAAGCCCCCGCATCCAGGTAGGCATCGGGCAGCCCCGCCAGGCGGAATCGCGCGGGCTGTACGCCGTTTTGCAGCAGCGCGCTGGCCACAGCCTCGCCCAGGCCGCCAACCACCGAATGGTTCTCGGCCACCACCACCAGGCGCGGCTTGCGCTGCACCTCGGCCAGGATGGTCGCAACATCGAGTGGCTTGATGGTGGGGCAGTGCAGCACGCCCACGCCGATGTGGTCGGCCTGCAGCGCCTTGGCCACCTCCAGCGCGCGCATGGTCAGGAAGCCGCTGGAGATGATGAGCACCTCGTCGCCATCCACCAGGCGCTTGGCCTTGCCCAGCTCAAACTGGTAGTCGTACTCGTCCAGTACCAGCGGCACATTGCCTCGCAAAAGGCGCATGTAGACGGGGCCGTTGTGGGCAGCCATTTGTGGCACGGCCTGCTCGATGTCGAGGGCATCGCAGGGGTCGATGATGGTCAGGCCCGGGATGCCGCGCATCATGGCCAGGTCTTCGGTGGCCTGGTGGCTGGGGCCATAGCCGGTGGTCAGGCCGGGCAGCGCGCAGCACATCTTCACGTTCAGGTTTTCTTCGGCGATCACCTGGTGGATGAAGTCGTACGCGCGGCGCGTGCCGAACACGGCGTAGGTGGTGGCAAAGGGAATCAACCCTTCTTTGGCCATGCCGCCCGCAGCGCCCATCAGCAGCTGCTCGGCCATGCCCATCTGGTAGAAGCGCTCCGGGTAGGCCTGCGCAAACAGGTGCAGGTCGGTGTACTTGGCCAGGTCGGCGGTCATTCCCACGATCTCGGGGCGGGTGGCGGCCAGTTCGACCAGCGCCTTGCCAAACGGTGCAGCCTTGACGCGCTGCCCTTCGCCCGCAATGGAGGCAATCATGGCGGAGGTGGTCAGGCGCGGTTTTTTCTCGGCAACGGTGTTCATGCGGCGGCTCCTTCGGGGGCGTTCTGGTCGAGGATGGCGAGGGCCTGCTGCCACTCGGGCGGATCGACACGGATGAAGTGGTTCTTGTCACGCGTCTCCAGGAAGGGCACGCCCTTGCCCATCAGCGTGTTGAACAGGATCACACGCGGCTTGGGCTCTGTCAGATTTCGCGCGGTGTCAAAGGCCGCCAGTACGGCAGCCAGGTCGTTGCCATCGACACGCTGCACATGCCAGCCAAAGGCCAGCCACTTCTCGGCCAGCGGCTCGAAGCCCAGCACTTTGCTGCTGGGGCCGTCAGCTTGCTGGTTGTTGATATCCACCAGACAGATCAGGTTGTCGAGCTGGTGGTGGGCCGCCGACATGGCGGCCTCCCAGGTCGAGCCTTCGTCCAGCTCGCCGTCGCTCATGGAGTTGTAGACGAACGCGGGGTTTTTCTTCTGCTTGAGGCCCAGCGCCATGCCCACACCGATCACCAGGCCTTGGCCCAGCGAGCCACCCGAGATTTCCATGCCGGGTGTGTATGTGGCCATGCCGCTCATGGGCAGGCGGCTGTCGTCGCTGCCGTAGGTTTCGAGTTCGTCCTGCGGGATCACGCCTGCTTCGATCAGCGCCGCGTAGTGGGCGATGGCGTAATGGCCGTGCGACAGCAGGAAGCGGTCCCGCCCCTCCCAGGTGGGGTCTTGGGGCTGCAGGTTCAGCGCGTGGCCGTAGGCCACGGCCAGCACATCGGCCCAGCCCAAGGCCTGGCCGATGTAGCCCTGGCCCTGAACCTCACCCATGCGAACGGCGTAGCGGCGGATGCGATGGGCGCACCGGGCCAGCGCCTGCAGTTTGTCTGCGGCGGAAGTCATGGAGTTCTCCTGTGTGAAAGCGGGGAAGAAAAGCGGTCAGCGAAGGATCGAGGCCGGCACGTAAGACACCAGCGCCAGCACCAGGAAGGCAACGAAGTAGAACGGCCCCAGCTCGCGCACCGTCTGGCCCACCTTGACCTTGGCCAGCGCGCTGGTGATGAACAGCGTGGTGCCCACGGGCGGTGTGTACAGGCCCACAGCCAGGTTCACCACCATCATGATTCCCAGCTGCACCGGGTCCATGCCAATGCTTTCGGCCAGGGGCAGGAACACCGGGGTCAGCAGCAACACGGCGGCGGGCAGGTCGATGAACATGCCGATGAACAGCATCAGCAGGTTCATGATCAGGATCACGATCCAGCCCTGGCTCACGTTCTGCTGGATCCAGTGGGCCACGCCCGTGGGCATCTGGTCGTAGGTCAGCAGCCAGCCGATGGCGGCAGAGGCCATGATCACCAGCAGCACCACGCCGGTCGCCAGGCCCGCATGCACCACGGCATCGTTCAGGCGCTTGAGCGACAGGTCGCGGTACACCACCACCGACACCGCAGCGGCGTACAGCGTGGACAACACGGCCACCTCGGTGGGTGTGGCAATGCCAAAGCGCAGGAACAACACGATCAGCACCGGCAGCAGCAGCGCGGGCGACGAGTACAGCAGGTGCACGCGGAATTCACTCCAGTTGATGGGGGTGGTGTCGCGTGGGAAGTTGCGGCGCTTGCCGACCCACCAGCACATGAACATAAAGCCCACGCACATCAGGATGCCGGGCAGGATGCCCGCGACAAACAGTGCCGCAATGGAGGCATTGGCCGTCAGGGCGAACAGAATCATCGGGATCGAGGGCGGGATCAGGATGTCGATGGTGGCCGCTGCAGCCAGCGTGGCTGCAGAAAAAGCGGGCGGATAGCCCAGGCGCTTGTGCCAGGGAATCAGCAGCGAGCCGATGGCCGAGGCATCGGCCACGGCCGAACCCGACACGCCACCGAACAGCGTGGACGACAGCACGCCCACTTGCGCGGGCCCGCCGTGAAAGCGGCCGATCAGCGTGCTGAGCACGCCCACCAGCGCAGCCCCCAGGCGGCCGCCCATCATGAGCGAGCCGGTGAGCATGAAGAACGGAATCGCGATCAGCGGAAAGCTCTGCACCTGCGCCACCATCTGCTGCACCAGCAGATCCAGCGGCACACGGTCGGAGGTGGCGGCGGCAGCCATGGCCGCGACCAGCAGCGCATGGGCAATGGGCATGGCCAGCACGGCCGCACCGAGAAAGACAAAAAGAATGAGGGCGCTCATGGTGAGTTCCTTGGCAGGGGTGGCGGGGCTTACCAGTGCGCCTCGGGCACGGCGGTCTCGGCATCGGGGGCGCTGGGCACCGGCGGGGTGGCCCAGGCGTTCCAGGCCGACTTGAGCGCCAGCAACGCCAGCATCACCAGTCCACCCATCACGCAGCCATAGGTGAGCGACCCGGGCACCTGCAGGATGGGCGACTTCTCGTCGTGCACGATCTCCAGCATCTGAAAGGTGGCCCGGGCGAGCGTGCCGTACAGCGCTGCCACCACCAGCCAGCTGCCGATGGCCGCCCAGCGGCGCAGCGCGGGGGGCACGGCGTCCATCAGAAAGCTGGTGGTGATGTGGGCACCGTGCGCTGCCGCCAGCACTACGCCAGACATGACCAGCCACGGAAACAGCAGCTCCGGCACCTCATTGGCCCATTGCAGGCTGGTGCCGGTGGCGTAGCGCAACACGGTGTTGGCCACCAGGATGATGAAGATGACGGACGTGCTGATCCACAGCAGCACTCGGCATACGCCGACAACGGCCCATTCGATGAGGTTCATCGGGAGACTCCTTGGGCTGCAGGGCTGGGGCCCGTGCAGCGGCTTCGGGGAAATGAGGACAGGCGCCGCAGCGCCCCGAACGGTCAGCGCGCGGCGGCGATGACTTTCTTGAGGTACGGGCCGATGGGCGTGGTCAGCCACTTGGCGTCCACCGCAGCCGTGGCCTTGGCAAACGCGGCCTTGTCCACCGTGGTCACCTGCACGCCCTTGGCCTTGAGGTCGTCCAGCAGCTTGTCGTCGGCCTCTTGCGACATCTTGCGCTGCAGTGTCGTGGCCTCGGCAGCCGCTTCGGTCACGGCCTTACGGTCGGCGTCGGACAGGCGGTCCCAGGTGCGCTTGCTCATCAGGAACGGCGTCATCTGGAACATGTGGCTCGTCAGTGCCAGGTGCTTTTGCACTTCGTACAGCTTGCTGGCGTGGATGTTGACCAGCGGGTTCTCCTGCCCATCGACCACGCCCTGCTGCAGCGCCACGTACAGCTCGGCAAACTTGATCTGCTGTGCCTCGGCACCCAGCGCTTGCATGATGTCCACCAGCACTGCGTCAGGCGGGGTGCGCATCTTCAAGCCCTTCATGTCTTCGACCTTGGTGATGGGGCGTTTGCTGTTGGTCATGTGGCGGATGCCGTTGTCCCAATAGCCCAGCACCACCATGCCCTTGTCGGTCGACTTCTGTGCCAGCTCCTGGCCCAGTGGGCCGTCAAGCAGCTTGAAAGCCTGCGCGGGGGTGGAGAACATGAACGGCATGCCGTAGGCGGCGTACTCGGGCACGGCCACCGACACGGCGCCTTGCGAGTTCGCCGTCATGTCCAGCGCGCCGGTGCGCACGGCCGTGACCATGGCAGCGTCGTCGCCCAGCTGGGCGGAGGGCGCCACCTGCACCTCGATGCGGCCTGCGGTCTTGGCCTTGAGGGTTTCAGCGAATTTGACAGCGGCCTCGTGGCGCGGATTGCCGGGGGCAGCGCCATGGCCCAGCGTGAGCTTCATGGTCTGCGCCTGCGCGAGCCCGGGCAGTGCCACCGCCAAAGCAGCGGCTGTCAGCAGGGTGCGGGTGAAGGTTTTGCGTTGCATGGTTTGTCTCCTGGTTTATGTTTGTTGAGAGGTCGTGAGGGCGGTCAGTGGATCAGCATGCCGCCGTTCACATCGAGCGTGATGCCGGTGCAATAAGTCGAAAGCGGGCTGGCGAGAAACACGCAGGCTCCGGCAATGTCATCGGCCCGGCCCAGGCGGGCGAGTGGAATGGTTTCCGCGATCTCGGCCTTTTTCTCTTCGGTCAGCTTGCCCTTGATGATGTCCGTGCCGATCAGGCCGGGGGTGATGCAGTTGACGCGGATGTTCTCGGGACCAAACTCGCGGGCCATGGCGCGGGCCAGGCCCAGCACACCTGCTTTGGCGGCCGAGTAGTGGGGCCCGCCCAGAATGCCGCCGCCGCGCTGGGCCGACACCGACGAGATGCAGATGATGGAGCCGCTTTGCTGCGCGCGCAGTGTGGGCAGCACGGCCTGGGACATGTACAGCGTGCCGCGCAGGCTGACGTTGAGAATGCGGTCGTAGTCGGCGCCGGTGATCTCCAGCGTCTTGACGGGCTGGGTGATGCCCGCGTTGTTGACCAGCGTGTCGATGCGGCCGAAATGGGCATACACCTGGGCGGCGGCGGCATCGCACGATGCCTTGTCGGTCACATCGGCCACCAGGCCCAGGTGGCCCTCGCCCAGCCGCGCGGCGGCGCCTGCGGGGTCGGCGGCTTCGAGGTCGAGGATGGCGACTTTGGCGCCTTGCTCGGCCATCAGGCGGGCGGTGGCAAACCCGAGGCCGTTGAGTCCCGCCCCTCCGGTAATGATGGCAACCTGGTTCTTGAGCAGCATGTGTTTTGTCTCCTGTGGTGTGAAGGTGCAGGAGACTTGCACGCTGCCGGTGAGGGCGGCTGTCGAAGCGGTGTCTCCTGTTCTGGGAGCCGATTCTCAAAGCCGCTCAAGATGATGACAAGCGATGAATCATCAGCGTAAGATGACATTCCGTCATCTAACGTCAGGGTTCACCCCATGCCCACCTTGCCGCCCATTGCCAATCTGCAGGCCTTCGAGGCCGTGGCACGCCGCCGCAGCTTTGCACTGGCAGCGGCGGAGTTGAACCTCACGGCCTCGGCCATCAGTCACCAGGTTTCGCGACTGGAGGCACAGCTGGACATCCGCCTGTTCGAACGCAGCGCCCACGGGGTGCGCCTGAGCCCTGCGGGCGAGCATTACCTGATGCACGTGGGTGCAGCGCTCAACGCCATCGCCACGGCCACGGACGATCTGCGTCATGGCATCCGCAACAGCCTGTATGTGCACTCGGCACCCAGCATTGCCAGTCTGTGGCTCATGCCGCGCCTGCACCACTTTGCACAGGCCTACCCGGAGATATCGCTCAACCTCTCGGCCGCCCACACACCCAGCGATTTCGCACTGGGCCAGGCCGACATCGACATCCGCTACGGCATTCCGCAGTGGGGCGATCTGGTGGTGGAGCCGCTGTTCGAGGAGGCGATCGTGCCGCTGGCCAGCCCGGCCTTCATCAAGGCGCACAAGCTCAAGCGCGCAGAGCAGTTGCTGGACCTGCCGCTGATCCAGAGCAACGTCAGCATCGTGCAGTGGTCCGACTGGTTTGGCCGGTTCACCAAGCTGCGGGCACCCGACCGTTTCTCCCTGCGGTTTGACCGCGCCCAGATGTCCCTGGACGCCGCCACACAGGGCCTGGGCGTGGCGCTAGAGAGCGCCGTCAACGCGGGTGGGCACCTGGCCGATGGCAGGCTGAAGGCCCCGTTCGGCATGGACCAGGCCGTGCGGGTGAAGGCGCATTTCGCCGTGTACCCCGAGCGGCACGCCAAGCGCCCAGCGGTGGAGGCGTTTCTGTCGTGGCTGCACAGCGAGGCTGCGCAGACCTAAGAAAACAAGGCCCGGCGGCCGAGGCTGCGAAGGTCTGCAGCCGCCGGACGCGAGGCTCTCACATCTCCTCGCTCCAGCAATACCCGTCGCGCGCAATCATCGCGCTCGCGGCACGCGGGCCCCAGCTGCCTGCGGGGTAGGGTCGGGGGCCTGCCGGGTCGTTCTTCCAATACTGCAGGATGGGCTCCACCCAGCGCCAGGCCTCTTCCTGCTCGTCGCTGCGCACAAACAGGTTCAGGCGGCCGGCGATCACATCGAGGAGCAGGCGCTCGTAGGCGCCCACGCGTTCGGTGCCAAAGCGCTGGTCAAAGTCCAGGTTCAGGTGCACTTGCGACAGGGCGGGCTCGGTCTGGTGCTGGGCCGCGCCCTGGGCCATCAGGTGCAGCTCCAGCCCGTCCTTGGGCTGCAGGTTGATCACCAGGCGGTTGGCGGCGCCTGCGGGCGTCTTGAAAATGGGGTGGGGCACTGGGCGGAAGTTGATGACGATGTGCGCATCGCGCCCCGCCAGCCGCTTGCCGGTGCGGATGTAGAACGGCACACCGGCCCAGCGCCAGTTGCTGATCTCGGTGCGCAGCGCCACAAAGGTTTCGGTGGTGCTGCTGGCGGACACGCCTTTTTCTTGCGCGTAGCCAGGCACGGGCTGGCCCTGGTGGTTGCCGGCGGCGTACTGCCCACGGATCACGTGCTGGCCGATGGTCTCCAGCGTCCAGGGCTTGAGCGACTGCAGCACCTTGAGCTTTTCGTCGCGGATGGCGTTGGCGCTGGAGTTGATGGGGGGCTCCATGCCAATCGCACACAGCAGCTGCAGCGCGTGGTTCTGCACCATGTCGCGCATCGCGCCGGTCTGGTCGTAGAACGCGCCGCGCGACTCCACACCCAGCTCCTCGGCAATCGTGATCTGGATGTTGGCAATGGTTTCGCGGCGCCACAGGGGCTCGAACAGCGCGTTGCCAAAACGCAGCGCAAACAGGTTCTGGACGGACGGCTTGCCCAGGTAGTGGTCGATGCGGAAGACCTGCTCTTCCTTGAGCACGCGGCGCAGCGTGTCGTTGATCGCGCGGTTGGACTGCAGGTCGTGGCCCAGGGGTTTTTCCAGCACCACGCGGGTGGTGGGGCCGTTCAGGCCCACGGCGGCGATCTGCTCACACACATTGGTGAACAGGCTGGGCGCAGTGGCCACATACATCACCACCGAGTCGGCTCCGCGCGCCTTCAGCGTCTCGGCCAGGCGCTCGTAGTCCTGGGTTTTGGACAAGTCCATGCGCAGGTAGTGCAGCAGCGCGGCGAAGCGTGCAAACTCGTCCGGGCTGGGGCGCTTGGCCAGCTCCACGCTGTCGAACCGCGACTGGATCAGGCTGCGGTATTGTTCGTCGCTCAGGTCATCACGTGCCACCGCGATGATGCGTCCCCCCTCAGGCAGCGTGCCATGCCGAAAGGCCTGAAACAATGCGGGCATGAGCTTGCGCCAGGCGAGGTCGCCGGTGCCGCCGAACAGGACGAGGTCAAAACTCATGGTGTCTCCGTGATGGGGTGGTTCGTTTTGTTGCGTGGGATTGTAATCACGTTACATGATTTTCTAAAGAGGAGTGCCTTGTATCTACTGCTTGTAACCCAAAAGAACCTGTTAATAGGCCATTTTGTCGTGTAATCAAGTTACTATCTCGGCGCTTTTTTCACCTTACCCGTTTGATGACCATGCCTCTCCGTTGCGACCAGTCTGCGCTGTGGCCCCAGTTGGCCGCCCACTACGCCTCCCACGGCCAGCACCTGGACATGCGCCAGGCGTTTGCGCAGGATGCCCAGCGGTTTGCAGCCTTCAGCCAGTCGGCTCCGTATGTGTTTGCTGACCTGTCCAAGAACCTGTGGGACCGCGATACCGAAGCGCTGCTGCTGGATCTGGCCCGCGACTGCGGCCTGGTGCAACACCGCGATGCGATGTTTGCAGGCGAGGCCATCAACACCACTGAAAACCGCGCCGTGCTGCACACGCTGCTGCGCCGCCCTGCAGGCGTGGCCCTGCCCGGTGATGTGCCCGAGACCGCACAGCGCCTGGCCGACGTGCACCACACGCTTGATGCCATGCTGCAGTACGCCGAGCAGGTGCGCAGCGATGCCGCCATCACCGACGTGGTGAACATTGGCATCGGCGGGTCGGACCTGGGTCCGCACATGGCCGTGCGCGCGCTCGAAGAGTTCCGCATCCCCAGCAAGCGCTTTCACTTTGTGTCGAACGTGGACGGGCACGAGCTGCACCACGTGCTCAAGGGCCTGCGGCCCGAGAGCACGCTGTTCCTGGTCGCGTCCAAGACCTTCACCACGGCCGAGACCATGACCAACGCGCGCTCGGCCCTGGCGTGGTTTGGTGCCCAGGGCGGGCGCGATGTGGCCCGCCACTTTGCGGCGCTTACCACCAACATCGAGGCCGCAGCGGCCCTCGGCATCACCACCACCTTCGGCTTCTGGGACTGGGTGGGCGGCCGCTACTCGCTGTGGTCGGCCATTGGCCTGCCGATTGCCATCGCGATCGGTGCCCAAGGCTTCCGAGATTTCCTTGCGGGCGCGCACGCCATGGACGAGCATTTCCGCACCGCACCGCTGGCGCAGAACCTGCCGGTGCGCCTGGGTCTGCTCGATGTCTGGTACCGCAATTTCCACGGCTTCACCAGCCGCTGCATCGCGCCGTATCACGCCGCGCTGGGGCGCTACTCGGCCTACCTGCAGCAGCTGGAGATGGAGAGCAACGGCAAGCGCGTGGCGCAAGACGGCAGCACGCTGGCCTTCGTCACATCGCCCGTGCTGTGGGGCGAGCCCGGCACCAACGGCCAGCATGCGTTCTTCCAGATGCTGCACCAGGGCGCCGATGTGCTGCCGCTGGAGATCGTGGCCGTGCGCAAGGCCTCGCACCCGCTGCCCGGCCACCAGCAAAAGCTGCTGGCCAACGCGCTGGCGCAAACGCAGGCGCTGATGGTGGGCAAGGCCAGCGACGACGGCCACCGGCATTTTCCGGGCAACCGCCCCAGCACGCTCATGCTGCTCGAATCACTCACCCCCACATCGCTGGGCGCGCTGATTGCACTGCAGGAGCACCGCGTGTTTGTGAGCGGCAGCCTGTGGGGCATCAACAGCTTTGACCAGTGGGGCGTAGAACTGGGCAAGGTGCTGGCCAAGGACCTGGAGGCCCGGCTGGAGAGCGGTGATGTGGCGGGGCTCGATGGCTCCACCGCTGGCCTGCTGGGCTTGCTGCGCAGCCCTGCCTGACCTTCACGGCACATCAAAGTCCTCGGGGTCGCTCTGGCGGAAGACCGGGCGCCCTGCCGGCAGAAGCCGGCACAGTTTCTGGTCGATAGCTAACGCATCAGGAGACACTCCCCATGGCGATTCCGCCCTATCCGGACTTCCGCTCCGCTGCCTTTTTGCGCCAGCATCTGCGTGACACCATGGCGTTCTACGCCCCCGTGGCCACGGACGCGAGCGGTGGCCAGTACCACTTCTTTCTGGACGATGGCACGGTCTACAACGCCCACTCCCGCCATCTCGTCAGCGCCACCCGTTTTGTGGTCACGCACGCCATGCTCTACCGCACCACGGGGGAGGCGCGTTATCAGGCGGGCATGCGGCATGCGCTCACGTTTCTGCGCACCGCATTTCTCGATCCGGCCACAGGCGGCTACGTCTGGCTGATCGACTGGCAGGATGGCCGCACCACCGTGCAAGACGCCACGCGCCACTGCTACGGCATGGCCTTTGTGATGCTGGCGTATGCCCGCGCTTACGAGGCCGGAGTGCCCGAGGCCCGCGCTTGGCTGGCTGAGGCTTTTGAAACTGCCGAACAGCACTTCTGGCAGCCCGCCGCAGGCCTGTATGCCGACGAGGCCAGCCCTGATTGGCAACTGACGGTCTACCGAGGCCAGAACGCCAACATGCACGCCTGCGAGGCCATGATCTCCGCCTTCCGCGCCACGGGCGAGCGCCGCTACGTCGAGCGCGCCGAGCAGCTCGCACAAGGCATCTGCCAGCGGCAGGCCGCGTTGTCCACCCGCGCCCTTGCGCCCGCTGCCGAAGGTTGGGTGTGGGAGCACTTCCATGCCGACTGGTCCGTGGACTGGGACTACAACCGCCATGACCGCAGCAACATCTTCCGCCCCTGGGGCTACCAGATCGGCCACCAGACCGAATGGGCCAAGCTGCTGCTGCAACTCGACGCCTTGCTGCCCGCCGACTGGCACCTGCCCTGTGCGCAGCGCCTGTTCGATACCGCTGTGGAGCGGGGCTGGGATGCCGAGCACGGCGGCCTGTATTACGGCATGGCGCCCGACGGCAGCATCTGCGACGACGGCAAATACCACTGGGTGCAGGCCGAGAGCATGGCGGCTGCAGCGGTGCTTGCTGTTCGCACGGGGGATGCGCGCTACTGGCAGTGGTACGACCGCATCTGGACCTACTGCTGGACCCACTTTGTGGACCACGAACATGGCGCGTGGTTTCGCATCCTGCACCGCAACAACCGCAACACCACCCGCGAGAAGAGCAACGCGGGGAAGGTGGACTATCACAACATGGGGGCGTGTTATGACGTGTTGGGAGCGCTGGGGCTGGGGGCTGAGAAGGGCTGACCGCCGGCGAGTCACCCTGTCGGCGTAAGCTCACCCCATCGGAACCATCCGGTCCAGCAGGAGAGGAAACATGGAAGTCGGTTTGCTGCCCCCGGCGCAACAGGAGCAGATGGTGGACTTGCTGCTTGCGCTGCATGATCACTACCACCCGGGCCGGGTGCTCGACCGGTTCCTTGTGCGCAACCACCTGTTGGACAACCTGTGTGGACCCCACTCTCAGATTCGACTGGTGACGGCAGAACTCGGCGGCGAGTTGTTGGGGTTTGCCGCCATTTACCTGGTGTATTCGTTGGTGGAGCCCGAGCCCGCCCACCAGCGGCAGTGTGTACTTAAGGAGCTGTTTGTTTCTCCGCACCACCGGAGCCAAGGTATTGGCCTGGCTTTGATGCAATGGGTGGCGCGATACGCGCTGGACAACGGCTGTGGCCGCATCGATTGGTCGGTCAAGTCGTCCAACGCCCGGGGCATTGCGTTTTACGAGAGCCTGGGTGCAAGGTTGGTCAGTGACCGCCTCAGCTATCGGATCGTGCGCGAGGAGATTGGCGCGTTGGCGGGCTGGTGATGGAGCGCTGGCCTTTGTGTCCCACTGTGACCAGTTGCTCGTCGCTTTTCACACCTTGAAGAAATTTACCGGCAGCCCAGCCACTTCCACCTGCATGCTGAACAGCGACCCTGCTGCAACCGCTGCCTGCTGCTCTTGAAGAGGCCTCCCCGCCCGCGCCGATGTAATGAACAGCGTGTGCAGATCCGCCCCCCCAAAACACACCATGGTCGGGCACTGCACCGGCACCGCAATGCGCTGCAGCACCTCACCTGCTGGCGAAAGCTGCAACACGCAAGCGCCTTCGTACATCGCCACCCAGTAGTTGCCTTCCACATCCACTGCCGCACCATCGGGTCTGCCGCCGTAGGGCTGGCCGTCCACCTTGCGGTCAAACTGCACCCAGGGGCGGCGGTTGGTGACCTCGCCCGTGGCCACGTCAAAGTCGAACTGGTCGATGCGGTGCTCGGGCGTGTTGGACCAATACATCGTGCGGTTGTCGGGGCTGAAGGCCAGGCCGTTGGCGGTGAAGTTGTCGCCCGCCATGTAGCGCACGCGGTAGCCGGTGGCGCTGCTGGCATCGGCCCGCAGGCACCACAGTGCCGCATTCGGTGCGGTGCGGGGCGTGATGACCGAACCCGCCCAGAAACGGCCTGCGGTGTCGCAGCGGCCGTCGTTCAGGCGCAGCACGGCGGTGTCGTGTTGCTCCGGTGGCAGCAGGGCCAGGCAGGTGAGGGCATTGGGGTCTGCGCTGTCCTTGACCGTATCCAGAAGATAGAAACCGTTTCGTAACCCAATTACCAATCGCCCATCAGCCGCAGGCGCGCAGCAGCCGGGCTCGCTGGGCATGTGCCACTGCCGGTGGTGGCCGCTGTCAGGATGCCATGCGTGCACCGCTTGTCCCTGAATGTCACACCAGTAAAGGGATTTTTCCGTGGGGTGCCAGAAAGGGGATTCACCCAGTTCGGACGGTGGCAAGGGCAAGGTTTGCAGGGACATGGGTTGAATTGGCATGGTTATCGAGTTACATTCTAGGGCCTCAGATAACGACCCTGGCGCAATGCACGGGGTCCTGCCACCCACCGATGGAGACTTCCATGCATCCAGTTGTAGCGCGCGTGACCGAGCGCATTGTCCAGCGCAGCGCAGACACCCGCGGCGCCTACCTTGCCGGCGTTGACGCCATGATTGCCCGCAAGCCCGCACAAGACCGCATGGGCTGCGCGAACCTGGCCCACGCCTACGCGGCATTGCCGGGCTCGGACAAGTTCAAGGTCACCGTCGAGAAGGCGCCCAACATCGGCATCGTCACGGCCTACAACGACATGCTCTCGGCGCACCAGCCGTACCAGGGCTACCCCGCTATCCTGCGTGATGAGGCCGCCCAGCTCGGTGCCACGGTGCAAGTGGCCGGTGGCGTGCCCGCCATGTGCGATGGTGTGACGCAGGGTACGCCCGGCATGGAGCTGTCGTTGTTCTCCCGCGATGCCATTGCTATGGCCACTGCGGTAGCGCTGTCCCACGATGTGTTCGATGGTGCACTGCTGCTGGGCGTGTGCGACAAGATCGTGCCCGGGCTGTTGATTGGCGCGCTGCACTACGGCCATCTGCCCTGCGTGTTTGTGCCTGCAGGCCCCATGGGCACAGGCCTGTCCAACAAGGAAAAATCCAAGGTGCGCGAGCAGTACGCACAAGGCTTGGTGGGCCGTGACGAACTGCTCAAGGCCGAATCGGCCGCGTACCACAGCCCTGGCACCTGCACGTTCTACGGCACGGCCAACAGCAACCAGATGCTGCTCGAAGCCATGGGCCTGCATGTGCCCGGCGCGGCGTTCGAGTCGCCCGGCAGCGAGGCGCGCGAGGCCTTCACGCGCCAGGCGCTGCGCACGGTGCTCGACATCGGCAAGCGGGGCAACCGCTTCACCCCCATCGGCAAGCTGGTGGACGAGCGCTGCATCGTCAACGCCATGGTGGCCCTGCTGGCCACGGGCGGCTCCACCAACCACCTGATCCACTGGGTGGCGATTGCGCGCAGCGCGGGCATCCTGATCGACTGGACGGACTTTGACGAACTCTCGTCGGTGGTGCCTCTGCTGGCCCGCGTGTACCCCAATGGCGATGCCGATGTGAACCAGTTCCAGGCGGCAGGCGGCCCGCCCTGGATCCTGCGCGAGCTGCTGGCGGGTGGCTTGATGCACCCTGATGTGATGAGCGTGAACGCGGGCGGCATTGCCGATGGCGGCAAGAGTGCCCCGGCGGTGTCGGGCGACACCTCGGTGCTGCGGCCTGTGAGCGAACCCTTCTCACCCACCGGCGGGCTGCGCCTGCTGCAAGGCCGTCTGGGCCGCGCGGTGATCAAGGTGTCGGCCGTGCCCGAAGACCGCCACATCGTCCAAGCCCCAGCGCGAGTTTTTGACTCGCAAGAAGCCCTGCTCGCAGCCTTCAGCGCGGGCGAGGTGAACCAGGACATGGTGGCCGTGGTGCGCTTTCAAGGCCCGCAGGCCAACGGCATGCCAGAGCTGCACAAGCTCACGCCCCCGCTGGCGGTTCTGCAGAACCAGGGCTTCCAGGTGGCGCTGGTCACCGACGGTCGTATGAGCGGCGCCTCCGGCCGCGTACCGGCCGCGATCCACGTCACGCCCGAGGCACTGGCCGGTGGCCCGCTGGCCAAGGTGCGTGATGGCGACATCGTGCGGGTGGATGCGGTGGCTGGCACGCTCGATGTGCTGGTGGACGACGCCGAGTGGGCCGCACGCGCCTCGGAGCCCTGCAGCGCCCCATCACCCATCGGCTTCGGCCGCGAACTCTTCACCAACTTTCGCCGCCACGCAGGCGGTGCCGAACAAGGAGCCTGTACATGGCTGTAACCCCTGCTTCCGCCCCCATGAATCCCCTCGACATCGCCAGCCATGGCCCGGTCATCCCTGTCATCGTGATCGACCGCGTGGAAGACGCGCTGCCCCTGGCCGAGGCCCTGCTGGCCGGTGGCGTGAAGGTGCTGGAGGTGACGCTGCGCACCGCTGCCGGTCTGCCCGCCATCGAAACCATCGCCCGCCATCTGCCCGAAGCTGTGGTGGGTGTGGGCACGGTGCTCAACGCCGATGACGCGCGCCGCGCGAGCGAAGCCGGTGCGCGTTTTGCCGTGAGCCCCGGCTACACCTCGGCCGTGGGCAGCGCCTGCAAGGGCCTGAACCTGCCATTGCTGCCCGGTGTGGCCACGTCCAGCGAGATCATGGCGGCGCTGGCCGATGGGTTCTCGTTCCTCAAGCTCTTCCCGGCCGAGGCCGTGGGCGGCATCCCGCTGCTCAAGTCCTGGGCCAGCCCGTTTGGCCAGGTGAGCTTTTGCCCCACGGGTGGCATCACCAACGCCACTGCCTCCAACTACCTGGCACTGCCCAATGTGCGCTGCGTGGGCGGCTCATGGCTTACGCCCACCGATGCGGTGCGCGCGGGAGACTGGGCGCGCATCACCCAGCTGGCGCGCGACACCCAGGCATTGCGCAAGGCGGCTTGAGGGGCTCTGGGCGCTGGGTTTGCAGCCAAAAGCGCCTGGTGCGCTAGTGCAATATGCACTAGCAGCTATCAAAATAAGAGCAAAGGAGGCACTGACACCGTGGCGCCAGCGTTACGGTGTCTCTGCTGCGCGCGCCGAGTTGGCTGGACTTGTCGCAGCGCCCCTCTATCATGGCCACGCGGGGATACCCCGTGACCGAGCAACGATTGTTCAAGAGAGGGAATTCGCTATGGATTTTGTTTCGGCTGTCAAAAGCTGCTTCGCGCAGTACGCAGGGTTTTCGGGCCGTGCTCCACGCTCCGAGTTCTGGTGGTTTGCGCTGTTCCAGCTCGGGGTGCTGGTGATTGCCACCATGATCAGCCAGGTGCTGTATGGCATTGCCGCGCTGGCCCTGCTGTTGCCCGCGCTGGCCGTGGGGGCTCGCCGCTTGCACGATATTGGCCGCTCCGGCTGGTGGCAGCTGCTGTCCCTCACCGGTATCGGCACCCTGGTGCTGATTTATTGGTGGGTGCAACCCAGCGGGGAGTAAACCCATGGCAGGCCAGTGTCCCGAGTTGGCCCCATAGAAAAAACAAAAGCCCGCAGACCGTAAGGCCTGCGGGCTTTTGTGTAGTGGGCTGCGCAGTCAGCACGGGGCTGCTGCGCAGGGGTCAGGCAATTACATGCCCATGCCGCCCATGCCACCCATGCCGCCCATGTCGGGCATGCCGCCACCAGCTGGGGCGTCATCCTTCGGGGCCTCAGCCACCATGGCTTCGGTCGTCAGCAGCAGCGATGCCACGGAGGCAGCGTTTTGCAGAGCGGTGCGGGTGACCTTCGTGGGGTCCAGAATGCCCAGTTCGAGCATGTCGCCGTAGGTGTCGTTGGCAGCGTTGAAGCCAAAGTTGCCCTTGCCAGCCAACACTGCGTTCACCACCACCGAGGCTTCGCCACCGGCGTTGTTCACGATTTCGCGCAGAGGAGCTTCCACTGCCTTCAGCACCAGCTTGATACCGGCGTCCTGGTCAGCGTTGTCGCCCTTGATCGAGTCGCCCACAGCTTGCTTGGCACGCAGCAGAGCCACGCCGCCACCAGCCACAACGCCTTCTTCCACAGCTGCGCGGGTAGCGTGCAGTGCGTCTTCCACGCGGGCCTTCTTTTCCTTCATTTCGACTTCGGTGGCAGCGCCCACCTTGATCACGGCCACACCGCCAGCCAGCTTGGCCACGCGCTCTTGCAGCTTTTCGCGGTCGTAGTCGGACGTGGCTTCTTCGATCTGCACGCGCACTTGCTTGACGCGGGCTTCGATGTCAGCGGCAGCGCCAGCGCCGTCGATGATGATGGTGTTTTCCTTGCCCACTTCGATGCGCTTGGCTTGGCCCAGGTCGGCCAGAGTGACCTTTTCCAGGGTCAGACCGACTTCTTCAGCGATGACCTTGCCGCCCGTCAGGATGGCGATGTCTTCCAGCATGGCCTTGCGGCGGTCGCCGAAGCCAGGAGCCTTCACAGCCACAACCTTCAGAATGCCGCGGATCGTGTTGACCACCAGCGTAGCCAGGGCTTCGCCTTCGACTTCTTCGGCGATGATCAGCAGGGGACGGCCAGCCTTGGCGACTTGTTCCAGCGTGGGCAGCAGGTCGCGGATGTTGCTGATCTTCTTGTCGAACAGCAGCACGAAGGGGTTGTCCAGAATCGCGGATTGCTTTTCAGGGTTGTTGATGAAGTAGGGCGACAGGTAGCCGCGGTCAAACTGCATGCCTTCCACGACGTCCAGTTCGCTGTCCAGCGACTTGCCGTCTTCCACGGTGATCACGCCTTCCTTGCCAACCTTGTCCATGGCGTCAGCGATCAGCTTGCCGATGGTTTCGTCGGAGTTGGCGGAGATCGAACCCACTTGGGCGATTTCCTTGGAGGTGGTGGTGGGCTTGGAAGCCTTCTTCAGCTCGGCGACCAGGGCCGTCACAGCCTTGTCGATACCGCGCTTCAGGTCCATCGGGTTGATGCCGGCGGCCACGTACTTGAAGCCTTCGCGCACGATGGCTTGTGCCAGCACCGTAGCGGTGGTGGTGCCGTCACCAGCGTTGTCGCTGGTCTTGGAGGCCACTTCCTTCACGAGCTGGGCGCCCATGTTCTGCAGCTTGTCCTTGAGTTCGATTTCCTTGGCCACGGACACACCGTCCTTGGTCACGGTGGGGGCGCCGAACGAGCGCTCCAGCACCACATTGCGACCCTTGGGGCCCAGGGTCACCTTGACCGCGTTGGCCAGGATGTTCACGCCTTCAACCATGCGTGCGCGGGCTTCGCCGCCGAAAACTACGTCTTTTGCTGCCATTTTGGAGCTCCTGAAAATTTGATTCAAATTGGCTGCTGGCGCTTATTCAATAAGCACTGGCAGCTATGAAAAGATGAGTGATTCAGAGGGAAGAGAAATTACTTCTCAACCACTGCAAACAGGTCGTCTTCCTTCATGACCAGCAGCTCGTCGCCCTTGACCTTGACGGTCTGGCCCGAGTACTTGCCGAACAGAACGCGGTCACCGACCTTCACGTTCAGGGCGAGCACTTCGCCCTTGTCGTTGCGCTTGCCGGGGCCAACGGCCAACACTTCACCTTGATCGGGCTTTTCAGCGGCGTTGTCAGGGATCACGATGCCGGAAGCGGTCGTGGTTTCGCTTTCAATACGCTTGACGATCACGCGATCGTGCAGAGGGCGAAGGTTCATTGCAATGCTCCTGTTTTCAGTAAAAAAGCTGAGGGACTCAATCAGCCCCGGCCATCCGGGGCTACCAAACTGCCAGCAGGGAGTGCGGTGTTAGCACTCGTCTGCAGTGAGTGCTAATGATACGGGCATTCCGCTTCATTTCAAGAGCATCACTGGTATGTCTGAGATATTTGCTTACTTGTTGGCAGGTCGGCGCGAGGTCTTTGCGGCGCTTTGTAACTACCCTGCACCTACAATCTTTCGGATGTGGCGATGGTGGGCATTTGCGTAACGCACGCATGTGCAACTCCCTGGGTTGCAGTGGTCCAACCGTCTCTTTCTTGCTCCCAACTCACAGGCTTGACCTCGAGCGCGCGGAGCTTTACCGATTCAGGAATCTGATGGCGTCCTTGCAATTCACAACCGCGCTGATGGGCATTGGCCTTGCCGCGCTGATTCTGTATCTCATTCGCAGGGATCATCTGTATGTCATGCACGGCCTGTTCTGGGTGGTGGTGGCAGGGGCTGCGGCGGTGCTGGGGGCGTCGCCTGGGTTGATCGATTGGCTGGCCCTGCTTCTGGGTGTGAGCTACCCCCCGACGTTGCTGCTGTTGCTGGTGTGCATGGTCTTGCTGATCAAGGCCTTGCACAGCGACATGGTCAATACCCGCATTGAGCGCGACCTGCGCCGATTGAACCAGCGCTTGGCCCTGTTGGAGGCCGACCTTGTTCAGAAGCGCGCCAAGCCTCCCCAAGATCAAGACCCGCTCTAGCTTAGCCTTATGACTGAATCCCTGAATTTGTTGTTGCCCGTAGTTCTGTGCGGCGGCTCCGGCACACGCCTGTGGCCGCTATCGCGTGAAACCTATCCCAAACAGTTCCTGGCCCTGGCTGGAGCGCGCACCATGCTGCAAGACACTGCACTGCGCCTGCGGGGTCTGACCCAGATTCCCGTGGCGAAGGCGCCCATCCTGGTCTGTAACGCAGAGCACCGCTTTCTGGCGGCTAGCCAGTTAGTTGAGGCTGGCATACACGGCGCAAGCATCGTGTTGGAGCCTGCCGGCCGCAACACAGCCCCCGCGCTCACCCTGGCTGCCTTGCATGCGCAGGTTGACGGCGGTGACCCTGTGCTGCTTGCCATGCCTGCGGACCATGTGATGGCCAACCTGTCTGCATTCCACCGCGCCATAGAACAAGCGTTTGCCGTTGCCAGCGGTGGTGCCATGGCGACCTTTGGCATCGTGGCCGATAAGCCAGAGACAGGGTATGGCTACATCCAGTGTGGAGAACCCTTGCAGGGCGGTGACGCCCATTACATCGCCAGCTTTGCCGAAAAACCGGACGCGGCACGTGCCCAAAGCTACCTGGACGCCGGCAACTACCTGTGGAACAGCGGCCTGTTCATGGTGCGCACCAGCGTATGGCTCAAGGCCATTCAAAGCTGCCGCCCCGACATCTTTGCCGCCTGCTCAGCCGCCATGGCAGGTGCCCAAAAGGATGTGGACTTCATCCGTCCTGCCACCGAAATCTTCAACACCTGCCCGGCCGACTCCATTGACTACGCCGTGATGGAGCGACTGCCAACCCGACCCGACTTGGGCATCCCTGCCTGTGTTGTACCACTGCAGGCAGGCTGGTCAGATCTGGGCGCCTGGGACGCACTGTGGCAGGTGCGTGAGCAAGACGTCCATGGCAACGCGCACGTGGGCGACACCATCCAGCACGGTTGTTCCAACACGCTGCTGCTGTCAAGCAGCCGACTGGTGGCTGGCGTAGGACTGGACAACATCGTGGTTGTGGAAACCGCCGATGCCATCTTGGTGGCTGACAAGCGGCAAACCCAGGACGTCAAGCAGGTCGTTGCCAAGCTACGTGAAGCGGGCCATACCCTCACACAGACACATCGCAAGATTCACCGCCCTTGGGGTTGGTACGACAGCATTGACAGCGGCGAGCGCTTTCAAGTCAAGCGCATCGTGGTCAACCCTGGTGCCAGCCTCAGTCTGCAAATGCATCACCATCGTGCAGAGCATTGGATTGTGGTCAAAGGAACTGCACAGGTTACTAACGGTGACAAAGTCTTTTTGTTGGGCGAAAACGAGTCCACTTTTATTCCATTAGGTCACATGCACCGACTGACCAACCCAGGGAAAGTACCCTTAGAAATTATTGAAGTGCAATCTGGTAGTTATTTAAATGAGGATGACATAGTACGGTTTGAAGACACCTACGGCCGGGCAGTGCCTGCTCCGAAACAAGGCTGACTCTATGCCTGGCTTACCTATGCTTAAAGCCCTTTGGGGCTACCGCGGCTTTGTCTGGAGCAGTGTCATGCGGGAGTTCCACGGCAAATACCGAGAATCTTTGCTGGGCGCGTTCTGGTCAGTGGCCAACCCACTGACCATGATCATTATTTACACAGTGGTGTTTGGCCAACTCATGCGCCCCAGTCTTGCGGGTCATGAGCAAACGCCGTTTGCATTCAGCATCTACCTGTGTGCGGGGGTTCTAACCTGGGGCTTGTTTGCCGAAATGCTTGTGCGCTTGAATGGAGTGTTCCTGGAGCACGGCAACCTCATCAAAAAGTCGAACTTTCCACGCGTATGTCTGCCCGCCATTGTTGCAGTATCAGCGATGGTCAACTTTGGCATTGTGTTTGCGCTGTATCTCGCCTTTTTGGCTCTGATTGGCCACTGGCCGGGGTGGGCACTGTTTGCGGTAGTGCCCTTGTTAGTCTTGCAGTTGCTTTTTACTTTGGGCCTCGGTATTTTTTTGGGAACACTCAACGTGTTCTTCAGAGATGTGAGCCAATTAACAAACATCGTGGTGCAGTTCTGGTTTTGGCTCACCCCTATCGTTTATGTTTTTGACTCTCTGCCATCTGCTGTGCGTGCGGTACTGCAATTCAATCCGATGCAGCCCTTGATGGTTGCATATCAGACGCTTTTTCTAAATCAACGAATACCGGACTTTACTAGTTTGGTGCCGCTTGCTTTGCTTTCGATATTGTTTTTAATATTGGGTGCTTGGTTCTTTCTTTCGCGCGTGGGTGAACTGGTGGATGAACTCTAATGGGAAGCATCGTTGTTTCAAATGTAAGCAAGGCATATAAGCGCTATCCAAACAAATGGGCAAGGATGTTTGAATGGATAACGGGACACCAGCAACATAAAAAAGCTTGGGTACTACGCGACATCAACTTCACTATCGAGCCAGGCGAGGCGGTGGGCATTGTGGGAGTCAATGGAGCCGGCAAAAGTACGTTGTTGAAGATAATTACCGGAACTACCCAGCCAACCGACGGTAGCGTTATTGTTGAAGGAAGAGTCGCTGCCTTACTTGAGCTTGGAATGGGATTTCATGCTGATTTTACCGGTCGCCAAAATACATATATGACTGGACAGCTGTTGGGGTACAGCATCGAGGAAATTAACACTTTGATGCCCCAAATAGAGTCATTTGCTGACATAGGCGATTATATTGATCAGCCTTTGAGAATGTATTCGAGTGGAATGCAGGTAAGACTTGCCTTTGCGATTTCTACTGCAACCCGGCCTGATATTTTAATAGTCGACGAGGCGCTTTCGGTGGGTGATGCCGCTTTTCAGAGGAAGTGTTTCAGGCGCATTGAAGATTACAAGAAGTCAGGGACGACCCTGCTTTTTGTGAGCCATGACACGGAGACTGTAAAAAAAATATGCGATCGAGCAATTTTTATAAATGGGGGACTGATATCAAAAATTGGCAGAGCCCGAAGTGTTTGCGATGCTTACGAGAAATTGCTTTTTGGAGGGGGCGAAAAAGAACGAGAACCCAAAAAAGAAATACTCCCGCTTTATGACCCTTCACTTGTGGCCAATAGTGTAGAGGTTCAATACGGCAGCAGGGGTGCGGAAATAACAAATGTCTGCATCTCGGACGTTGATGGCGCAGTGACAAACATTATTCCCGAAGGTCATTTGATATCGGTCGGTTATGACGTCTATTTTAATGAGCCTGCAGAACAGGTGAATTTTGGAATGATGGTGAAGTCAGTTGACGGGATATGTGTTTATGCCACCAATGCGCATGCGAATATCCAAAATCCAAAGATATCCTTTCAGTCCGGTGAGTCGGTTTGCATTCGATTTGCTTTGAAAGGAAATTTGGTGCCAGGTACCTATTATTTGAATGTGGGAGTTACGAAAAAAGGAACTGACAAAGAAGAGATGCTGCATCGCAGGGTGGATGTGTTGATATTTCGCGTGATAAATGCCCATTCCTATCTCTCCTACGGTTTTGCGAATTTGTTTGGCAGCGTTGAGGTTAAGAAAAAGTGATAGTTATTGTCGCTGGAATGCAGAGAAGCGGATCGACATTCTCCTATAACGTGGTAAGAGAACTTCTTGAAGCGCGTGGGGGCGTTTCTACCCACTCTTCCAATTCAATAAATGACATTATTTTTGAACAAATCCATGTAGATAATTCAATTATTAAAAGTCATTCTCCTGATGCATTGATAAATGCTATTCTGGAGAAAAAGGGTGTTCCATGTGTTTGCACGGTTCGCAAGCCAGAGGATGCCATTGCTTCATGGATGAGCGTTTTTGGCTTTTCCTTGGAAGATTCTGTTGCGACTTACGGGCAATGGCTTTCTTGGCATAAAAAAATGCACAAAAATATGTTGAATATTAGCTATGAAGATGTAGATAAATATCCATGGCTTGTCGTGCGAAAAATAAGTAAATACCTCCTGGGCACCTGGAACCCGCTTGAGGTTCACAGAATTTGGTTGAACAATAAGAAAAAAGCGGTGTATGAAAAAACCCACAATATGGATTTGGCCGATAGTGTCGACCTGGGGTTCAGTTTCTACGACAAGATCAACTTTTATCATAGGCGCCACGTCTCATCATTGAAGTCTAAACAAGCGTTCGATTTGCTTAGCCAAGATCAAGTGGAATATATTAGATCTAATTTGGGTCGCTACTTGGATCGCGAGGGAGCCTATCATTGGTAGTTAAAACAATATGATTTCGTACGCTCAAAATTTCGAAGATGTAATGCTAATGCGCGCTCTCGCAGATGTAGAACGTGGGTTCTATATTGATGTTGGTGCAGCGTGGCCTGACCAAGATTCGGTGACGAAAGTATTTTATGAAAAGGGTTGGCAGGGCATTAATATCGAGCCTAATCCGGATTTCTTGAAAATATTGCAGGATCGACGTCCTCGCGATCACAATATTGGAGCGGCACTTGGCCGGAGTATAGGCACGCTTCCAATTACTATTTTTGAAGGATCCGGGCTTTCCACTCTGGTTGATTCGATAGCCGAGAGTGAAGTAAGTGCTGGGAGACCTCACGTTCGCCGGGATGTGCAGGTAACGACTCTTGATGCAATCTGGACAACTTACATCCCCGAAGGGCAGGACGTACACTTTCTAAAAGTTGATGTTGAGGGTTTTGAAAGAGCAGTCCTTGAGGGAAATAATTGGTCAAAAAATCGTCCTTGGATCGTTCTGGTGGAAGCCACCATTCCAAATTCTCAAATTGAGGTCTACGATGTTTGGGAAGAGTTGCTGATTAATGCAGATTATTCTTTTGTATACACTGATGGCCTGAATAGATTCTATGTTGCAAAAGAACATGCTTCTTTGATTCCAGCATTCAAATTCCCTCCCAATATATTTGATGGCTTCAAGCTCCGTGCCCAATTTGAAGTGGAGCAAAGGCTTATGCAGGCAGAGGGTGAGTTCGAAGCACTGAGGGAGAAGACGGCAGCACTCGAACATAGACTTAATGATGCGGATCGTTTGCTTGAGAACCAAATTAGTGATCTGCAAGCAAAGCTAACGCGTATGGAACGCAAGGCATTCGAGTCAGAGAGGGAGGCACAGAGATTGCGGAAAAGCGTGTCGTGGCGTATCACACTGCCTATGCGCTTTGCTGCGGATCTGGCGATACTATTTTTTCCGGCAACTCGCCGGGGTATCAATAAGGTGATACACGGCACAATTAAAGTCAGTCAATGGCCGTTGAGCCGTTTAATTTCGCTTGTGCTGGAGACGCCAGAATTCAGCGAAAAAATTAATGGATGGCTTTTACGTAAGTATCCAGCACTACACGCGCAATTGCTGGAAGTTCATACAAAATCAAACAGAAATCGAAGCTCTTTAGATATTGGCTTTGATCGGGCAAAAGAATTGACCTATGAAAGCCTCACTCCCAGAGGTCGGGAGATATATGTGGATCTTAAAAATATATTTGATGGAACTCATTGAATTGATGCTCTCAAGATCGTGCAAAAATATTACCCTCTTGGGGATCTGCGTGGCGCTTCGGTTGCTGCATAGCACTCATACTGATTAATGAAAATCCTTATTGATCTTCAAAGCTGCCAGTCTGGTAGTCGATTCGGCGGAATTGGCCGCTACTCTTTAGCTCTGGCGAAAGCAATGATGCGAAACGGACCGTCGCATGATTTTTACGTGCTACTGAATAAGGCGTTGCCCTTTGAGAATGAAGTGAGAGCCGAGCTTGTTGATTTAATCTCACAGCGGAAAATAGTCGCGATTGATCTTCCTTCCGGCATCGCAGAAAATAAGACAGCCTTGGTCGATCAGGTTGGGTTAACGAGAATGGCGGAATTAATTCGGGAAAAATTTATCGCTGATTTTTGTCCTGATTTCCTGCATGTCACTAGCTTGATAGAAGGTCTTGGTGATGATGTGGTTACGTCAGTGGGACTGCTTTTTCCTGCATCCCGTACAGCAGTAACATTATACGATCTAATACCTTTGGTTGAGAGTGGGAAATACCTTACCAATCACGTGCTTAAAAATCATTTTTTTAGAAAAATTGACTATATGCGCGATGCGGGGGTTTTGTTCGCCATTTCCAATTATTCAAAAATGGAGGGGTCGGATGTTGGTGGGTTTGATTCGCAAAAAATTATAAATATTTCTTCTGCGGTGGATGCGAAATTCAAACCCCGTGAAATATCTGAAATTCAGGCGCACTTGATAAAAAACCGATTCAATATTCGTGAGCGGTTTATAATTTATGTCGCAAGCTTTGATTCCAGGAAAAATCAGGAAGGACTGATTCGAGCCTTTGCACTTATTCCGCCGGATATAAGGAGGCAGTATCAAGTCGTGATTGTTGGGAAGGGGTGGGATGGGATTTATAATCGACTCAGAGAAGTTGGAAGAGATGTCGGCTTAAGTCATGATGCGGTTCTATTTTTAGGACATGTCGCGGATGATGATTTGATTGATTTATATAACCTGTCTACCTTGTTTGTGTTTCCGTCTTTCCGGGAAGGTTTTGGCTTGCCGGTTCTCGAAGCAATGTCTTGTGGCGTACCAGCTATTGGCTCTAACACTACGAGTGTCCCTGAAGTTTTGGGGCGATCTGATGCAACGTTCGACCCTCAGGATATAAACTCCATCGCAGCTAAATTAGAGCAGGCGTTAGGAGATCGCTTGTTCTATGAATCTCTGAAAAATCACACTCATAAATACTCAAAAAATTTCTCCTGGGAAATCTCAGCAAAAAGAGCCATTCAGTCCATGGAGAGCGCTAGCGATGCGATAAGTGATGCAGAAAGTGTTTTGGATCCATTTTCCATTTATGAAGATTTTTTGCGCCGAATAAGTGCGGATTCTGAAATTAAAAACTTTCCTGGAGATTTTCTGCTCAAATCATCGAGGGCCATTGCAAACAACGAGATTTCAGCGCAACTTGCTTTGGGTAAGCTTCGAAGAAAAGTTAGAATTGGTTGGATTACGACCTGGAATACGAAATGCGGGATAGCATCTTATGCTAAAAATTTGATATCTGCTGTCGATCAGTCGTCAGTCATCTTTGCTCCGCTTGGACAGGAATTAATTGATTTAGATGGGCCGAATGTTATTCGCTGTTGGAGAGCTGGCGGTGGAAGCCTTTCTTCACTCAATACGGCCGTGGATGAAGCTTCCATTGATGCTATATCCATACAATTGAATTTCGGTTTTCATGATTTCTTCGCGCTGTCAGAGTTCATTTTTCGTCAGAAAAAAGCCGGCCGAGTGGTGACTATTACCCTTCACGCGACGGTAGACCCCCCGCCACACATCATCAATCGTAAACTTTCTGATCTTGCTCCGGCGCTTAGTGTTTGTGATGCGGTGCTGATTCATTCTCTGAATGATGTTGGAAATCTTGATCGATTAGGTGTCCGCGACAATTTGGTATTTTTCCCTCAAGGTGTAGTCCAAGCACCCATCGCCAAAAAGAGAACCAGAAGTGGAAGATTCAAAATCGCTTCATATGGCTTTGCTCTTCCGCATAAGGGCATGGAGCAAATTATTATGGCGATTGACATTCTATCTGGCCGGGGGGTGGATCTAGAGTTGGATATGGTGAATGCTAAATATCCAGATGCTGTTTCGGAATCGTTGGTCAATAACTGCCAGAGAATGATAATTGATCGGGGATTGTCATCAAAAGTTCGAATGGTTACGGATTATTTGGAGGACGAAGATTCCTTGCATATTTTATCCTCTGCAGATCTGGTAATTTTTCCCTATCAAGAGACCTCTGAGTCGTCCAGTGCTGCCGTTAGGATGGGGTTGGCGTCCGGGGCCTTGGTTGCCGTAACTCCTTTGAATATTTTTGAGGATGTTCGCGATTTGGTATATGAACTTCCTGGATCAAGCCCGGAAGACTTGGCTCTGGGAATAGACCAAATTATTAAGGCTTCCGGAGATGACATGGATCAGATATCAAAGATCATAGAAAAATCTATCCAATGGCGAATGTTTAATAGTTTTGAGCAGATGGGTGCATATTTTTCCGATATTTTAGTTGGTGCTATCGAAAAAGCGATGCGATAAATGATTGGCTTGGAGGAGCTCAAATGTCTTTAGCAGATGATTACAAAATATATGTTGAAAAAATGGGCGCGGCGTTCCGGGCTCATAATATTGACATATCGGGTGGCGAACTGGGGTTTTCTGAAATTGCATTGCTTGAGGCTCAAGGTGGAGATTGGTCACAAGCTGTGATTGAATTTAAGGATGGCCTTGAGCAATTACTTGCCGGAAAGTTAAGTTCTGGGCATCACTTTTTGAAAAAACCATATATTCGAAAATTTCAGTTTGATAGCGATGAAGCACTGTCGGTCGCTATAGTTAATGAGCAATCATTAGAGTGGTATGGGCGCGACGGCGCTGAGCACGCTTTTGATTTTCTCTTGGAATCGAAGCGCGGGCTTTTTCGAAAATCTAATCGCTATTTGGATCTTGGTGGGCATCAGATGGTATGGGCATGCTACTATGCCTTGCAGCGCGGCGCAGAGGAAGTTGTTTCTTATGAGCCATCCATACTAAATGTTGCTATTGGGATATTTAACTGCTTCCTTAATGGTGTAATAAAAATTGTTAATGTTGTTCCATTTGCGGTGCTCGCATCTAACGCGTCCGTAGGTGATGAGAATTCCAAGATGCTGGTCGACTTTATGACTATGCCGCTCCGTGGTTTTCGTATTGATCGAATGCACGATTTGAATTTTGACTTCGTTAAGACCGATATCGAAGGATATGAATTCGATCTGCTGAGGTGTCCGTGTTATATTGAAATTTTGAAGCGCGCTCAGTATTCACACCTTGAGCTCCATCTTGGGCATCTTTGTAGTCGCGGTATTGATGTGGATATGTGGATGGATCGACTTAGATTTGCCGAATTGAATGGGGAAGAGCTTTACTCCGGTTGCGATATGTTTGAGTTTTTGGCAGAGGCTAGCCCGAAGGGGTTCTACTCATTTATTCTAAAATGACTAATAAAATTAAATCATGAAGAAGGCAATTGTTACCGGAATTACTGGGCAAGACGGTGCTTATCTGGCTGAGCTTCTGTTGTCGAAGGGCTATGCTGTCTATGGCGCTTATCGGCGTACTAGTTCGGTCAATTTTTGGCGATTGGAAGAACTAGGGGTCGAAACTCACTCGAATCTTCATCTGGTTGAGCACGATCTTACCGATCTTGGCGCAAGTATTGCATTGCTGCAAAAGGTTCAGCCTAGCGAAATTTATAATTTGGCCGCACAGAGTTTTGTTGGGGTTTCATTCGAGCAGCCGAGCGCAACAGCTCAAATTACAGGCATCGGGGCGCTGAATCTATTGGAGGCCATTCGCCTTGTCGACCCAGGTATTCGGTTTTACCAGGCCAGTACTTCAGAGATGTTTGGCAAAGTTCAGGCGGTCCCTCAGGTGGAAAGTACGCCTTTCTATCCTCGCAGTCCATACGGGGTCGCCAAACTTTACGCGCATTGGATGACGATCAATTACCGAGAAAGTTATGGAATATTCGGGAGCAGTGGGATCTTATTTAATCACGAAAGTCCTTTGCGCGGTCGAGAGTTTGTAACTCGTAAGATCACCGACGGGGTTGCCAAAATCAAGCTTGGAAAGATCGATGTGCTCGAGCTGGGAAACCTTGATGCTAAGCGGGATTGGGGTTTTGCCAAAGAGTATGTCGAGGGTATGTGGCGTATGCTGCAAGTTGATGAGCCAGATACGTTCGTATTAGCTACTAACCGTACCGAAACCGTTCGCGATTTTGTCCGCATGGCATTCAAAGGAGCAGGTATTGATGTGGATTTCGTGGGAACCGCCGAGAATGAATTGGCTGTAGATACTGCTACGGGTAAGACGGTCATGCGCGTAAATCCGAGGTTCTATCGCCCAGCAGAAGTCGAGTTACTCATTGGGGATCCTGCAAAGGCCAGAGCCAAGCTAGGGTGGGAGCCGACGGTAACACTCGAAAAATTGTGTCAGATGATGGTGGAAGCAGATATGAGGCGCAACCAGACTGGATTCTCTTTCTGACGATTGGAGATGAGCTACATGGCCCAGCCGAAAGTGCTGATAACTGGAATAAAAGGGTTTACTGGGACGTACCTTGCTGCGGAGTTGGAGGCGAATGGATGGGATGTCTGGGGTGTAGGGAGTCAACCCGATGAGGCTGATCTTCGCTATCGCTGCGTAGATCTACTCCATGCATCTGACCTTCGGGCTGTTGTGGAGGAGGTGCAGCCTGATGCAGTAGTGCATTTGGCGGCCATCGCCTTCGTGGGGCACAGTGATGCAGATGCGTTTTACCGTACTAATCTGCTTGGCACGCGGAATTTGTTGGTCGCGCTTGCTGGCGTTCGGCACAAGCTCCAGTGTGTGTTACTTGCCAGTAGTGCCAATGTCTATGGCAATACAACAGAGGGGGTCTTGACCGAGGATTTCCCCCTAAATCCGGCGAACGACTACGCTGTGAGTAAAGTCGGCATGGAGTTTATGGCGCGACTGTGGATGGAGCAACTTCCAATCGTTATCGTCAGGCCATTCAACTACACCGGTGTGGGGCAGTCTGAAAACTTTCTATTGCCTAAAATTGTCGCCCATTTCCGCAAGCGAGCGGAGTCCATCCAGTTGGGGAATCTTAATGTTTGGCGCGACTTTTCGGATGTGCGCGCTGTTGTCCGCGCCTATCGCAGGCTACTGGAAGTACGTCCAGCTGGTGCGACAGTCAACGTATGTTCTGGACGCACACACTCGCTGAGAGAAGTTCTGCATATGGCGGAACACATTTCAAGCCATTGCTTGCAGGTGCAGATCAATCCCGCCTTCGTGCGCGCCAACGAGGTTCTTTCACTAAGCGGCAGTTCGGCCAGATTGCGCGATTTGATCGGCGACTGGGATGTTCCACCGCTGGAGGAAACCTTGCGCTGGATGCTCGGCGCAAGATAATCTGCATGGAACTCAAGTTTAAATAATTTGACTGAAGAGAATTCGTTGCGAATTTTGAGCGAGATGTATGCGACAGACACTCGCTTTAAATTATTTAAACTGTTGAATTTTTCTATTTTCTGTGGTTTCTAATTTTATTTGCCATCAGCCGTTGGTCCCAAAGCTGACCATGACGCAAGATGTTGTATTGTACAAATAGAAAATCTTTTTATTGTTGGTCTTTGAGAACAGATAAAGTGCCATAAATCTCGAAGATTGCTCCGGGCGATCGGCAGGGATTTTTAGGTTGGTGCAACTTCCACCTGGAAACGTTGAAACCCCGGGAGTTGGCAAGCGCCAGAACGAAAGTATACCTGCAGAACCAGTGTACTGTTCAAAGCGGAGATAGATCGGATCCTCCTCAATATAAAATGTTTGAGCTTGTACAGTGTTTCCCCACAGTGCACTGATAGCTACAGCGAAAACAGAGATTAATTTCTTGGAGTTCATCATTTCCTCTTTGGGTATGTTTTCAATCTAGAAGTAAGAGATTAATAATTGTGCTGATGTCGCTTGGATTGGTAGGGTTATTCGTTTGATAACTGGCTGCAAGTGTCACCCCGCTAAACTGCTGATAGCCACTGAGCATAATGTGGTAAGTACCTGCGCTAGGGGTGGCAAAAGTACAGATCTCGGAGTTGCCGTCTAGATACGGCCGGCAGTCGTACGAACTCAGCGTTGGAACTTGATTGAACTTGACATACAGGTCAACATCCCCAGATCCGCCATTCATTTGAATAACAAGATTCGTAGCACCGGTGGGTACGACTACGGAAAAATACTGGTTCGAACCCGCGCTGCCCGACAAATTGCTTTGGAGCAGGGGGGTGGACGTGGTGCCGCCCGAACTGAGGTTGAACTGGGCGTTGACAGTGGTGTTGGCGTTGATCGTGAATGAGCAAGATCCCGTGCCCGTGCAGGTTCCGCCACTCCAGCCTGCAAAAGTGCTACCGGCCGCTGGCGTTGCTGTAAGCGTGACAGTAGCGCCAGGGGTAAAAGATTCTGTGCAGGTTGACCCGCAGTTAAGGGCACCACCCGATCGCGTTACCGTTCCTGCTCCGGTGCCAATTTTTGCGATGGAAAGTACACCTACAGGCGGCGTGTTGAAGGTGGCCGTGATGCTTTTGTACGAGTCCACCGTGACAGTGCAAGTGCCTGTACCGGAACATCCTGCTCCAGACCAACCTGCAAAAACATAGCCCGCCCCTGCAGTGGCCGATAGGGTCACAGAAGTGCCAACTGCAAATGCCTCGGTGCAGTCAGTGCCGCAGTTAATACCTGCGGGTGCGCTGGTAACCGTGCCTGTACTTGCACCAGCACCTGCTTTTGTGACGTATACATCGTACGTGCTGGAAGCGTCTAGAGGTAGGTAGGTCTGTGCTTGTCCAGTCATGACTATGGGCACTCGCCCAGCGTTGACCCCATACGGATGCCCTGTACCAAATGACCACGCAATGTTGCTCATTCCGCCTGATAGCAGATGACAGTAGCTCATGATGGTGCCGTTGCTTTGACCAGCACCACCTCCGGTGGTCGAACTTAGACCTGGCAAATAACCATAACGGCCAGCTCCACCCAAGGCAACACCGCATTGGCCGGTCGCGTTACCTGAGTAGCAGCAATCAATAGCACCGCCCGTATTGGGAGACGGCACTACGGCGGGGTTGTCGTAATCGTGGGTGTGAGAGCTTCCGAATGCATGGCCGATTTCATGGGCTACGACCACAGAGTCCCAAATCACTTGAGGATTTGATGGTGTGAAATTGCCTGCAAGTGACGCGCTAACCCCGTATGCGTAGGTGGGGACCCCTAGCGTGTTGACATATGCAATACCACCACCAGCCGGCTTACCGCTCAGCAGGTGAACATGGTGCCATGTTTGCGGGGAATAGGCGCCGCCGTTTCCGTAATCGCGAAGCTGTGTCAACATGGAACTCGTATCTGTCGCAGTCCATGGGCCAACTGTGCTCGTCCGAATAATGATCTGCTTCAAATTGAATCGGGTAGAGACTTCCGATTGGTACCGGGTGCCAACGTAAGTGAACAGGTCTACCGCATAATTGAATGCAGCGGCTTCAGTCCCTTTGAGCTGGTAAAACTCATAGTCGCTATCAATAATGATGTCTGCCCTGCGTTGGGTACCGGCCTTTTCACTGATGGCTTGCGAAGAGCCTGATTCACCAGTGTTCGAAACTTGTTGGAAAAGAAGTTTGCGCTGGGTCGGGTCGCTTTGCAGGAAGGCTGGTGTCACGCCGCAAGAAAACTCTCTGTTGACGAAATCCCTTTGATGGTCCACCGCCCGCGAAACCGCTTTGCCGTCTCCGCTACTGCGTGCCGGCACCAACTCGTTCAACAGCGTATCTTTGTCCTGATGAATGATGGTGCGGATTTCACCATCGGGGGACACTGTCGCAAAGGCATAGCTGTCTGGCTTGCCTTGCACAACCCCCACAAAGTGGGCGTTGACGGCCAGTGGGTAGGCGCGACGACCCTTCTCATCAACCACGGTGTATTGGGTCCCTGCGCTTACCACCTCTGAGCGGCGCAACTCCAAGTTCACTACGGTGGGGCTAGCGTCGTTGACGCGGAGGTTTTCGATCCGCAGTGATTCCCCGGGCTTGACACTCAATGCCGCCAGGGCGGTTCTATCGGACGGCGCCTGCCCGGGGACAAGTTGCATCACTTGCTGTGCATACGCTTGCCCGCAAAACATTGCCAGCGCGGTGACAGACAAAACGGCTATCGAAGAGCGCCATGCTGAGATAGATAGACGCATTATTTTTTCATTCTCATGTTGGTTGTCTTTTCCCGGCACACAGCCATGAAGTCAACGCGAGACGCGCAGATCGTGGGTGCAACCCAACTCCTGAGTCAAAGAAGCAGACTGTTTCAAAGATTATGGTGGTTAATCTTTGTATTGTTAACAAATATGTGCAAAGCGGCTGGAGCGCAACAGTCCATCCCGCGAGCTTTTATGCCTGACCTTGTCCTACGGGGTGCTGCGCGAACGAAGATCCCAGCGCGCCAAGCAGAGCAGGCTAGTGGCGAGCATGTATTTCGCCACGTTGAGCCATGAATTGAAAATACGCGATTTCCCTATGGTGCGCATGTTCATGTTGACAGGGATTTCGGTGATCTGGAGGCCAGCGCGGCGCACAAGTAGCAGCGCACCGAGATCCTGATAGTCAAGCAGCGTAGCCTCGCGCGAGGCTAGAACCTCCAGAACCTGGCGGTTGTATAGGCGGAAGCCAGATGTCAAGTCACGGAGATCGAAGCCAGCGAGATGTCTGAACCAGTTCCAGGCCAATTGGCGTAATGGGCTGGCTCTTTCGGGGAAGGCTCCTACAACGAGGTCAGCCTGCTGCCGCGCTTGGAGCAATGTGGGTATTTCGTCGACCTCATGCTGCCCATCTGCGTCCATGGTGATTACGGCCTGATATCCGTGTCGAAGCGCGTATCGGATGCCTAATTGCATTCCTCCCCAAGCACCCACGGGCAAGGTGGGGCTGAGCACCTGAGCGCCTGCCGCGCTCGCGATGGCCTGGGTATCGTCGGTGCTTTGATCGTTGATCACCAAAACATCACGCCATCCCTCTGCGTCCAATCGGTGAAGCAGGTCGCCAATGGTCGCGGCTTCGTTGCGAGCCGGTATGACGATGAGCAAGTCCTTGCCGGAAGGTGTGTCGAGGACGGCTTCGGGAGCGGCCACTCTGTATTGGTTGTAGATGGCCTGCGCGCAGCCTCCTATGGAGAAGTGCTTCTGCAACGCTCGTCGCCCTGACTCCCCCCATTGTTGGCGCAGGTGAGGATTGGCTTGCATCTGTTGGATCGCCGTGGCCCATGCCGTTACATCTTCCGGGGGCGCTTGAATCCCTGCATTTGCGGTTTGTAGAACCCAGGGCATTCCAGAACCGGCAAGAGATGAAACAATGCACGGCTTGGCGTGTTGCATGGCTTCCAGCAGGACCATGCCAAAAGCTTCAGTCCGTTCGCGAGACGCGAGGCAGAACACGTCACAGCTTTGGAGCAAGACGATTTTTTCAGCATCGTCTACATTGCCAAGCAGCCGTACGTTGGGTGTTTGGCCCTGAGGAGTTAGCTTGTCGATTTGAGCTTGCAGCTCACCACGGAGCTCGCCGTCGCCCACGATCAGTAGCTCCACATCTGCCACGCCAACCGCTGCTGCGATCAGAGTTTCGAAGCCTTTGTAATAGGTTAGCCTCCCGATGGAGAGCAGGCGAAGTTTGCCTGCCACCCAGTGACTGGAGCGTGCAACCAAGGATGCGTCTGTAATTGGCCCATTCGGTGCCTCAAGTCCCAATGGGATGACAGCGCATTTGGCGCGCCAAGCCTGCAGCGGCTCGCTCGCTTCGAGGTAAGGCGGCGAAGTCGCGATAATGCGCGCCGCACGTCCCAATACAGCCTGTTCAAAAGGGCGGTATAGCCTATAAGCCAGTGCAATGGCGACACGAATGCGTGACACCACTACGTCAGACTGCCAATGCACCACCCATGGGATCGAGCGTGCCTCGCGCAGTGTCAAAACCCATAGCGCCGAGTTGTTGGGCATGTGCAGATGAAGCACATCAGGCTTGTGCTGTTTGATGGCCTGGGCCAATGCGGCGCGAAAACCCATCGCCAGCGGAGCGTAGACAAACTGGAGTTGCACGGGGACACGTTTGATCCACGGCGGATCATCTGGCTCGGGCGAGCCGTGCACAATCGCTACGGCCTCGATTCCAGAGGCTCGTTGTTCATTGACGAGGTCGGCAAGGAATACCTCCATGCCACCCCGGTGCGGGGGATAGAACTTACCAATGTGCAATACGCGCAACGCCACAAGAATGCCAGCCTGATTTATGAGTGACTATCGTCTTTTGGCAGCCGCAATGATTGCCCGCATTTGGCCGTACTGAGCGTTCCGCGGATCCAGTCTGATCGCTTCATCAAGATCTTTCAGGCTGTCGGCACCTTGACCCGCTTGATGGTGTGCCAATGCCCGGCCGTAATAGACAGGGGCTCCCGGATGGGATGCGATGAGTTGGTCAAAGATTCCAATGGCGGCTTGCGCTTCCCCCTTGCCCACTAACGCCATGCCCAGGCCTAGCCGTAGCCTGGGGTCGTTGGGATTGGCTTGAAGCAACACTTTGAATCCGCCGATGGCTTCGTCGTACCGTTGAGCGGCCATAGCTGTTTCGACCAGTCGGATACGAATGGTTGGTACTACGCTCTGTTGCTGCGGGTCTTTCTCTACCTTGGCTAGTGCAATGCGAAAGTTTTCTAGTGCGGGTACAAATTGCCCCAAGGCGGCCTGAGATTCGGCTTTGTGAAAATACAAACCAGGCTCGGAATAGCCTTGTTCCTCGGCTGTTGAAAACGCCTGAAGGGCTTCGGCATGTTTCTTTTTGAGTTGAAGAATGACGCCCGAATTGAAGACCGCACCGCTGCCCAGTTCTCCTCGGTCGCGCAGTGCAGATGCCGTGGCAATATTCCGCTCCGCTTGCTCAAGCATGCCTTTGCGTATGTAAAAGGCGCCCAGATTCAAGAATGGGCGGCTACGCCCTACGGCGTTGGCGGGGGCCTTGAGGTTGGTCTTTTCGGCCGCGTCAGTCCAGGCGGTTACTTCGTCAGCCAGCGAGAGGTTGCGTTCAAGGGCAAGGGCGCCAAACACCAATCCAAGCACGATACCCAGTGTGTAGATCGTGCGTGGTTTGAAGCCTGTGAGCGCTATGGCCAGCAATCCAGGCAGGGCCACACCCCAGAGATAGCTGCGGTATAGCACGAACGGATCCTGCACCCAAATGGTCGAAAACTCCGTGGCAAACCATACTAAGGGAAGAAGCAGGAGCAGCGCTACGAGGCTCAGCGCTCCGGTGCGTCGCAACAGCAGCCACGTGGTACCCACAAGCAGGGTTGCGTACCCCAACCCACCCACTATGTGCCATGACGATGCAAACCCCAGCGGGAAGGCCGGCCGCAGGTCAATTGACATCCATCCCACATAAGGCACGACCCACAGCAGTCCGTAAGCAAAGAAGAGTGCCGCCTGGTTGAGGATGCTCAGCGGAAACATCCGCTGCGTGACCCCCGGTTGCAGTGCCTCCAGCTGCTGGGCAAAAGCCAGAGACTGCTCGTCAAAGAGTCGGCCGACAACGTTGCCGTAAAAGTGCAGGAGAACTCCTGTGACCACAGCCAGAAGCAACAGCGTGCCGCCCATCAAAGCCGCGATCTCTTTCCAGCCCGGCCGCTTGATATGAATGTAGAGAGGCACTGCAAGAGCAATGGTCATGACCGCGTGTTCCTTGGATAACACGGCGAGCAGGTAGCTCAGCAGTGCACCCCCGTACCACGCAACACGCTGCGTTTGCAGTCCGCGTACGAATGCCCAGCAAGCGAGCACCGCGAACAACGTAGCCATGAGGATAGACCGCTGTATCAGATAGCCCACCGCATAGGCTGCCATGGGATGCAGGGCAAACAGTGCTACTCCCACCCGCAAGGCGGCGCGCTGAGAGGATGCAAAGTGTGTTTGCTCTTCAATGTCCTGAGGAAAGCGAGTCTGGCTCAGGAGCGCTTTGAAGAAGCCATACATGGCCGCTACTACGCCGAGATGCAGCACGATGTTGACAATACGCTGCTTCCACCAGCCAGCGCCAAAGATCTGCTCTATCCATACGAAGCTGCCATACGAAATCATGCGTTGCTTGACATCCAGCAAGCTCCCGTACACGCCAAAGATGGAGCCTTCGGTCAGCCGCAGGTCGTCAAACAGCAGCTCGTTGCTCAATGTTGGCAGGTATACGCCCAACACGGCCAACAACACGATCAATGCGAAAAAATAGGGTGCTTTGCCGGATTCAGCCATGAAAGGGCTTCAGGGAGAAGGTGGGAGGCGCCAACCCGAGCGGGAGGCAAAGTGCCGGGTCAGTGTAGCAGAGCAAAAAGTACGACGAACTGTGAAAAAGTGTTTAAAAACATCGGGCTTGCGCGCGTTCGCGTATTGACGGACGCCATTGCTGCACCGCACCGGTGATGTCCAGCATTCGCGCCACGCTCGGTCGGCTTAACCTCCACTTGTCAGCATCAGATCCAGGTTCTGCACCGCCGCCCCCGAGGCACCCTTGCCCAGGTTGTCAAACACGGCGGTCAGCAACACCTGACCGTGGCGGGCATTGCTGAACACCCCCAGCTGCAGCCGGTTGGTGCCGTTCAGGGCTTGCGGGTCCAGATGCTCGGCCGCTTCGGTGGTGGCGGGGGGCATCACCTCGACAAAGGTGGCGCCGGCATAGTGCTGCTGCAGGCAGGCGTGCAGGTGTTCGCCTCGCGCTCCGGGCGCGAGCTGCTGCAGATGCAGCCCGATGGTCAGCACGATGCCCTGGCGGAAGGCGCCGTACGAGGGCAGAAAAAACGGGCGCTGCGACAGCCCGGCGTGCTGCGCGATCTCGGGCGTGTGTTTGTGCTCCAGCTGCAGCCCATAGACCTGGAAGGCGGGCGCACTGGCTGCTTCGGGGCCTTCGTGTGCTTGCACCCGGGCACGCCCACCGCCGGAATACCCCGACACCGCATGGATGGTGAGCGCATGGTCGGCAGGCAACAAGCCGGCCTGCACCAGGGGCCGCAGCAGGGCGATGGCGCCTGTGGGGTAGCAGCCGGGGTTGCTGACGCGTTGCGCGTTGGCGATGCGCGCGGCCTGCGCCGCATCCATCTCAGGGAACCCATAAACCCATTGCGCGTCCGTGCGGTGGGCCGAGCTGGCGTCGATCACCCGCACCGAGGGGTTGTGGATGGCGGCCACGGCTTCGCGGGCGGCGGCGTCGGGCAGGCACAGGATGGCGATGTCGCAGCTGTTGATGGCTTCGGCGCGGCGGGTGCGGTTCTTGCGGTCGGCTTCGGGCAGTTTCAGCAGCTGCAGATCTGTGCGGCCGTGCAGGCGCTGGTGGATTTGCAGGCCGGTGGTGCCTTGGTCGCCGTCAATAAAAACAAGGGGCTGGGTGGTCATGGTGCGGATTCCTGGCAGGGGTGGGAGATGGGATGTGGGAATCTTCAGCGCCGGTCTAAAATTTGAAAAGTTGAATTTCACAAACATCAAGATCAGTTCTACTGAATGTCATGCGCGAACTCAATCTCGATCGGCTGCGTACCCTGGTCACCATCGCTGACCTCGGGTCTTTCGCTGAAGCTGCCCGCACGCTGCACCTGGCGCCGCCCACGGTCAGCCTGCACATTGCCGACCTGGAGGCCTTGATCGGTGCGCCGTTGCTGGTGCGCAAGCGGGGCGAGGTGCGGCCGTCCGGCGCGGGGGAGGTTCTGGTGGAGCGGGCGCGGCGTTTGCTGGCCGATGCCGACGAGGCCATGGACCTGGTGCGGCGCCAGGTGCAGGGGCTGGAGGGGCGGGTGCGGCTGGGCGCGTCCACCGGCGCCATCGCGCACCTGCTGCCCCAGGCGCTGGAAGTGCTGGGCCAGTACCACCCCGGCATCGATGTGCAGGTGCTGGTGCTCACGTCGCAGGAGACTGTGTCGCGGCTGGCGCTGGGGGCATTGGATGTGGGCCTGGTGGCCTTGCCCATGGCCTCGGTGCGCGGGGTGACGGTGATGCCGTGGCGGCGCGACCCCGTGATGGCGTTCGTCCCCTCGTTCTGGGAGGCACCCCGCAGGGTCACGCCCCAGTGGCTGGCGGGGCAGCCGTTGATCCTGAATGACGACGGCACCAGCCTGTCGCGCCTGACGGGCGAATGGCTGGCCCTGGCGGGCGAGCAGCCCAAGGCGCGCATCCAGCTCAACTACAACGATGCCATCAAGAGCCTGGTGGCCGCCGGCTACGGGGCCACGCTGCTGCCGCACGAGGCATCCACCGCCACGCCGCTGGACCCGCGCATTCGCATGCTGCCGGTGCAGCCCCGGCTGTGGCGCCCCCTGGGCATCGCCCACCGCGCGGGCCCGGTGGAGCGCGCCACCCAGCATGTGCTGGATGTGCTGTGGCAACAGAAGCAGGTGTGACGCGAAGCGGAACCGGGAATGTGCCGCCCCAGGCCGCCGCCTGTCGCTCAGGCAGCGTCGTCCCCGATGAGCAGCCGGGTGTCGGACACGTAGCGGTGCGGCGGTACCTCCAGGTTGGTGGGCGCGGGCTTGTTCCTGAAGACTCGGCCCGCCAGGTCGAAGGTGGAGCCGTGGCAGGGACAAAAGAAGCCGCCCTGCCACTGGTCGCCCACGCTGGGGTTGGAGGTGCCTGCGGGCACGGCGGTGGGGGAGCAGCCGAGGTGCGTGCAGATGCCCACGGTGACAAACACCTCCGGGCGGATGGAGCGTTGCGGGTTGCGGGCGTACTCGGGTTGCTGGTCCTTGCGCGAGGCGGGGTCGGCCAGTGCGGCGTCTTGCTGCGGCAGGGCGGCCAGCATCTCGGGCGTACGCCGCATGATCCACACGGGCTTGCCGCGCCATTCCACCGTCTTTACGCCGCCGGGTGGCAGGTCGCTGATGTCCACCTCCACGCCGGCGCCCATGGCCCGCGCGCGTTCGCTGGGGGCCAGGCTGGACACCAGGGGCACGGCGACCCCTGCCGCCGCCACGCAGCCTGTGGCCGCCGTCAGCAGCACCAGCTGCCGACGCTCTGCAGCGGGATCGCCCTCTGTGCCAGGACGGTGGCTATTGGGTGTGGCGGGGTGGAGAGCCATGGGGTGCTTTCTGAGAAGGAGGACGGGACGGGCTGTGGCGCAGAAAAGGCTCTCGCCGGGGTGACAGCCACCACCCGCATCGCTGCGGACGGCTATGGCTTACCGCAAACCGCGTGCCATCGCCCGCAAGACCTGCGTGCCATGGCGCGTGCTGCTTGAAAGGCCCGTGAATTCAATGGGTTGCGCGCGCGAGGCGAGGCTTTCCCGCGCGCTGCGGGCCCGGCCGTGGCCGGATTCGCGGCCCCCTGTCTGCCAAACCGGCTGCCAACTGCCATCCATTGCAGTCCGCATGGCATAGATCAAAGGCCCGCTGCCGAAACCGGTGCACCGTCAGGGCCCTTGCATGTACCAAGGTTTTTCCATGCCCCATCTCCCCGCACCACCCGCAGAACTGGTGTCCTTCCTGGAAGGCCTGGCCGATCCGCACATCCTGCTGGACGGCCGCTATCGCATCCTGGCGGCCAATGGCGCCTATCGCCGCCTGTTCGGTACGGCTGGCGGCGCGGGGGGCAGCGTGGTGGGGCGCACCTGCCACGCTGTGTCCCACCATGCCAGCGTGCCCTGTGACCAGGCGGGCGAGTCCTGTCCGCTGGCGCAGGCGCGCGCCTCGGGGCAACGCGAACGGGTGCTTCATGTGCACCACACGGCCCAGGGTGAGGAATATGTGCAGATCGAGCTGGCACCGGTGGCGGGGGCGGAGGGCACCACGGGGTTCTTTGTGGAAAAGATGGTGCCTTTGCCGGTGGCGGCGCAGCCGGTGCCGTCCGCGCAGGGGCTCATCGGACGTTCGCCCGCGTTCCAGAAGATGCTGGGGCTCGTGGCGCGGGTGGCACCTTCGCGGGCTGCGGTGTTGCTGCTGGGCGAGTCGGGCACGGGCAAGGAGCTGGTGGCCCATGCAGTGCACCAGGGCAGCCTGCGCGCGCGGCGGGCGCTGGTGCCCGTGGACTGCTCCAGCATGCCCGAGGCGCTGTTCGAGTCCGAGCTGTTCGGGCATGAGAAAGGGGCGTTCACCGGCGCGGCCCAGGCCCGGCCGGGGCTGGTGGAGGCGGCAGACGGTGGCACGCTGTTTCTGGACGAAGTGGGCGACATTCCCCTGCCGCTGCAGGTCAAGCTGCTGCGCCTGCTGGAGACCGGCACCTACCGCCGCGTGGGCAGCACCGAGCTGCGGCATGCCGACCTGCGCGTGGTGTCAGCCACGCACCGCAACCTGCAGCACATGGTGGCCGCAGGGCACTTTCGCGAAGACCTGTATTACCGCCTGAGCACCTTCCCCATCCATCTGCCACCGCTGCGCGAACGCCAAGGGGACACCGCTTTGCTGGCACGCGCGCTGCTGGAGCGCGTGGCGCCCCCGCACCGTGCGCTGCAGTTGTCTGGCGCTGCGCTGGCCTTGCTGGAGGCGCAGCCCTACCCCGGCAATGTGCGGGAACTGCGCAACCTGCTGGAGCGCACCGCCTTGCTGTGCGATGGCGACAGCATCGGCGCGGAGCATGTGCAGCAAGCGCTTGCCTGTGGTCTGCCCCCGCTCGCGGGTGCGGTGGCTCAGGGCGCAGGGGTGCTGCCTGTATCGGTTGCGCTAGCGGGGCTGCCACGCCGCCGCCCCTTGCCCGACGACGAGGCCCTGCGCCAGGCCGTGGCTGCCCACCAGGGCAGCCGTTTAGCCCTGGCGCGGCGGCTGGGCATCAGCGAGCGATCGCTGTACCGGCGGCTGAAAACATTGGGTGCTTGACGCCAATAAGTGAAGAAATTGGCCCCAAGCGCATGTATTGATTGTGCTGGCAGCTATCTTTTATATAGCGTTTGGTGCACCTTGCTGGCTTAGGCCACCGCATCGGGCGCCAGCGCGCTCAGCACCATGCGCACGATCAGTTCCTCGGCTTTTTCGTAGTCGCGCTCGGTCAGGGCGGGCTTGCCCAGCAGCAGGGCGAACTGGGCTTCCTGCTCCGCATACGCCTGGGTGACCGACCAGATGATGAACATCAGGTGCGTGAAGTTGACCTTGGCAATGCGGCCCTCGCGCGCCCAGCGCTCGAAGGTGCGCACCTCGGTCTTGAGCAGCGGTGCCACGCGTTCGGTGATGGCCGTGCCATACCGTGGTGCACCCGCAATCACCTCTTTGGTGAACACCTTGGCGCCCTGGGGGCGGGTGCGCGAATAGTGCAGCTTGGCGCGGATGTAGCGCCGAAGCGCCTGCTGGGGGTCATCGCTGTGCGACAGGTCTTCCATGCCCGCCAGCCACTGGGTGAGCACATCGTCCAGCACCCGCTGGTACAGCGCTTCCTTGCTCGGGAAGTAGTACAGCAGGTTGTGGCGGCTGATGCCGATGGCGGCGGCAATGCTCTCCAGCGATGCGCCCTCAAAGCCGAATTGCGCAAACTGATTCTCTGCCTCGGTCAGGATGCCCTGCTCCTTGAGCAACCGCGAGGCCGTGGGGGCGCGGGGGGCGGGCTCGTCATGGGCGGGCGGGACGGCCGCCTTGCGGGGGCGCGGGGGGGCAGGGGACGGGCGGGCTGCAGTCATTGCACCATTGTGGAACAAGCCGGGACCTGAAAACTGGCAATTGGCTGGCTGGAGGCTGGCACGCGGTTTGCTGTAGGGATTTTACCAATTGGTAAATTTTTACGGGTTGGTAAATTGACCCACAACGCAGGGCACCGCCGCACCAAAGCAGCGGGCACCTGCACCCCACAGCGAGGACCACGATGAAACCTCCGAAGTTTGCGGATACCAGCATTCACGCTGGTGCCGCATTGGTTGGCGCCACTGGCTGGCGCTCCAACGCTGCGCGGCGTGCGCTTGCACGCCCCATGGGCGCCCAGACCCCCACCCTGACCCTCTCGGAGGAAACCTGATGGACACACCCGCAAGCCGTGCCTGCGGCATTCATGCCGCACGCCTGAACCTGGCCGACTACGCCGTCAACTTCAGCGACGCACACCCGCCGCTCACCCGCCCGCAGGCGCTGATCGAGGCCGAGCGCTGCTATTACTGCCACGACGCCCCCTGCGCCACGGCCTGCCCCACGGGCATCGACATCCCGTCGTTCATCCACCGCATTGCGCAGGACAACAACCGGGGCGCGGCCCGCGCCATCCTGGAGGCGAACCCGCTGGGTGGCATGTGCGCTCGGGTGTGCCCCACCGAGGTGCTGTGCGAGCAGGCCTGCGTGCGCAACACCAACGAAGACAAGCCGGTGGAGATCGGCTCACTGCAGCGCTACGCCACCGACGCCTTCTTTGCCCAGCCCGGTGCACCGCTGTTCCAGCGCGCAGCCGTCACCGGCAAGCGCGTGGCCGTGGTGGGCGCAGGGCCTGCGGGCCTGGCCTGTGCGCATGGCCTGGCCGTGCGCGGGCATGACGTGGTGCTGTTCGAGGCGCGCCCCAAGCTCGGCGGCCTCAACGAATATGGCCTGGCCAGCTACAAGACCGCCCACAACTTTGCGCAGAAGGAAGTGGAGTGGCTGCTGTCCATCGGCGGTATCGAGGTGCGCACGGGCCAGCAACTGGGCCGTGACATCACGCTCGACAGCTTGCTGGGCGCTTACGACGCTGTGTTCCTGGGCCTGGGCCTGCAGGGTGTGAACGCGCTGGGCGTGGCTGAGCCCACGGCCACTGGCCTGCGCAATGCGGTGGACTTCATTGCCGAGCTGCGCCAGAGCACCGACCTCTCCACCCTGCCCGTAGGCCGCCGCGTGGTGGTGATTGGCGGCGGCATGACGGCGGTGGACGCCGCTGTGCAGTCGCGCAAGCTGGGCGCGGAAGAAGTGACCATCGTCTACCGCCGGGGCGCAGAGGCCATGTCGGCATCGGCCGTGGAGCAGCAATGGGCGCAGACGAATGGCGTGACCATTCGCCACTGGGCAGCACCGAAAGAGGTGCTGAGCGAAAACGGCGCGGTGAAGGGCGTGCGCTTCGCAGCCACGGCACTGAGCAGCGGCAAGCTGGTGGAAACTGGTGAGACCTTCACGCTCGATGCCGACATGGTGCTCAAGGCCATCGGCCAGACCTTTGTGGCCGAGCCCGTGGGCAACCGCATTGCATTGGAGGGCGGGCGCATCGCCACCGATGCCGAAGGCCAGACCAGCCTGGCGCGTGTGTGGGCCGGTGGCGACTGCCGCGTGGGCGGCCGCGACCTCACGGTGGAGGCTGTGGAGCACGGCAAGGTCGCCGCTGTTTCCATCCACGCCGCACTGATGGCTTGAACCCCTTCCCCCCAGTTTTCACGGGAGCACCCCATGGCAGACATTCGCAGCAATTTCCTGGGCATCCAAAGCCCCAACCCCTTCTGGCTCGCGTCCGCACCGCCCACCGACAAAGAGATCAACGTCACCCGCGCCTTTGAGGCGGGCTGGGGCGGCGTGGTGTGGAAGACGCTGGGCGAAGACCCACCGGTGGTCAACGTCAACGGCCCGCGCTACTCCACACTCATGTCGCAAGACCGCCGCGTGATCGGACTGAACAACATCGAGCTGATCACCGACCGGCCTCTGCAGACCAACCTCAAAGAGATCAAACGCGTCAAACGCAACTGGCCGGACCGGGCCATGATCGTCTCACTGATGGTGCCGTGCGAGGAGCAGAGCTGGAAGGCCATCCTGCCGCTCGTGGAAGACACCGGCGCCGACGGCATTGAACTCAACTTCGGCTGCCCGCACGGCATGAGCGAGCGTGGCATGGGCGCGGCCGTGGGTCAGGTGCCCGAGTACATCCAGATGGTCACGGCCTGGTGCAAGCACTACAGCAAGCTGCCCGTGATCGTGAAGCTCACCCCCAACATTACCGACGTGCGCCAGCCCGCACGCGCTGCCAAGGCGGGCGGGGCCGATGCGGTGTCGCTCATCAACACCATCAACTCCATCATGGGCGTGGACCTGGACCGCATGGTGATGAGCCCGAGCACGGACGGCTGGGGCTCGCACGGCGGCTACTGCGGCCCGGCTGTCAAGCCCATTGCGCTGAACATGGTGGCCGAGATCGCACGCGACGCCCAGACCGCAGGCCTGCCCATCAGCGGCATCGGCGGCATCACCACTTGGCGCGATGCGGCCGAGTACATTGCGCTCGGCTGCGGCACAGTGCAGGTGTGCACGGCCGCCATGGTGTATGGCTTCAAGATCGTGCAGGACATGTGCGACGGGCTGTCGAACTTCATGGACGAGCACGGCTACGCCACGCTCGACGACTTCAAGGGCCAGGCCGTGCCCACGGTGAAGGACTGGAAGAACCTCAACCTCAACCACATCGAAAAGGCTGTCATCAACCAGGATGCCTGCATCCAGTGCGGCCGCTGCCATGTGGTGTGCGAAGACACCTCGCACCAGGCCATCACCTTCACCAAGGAGGGCGGCGTGCGCAAGTTCGAGATCAACGAGGCCGAATGCGTGGGCTGCAACCTGTGCGTGTCGATCTGCCCCGTGCCCGAGTGCATCACCATGCGCGCGCTGGAGCCGGGTGAAGTCGATGTGCGCACGGGCAAGACGGTGACGGGCGAATACGCCAACTGGACCACGCACCCCAACAACCCGCAGCGCGTGTCTGCCGCAGCTTGATATGCGCCC
>Ga0207976_100168_pt1 | contig 47844 bp, 37 predicted proteins | sample LakWasMe94_HOW11_2_FD_183916 | JGI IMG/M metagenome (GOLD analysis project Ga0207976, IMG submission 183916) | Freshwater sediment methanotrophic microbial communities from Lake Washington under simulated oxygen tension - Sediment Metagenome... | ecosystem: Environmental > Aquatic > Freshwater >...
TAAGGCCGCGTTGAAACACATTCCCCGCAAGCGCTTCGGGCAGCATTTCCTGTCCGACCAGGGCATCATCGACGGCATCGTGCAGGCCATTGCGCCGCTGCCCGGCCAACCCATGGTCGAGATCGGGCCCGGTCTGGCCGCGCTGACGCAGCCCTTGGTGGAACGCCTGGGGCGCCTCACGGTCATCGAACTGGACCGCGACCTGGCGCTGCGCCTGCGCCTGCATGGCCAGCTCGACGTGATTGAGTCGGACGTGCTCAAAGTGGACTTCACCGCATTGGCGCAGACCCTGCGTGACAAGGCAGGACAGCCCGGTTTGCGGTTGCGCGTGGTGGGCAACCTGCCCTACAACATCTCCACACCCATCCTGTTCCATCTGCTGGACCATGTGCAGGTCATCGAAGACCAGCACTTCATGCTGCAAAAGGAAGTGATCGACCGCATGGTGGCCAGCCCCGCCACGGGCGATTACGGACGCCTGTCGGTGATGCTGCAATGGCGCTACGCCATGGAAAACGTGCTGTTCGTGCCGCCCGAGAGCTTTGACCCGCCGCCCCGCGTGGACAGCGCCGTGGTGCGCATGGTGCCGCATGCAGAGCCTGCGGCCTTGTCTGTGCCGCTGCTGGAAGAGCTGGTGCAGGTCGCCTTCAGCCAGCGCCGCAAGCTGTTGCGCCACACGCTGGGCCGCTGGCTCGAAGCCCGCCAGTTTGCTGGTGAATTCGACACCCAGCGCCGCGCCGAGGAAGTGCCCGTGGCCGAATACGTGGCACTAGCGCAGAAATGCTCTTGAATTGATAGCTGGCGGCGCTTGCTGAATAGGCGCTGGCGGTCTATGGATGCAAAAAATGGGGCGCAGTGCACCCGTATCATCCGCATCAATGGCAGGAAAAGAGGCCTGCCTCGGGTGTGGCAGGGCGCTTGATTAAACTCTGCCCTCGACGATGGGCGAGATACCATGCTAGAGACACCGCGCAAGGGCCGCCCCGCCGCGCTGATGTCGTCCCTCTTCCCGGCGAAGCCGAGAGAAGGGGGAAGCGGCGTAGCCGCTCAGGGGGATGTACCGAGTTATGCGGCGCTGAGCCAATACCCGGCATTGAAAGGGCTGCTCATGCGCAGCGCCATGGGCGACACGTCCACAAGCTTGTCGGTGGGCATTTTTTCAGCGGGTTCACCGTTGATCTCGATGCCTTCCACGGCCTGGGTGTCGCTAGCCTCGTTCGCCCGTTCTGCTTGGCTGGTGGATGCAGAACGGGCTACAGAAAAGAATAGAAACACCGGAAGGGGATCTTGCGATCACCCCAGTAGTCGGCTGCATCACGGAAGATGTCGAGCAGCTGCTCGCGCGCTTCCTTGTCGAACTTGCCCGTGGCAGGAATCTGCTCCAGCACCACGATGAAACCAGGCTGCGGGCCTGATTTGTGCAAGGGGTCTGTCATGCAGTCGTACAACGCATCGAAGTTCTTGCCGAAGTGCGACGGGAACGTGAATTGGGCGGCAATCAGGTCCAGCACATCCTGCTTGGACTGCGCGTGGGCCAGATTGGCGTACAAGAAATGGTGACCCATGGAGGTGGCTGCATCCTGCAGGTCCTGCACGCGGAAGGCGCGAATGGACTGCACGATGTTGGTGCGCACGCCACGCAGTGGCGTTTCCAGGTCTTTACGAAGTGGCGTCTGCATCTCCGCTACTCTTTCTTTATAAAGTCCACAAACTTCTGGCATCTCACAGGCTGCAGGATGCGGCCTGTGAATGGGGAATTCAATGGGGCGCGGCGTACGCTTTCAGGGATGGGCTGGCTGGCGTACGACGCATTGGGGTTACTCGACGATCTCGCGAAAACTGGCGTAGTGGTCGCTGGTGTAGTAGCAGGCATCCGGCATCCGGGGCTTGCCGCCACACACTATGCGCCGGGCTCCCCGGTCGCGCGATCCTGGTGTTCTGACGGTGTATTCACGGTAGTAGCCCCGCTTTTGGGCGGGCAACAGCCGCTCGCGATTGCCAAAAACCGATCCGTCCTTGTCGTACGGAAAGGGCCCGCCCTCACGGATCAGCGCATACGTAGTCCGCCCTTGGGGCGGCAACTCGGCCAGTGCGATGGGGGTGATGGACCCGTCGGTGGACGGGGATTTCCGGGCATGTCCCGCGACCGGAGACAGCACGAAAGCAACACCCAAAACACACAATAACCCTGCCTTGCGCGCCCGGGTGGCTACAGCCTTCAGCATCAACGAACCTTTCAGAAACTACGGGTTAACCCGAAATTTCGACCCGCTAGTGTCGCTCAACGCTCCCCAAAAAGCAAGCGTCTGCACAAAGATTGGGCAGACGCTGAAGGGCTTTGCAAGGGTTTTAAGTTAGCGCTTGCTATTCTTTTAAGGCTTACCGCAAGGCGTTGGCATCGGCCACGGTGAGGGCTGTCATGTTCACAATACGACGCACGGTGGCACTGGGTGTCAGGATATGAACCGGCTTGGCAGCGCCCAGCAGCACGGGGCCGATGGCAATGCCGCCACCTGCTGCGGTCTTGAGCAGGTTGTAGGCAATGTTGGCGGCGTCGATGTTAGGGAACACCAGCAAGTTGGCGTCGCCGGTCAGCTCGCTGCTGGGCATGAGCGCCGAGCGGGCCTTGCCGTCCAGCGCCACGTCGCCATGCATTTCACCGTCCACTTCCAGCCAGGGGGCCTGCTGGCGCAGCAGTTCCAGCGTCCGGCGCATCTTCACAGCGCTGGGGCTGTTGCTGGTGCCAAAGTTGGAGTGCGACAGCAGCGCCGCCTTGGGCTTGATGCCAAAGCGCATCATTTCCTCGGCGGCCAGGGCGGTGATCTCGGCCAGCTCCTGCGGCGTGGGGTCGTAGTTGACGTGCGTGTCCACTAGGAACACCTGGCGACCCGGCAGCATCAGGCCGTTCATGCAGGCGTACACCGGCACATCCTGCTCGGTGCTGTCGGCGCCGCCTGCATGCTTGCCGATGACCTGGTCGATGTACATCAGGTGGTTGGCGGTGGTGCCCCAAGTACCGCAGATCAGGCCGTCCACTTCGCCCTTGTGCAGCATCATCGAACCGATGAGCGTGAGGCGGCGGCGCATCTCGATCTTGGCAACCTGCTGGGTGATGCCCTTGCGCTCGGTCATGCGGTGGTAGGTCTGCCAGAAGTCGCGGTAGCGGTGGTCGAAGTCGGTGTTGACCACGTCGTAGTCCACGCCTTCCTTCAGGCGCAGGCCAAACTTTTCGATGCGCTGGGCAATGATGGCGGGGCGGCCGATCAGCGTGGGGCGCGCCACCTTTTCGTCCACCACGATCTGCGCAGCACGCAGCACGCGTTCTTCTTCGCCCTCGGCATAGGCCACCCGCTTCTTGGCGGCATTGCGGGCCGCGTCGAAGATGGGCTTCATCGTCGTGCCCGAGGCATACACAAAGGTCTGCAGCCGGTCGCGGTACGCGTCCATGTCAGCAATGGGGCGCTGTGCCACGCCGCTGTCCATGGCGGCCTGGGCCACGGCGGGCGCGATCTTCATCATCAGGCGCGGGTCGAACGGCTTGGGAATCAGGTACTCGGGCCCGAAGGTCAGCTTCTCGCCCACGTAGGCGGCGGCCACCACCTCGCTTTGTTCGGCCTGTGCCAGCTCGGCAATCGCGTGCACCGCGGCAATCTCCATCTCATCAGTGATGGTGGTGGCACCGCAGTCCAGTGCCCCACGGAAGATGTATGGGAAGCACAGGACGTTGTTCACCTGGTTCGGATAGTCCGAGCGGCCCGTGGCCATGATGATGTCGTTGCGCACGCTGTGCGCCAGCTCGGGCGTGATCTCGGGATTGGGGTTGGCCAGCGCGAAGATCACCGGGCGCTCGGCCATGGTGGCCACCATCTCGGGCTTGAGCACGTTGCCGGCCGACAGGCCCAGGAATACGTCCGCCCCCACCATCACCTCGGCCAGCTTGCGCGCGTCGGTCTTCTGCATGAACTGGCGCTTGTCGTCGTCCATCAGCTCTTCGCGGCCTTCATACACCACACCAGCCAGGTCGGTGACGAACACGTTCTTGCGCTGCACGCCCACCTTGAGCAGCAGGTTCAGGCAGGCCAGGGCCGCCGCACCCGCGCCGCTGGTGACCAGCTTCACGTCTTCGATCTTCTTGTTGGCGACCTTGAGCGCATTCACGACGGCAGCCGCCACCGTGATCGCCGTGCCGTGCTGGTCGTCGTGGAAGACCGGGATCTTCATGCGCTTGCGCAGCTCGCGCTCCACATAGAAGCAGTCGGGGGCCTTGATGTCTTCGAGGTTCACGGCGCCAAAGGTCGGCTCCAGTGCCGCAATCACCTCCACCAGCTTGGCGGGGTCCTTTTCGTCGATCTCGATGTCGAACACGTCCACGCCCGCGAACTTCTTGAACAGGACGGCCTTGCCTTCCATCACTGGCTTGGAGGCCAGCGCACCAATGTCGCCCAGGCCCAGCACGGCCGTGCCGTTGCTGATCACGGCGACCAGGTTGCCGCGCGAGGTGTAGCGGAAGGCGTTGGCCGGGTCCTTCACGATCTCTTCGCAGGGCGCGGCCACGCCGGGCGAGTAGGCCAGCGCGAGATCGTGCTGGTTGATCATCTGCTTGGTCGCGGCAATCGCCAGCTTGCCGGGCTTGGGAAACTCGTGGTACTCGAGAGCGGCACGGCGCAACTGGGCACGCTTGTCGGAATCGTTGTTGTTGTTCTGGGCCGTGGTGTTCTCAGGCATTCAGTGTCTCCAACTCAGGGGTGAGGGGCCAAAACCGTACTCCAGCGGGTCTGCAGCAGGCTGTCAGCTTTGTAAGGGTCTGCGATTGTAGGGGGATGTGCGTAAAAACCCTAGTAAGCGAATCTGCTTACAGAGGGGCTGTTTGCCCATTGATTGTGTCGTGCGGGCAGGGTTTTGAGACCTCCGTATCCATGCACAAAAGCTATGAAGTGTTTTGCTTTTTGATGGGTAAGACCTCGGCATCCGAAAACGGGTCGCTTCATGGGCTCTTCTTGCGCCAAAAGACGGCATGCCACGCCAGCCATGCGCATTTGCATGGCTCGCCTTTAAACCCCCTGGCACGGCACAGAACGAAAAAAAGGCCCCACGTGGGGCCTTTTCGTCGAAAAGTGGACGCTGGTGCTTCAGCGGCTGCTCGGGAAGCTGAACACCGCCCCCTCACGCACGCCCGCCGAGGGCCAACGCTGCGTGATGGTCTTGCGCTTGGTGTAGAAGCGCACGGCGTCGGGACCGTAGGCGTGCAGGTCGCCGAACAGGCTGCGCTTCCAGCCGCCAAACGAGTGGTAGGCAACCGGCACGGGCAGGGGCACGTTCACGCCCACCATGCCGACCTGGATGTGGTCGGTGAAGTAGCGGGCGGCCTCGCCGTCGCGGGTGAAGATGCAGGTGCCGTTACCGTATTCATGGTCGTTGATGAGCTGCATGGCTTCCTGCAGTGTCTTCACGCGCACCACGCCCAGCACGGGGCCGAAGATTTCTTCCTGGTAGATCTTCATGCCGGGCTTGACGTTGTCAAACAGGCAGGCGCCCAGGAAATAGCCGTTCTCGTGGCCTGCCGCCACCTTCACGCCACGGCCGTCCACCACCAGCGTGGCGCCTTCGGCCACGCCGCTGTCCACATAGGCCTTCACCTTCTCGAAGTGGGGCTTGGTGACCAGAGGGCCCATGTCGTTGCTGTTGTCGGTGCCGGGGCCGACCTTCATCTTGGCGATCTCGGTCTTCAGGCCTGTGATCACGGCGTCACCCACTTCGTCGCCCACGGCGACCAGCAGAGGGATGGCCATGCAGCGCTCGCCACACGAGCCGTAGGCCGCGCCCATCAGCGCGCTCACGGCGTTGCCTACGTCGGCGTCGGGCATCAGCACGGCGTGGTTCTTGGCACCGCCCAGGGCCTGCACGCGCTTGCCGTGTTTGCAGCCTTCGGCGTAGATGTATTCGGCAATGGGGGTGGAGCCCACAAAGCTTACGGCCTTGACGCGGGGGTCGCGCAGCAGCGTGTCCACGGCCAGCTTGTCGCCGTTGACCACGTTGAGCACGCCGGGCGGCAGGCCCGCCTCCAACGCGAGCTGGGCGATGAACAGCGTGGAGGAGGGATCGCGCTCCGAAGGCTTGAGCACAAAGGTGTTGCCGCAGGCCACGGCCATGGGCCACATCCACAGCGGCACCATGGCCGGGAAGTTGAAGGGCGTGATGCCTGCGGTGACGCCCAGCGCCTGGAACTCACTCCACGAGTCGATGCTGGGGCCCACGTTGCGGCTGTGCTCGCCCTTGAGCAGCTCGGGCGCGTAGCTCGCGTATTCGACGTTTTCAATGCCACGCTGCAGCTCACCGTGTGCATCGGCCAGCACCTTGCCGTGTTCGGCGGTGATCAGGGCGGCGATCTTGTCGGCGTTTTCTTCGAGCAGGACTTTCAGCTTGCTCATCACGCGCGCACGCTTGAGCGGCGGCGTGTTGCGCCAGGCCGGAAACGCGGCCTCGGCCGAGGCAATGGCCGCCTCGACCGTGGCCTGGCTTGCCAGGGCCACGCTGGTGGTGGACAGGCCGGTGGCGGGGTCAAACACGGGCTGCGTACGGGCGGTGTCGGCGACGATCTGGCCGTCGATCAGGTGGCCGATGGTGGTGGTGACGTTTTTGTCGTGGTTCATGGTGATTTCAAGTAAAAGGTGCCACAAGCGCTAGTGAAACATGCGCTGATAGCTATCAAATTTATAGTATTCAAGCCGCAGCAGCCTGGGGCTCCAGCGCGGGCAGCACATGCCCCAAGGCGCGGTCGATGAACTCCTGCTTCTCGCCCACCGGGGCAAAGTAGTGCAGCACTTCGCGCGCGGCGTCCAGCCCCTTGAGGCGGGCGATCAGCCACGCCACCAGGTACTGCGAGGCCAGGCACCCGCCCGCCGTGGCCACGTTGCCGTGCGCCGCAAACGCGCGCGGCACCACGTCCACGCCCGACTCCACCACCCACGGCTTGCTGGTCAGGTCCGTGCAGGCGGGCGTGCCGCTCAGCAGGCCCAAGCGGCTGAGCAGGAAGGTGCCAGAGCACTGCGCCGCCAGCAACTGGCGGGCGGGGTTCAGCACCCTTAGCTGTTCCATCAGCGCGGGGGTGTTGGCCACCTCACGCGTCTTCATGCCGCTGCCCACCAGCACCGCGTCGGCCTCAGCCAACTGGCTCAGGTCTTCGTGCGCGTCGATGGTCAGCCCGTTCATGGACGTGATGCGGGGCGCGGGACTCGCAATGCGCACCTGCCAGTCCTTGTCGCCCAGCAGTGCGATGCGATTGAGCATGCCAAACGCCACCAGCGAATCCAGGTCGTTGAAGGCATCGAAGGTGAGGATGGAAATGCGCATGGAAGGGCGGGCTGGCTGGCGAAGGAAGCTCAGGCGGTTTCTTGCAGGGCGTCGCCCAGGGCGCTGATCAGGCGGTCGATTTCGGCCTGGGTGCTGATGAAGGGCGGTGCCAGCTGGATGGTGTCGCCACCGTAGCGCACGTAAAAGCCCTTCTTCCAGCAGTTCATGGCGATCTCATAGGGGCGCTTGGCAGGCTCGCCGGGCAGAGCCGCAATGGTGAAGCCGGCCGCCAGGCCAAAGTTACGGATGTCGGCCACATGCTTGGCGCCCTTGAGGCTGTGCACAGCCTGCTCGAAGTACGGGGCCAGCGCCTTCACGCGGCCGATCATGTCTTCGTTTTGCAGGATGTCGAGCGCCGCAATGCCCGCCGCGCAGGCCACGGGGTGGGCCGAGTAGGTGTAGCCGTGCGGGAATTCGAGCATGTACTCCGGCCCGCCCGCGGCCATGAAGGTGTCGTAGATTTCCTTGGTAGCCACCACGCCGCCCAGCGGCTGCGCGCCGTTGGTGACCTGCTTGGCAAAATTCAGGATGTCGGGCGTCACGCCGAAGGCTTCGGCCCCCGTCCAGGCGCCGCTGCGGCCAAAACCGCTGATCACTTCGTCAAAAATCAACAAGATGTTGTTTTGTGTGCAGATCTCGCGCAGGCGCTGCAAGTAGCCCACCGGCGGGATCACCACACCGGCCGAGCCCGAGAAGGGCTCGACGATCACGGCTGCGATGTTGCTCGCATCGTGCAGTGCAATCACTTCCAGCAGGCGGTCGGCCAGTTCCTTGCCCGTGGGCGGCATGCCCTTGTGAAACGAGCCTGCGGGCGGTTGGGTGTGGGGCAGGTGGTCGGCTTCCACGCCTTGGCCAAACAGCTTGCGGTTGGCCACGATGCCGCCCACCGAGATGCCGCCAAAGTTCACGCCGTGGTAGCCCTTTTCGCGGCCGATGAGGCGCGTCTTGGTGCCCTGGCCCTTGGCGCGCCAGTAGGCGCGGGCCATCTTCAGAGACGTGTCGGCCGACTCGGAGCCCGAACCGGTGAAGAACACATAGTCCAGCCCTGCAGGCGTCAGTTCCTTCACGCGGTTGGCCAGCTCGAACGACAGCGGGTGGCCAAACTGGAAGGCGGGCGCGTAGTCCAGCTTCATCGCCTGCTTGCCGATGGCTTCGGCGATCTCGCGGCGGCCATGGCCCAGGCCCGCGCACCACAGGCCCGAGAGGCCGTCAAAAATCTTGCGGCCTTCGGAGTCGGTGTAGTAAGCACCGCTGCCCTCCACGATCATGCGCGGGTGGGCCTTGAACTGGCGGTTGGCCGTGTAGGGCATCCAGTGCGCGTCCAGCCACTCGGCGTCCATGCGGGGGCCTTCGGCACCAGCGGCGGGTTTTTCGATGTTGACGAAGCTCATGGGGTTCTCCAGTGCAAAGGCGGCGACAAAAAGCGGACGGCCCCAGCGGCCTGGGGCTTGACGTAGGGCATTGTTGCGCCGCCTGTTAATCTCTCAAATAATCCAATATCAATGTTTACTTGACAATTTATGCAAGTAAAAGACCCGGTTCCATCCCCCCAAGTTTCAGTGCCCGCAGTACCGGGCAAACACCGCGCCGTGCTGGGCCAGCTCAGCGACATGGACCTGCGCCTGCTGCAGGTGTTCAAGAGCGTGGTGGAGTGCGGCGGCATGTCGGCCGCCGAGCTGGAGCTGAACATCGGCACCAGCACCGTCAGCCGCCACATCAAGGACCTGGAAGCCCGCCTGGGCCTCACGCTGTGCCGCCGGGGGCGGGCGGGGTTTGCGCTGACGGCCGAGGGGCAGCGGGTGTATGACGAAACCCTGCGCCTGCTGGCCTCGGTGCGCAGCTTTCGCGACAGCGTGGACGACATCCACTCGCGCATGGGCGGGCAGCTGGCCGTGGCGGTGTTCGACAAGACCGCCAGCAACCCGGCCGCCCGCATTGGCGAGGCGATTGCCGCCTTCACCGCCCAGGCCCCCGATGTGCAACTGCAACTGCATGTGGGCTCCATCAACGCCATCGAGCGCGGTGTGATCGACGGCAGCTACCAGGTGGGCATCATCCCCGCGCACCGCAGCTCGCAAAGCCTGGCCTACGCCGACCTGTTTGGCGAGACCATGCTGCTGTACTGCGGCGCGGGCCACCCGCTGTTTGGGGCGTCATCGCCTCCGGCCGACTGGCATGCCGTGCGCGGCTACCAGTTTGCGGGGCTGGGCTACCACTCGCCCAATATGGAGTTGAGCCACCAGGCCCGGCTGCAGCGTGCGGCCACGGGGTTTGACCAGGAGTCCATCGCCACGCTGATCTTGTCGGGCCGCTTTCTCGGGTTCTTGCCCGACCACTACGCCGAGGCCTTCGAGCGCCAGGGTCGCATGCAGGCGGTGAACCCGTCGCTGTTCCACTACCACTGCCAGTTTGTGAGCCTGATGCGCCGCTCCCCCGCCCCCGCCCGCGCGGCGCAGGCGTTTGCGCAATGCCTGGAGGATGCGCACCGGCCCGGTCGCTGACAGGGGTATTGCGGGGCTGCGGCTTGCCAGCTGCCGCGGCGCGGCGGACAATTCACCTTCTTTGCAACATTGTGTGACATCGGGAACAGCGCCCATGGCCAGCATTTCCTCCATCGGCAGTTCAGGCCTCCAGGCCGCCCAGTTGCGGCTGGACGCGTCGGCCAACAACGTGGCCAACATGAACACCCCCGGCTACCGCCGCGAGGTGGTTGCACAAGAAGAAGTGGCCGAAAGCGCCGGCGTGCGAGCCACCGTGCAGCGCGAACAGGACGCCAAGGGCGTGGCGCTGGAGCAAGAGGCGGTGGAGCAGATGTCGGCCACTTACGCGTTCAAGGCGAATCTGCAGACCATCAAGACGCAGGACGAAATGATGGGCTCCTTGCTGGATGTGAAAGCCTGAGCGCTGCCCATTGCGCGCCTGTTTGTGTTCCCACCCCCATGCCCCGCTGGTCGGGGCATGTTCGTTTCTGGCGCAGGCAGAGAGGACTGCCCGTTATCAGTTGGTATCGGCCAGCCCCGCCAGGCGCTGGACCAGCCAGCGTTGAAAGGCCAAGCCCGTGGCGGTGCGGCTGCGCAGTGGAATGGCGTACATGGCGGTGCTCCTTGTCGTGAGTTTGTTCAGGCGCCCTGGATGGCTGGACTGCTGCTGGGCGATGCAGTAGCGCTTTGGCGTGCAGCGCGCCGACCAGCCCGGTCCCACGCCTTTTCATGGAAGAAGAAGGCCACCGCCTGCACCGTGGGCTCCAGCAGGCTCAGGGTGAGCGAGGCCCACAGGTTGCCGGTGACGGCATAGGCCACCAGAGCGGCCACGCAGATGTGGATGAGGTAGTAGCTGCCCGTCTTCATCAGCATGGTTTGGTTCTGGCGGGCAACGCGGCGGATGAGGGACATGGCGGACTCCTTGGTTCAACAGAGCCTGCAGCGGTGCAGCAGGGATGGTTGCATGGTAGTGATTCGCAATAGCGAAAGCCAATTGATCATCGCTAAGGCGCAGATAGCCGCTATCCAATGACGCCTTGCGAAGCGCCACAGCGCCTATCCCAAACAGACAGGTTCTGCGCGTGAACTAGTTCACGTTCCGCCAATGAAAAAAGCCGCTGCGACCAAAGCCCCCATTGCTATGATGGCCGCTCTTTTCAACCCCTTCTTTTGCTTTGGGAGCACACATGGCCCTCATGGACTTCATCAAGAAACAGTTCATTGACATCATTCAGTGGACCGAAGAGGGGGACGGCACGCTGGCCTGGCGCTTCCCCATGCGCGACATGGAAATCCAGAACGGCGGCACGCTGGTGGTGCGCGAGTCGCAGATGGCCATCTTCGTGAACGAAGGCCAGGTGGCCGACGTGTTTGGCCCCGGCACCTACAAGCTCACCACGCAGACGCTGCCGGTGCTCACGTACCTGAAGAACTGGGACAAGCTCTTTGAGTCCCCCTTCAAGAGCGATGTGTACTTCTTCAGCACACGCCAGCAGATCGACCAGAAGTGGGGCACACCCCAGCCCATCACGATCCGCGACAAGGACTTTGGCGCCGTGCGCCTGCGCGCGTTCGGCAACTACGCCTTCCGTATCGCGGACCCCAAGCTGTTCCACACCGAAATCTCGGGCACGCGCGAGTCCTACCCCGTGGCCGACCTGGAAGGCCAGCTGCGTGGCCTGGTATTGCAGAACATCAGCAACGCCATTGCCGGTAGCGGCCTGCCGTTCCTGGACCTGGCGGCCAACCAGGTCATGTTTGCCGATGCGCTGACCAAGGAGCTGGCGCCCATCTTCGCCAAACTGGGCATCTTGATCGAGTCCCTCACGGTGCAGAACGTCTCGCTGCCCGAAGAGCTGCAGAAGATCCTCGACCAGAAGATCGGCATGGGCATGGTGGGCAACGACATGGCCAAATTCATGCAGTACCAGACGGCGCAGGCCATCCCCAAATTTGCCGAGGGGGCGGGCAACGGTGGCGGTGTGGCGGGTGACGCCATGGGTCTGGGCGCGGGTGTGGCGCTGGGCCAGGTGCTCGCGCAGAACCTGCAGCAGGGCCTGCAAGGCGGCGGCGCAGCAGCCCAGGCAGCGCCCGCAGCGGCGGCCGCTGCAGTGGGCGTCAAGCCCGAAGACGTGATGGCCACGCTGGAGAAGCTGGGCGAGCTCAAGTCCAAGGGCATCCTCACGCAGGAAGAGTTCGACGCCAAGAAGGCCGAACTGCTCAAGAAGCTCGTCTGATCGATCGGATCGATTGCTATCATAAAAATAGCTGCTTGCGCTGGAGGGATAAGCGCTAGAGGCCAATAGGGCTTCAAAGCCGTTTAGCGCGGCGCGGGCAGAACACTCCACACGATGGCCACCGACCCCACCCAGCGCTATTACCGCGCGCCCTGCCCCGGCTGTGGCGCGCCGGTGGAGTTCAAGAGCGCGCAGTCCACCCATGCCGTCTGCGGCTACTGCCAGAGCACCGTCGTGCGCAGTGGCGATGTGCTCACGCGCCTGGGCAAGATGGCCGAGCTGTTCGACGACCACAGCCCGCTGCAGCTCATGGCCAGCGGGCGCATCCAGCTCGACGGCAAGGACGTTCCCTTTACCCTCATCGGCCGCCTGCAATACAAGGGCGACGCGGGCGTGTGGACCGAATGGGCGGCCTTCCTGAATGACGGCACGCTGGCCACGCTGGGCGAAGACAACGGTGCCTATGTCTTCACCCGGCCCATCGACCCCGGCCGCGAGATGCCTGCGCCCGAGCGCTTTCGCATCGGCACCACCACGGCCATCAACGGCAAACCCTACAGCGTGGCCTACACCGGCCAGGCACAGCTGATCTCGGCCCAGGGCGAGCTGCCCAAACTACCGCCGCTGGGCCAGCCCTTCGGCATGGTCGAGTTGCGCAGTGCCGACGGCGAAGTGGTCAGCATCGACTACGGCCACACCCCGCCCAATGTGGAGCGTGGCAAGGCAGTGCTCCTGGAAGACCTGCAGCTGCAGGGTCTGAAGGACGAATCGGCCAAGGACGAAAAAGGCCGCCAGTTCAACTGCCCGCACTGCGGTGCGCCGGTGCAGGTACAGCTGTCCACCTCCAAGAGCATCACCTGCGGCTCGTGCGCCAGCATCATCAGCCTGGACAGTGGCGTGGGCGGAGAGTTGCGCTCGGCGGAGCAGGACGAACCCGTCCAGCCCCTGATCCCGCTGGGCAGCAAGGGGCAGCTGCAGGGCGTGCACTGGCAGGTGGTGGGCTTTCAGCACCGGATGGGCGTGGAGCCCGGCGATGACGAGCACTTTGGCTGGAGCGAATACCTTCTCTACAACCAGAAGCGTGGCTTCGCGTTCCTGGTCGATTCCGAAGAAGGCTGGAGCATGGTGCGCCCCACCACCGGCGCGCCGCAGATGGCAGCCACGGGTCGCTCCGCCACGTACATGGGCACCAAGTACGACCTCAAGTACACCTACGAGGCCGAGACCACCTATGTGCTGGGCGAGTTCTACTGGCAGGTCACGCGCGGCCAGAAGACCACCAACCGCGACTTTGCGAGCGCCAAGGGCCTGCTGTCGATGGAGCAGAGCCCGAACGAGATCACCTGGTCTGCGGGGGACAAGCTGTCCAGCGACACGGTGGCCAAGGCGTTCAAGCTGGACGACAAGAAAGATGTGCTCCAGCGCGACGACCCTGGCCCGTTCGTGGCCAAATCCGGCCTGGGCTGCGGCACCATCATCATCATCGCCGTGGTGATCCTGATCCTGCTCATCTTGCTCAGCCGTTGCTCCAGCTGCGATCCCCGGGTCGAAAACTGTTCCTCGTCCTCCAGCTACCGAAGCTCGGGGGGCTCGTACGGCGGATATTCGTCGGGCGGCAGCCACAAGTAGTGCGGCGCTTGCTTCTGTTCATCCGCCAGCCACACTCACCGACACCACGTTTCAAGGAGATCACACCATGATGGGATTCGAATGGCTCAAACCCGCGGCATTTCTCGGGTCCATCCTCTACGCCATCATTGGCGTCATCATCTTCTGGCTGGCCTTTGTCATCGTGGACAAGATCACGCCCTATGACCTGTGGCGCGAGATCGTCGAAAAGCAGAACCAGGCCCTGGGCCTGGTGGTGGCCGCGATGTGCCTGGGCATCAGCATCATCGTGGCGGCTGCCATCCATTGACGCATTGACGCGTTTTCGAGCCCCTACCGCCTGAATGAACGAAGCGGCGCACCCGGCAGGGTGCGCTGACCGCTGCCTTGTCGTCTCCCACCCCGTCTCCCGTCGCGCCCGCGCCTGCGGTGCCGCCCCCATCCTCTGGCCCCCGCCCCATCGACATCGCGCTGCTCATCAGCGTGTTTGTGGTGGCAGCCTGCGGCCTGCTGTACGAGCTGGCCGCCGGGGCGCTGGCCTCCTATGTGCTGGGCGACTCGGTGCTGCAGTTCAGCACCATCATCGGCACCTACCTGTTTGCCATGGGCCTGGGGTCGTGGCTGTCGCGTTACTTCGAGCGGCAGCTGCCCGCGCACTTCCTGCGCATCGAGCTGCTGGTGGCGCTGATCGGCGGCGCGCTGCCAGCCACGCTGTTCCTCGCCAATGCGTATGCGCCGGGTGCGTTCCGGTTCCTGCTGTACGGCATGGTGCTGATGGTGGGCACGCTGGTGGGGTTGGAGATTCCGCTGGTCATGCGCATCCTCAAACGCAACGTGGTGCTCAAGGACCTTGTCTCGCAGGTGCTCACGTTCGACTACCTGGGCGCGCTGGCGGTGTCGCTGGCGTTTCCGCTGCTGCTGGTGCCGCACCTGGGGCTCATCCGCACGGGGTTGTTGTTCGGGCTGATGAATGCCGCAGTGGCGCTGTGGGCGGTGTGGCTGTTCCGGCATGAGCTGCGGCGCCTCCAAGCCCATTTGTTCGCCTGCCTGATGGTGGTGGGCCTGCTGCTGGCGGGACTGGCGGGGTCTGAGCAGATCACGAGCTTTGCCGAAGACAAGTTCTACCAGGACCGCATCATCTTCACCACGGCCACGCCCTACCAGCGCATTGTGGTCACGCAGGGCCGCTATGGCCACCGGCTGTACCTCAACGGCAACCTGCAGTTCTCCGAGTCCGACGAATACCGCTACCACGAGGCTCTGGTGCACCCCGCCATGGCCGCGCATGGGGCGCCCAAGCGGGTGGCGGTGCTGGGCGGCGGCGACGGCATGGCGGTGCGCGAGATCCTCAAGTACCCCTCGGTCGAGTCCGTCACCCTGGTCGAGCTGGACCCGGCCATGACGCGCATCTTCAGCGAGAACCCCACGCTGGCAAAGCTCAACGGCCACGCGCTGCAAAACCCCAAGGTGACCATCGTCAACACCGATGCCTTTGGGTGGCTGCAGCAGGGGACGGACCTTTTTGACGTGATCGTGGTGGACTTCCCCGATCCCACCAACTTCTCCATCGGCAAGCTATACACCAACAGCTTTTATGCGTTGCTGGACAAGCGGCTGGCGGCCAGTGGCTACGCCGTGGTGCAGACCACCTCGCCGCTGGTGGCGCGCCAGAGCTTCTGGACGGTGGTGCAGACCATCGAATCCGTGGGCCTCTCGACAGCGCCGTACCACGCCCATGTGCCCAGCTTTGGCGAATGGGGCTATGTCATCGCCAGCCGCAGGCCGTGGCGCCTGCCCGACGCCCTGCCACCCGGGCTCCGGTTCCTGAGCGCCCCGTCGCTGCCCCTGCTGTTCGACTTTCCGCTCGACATGGCGCGGGTGCCGGCCGACGTGAACCGCCTGTCCAACCAGGCGCTGGTGCACAGCTACGAGCGCGAATGGGGCAAGGTGGTGGCGCATTGAGTCGCCGTTTGCCAGGGCCCCAACAGGCATTCGCCGAGCAATTTGCAGGGGTTCTGCCCGCTGGCATGGGCAGCACAATCGGCTACAAAGCTGTCAAGACCTGATCGCCGTGGGCGCCCCCGATGCTGGACCTTTTTTTCCTTTCTGACGCACAGCCCTATCCGCTGCTTTGGGCGCAGCACGATCCCTGGCTGGTGACGCTGTCGGTGGGCATGGCGGTGCTGGCCTCCGTGCTGGCGCTGCAGATGGCGGGTCTGGCCCGCCGCGCCGACACCCGGTTCATGCGCCAGATGGCGCGGGGGTCCGGGGCGATGGCGCTGGGCGGCGGCATCTGGTCCATGCACTTCATCGGCATGCTGGCCTTCACGGTGTGCGCGCGGGGCCAGTTTGATGCGTGGACCACTGTGCTGTCTCTGCTGCCCAGTGTGGGCGCGTCGTGGGTGGCGCTGGGCTTGCTGATGCGCCGCGAGATCAGCCGCACCGCCCTGGTGGTGGGCGGGGTGCTGGTGGGCGCCGGCATTGGCGCCATGCACTATATCGGCATGGCGGCGTCGCAGTGGGCGCCGGTCATGCGCTACGACCCCTGGGGGTTTGCCGCCTCGGTGCTGGTGGCGGTGCTGCTGGCCATCGTGGCCCTGTGGGTGCGGTTTGGGCTGGAGCGCGTGGTGCGCTGGCGTGCCCGTTGGCTCAATGCGGTGGCGGGCGTCGTCATGGGGCTGGCGATTGCCGGCATGCACTACACCGGCATGGCGGCCTTGCGTTTTACCGATGAACCCGACGAACTGGACCTGCTGGCTGCGGCGGGCGGCACGCCCCTAGCGCTGGCCGTCGCGGCCGTTGCGGTGGGCATCGGCCTGCTGGTGATCGCCATCAATGCCGGCCTGCGCTACCGGCAGATGTTCCTGCAGATGCGCCAGAGCGAGTCCCGCTTGCGCGCCATTGCCGACACGGCCGTGGACGGCATGGTGATGATCGATGCGCAGGGCCGCGTGCAGTCCTTCAACGCAGCGGCCGAGCGCATCCTGGGCTGGCGTCACGACGAAGTGGTGGGCCAGAACGTGTCCATGCTCATGCCCGAGCCCGACCGCTCGCGCCACGACACCTACCTGCAGCGCTACCTGCAAGGCCAGGGCGGTGGCGTGGTCGGCGCCAACAGCCGCGAGGTGCTGGCCCTGCGGCCCGACGGCAGCACCGTGCCCATCCGCATTGCCATAGGCCGCGTGCCGCTGGATGGCGCGCCGGTGTTCGTGGGCTTCATCAGCGACCTGACCCAGCGTCGCGCCATGGAGCAGGAGCTGCAGGCCAGCGAGCAGCGCCTGCGCTCGCTCATGGCCAACATTCCGGGCGTCACTTTCCGCTGCCGCCACGATGCCGACTGGACCATGCTGTTCGTCAGCGATGCGGTGACCGCACTCACGGGCTGGTTGCCGCAGGATTTTCTGGAAGGCCGTATCAACTTCACCCAGCTCACGCTGCCCGAAGAGGTGGACCGCCTGTGGGCGGAAGTCTCCGTGGCCATCCAGGAGCACCGACCCTACCACGTGGAGTTTGGCCTGCGGGACCGTGATGGGCGCCTGCGCTGGGTGTCGGAAAGCGGCCGCCCCGTGGTCGGCGATGACGGCCAGGTGCTGTGGATCGACGGCGTCATCATGGACATGACCGTCTTTCGCGAGCGCAACGCCGAGTTCGAGAGCACGGTGCGTGCCATCAACCGTGCGCTCTCGGTGGTGGAGTTCGACATGCAGGGCCATGTGCTCAACGCCAACGCCAACTTTCGAGAACTCATGGGCTACCGGCTGGAAGAGATCGTGGGCCAGCACCACCGCATGTTCTGCGAGCCCGCCTACGCGCAGACCGATGCCTATGTGCAGTTCTGGGAACAGCTGCGATCTGGCCAGCTGGATGGCGGTGAGTACCAGCGACTGGGCAAGGACGGCCGGCGCATCTGGATCCAGGCCACCTACAACCCCATCTTCGACGCCCAGGGTCAGCCGTTCAAGGTCGTCAAGTTTGCGACCGACCTCACCCAGCGCCGTGCCATGGAGCAAGAGCTGCGCGCCGCCAAGGAGCGTGCCGAGCAGGCTGCAGCCGCGCGCAGCACCTTCCTGGCCAACATGAGCCACGAGATCCGCACGCCCATGAACGCCATCATCGGCTTCACCGAGGCCCTGCTCGACACCCCCATGGACGCGCAGCAGCGCCGCCACCTGGGCACGGTGCAGCATGCGGCGCGCTCCATGCTGCGCCTGCTCAATGACATCCTGGACACCGCCAAGCTGGAAAAAGGCGCGGTGGAACTGGAGATTGCGGACTTCTCGCTGCAAGAGGTGTGCGACCAGATCCTTGCCTCGCTGCGCATCCATGCGGGCAAGAAGGGGCTCGCGCTGCAGTGCCTGACGGACGACCGGGTGCCGCCCTACCTGCGGGGCGATGCGCTGCGCCTGCAGCAGGTGCTGCTCAACCTGCTGGGCAACGCGCTCAAGTTCACCGAGTGCGGCCATGTGCTGCTGCGGCTGGACTACCACGACGGCACGCTGGTGATGGAGGTGGAGGACACGGGCATCGGCATCGCGGCGCAGCACCTGGAGCGCATCTTCGACCCCTTTGCGCAGGCCGACGCATCCACCACCCGGCAGTTCGGCGGCACCGGCCTGGGCACCACCATCTCGCGCCAGCTGGTGGAGCTGATGGGCGGCAGCATCAGCGTGCGCAGCACCCTGGGTGTGGGCACTACGTTCACCGTGTGTGTACCTTTGCCGGTGGGCCAGGCGACGGCGGCAGTGGCCACCGTGAGCCATGCGGTGCAGTTGCCGCCGCTGCGCATGCTGGTGGTGGACGATGTGCCGGCCAACATCGAGCTGCTGCAGATCCACCTGGACCGGGGGCGCCACCAGGTGACCGTGGCGCGGGATGGCGAAAGCGCTGTCGCCGCCTACGAAGTCGGGCGCTTCGATGTGGTGCTGATGGACTTGCAGATGCCCGGCATGGACGGCCTGGAGGCCACGCGCCGCATCCGTGCGTTCGAGCAGGCGCAACGGCGCAAGCCGGTGCCGGTGATCGCGCTGTCGGCCAGCGTGCTGGAGCAGGACCGGCGCAACGCACGCGCTGCGGGCATGGACGGTTTTGCCAGCAAGCCGCTGGAGCCCGCCCGCCTGTTCCGCGAGATCGCCCGCGTGCTGCATCTGCAGCCCGACACCGCCACATCGGGGTGGAGCAGCCTGCAGACCTTGACGCGCGCCACCGACTTGCCACCGGTCCCCCACGCCACCATCGCCGCGGTGGACTGGGAGCGTGGCACCCGCCTCTGGGGCCAGCGTGCGCTGCTGCGCGATGCCGTGGCGCGCCTGCTGACCGACCATGCCGCCACCCCCGCCACCTTGCAGGCCCTGGTGGCGCAGCCCGACATGGACGCTGCCCGTGCGCTGGCCCACCGCCTGCGTGGTGCGGCAGGCAACCTGGCGCTGGGCCCGCTGCAAACGCTGGCGCAGCGCATCGAGGAAGCCGCCCACAGCCTGGACCGCACGGCTCTGCAGCCGCTGGTGGCCGCCCTGCCCGCCGCGTTGCAGGCCGTGGAGCAGGCCCTGGCCCACGAGGCCGAGGCCGCCGCAGCGCCCGCCCCCGGCGTGGGCCAGCACGCACCGCTGACCGCCGACCAACGCCAGCAGGCCCGGGACGCCGCGCAGGCGCTGCAGCAGGCCCTGGCACAGTCCGAGCTGGCCCAGCCGCCGCTGGACCTGCTGGTGCAGCTGCTGCCTGCAGACGCCACCGAGCGCCTGCAAGAGGCCATCGACCGCTTTGACTTTGACCAGGCCGGGGTGCAGTTGCAGCAGCTGCGCACGCACTGGCTGGACGAACCCCTGGAGAACCCCGCATGACACCGGCCCCTGACCAGCGGCCCCGCCTGTTGCTGGTGGACGACGAGCCCACCAACCTGCAGGTGCTGCGCCACGTCCTGCAGTCCGACTACCGCCTGCTGTTTGCCACCGATGGTGAACGTGCGCTGCAGGTGGCGCGCGAGCAGCGGCCCGATCTGGTGCTGCTCGACATCATGATGCCGAACCTGGACGGCTATGCCGTGTGCCGCGCGCTCAAGGCCGATGCCGCCACCGCCTCCATCCCGGTGATCTTCATCACCGCCCTCACCGACAGCCAGGACGAAACTGCCGGGTTTGACGCGGGCGCGGTGGACTACATCACCAAGCCCGTCAGCCCGCCCGTGGTGCGCGCGCGCGTGCGCACCCACCTGTCGCTGGTGCGCATGGACGAGCTGCGCGAAACCCGCCTGCAGATCGTGCAGCGCCTGGGCCGCGCGGCCGAGTACAAGGACAACGAAACCGGCATGCATGTGATCCGCATGAGCCACTTTGCCCAGCTGCTGGCCCTGGCTGCCGGCCACAGCCAGGCCTGGGCCGAAGACCTGCTCAACGCCGCGCCCATGCACGACGTGGGGAAGATCGGCATCCCCGACGCCGTGCTGCGCAAGCCCGGCCCGCTGAACGCCGATGAGTGGGACACCATGCGCCGCCACCCCGAGATCGGCGCCGAGATCATTGGCGAGCACCCGTCCGGCGTGCTGCAGCTGGCCCGTGAGATTGCGCTGGCCCACCACGAAAAGTGGGACGGCAGCGGCTACCCGCGCGGCCTGGCGGGCGAGGCCATCCCGGTGTCGGCGCGCATCGTGGCGGTGGCCGATGTGTTCGATGCGCTTACCACCCGCCGCCCCTACAAGGAACCCTGGCCCGTGCAGGATGCGCTCGACCACATTGCAGCGCAGGCCGGCAAACACTTCGACCCCGCTTTGGTGGCGCTGTTCGCCCCGCTGGTGCCGCAGCTGCTTGAGATCCGCGCCCGCTGGGCCGATTGAGACGTGACCGCATGACCCCCTGGACCCTGCAGCGCCGCCAGTTCGTGGCGGGCGCCGCCGCCCTGGCCACGGCTGCGCTGGGCGGGTGCGACCGCGCCGTGCCGCCGCTGGAAGGCGGCTTCACTGGCATCAACATGGCACGCGGCCACCAGCTGCGTGAGTGGCTGGCGCGCGGCACCTGGCCCGAGCCCGCCGTGGTGCGCCGCGCGCAGGTCATCATTGCCGGTGGTGGCGTGGCGGGGCTGGCCGCCGCGCGTGCGCTGCGCCTGGCAGGCGTGCAGGACTTTGCGCTGCTGGAGCTGGAAGACACCGCAGGCGGCAACAGCCGGGGCACCGCCGTCAACGGCATCACCTGCCCGCAGGGCGCGCACTACCTGCCCGTGCCTGGCGACGACGCGCGCGAGGTGCAGGACCTGCTGGAGGAGCTGGGCCTGCGCCAGCGTGTGGCCGGGCGCTGGCAGTACGACGAACGCCACCTGTGCCACAGCCCGCAGGAGCGCCTGTACTTCGATGGCGAGTGGCAGGATGGCCTGCTGCCCGTGCAGGGCGTGGGCGAGGCCACGCTGGCGCAGTACCGCCGCTTTGCCCAGGCCGTGGACGCGCAGGCCCACGCCGCCCGGTTTGCCATGCCCGCACTCAAGCTGTGGACCGCCAAGCGCCCACTGGCGCCCAGCCAGCAGGCGCTGGACGCGATGACGTTTGCCGCCTGGCTGGCGCAGGAAGGGCTGGACGATGCCCATCTGCGTTGGTACCTGGACTACTGCTGCCGCGACGACTACGGCGCCGGGGCCGACCGTGTCTCGGCCTGGGCGGGCATCCACTACTTTGCCAGCCGCCACGGTTTTCACGCGCCCGGCGAGGCTGTGGACGAAGCCCGCGAAAGCGTGCTCACCTGGCCCGAGGGCAATGGCTGGATCACCCGGCGCCTGGCCGAGCCGCTGGCCAACACGTCCCACGGCGGCGGCCAGCTGCGCATCGGCACCAGCGTGCTGCGCATCACCGAAGGCCGCCACGGCGTGGAGGTGGATGCGTTCAACCACGCCACCGACAGCGTGGAGCGCTGGCAGGCGCCACGCTGCATCGTGGCGCTGCCCGTCTTCGTGGCGGCGCGCGTGGTGCAGAACCCGCCCGCCTTCCTCACCGGGGCGGCCCAGCGTCTGTCGTGGGCGCCCTGGCTGGTGGCCAACATCCACATCCAAAGTCCGCTCACCGACCGCCCCGGCGCCGCGCCGGCCTGGGACAACGTCCTGTATGCCGACCCCACGGCGGGGGGCCTGGGCTATGTGAACGCCGGCCACCAGCGCCTGGACACCCGTGCCACGCTGGCCGGCCCCACCGTGCTCACCTACTACCAGGCGCTGGGCGACCGGGCGGACGGCCGCCAGCAACTGGCCACCCAGCCCTGGCAGCACTGGGCCGAAGCCGCCCTGGCCGCTCTCGCCGTGCCCCACCCCGACCTGCGCCAGCGCGCCACGCGCGTGGACATCACCCGCTATGGGCACGCCATGTCCATCCCCACACCGGGTTTGCAGCAGTTTTTGAGTCAAATCGGCCTGGAGCGCAAGTCTTTCATGCCCAAGGTGCTATCAAATGGTGAGCGTGCCGCCTGGCTGCCCACGCCCACCACCGCACGGCTGGCGTTTGCGCATGCCGACTGGTCGGGGTATTCGGTGTTTGAAGAAGCCTTCACGCGCGGGCACGGCGCAGGGCTGGTGGCCGCCGCCGGTTGATTCCTTGGTGCGGAGGATCCCTAGCCGCGCTGCCCGTCCCACCACAGCCCCAGGCACAACGCGACGCCCAGGGCGTACAGCAGCCAGGTGGCCGAGACCACGTAGGGATAAAACATCAACGCCACGCCCCACCAGCGGGTGCGCGGCTGCTGCGCACGCTTGCCGTGCCAGTACGCCGCCATGCCGATCAGGCCAAACAGGATTGCGCCCACGATGTAGGCCGGGCTGGGCAGCTCCAGGCCGAGGGATTGCAATGCAGAGAGGGTTTCCATGGCGGGGGCGCAGGCTGTGCGGGTGGTGTGAGGTGGGTGTGACTTCTGCCAGCGGAAAAAGGTCCCTGGTGTGTGCCCGATTCGGCGTTGCCTGGTGGGGGGCGTTGGAGAACGGCCTTTCATGGCGGTGTCACAGGGCGGCGGCATCGTTCACGGTTTTGGCTCTCTTCCCCTTGACCACCATGTCCCGACTGTCCCAAATTGCCGCCTGCGCAGCGCTGCTGTGCGCTGCCGCCATCCCCGCCATCGCCCAGCAGGCCTACCCCGCCACCCTGGCCGGCCACGCCGTGCTGCCCGCCCTCACCGTGGTTGCCGCGCCCAAGGACGCGCCGCAAGACCTGCAGGTGGCCGGCAAGTTCACCACCCCCCGCCGTGTGGACGCCGTGGGCAGCGTGATGGGCCAGTCGGGCGGCCGCGACACAGGCGTGTCGTTGCCCTTCCAGGGCCAGCCCCTCCAGGGCCACTCGGGCATCAAGCGCATGGCCGACGGTTCGTTCTGGATCCTGACCGACAACGGCGCGGGCTCCAAGGCCAACTCGCCCGACTTCATGCTGCACCTGAGCCACTACACCGTGGACTTCAAGAGCGGCCAGTTCAACCGCCTCAAGACTGTCTTCCTGCACGACCCCGACAAGAAGGTGCCGTTTCGGATCACCCACGAAGGCACCGACAAGCGCTACCTGACGGGCGCTGACTTCGACCCCGAGAGTTTCCAGTTCGCCGGTGGCGCGCTGTGGATCGGCGAAGAGTTTGGCCCCTTCCTCATCAAGGCCGACCTGAACGGCAAGGTGCTGGCCGTGTTCGAGACGCAGGTGGACGGCAAGGTCGTGCGCTCGCCCGATGCGCCCGGTGTGCTGATGCCCAGTGCCCCCGACGCCAAGCCCACGCCGTTTGAAGTCAAGCGCTCCAAGGGCTACGAAGGCATGGCCTCCAGCAAGGACGGCAGCAAGCTCTATGCACTGCTCGAAGGCGCGCTGTGGAACGACAGCGCGAAGGCGTACGAAAACGTGGGCGGCAAGCAGTACCTGCGTGTGCTCGAATTTGACGTGAAGACCGAGCAATGGACCGGCCGCCACTGGAAGTACGTGCTGGAGGCCAACCACCACGCGATTGGCGACTTCAACATGATCGACGGCACCACGGGCCTCATCATCGAGCGCGACAACGGCGAAGGCACGGCCGACAAGGCCTGCCCCGAAGGCACCAAGCGCACGGACTGCTTCCACGACCTGGCCAAGTTCAAGCGCGTCTACAAGGTGGAGATGAGCGACGCCAACGTGGGCGGCGAGATCCGCAAGGTGGGCTACATCGACCTCATGAACATCCAGGACCCGCAGCGCCTGACGCGCAAGCCGCTGAACAACGGCGTGCTCACCTTCCCGTTCTTCACCATCGAGAACGTGGACATCGTGGACAGCACCCACATCGTGGTGGGCAACGACAACAACCTGCCCTTCAGCAGCAGCCGCGAGCCGAACAAGGCGGACGACAACGAGCTGGTGCTGCTCGAAGTGGGCGAGTTGCTCCGGGCCAAGTAACCCGGCGCCAGCGCGCGGTGGGGGCCGGGTGGCAAAATTCCCGGTTCCCGTTCCAACGTACCCGGAAGCCGCGCCACCATGTTCACAGGCATCGTCCAAGCCACGGCAGGCATTGCCGCCATCCACGACCGCGCAGGGCTGCGCACCTTCACGCTCGATTTCCCCGAGGGCTTCTGCCAGGACCTGGCCATTGGCGCCAGTGTGGCCACCGATGGCGTGTGCCTCACGGTCACCGAGATCCTGTCGCCCACGCAGGCCAACTTCGACGTGATGCTGCAGAGCCTGAACATCACCACGCTGGGCAGCTACGGCCAGGGCGACCGCGTGAACGTGGAGCGCGCGGCCAAGGACGGTGCCGAGATCGGCGGCCACCCGCTGTCGGGCCATGTGGACTTCACCGGCACGCTCATCGAGCGGCGCGAGTTTGACAACAACCTGGTGTGGCGCGTGGCCGTGCCCGAGGCGTTTCGCCGCTACATCTTTGCCAAGGGCTACATCGCCATTCACGGCGCCAGCCTCACGGTGGCCGAGGTGAACCGGCAAGAGGGCTGGTTCGAGATCTGGATGATCCCCGAGACCCGCCGCGCCACCGTGTTCGAGAACAAGCAGGTGGGCGACCGCCTGAACATCGAGATCGAGCGCAGCACCCAGGTGGTGGTGGACACCGTGCGCGAGGCCGTGCAGGAGAGCCTGGGCCGCCTGCAGCCGGTGCTGGAGGCGCTGCTGAAGGAAAAGGGCCTGTCGCTGGACGACTTCGTGCAGGCGCCCGTGCTGCCGCACTGATCGAACCAAGCTCACTCATGTCCGTGGTGGTGCGCCCGCTGGCGCTGAGCGACCTGTCCGATCTGCTGGCCGTGCAACTGGCCTGCTATGGCGAGGGGTTTGTGGAGAGCGGCGAGGTGTTTGCCCGCCGCCTCGCCAGCCCCGCCAATTGTTCGCTGGTGCTGGAGCAGGGCGGCACGGTGTGTGCCTATCTGGCGGCCTACCGCAGCGTGCGTGGCAAGGTCACCCCGCTGCACGGCGACTTTGAAACCGCTACTGCGCCCGACACGCTGTACCTGCACGACATGGCCGTGCTGCCTGCCCATGCGGGGCAAGGCCTGGCCCATGCGTTGCTGCAGCCCCTGTGGACGCAGGCCCGCGCCGAGGGGCTGCGGCACAGCGCGCTGGTCTCGGTGCAGGGCTCGCAGGCCTACTGGCAGCGGCAGGGCTATGCGCTGCACCCCTTGCAGGACGCCACCCAGCAGGCCCGCCTGGCCAGCTATGGCGAAGGCGCGGTGTACATGGCGCGAGCGCTTTAGAACGTGTTTACGATCTCCCAGAGGTCGCGCAGCGGTCTTTGCGGGATGGGATGCAAGGCGCTGTGCGTAGTGGATAGCTTGGCTATCCACAAGCGCCGCAACGCTGCAGACCGCCCGCAAAGACCACTGCCCGAAGGGTTGGAGCGAAATCGGGTGATTGGACGCCCCAGCTGCTTGCATGGGCATGAGCCCATGCGGCGCATCCGAAGCATCCACTCATCCCGATTGCGCTCCAACGCGATCCCCTGCGAGATCGTAAACACGTTCTTAGACCTTGTAGGCACAGTGTCACCCGCCCTCGTCATAATGCCCGCCATGCCCCACCGCTGGAAACCCAACGTCACCGTGGCCGCCCTCATCGAGCGCGATGGCCGCTTTCTGCTGGTCGAGGAAGAAACCACCGACGGCCTCAAGCTCAACAACCCTGCCGGCCACCTGGACCCGGGCGAGTCGCCCATCCAGGCCTGCGCGCGCGAGGTGCTGGAAGAAACCGCCCACGACTTCGAGCCCACGGCGCTGATCGGCGTGTACCTCAACCGCTTCACCAAGACGCGCACGGGGGACGACATCACCTACATGCGTTTTGCGTTTGCGGGCACGCTGGGCACGCACCATGACTGGCGCACGCTCGACACCGGCATCGTGCGCACGCTGTGGCTCACGGCCGACGAGATCCGCGCCTGCCCCGAGCGCCACCGCAGCCCGCTGCTGCTGCGCGGCCTGGAGGACTACCTGGCGGGCCAGCGCTTTCCGCTGACGCTGGTGCACACCGACATCTCGGTGACCGAGCCGGACGGCGTGACCGCGCGATAAGCCTTGGTGCCGCACGGGGCTGCGCACCGCCCCCGGTGTGAACAGGCGCTAGTTCGCCTTGGCCTTCCAGGCAGCGCCCTGCTGGCGCACCAGGTCCAGCAGGTTGCCCATCACCACGTTCATGTCGATCAGGTGCAGGCCCCAGTCGTCCAGAGTGCGGTCATTGACCACGATATCGCCCGGCACATCGCTGGGCAGGCTGCCACGCCCATTGCTGTCCAGGCCCAGCGCCAGGTAGTGTGCGGGGCCGTCCTTCACACAGCTTGCACGCATCAGGCCCGGCAGGCTCACAAACGGGGTGCTCACGCCCTCCAGGCCCTGCGCCCATTGCGCACGCAACACGGGCTGCCCCAGCAGGTTGGCCTCGCGGGCCAGCATGCTGCGCAGCGGCTGGCCGCTCAGGCGCACCGGGTCCGTGCAGGCCACCTCGGCGCCCGCCGCATTGCTGCGGCCAAAGCGGGAGTTCGCGGGCGGCGGTGATGTCTCGCGGAACGTGGCGTATGTCACCACACACCCGGTTTGCGCGCCGGTACGGCACAGGGGCAGCGTGGGCAGCGACCCTCCGGTGTCCGCACCCGCAGGGACCATCACGTTGAAGCCGATCAGCAGGGCCGACACCAGGCGCTGCTGCACCGGCTGGCCGTCCACATCGCGCTTGAGCAACTCCAGCAGCATGCGGCTGCCCTGGGAATGCCCCACCAGCACCACGCCCCGGCCCTTGTTGTCATTGGCCAGATAGTGCCGCCACGCGGCGCGCACGTCCTCGATGGCCATCTCCGGGTTCACCCCGGCCGGGTTGCCCGACATGGCCGCGCGCAGCCCCGCCAGCGTGATCTGCCGGTACATGGGTGCAAACGGACGGCACACCGAGGCAAAGGGGGCAAACTGCTGCGCCACCGCCCGCTGCTCACCCGGGCCAGGTTGCAGCGTGCTGTGCGGGTTGGGGTCCTGCGAGATCGTGGGGTACACGTAAAAGCAGTCGATGGGCGCATCGGCCTGCGGCTTGATCACCTGCACCGTGCGTTGGCCTTCGGCGGCCAGCGTGGTGACCGTCTGGTCGGTGCTGCACAGGTCGGCGCGGCCGGGGCGGCACAGCCAGGTATCCGGCGCGTCGTAGTTGGCGGCGGCAGCGGGCTGGGCCAGCGCGGGGGCGACCGCAAAGGCACCGAGCAAAACGGTCAAAAGGGAGGAAATGCGGGCATGCATCGACAGGACTCCTGGGAGGTTTGCCACAGTGTTGCGCACCCGGCGCGGCGGCGGGTGTCGGCTGTGTGACGGCCTCCGGGAAAACGAGGATGGCGGGCGGGCGCCACTGCCCCCGCTGCCGCAGCTCCTGCGCCCGCTTCCATCAGTCCGCCGTCAGCTTGCGTTCCTTGATGATGGTGGCCCACTGGGTCGATTCCTTCTTCATGAAGGCCGTCAGCTCGGCGCGTGTGGTGGGCTGCGGCGTGAGGCCGTGCTTATTCAGCGCCTCTTTCACGCCCGGGTCGTTCAGCACCTTCACGATCTCCTGGTTCCAGCGGTCCAGCAGCGGCGCGGGCGTTTTGCCCGGCGCCACAAAGGCGTACCAGTTGAGCGCCTCAAAGCCCGGATAGCCCGACTCCGCCACGGTAGGGATGTTGGGCAGGTAGGCCGGACGCGTGAGGCCGGTGGTGGCCAGCGGTATGAGCTTGCCCGTCTCCACATGCGGCAGCGCAGTGGGGGGCGCGGCAAAGTACGAGGTCACGCGCTCGCCCAGCAGGTCCTGCAGCGCGGGGGCGCCGCCCTTGTAGGGCACATGGGTCATGTCGATGCCGGCTCGCTGGTTGAACAGTTCACCCGCCAGGTGCGATGCCGAGCCCGCGCCGGTGGAGGCAAAGTCCACGCTGCCGGGCTTCTTCTTGGACAGCTGCACAAACTCGGCCAGCGTCTTCACGCCCGCGCCCTTGTGCACCACCAGCACGTTCGGAAAGTTCACCCCGCCCGACACGGCGGCCAGGTCCTTGAAGGGGTCGTAGGCCACCTTCATCAGGTGGGGCGCAATGGTGAGCGGTCCCACCGACCCGAGCAGCAGCACCGAGCCATCGGCGGGCGCATTGGCCACAAACTGGTGCGCGATGTTGCCGCCTGCGCCACCCTTGTTGTCCACCACCACCGACTGGCCGATGTTCTCGCCCAGCTTCTTGGCGATGAGCCGTGCCGCCGCATCGGCCGCGCCGCCTGCGGCAAAGCCCACGACCAGCGTGACGGGCTTCTTGGGCGGAAAGTCTTGCGCCGCAGCGCCCAAGGCGAGAGGCAGGGTGGCCAGCGCCAAGGCGCAACGCAGCAGGGTTCTTTTGGGGTTCATGGGGGTCTCCTTCATTGTGGGTTGTTGGGGGGCTGGGGATCAGTCGGCGCCCAGGCCGATGGGGTTGGGCTGTCGCTTCTCCACGGCATGGCGCAGCAGCGACGCGGTGCGGAAGATGCCGTGCGCAAACTTGCCGTAGGGCATGGTGGCGAACAGCGCCATCACCGCGCCCAGGTGCAGGCACAGCAGCAGCGGCAGGCCTGCGGTGCCACGCACCGCCCACAGCGCCAGGCCGCTGGTGGCGGTGAGGAACAGCAGGGCGATGAAGGCGCGGTCCATGGGCTTTTGTGCGGCATCGCCGTGTTGCGGGTGGCGGCGCAGGTTCAGCCGCCACAGGCCGGCCGTGCCAACGGCCAGGCTGACACCGCCAATGCCGCCCAGCAGCTTGGGCAGGCTGGGCAGGTCGTACGGTGCAGGCAAGGCCAGCAGGTAGTGGTACAGCGTCGCCACGCTGGTGGCCGCAAAACACAGCATGAAGCCGTAGAACGTGAGGTGGTGCATGCGCCTGCGCGACAGGGTGTAGGCATCGTCCTCGTTGTGGCAGCCATCGCCATGGCCGCCGTCCAGGTACTTGAGGCGCAGCACGGCATCGGTGGCCTCGGCCGTGGCGGGCGCGCTCAGCGGCGCGCCGCTGGTAGCGGGCGTCACGTCGCGCCAGAAGCGGCGCACGCCGAGGCCCAGCGCCAGCACGGCGAACAGGAACACGGGCGCAAACAGGCCCACCAGCAGGTTGTGCGGGAAGATGCCGTAGAAGCCGCCCACAGGGGCCTGCCACAGCGCGGCGATGCCCTGGCCATGCAGCACCACGGCCAGCAGCAGGAACAGCGTGAGCCCGGCCACCAGTGCCAGGGCCAGGGTCAGGCCGTTGCGCTGGTACAGCTGGCCCAGCGCGGGTGGCCAGGCGTAGTCGGCATAGGTCTGGCCGCGCACCTGGGCCATGGCCTGCGGAATGTTCACCGCAAACTCGTGCGGCGGCGCGTACTGGCAGGCGTGCAGGCAGGCACCACAGTTGTGACACAGGTTGGCGATGAAGTGGATGTCGGCCTTGCCAAACTCCAGCCGCCGCGTCATGGCCGGGAACACGGCGCAAAAGCCTTCGCAGTAGCGGCAGGCGTTGCAGATCTGCAGCTGGCGCGCCACTTCGGTTTCGGGGGCTGACAGCACAATGTCGCCGTTCGCCAGCGCCCGGGCGTCGCGCGTCAGGGCCTCAAGCGTTTGCATGGTTTGCTCCTTGTTTTGTAGCGTTTGAGGCATGTTCGACTAGCGCTACCGGGCGTTTTGATGCCAAAGCTGCCTGCGTGCCCGCAATGCGCCCAAAGGCGGTGCCAATGCTCATGCCCACGCCGGCGGTGTAGCCCTTGCCCAGCACGTTGCCGGCCATCATTTCGCCCGCCACAAACAGGTTGGGGCTGGGCTGGTTGTTAAAGCGCACCGCAGCCGTGTCGTCGGTGTGCAGACCGAGGTACGTGAAGGTGACGCCAGGCCTGAGCGCATAGCCGTAGAACGGGCCGGTGTCGATGGGCCGCGCCCAGTGCGTTTTGGCGGGCGCCACGCCTTCGGTGTGGCAGTCGTCCAGCGTGGTGTGGTCGAACTGGCCCACGCGGCAGGCGGCGTTGTAGCCGGTCAGCGTGCACATGAAGGTGTCCACGGGCAGGCCGAGCTTTTGCGCCAGCTCGGGCAGGGTGTCGGCCTTCACGCCCGGGAACACGGGCGGCATGAAGCGGCCAATGGCCTTGCTATCGATGATGGAGTAGCCCACCTGCCCCGGCTGCTGCGCCACCAGGCGGCCCCAGATGGCATAGCGCTTGGGCCAGAAGTCCTCGCCCTCGTCGTAGAAGCGTTCGCCCGCGCGGTTGACCACCACGCCCAGCGACACGCAGTCGATGCGCGTGCAGATGCCGCCGTCGTACAGCGGCGCGCGCGCGTCGATGGCCACCATGTGCGCCTGCGTGGGGTCGCCGATGCGGTCGGCGCCGTGGTCGTCGAGCAGGTGCTTGAGCAGCACGCCCTTGTTGTAGGCCGTGCCGCGGATCAGGAAGTTGTCGGCCGGCCACTCGCCGCGCTCGTTCTGGCCCCAGGCTTCGCGCAGCCATTCGCGGTTCGATTCAAAGCCGCCCGCGGCCAGCACGCAGCTCTTGGCGGCAATGCGCTCGCCGTTGGCCAGGTGGGCTGCGACGAAGCGGGGGCCCTCCATCTCGATGCGCTCCACGGGCGCTTCGTAGCGGATCTGCACGCCCAGCTGCTCCGCGCTGCGGTAGTAGGCATTGACCAGCGCCTTGCCGCCGCCCATGAAGAACGCGTTGGTGCGCGCCACATGCAGCGTGCCCGCCAGCGCGGGCTGGAAGTGCACGCCGTGGCGGCGCATCCAGGGCCGGCAGGTGCTCGACTCGCGGATCACCAGGCGCGCCAGGTGTTCGTTGGTCAGCCCGCCCGTCACCTTGAGCAGGTCTTGCCAGAACTCTTCCTCGGGGTAGGCATCGACCAGCACGTCCTGCGGCGCATCGTGCATGCAGCGCAGGTTGCGCGTGTGGGCCGAGTTGCCGCCGCGCCAGGCGCGTGGGGCGGATTCGAGCAGCAGCACGCTGGCGCCCGCCTCGCGCGCCATCAGGGCGGCGCACAGGGCAGCGTTGCCGCCGCCGATGACCAGCACATCGACCACAGCATCGCCGCTCATGGCCGGTGGCTCCAGGCGGTGCGTTGCGCGCGGGGGTATGAAGAAGGGGGTGTGGGGCCCATGGGGTGTCTCCTGGCGCGGTCGCCGTGTCGTTCATCGGGGTGATGGCGACTGTAGGGAGACGCAGGCCCGCTGTGCAGCGGGTTCAGGTCATGGGGGTATCACGGATCGTGATGGCTGCGGGGTGGCCGCTCAGGCGCTGGTGTCTTGTCCGCCGATCCATGTCGTGCCAAACCACTGGCCGCTCGTTACCAATTCGCGCACGCAATCCGTCAGCACCACGCGTGCGGCCAGCGCGGCGGGCGAGAGTTCTTCGTCGGGCAGGCTGCACAGCAGGTTGACGCGGCGCGCGGGCGCGTCGGTGAGGCGCGCGCACTGAAAGCGCTCGGCCGCATCCGGGTAGCGGCCCATGGCGGCCCAGGGCTGCACGGTGGAGCCCAGGCCCGCATCCACGGCGGCCATCACCATGGCAAGCGAGTCCACCTCCAGCACCACGTGCGGTGCCACGCGGTCGCGGGCAAAGGCCGTGTCCAGGGTGCTGCGCAGGCCGTGTGGGCCGGTGGGCAGGATCAGCGGCTCCTGCCCCAGCTCGGCGACGGTGATGGTTTCCGGCAGCTGCCGGCCACAGGGGTTGCCGGGACCGCTGCGGGCACAGATGAGGAACAGGTCTTCCTCCAGCAGCGGCGCCATGTCCCAGCGACGCGCGCCCGTGGCCTGTTGCGCCTGGTGCAGGCGGGTGTCGAACAGCACGGCCAGGTCCAGCTCGCGCGCATGCAGCATGGCCGTGAGGTGTCCCGACATGCTCTCCACCATGTGCAGCCGCACGTCGGGGTAGCGTGTGCGCATGGCCTGCATCAGCGGCAGGCCCAGCACGCCCGAGGTGGTGGGCGCCAGCCCCACGGTGACGGTGCCCGACAGCCGCGCCTGCTGCGCCGCGCGCACGGCCTGGTCGGCATGGCGCAGGGTGAGCTGCGCCTCGCGAAAGAACGCCAGCCCTGCCTCGGTGGGGGTCACGCCGCGCGGCGTGCGCTGCAGCAGGCGCGTGGACAGCTCGCTCTCCAGCCGCGTGATCTGCTGGCTGAGTGCGGACTGCACCACGTCGAGGTCCAGCGCGGCGCGGCTCATAGAGCCTTGCTCCACCACGCGCACGAAATAGCGCAGTTGTCTCAGTTCCATAGCGCCCTTTTTGCCATGCGGAACTGTACCCCGGAGCGTCCGTTGCTCCCCCCGGGGGCGCGAATACACCGGTGCTGCCGCGCCGCCCTGACTCGTTGGCGACTGCGTGCTGAGCGCGCAACGCGCCACTTGCAGCAGGCTGACGCCGTTGCTCCGGGTAAACGCGCAGTCCGAGCCCCGGTGACCCGTCAATTCCCTATGGAGGCTGGGGACTTGAAATTAATTACACCGCCAGTGGACCGCATTTCAAGAGAGACACAGGCGCTTTCCCGAAGAATCCGGTGGCGAACCAGGCACTGGCGACTGCTGCGCCAGCATTTTTTCACTTCAACCCTTTCCGAACGGAGACAGGCCATGATCTGGCAACAAATCTACAACCCGGCGGGCAATATGGTTGCGTCCACCGCGCTGGCCGCGATCCCGGTGATCATCATGCTGGCCGCCCTGGGGTTCTTTCACATCAAAGCCCACATCGCTGCCGGCATGGGGCTCATCGCAGCGCTGGTGGTGGCCATATTCGCTTATGGCATGCCCGCCGAGATGGCGGGTCGCGCCGCCTTGTATGGCGGTTTTGTGGGGCTGCTGCCAATCGGCTGGATCGTGCTGAACATCATTTTTCTGCACCAGCTGACTGAGCAGAACGGTAGCTTCAAGGTGCTGCAGGACTCGCTGTCCAACATCACGGAAGACCGCCGCATCCAGCTGCTGCTGATCGCATTTTGCTTTGGCGCATTCTTTGAAGGGGCCGCCGGTTTTGGCACGCCCGTGGCAGTCACTGCCGCGATCCTGATCGGGTTGGGCTTCTCGCCACTCGCTGCCTCGGGGCTGTCGTTGATCGCCAATACCGCCCCCGTGGCGTTTGGTGCACTGGGCACGCCAGTGATCACGCTGGCCAAGGTGCACGGCTACGACCTGATGGAGGTGACGGCCATGATCGGCCGCCAGCTGCCCTTCTTCTCGGTGCTGGTGCCGTTCTGGCTGATCTGGGCGTTTGCCGGGCGCAAGGCGATGTGGGAAATCTGGCCCGCCATTCTGGTCGCCGGTGTGTCGTTTGCCATTCCGCAGTTCCTGGTCTCCAACTACATCGGCCCTGAGCTGGTGGACATCATTGCGGCCATCGTCTCCATGGCGAGCCTGATCGCGTTCCTGCGCGTGTGGCAGCCCAAGAAGATCTGGACCTCGCCCTCGATGCGCGGCCACGACCCCAGTGCCGGCGAAACCAAGCCCGCCCAGGCCCCGGTGCGCTATTCACGCGCCCAGCTGATCAATGCCTGGATGCCCTGGGTGATCCTGTCGGTGTGTGTGTTTGTCTGGGGGCTGCCATCGGTCAAGGCATGGCTCAATGGCATTTTCTCGCCAGCCTTCCCGATGGACGGGCTGCACAACCTCATCGAGAAGATGCCGCCTGTGGTGCCCAAGCCCACCAAGGAAGGTGCGGTCTACACGCTGAACCTGCTGTCGGCCACCGGCACGGGCATCTTGCTGTCTGCACTGGTCAGCGCCCTGCTCATGCGCTACAGCCCCGTCGCTATCGTTGGTACGTTCTTCCGCACCGTCTGGCTGGTGCGCTATTCGCTGCTGACCATCGTGCTCATGCTGGCACTGGGCACGCTCACCCGCTACTCGGGCACGGACACCACCCTGGGTCTGGCGTTTGCCAACACCGGTGTGCTGTACCCCTTCTTTGGCACCCTCATGGGGTGGCTGGGTGTGGCGCTGACCGGCTCGGACACGGCCTCCAACGTGCTGTTCGGGGGCATGCAGAAGGTGGCGGCCGAACAGCTGGGCCTTTCGCCCAACCTCATGGGCGCCGCCAACAGCTCGGGCGGCGTGATGGGCAAGATGATCGATGCGCAGTCGATTGTTGTGGCCTCTACCGCCACCCGCTGGTTCAACCATGAAGGGGACATCCTGCGCTTCGTCTTCTTCCACTCGATCGCGCTGGCCTGCCTGGTGGGGCTGTTGGTGAGCCTGCAGGCTTATGTGTGGCCCTTCACGTCCATGGTGGTGCGATAGCGGGTCGACAGAGTCTCCCTTCCGGCCCCCTGCGGCGGGTGTGCGCCGCGCCACCGGGGGCTTTGGGGCATAAGCCTCCAAGAGACCTGTGCCCAGCGCCCGCCGTATCGGCCTACAGGGCTCAGAACGTGTGCACCACACCGGCCGAGATGCCGGTGGCCGTGGCCTTGTTCGCCACACCCTGGAAGCCGTTGCGCCAGCGGGTGTTGTCCAGCTCGGCATACACCTTGGTGCGGCGCGAGAGCTTGTATTCGGCAAACGCCACCAGGCGGCCGTAGCCGTCGTCGGCGGCGCCGGTGCGCGAGCGGTCCACCTTGTAGTAGGCCGCTGTGAGGTCCACCCACGGGGTGGCCGCCCAGGTGCCACCGGCGGACAACACGCGCTGCACAGTGAAGCGGCCTGCCGCCGTTTCGGCCTTGTTGCGGCCGGCATTGGCGGCCAAGCGCACGTTGCCCCACTGGTACGCGGCGCCCAGCGTGGTGGCGTCCAGTGCGCGTTTGTTGGTGTCGTTGAAGCTCTGGTAGGCGCCGGATACCACGAAGCCATCCGCAGCCCAGGCCAGGCCCACGCCGCGTGACGACAGGGCCGAGGCCTGCGATGCGACCTCGCCAACGCCCCACATGGCACGCGCCGTGAAGCCGCCGAAGCGGCCCGTGTACTTCAGTGAATTGTCCAGCCGGTACGAGCCCGAGTTGGCGCCTGCGCTGCCGTACTCGATGCCCAGGCCATGCTGGCTCAGCGCCGTCACGCCGATGTTGGGGTTGAAGCTGGCAAAGCGCATGGCCAGCGGGTCCACGGGCGAGATGGCGTCGGCCAGCGTCGTGGTCTGGCGGCCCAGGGCCAGCGTGCCCCAGCCGCCCTGCAGGCCCACCCAGGATGCGCGGTCGAAGTATTTGGTGGCGTTGGCCGGGGCACCCGAGTCGGCGTTGAGGCCGCTCTCCAGGTTGAACAGCGCCTTGGCGCCGCCGCCCAGGTCTTCACTGCCCCGCAGGCCCCAGCGGCTGGTGGTGTGGATGCCGCTGCCCAGGCTGCGGCTGGAGCCGGCCGTGGGCGCGTTGGATGCGGTGAGGCCGCTGCCATTGCGCAGGCCCAGGTCCACCACGCCGTACAGCGTCACATCAGTGCCTTGTGCCATCGCGCAGTGGCCGACCAATGCAGCGCAGGCCGCTGCCATCTTCGTTTTCATGGGTGTCTCCTCTTGTTGAAATGCGGGCATGTGTGCCGCTGAGGGGCGGTGGCGCCCCTCTGTCTCCCAGAGCCTTCTTCGCAGGGGCTCAATCGGGTGTGAGCTGGGCCTTGACCACCACACCCTTCCACTTGGCGAGTTCCTGCTTCACCGTCAGGGCCAGTTGCTCGGGCGTGCTGGTGTCCACCACCGCGCCTTGTTCCTCGATGCGGCGCACCACGTCCTTGTCGGCCAGTGCGGTGTTCAAGGTCTTGTTGAGCAGGTCGATCACCGGGCGGGGCGTCTTGCCGGGTGCGAACAGGGCGTACCACTGGGTGATCTCCACACCCTTGATGCCTGCCTCGTCCAGCGTGGGCACATCGGGCAGAAGCGACGAGCGCTTGGGCCCGGCCAGCGCCAGGGCGCGCAGCTTGCCGCCCTTCACGTGCGGGTAGGCCGAGAACAGACTGGGAAACATCACCTGCGTCTGCCCGGCCATGGTGTCGTTCATGGCGGGGGCTGCGCCCCGGTAGGGCACATGGGCCATCTGGGCGCCACTTTCGAGCTTGAAGATTTCCGCCGAGAAGTGTGGGGCTGTGCCGTTGCCGGCCGATGCGTAGTTGAAGTCGTGGGGCTTGGCCTTGCTCAGCGCCACCAGTTCGCCCACCGTCTTGGCCGGCACCTTGGGATTCACCACCATCAGCGTGGGCGAGTAGCTCACCATGCCGATGGGCTCGAACTGCGTGATGGGGTCGTAGCGCAGCTTTTGCAGCGCGGGGCTCATGCCGTGGGTGCCGATGTAGCCAAACAAGATGGTGTGCCCATCGGGTGCCGCACGGGCCACGTATTCGGCCGCAATGGCGCCATTGGCCCCCGCCTTGTTCTCCACGATGACCTGCTGGCCCAGCAGGGTGGAGAGCTTGATGGCCACCACGCGCGCCATGCCGTCGTTGCCGCCCCCGGCGGCGGTGGGCACGACCAGCGTGATGGGCTTGTCGGGATAGGCCGCATGGGCGGTGCCTGCGGCCCAGAAGGCGCTGGACGCAAGCGCCAGCGCAGCCGTGGCCAGCGCCGTGCGGCGCGTGGTGGAGTGAATGGAACGGGGCATGGTTTGTCTCCTGTCGTAATGGTTGGAATCGTCGAAATCGTTGGGAGGGCGCTGCGCAAGCGGTGCCCTGAAGAGCGCTCAGTGCGCGGGGGCGCTTTCGGGCACAAACAGCGTGCCTTCCAGAATCTTTCGGGCAGTGCGCACCAGCGCGGCCTGCACCAGCTTGAACTGGCCATCCACCGCGCTGAGCTCCACCTCCACCTGGATGCGGCCTGCCGGGTGTTGCACTTCCACGCGGCGCAGCCCGGCGGCGGGTGCATGCCGTTCGTCGGTGGCCACGGTGCCCGGCAGTACCGAGGCCGCCGCCACGCCAATTGCGCCCGTCACCGCATGCGAGCGGTGGCACTGGTGGGGGGTGAAGTAGCGCGACACCACGCTGCCCGGTTGCGCGCCCGGTGACACGATCACCGGCTTGGGCAGCACGCTGTGTGTCACATCGCCCATGCCCATGCGCTGGCCTGCTTCGAGGCGCAGGGCCTCGATGCGGGTGAGCAAGGCGGTGTTGGCGTCCAGCTCGGCAGGTGTCTCGTCGCCGCGCAGGCCCAGGTCGGCGGCGCGCAATAGCACCATCACCTGCGCCGCGTCGATGCAGGTGACCTGCAGGCCCTGGATGGTGTCGATGCGCTGGCCGGTGGGAAAGATCTGCCCGGTGACGGCGCCCCAGGCGTCCAGGAAGTTCATCAGCACGGGGGCTGCCGTGCCCTGCACGCCGTCGATGCGCACATCGCCGTCGTAGTGCACCTGGCCGCCCGCCGTGCACACCTGCACGTCGATGCGGGAGCGGGTGTTGACGTTGTAGACCCGCACGGTGGTGGTCTGGCCTGCGCGGTCTGCGGGGACCAGCCCCTGCTCGATGGCGAAGGGCCCCACACCGGCCAGCATGTTGCCGCAGTTGGGTCGTGTGTCCACGCGGGCCTCCTGCACACTGACCTGGGCAAACAGGTAGTCCACATCGCAGTCGGGCTGCGTGGAGCGCGAGACGATGGCGACCTTGCTGGTCAGCGAGTTGCCTCCGCCCAGGCCGTCGATCTGCAGCTCATGGGGCGATCCCAGGGCTGCAATCAGCGTGCGGTCGCGGGCTTCGGGGTCGCGCGGCAGCCAGTCGGCCAGGAAGAACGGCCCCCGGGAAGTGCCGCCACGCATCAGAACGCAAGGAATGTTGGTGCTCATGGGTCGGCATGGTGCGACGCCTTCGATGATCTGTGAATTGCATTGTTGGCAACGATTGATGCATGCTGTGCAATAGGCTTACGTGGCTTGTACATGCTCCAATTACGGCCGTGAATTGCAATGTTCTGATCGTTTGATGCACGGCTTGCAACGCTGACAACACCCTGAAGCGCACTGGAAGGACGCCGCGATGAACAACAAATTCGACCTTGCCGACATCCAGGCCTTTGCGGCTGTGGCCGAGCTGCAGAGCTTTCGTGCGGCCGCCGAGGCCATCCACCTGTCGCAGCCCGCTTTCAGCCGCCGCATCGACAAGCTCGAAGAAGCCCTGGGTGTGCGCCTGCTCGACCGCACCACGCGCCGCGTCACGCTCACGGCAGTGGGGCGCGACTTTGCGCGCAAGACCCGCGTGTGGCTGGACGACCTGGACGGCATGCTCATGGGCCTGGGCGATGTGGCCGCGCGGCGCATGGGCGAGGTCACGATTGCCTGCGTGCCCTCGGCCGTGTATTACTTCCTGCCGCAGGTGGTCAAGCGCTACCACGAGCGGTTTCCGAAAATCCGCGTCAAGGTGCACGACGCCAGCGCTAACGAGGTGCTGGTGGCCGTGGCGCAGGGCGATGCGGACTTTGGCCTGAACTTCATCGGCAGCCAGGAGGCCGAGATCGAGTTCAAACCCGTGCTGGCCGAGCGTTTTGTGGCCGCCTGCCGGCGCGACCATGTGCTGGCGCGCCGCAAGAAGGTGAGCTGGGCCGAGCTGGGCCAGCATGACTTCATGTCGGTGGGCAAGACCTCGGGCAACCGCCTGCTCATGGACCTGGCGCTGGCCAACGTGCCCGACCGGCCCCAGTGCCTGTACGAGGCCAAGCACGTGACCACGCTGCTGGGCCTGGTGGAGGCAGGCCTGGGCGTGGCGGCCGTGCCCAGCCTGGCCATGCCGGGCAAGGACCACCCCACGCTGGTCAGTATTCCGCTGGTGGAGCCCATCGTCACGCGGCAGATGGGGCTGATCAAGCGCCGGGGCAAAACCCTGTCGCCTGCCGCGCAGCAGCTGTATGACCTGCTGGTGGCTACGCGTTCTGCGCGCCCGCGCAGTGCCCCGGCGGCATCAAAAATACAATCGGGGCAATGACTTCCCCTACCAAACAGCGCGTTGTCGTCGGCCTTTCCGGCGGCGTGGACTCGGCCGTGACCGCCTACCTGCTCAAAAAGCAGGGCCATGAGGTGGTCGGCATCTTCATGAAAAACTGGGAAGACGATGACGACAGCGAGTACTGCTCGTCCAACATCGACTTTGTGGACGCCGCCGCTGTGGCCGATGTGATCGGCATCGAGATCGAGCATGTGAACTTCGCGGCCGACTACAAAGACCGGGTGTTTGCCGAGTTCCTGCGCGAGTACCAGGCTGGCCGCACACCCAACCCCGATGTGCTGTGCAACGCCGAGATCAAGTTCAAGGCCTTCCTGGACCACGCGATGCGCCTGGGTGCGGAGAAGATCGCCACCGGCCACTATGCCCGCGTCCGGCACAACCTGGCCACGGGCCTGCACGAGCTGCTCAAGGGCCTGGACCCGAGCAAGGACCAGAGCTACTTTCTGCACCGCCTGAACCAGGCGCAGCTGTCCAAGACCCTCTTCCCCGTGGGTGAGCTGCACAAGACCGAAGTGCGCCGCATTGCCGAGGAGATCGGCCTGCCGAACGCCAAGAAGAAGGATTCCACCGGCATCTGCTTCATCGGTGAGCGGCCCTTCCGCGAGTTTCTGAACCGCTACATCAGCCATGCGCCAGGGCCCATTCTGGACGACCGGGGACGCAAGCTGGGCCAGCATGTGGGCCTGAGTTTCTACACGCTGGGCCAGCGCCAGGGCCTGGGCATTGGGGGCGTGAAGGAAAAAGGCGCCCAGCGAGGTGGCGGCGCGCACGAGCCCTGGTTCGTGGCCCGCAAGGACCTGGAGAAAAACACGCTGCGGGTGGTGCAAGGTCACGACCACCCCTGGCTGTTGTCGCACCGCCTGGTGGCGCAGGACGTGAGCTGGTGCGCTGGGCAGGCCCCGGCGCCCGGCGCCTACGCTGCCAAGACGCGCTACCGCCAGCAGGACGCAGCGTGCGCGCTGGAGACCGTGCCCGATGGCTTTGCGCTGCAGTTTCCGGACGCCCAATGGGCCGTGACGCCCGGGCAGAGCGCGGTGCTGTACGACGGTGATGTCTGCCTGGGCGGTGGCGTGATTGCTGCCGTGGAGGGGTTGCCGCAGCCCACCGGCCATGCGCCGACGGTGCAGCCAGCCATGGCCCGTTGATACTTCAAAATTGATAGCTGTCAGGGCAATGGAATCTAGCGCTTGCGCCTGATTTGTCTTGAAACTCTCTTTCCAGATGCAAAAAAGCCGGGGCGGTGATCGCTCCGGCTTTTTTGTGGGGCGGTGCCCTGGCGTGTCAGTCGTCGTTCATGGCCAGGCTGATCAGGATGCGCAGCACGTACCAGAGCATGAGCGCAATCGATGCGAACAGGTGCAGCGCTGCGCCGGCAGGGCGGTCTGCAGGGTAGTCGTGGATGATGCGCGAGGTGTCGTACAGCACACAGGCGCCCGCAAACAGCACCATGAGCCCTGAGAACCAGATGCCCAGCTTGAAGCCGAAGATGGCGCCCGCGATGATGGTGCCCAGTGCGACCAGGCCCGCCACCTTCAGGATGCCGCCCAGGAACGAAAAGTCGGTCTTGCTGCTGAACGCCGTCCATGTGAGCGCCGCCACCAGCAGCAGCGTGATGAAGGCGGCAGCGCCGATGGCGCCCGGCACCAAAAGCTGGGCAATGCCGAACATCGGGGCAAAGATGAGCCCTTCCGCCAGCACGTAGAGGCCCAGGCCCATCAGCTGTGTCTGAGGGTTGTCCGAGTTGTCGGCGAGGTGCGATGCCAGCCAGCCCACGAGCATAAAAGCGCCCATGACCCCCAGCCACAGGAATTTGCTACCGCTGGCCATGAGCATCTTGGCCGCGGCGGTGGAAAGTCCGCTCACCATCAGCACCGCCGACAGCACGACAAAGGCCAGAATGGCCACGCCCAGGTGCTTGTAGGTAGAGACGATGAAATCGCGCCGCTCCATCGGAGCGCCCGCAGGGGTTTGTGGCGAAAGTGCGTTGGGGTTCATGGTGTGGTCCTCCGTAGTGAGCGCGCAGGTTGGCGCAAACGATGGGAGGAGCGCGCCCCGGGCGCTGCCCCTCCCTCCCTCTCTCTTTTTATGGGGTATGGCCGTCAGGCGGCGGCCAGCTGGTGTGCTTCGTCGGCGGCGCGCAGCTTGCGGTTGGACCACACGCCTGCCGCTCCCACCAGCGTGAGCAAAATGGCAAAGATCCAGGTGCCTGCGCCGCTGAAGGACTGCGCGGAAGAGGCGGCTTCGGCCTGCAGCCGCTGTTTGGTGGTGTCGTAGCTGATGACGGTCGCGCCGTCTGCCGATACTTCATAGACCAGGTCGCTGTCGCTGCCATCGACCAAGGCGGTGACTTTTTCGTCGATCAGATTGCTCACCAGCTGCTGCGGCGTGCTGTGGTCGATGCGCAGCTTGCGCGCCTCGGCACCAGCGGTGTCGGGCTGGACCGTGATTTCGTAATACTTCTTGGTCGTACGACGCTTGCGCTTGACGGTGACTTCAGAGGCCTGCGTCACGGTACCGGACACGGTCTGCAGGCTTTCGCGCGCCACGTAGGCGTGGCCATCTTCCGCCTTCCAGCCGCTGTACACCGACAGCCCGATGAGCCCCGGACCCGCCAGCAGCAGGAGCCACGCGTAGCCAGTGACAAATATCAAAATCTTTCGGACGAACCCCGGCATCACAACCCTCTCTCTTTTCAGTTTGGAATATTGATTTTGGTAACTGCTGGCCGCCGGGTTTTGCACCTCTTTGGCGAGCCAGACCGCGATGATCTTTGATATTTCCGTATCGAATGTAAGGAATTGTTGGTTTGTTGCGGTGGTGCCGAACTGGACAAAACTGAGAAGCGGCGCCCGTGAGCGCCGTTGTAAAAGCCATCGCTCCATGGCCGCGCTGGCGCTTGTGAGTCGGGCGGGCTCCAGCACCTCCTGTTGCGAGTTGCTACGTTTTGACGCCCACAGGCGACGTTTTCCGTGGGGTTGGGCATGCCTTGCGCACAGACGAAAAAAAGCCCGCACCTTGCGGGTGCGGGCTGGGGACTAAGTCCGGTGCCAGAAGCTGTCAGAACGGAATGTCGTCGTCCATGTCGTCAAATCCGGAGGCCGCGCGCGGTGCCTGTGCCACGGGAGCGGGTGCAGGGCGCTGAGCGGGGGCGGCCATGGGGCGCGGCGCTGGCGCTGCACGGCGCGGGGCCTGGTCGTAGCCACCCTGGTCGCCACCGTAACCGTCGTCGTATCCACCGCCTTGCTGTCCGCCGCCCTGTCCGCCACCGCCCATGCCCTGGCGGCTGCCCAGCATCTGCATCTGGTCGGCGCGGATTTCGGTGCTGTACTTTTCAACGCCGCTCTGGTCGGTCCACTTGCGGGTACGCAGGCTGCCTTCTACATACACCTGCGAGCCTTTGCGCAGGTACTGGCCGGCGATTTCGGCCAGGCGGCCGTTGAAGACCACGCGGTGCCACTCGGTGGCTTCCTTCATTTCGCCAGACTGCTTGTCTTTCCACTTGTCGGTGGTGGCAATCGTCACGTTGGCCACCTGATCGCCACTGGGGAAGGTGCGCATTTCAGGGTCGCGGCCCAGGTTGCCGACGATGATGACTTTGTTTACGGATGCCATGGTGCTGTCTTTGCCTTTAAGGGATAAAAGCGCCGGATTTGGAGAGAGATTCCAGGCGCCAAACGCTCCATTGTGCCGCAACCGGGGGGCAATGGAAGCCCTGACGGCGTGGCACGGCTTGGCGGTTCAGTGCCCGCCACGCCCCACGGGCCGCAGCGGCCAGGTCAGCACCAGCCACAGAGCCGTGAGCGCCGTGGTCACGGCGAACAGACCTGGAGCCCCAGCCCATTTCACCAGCGCGCCACCCATCGCACCGCCCGCAAACAGGCCCAGAGACTGCAGGGTGTTGTAGCTGCCCAGCGCGGCGCCGCGCAGCTGGGCTGGCGCCATGCGCGACACCAGACTGGGCTGGCTGGCCTCCAGCGCATTGAATCCGCAGAAAAAGACGAACAGCAAAGGCCCCAGCACCCACAGCGTGGCAGGCACACCGCTGGCCGCCAGCAGGCCCAGCCCCGCCTGCACCACCAGCACCAGGGCAATGGCTCCGAGCAGGGCTGCGCGCAGTCGGCCCGCACGCTCCAGCGCAAACAGCCCGCCCATGGCGGCAAACGACAGCACCACGGCGGGCAGGTACACCTGCCAGTGGTGGTCTTTGGTGAGTCCTGCCTGTACCAGCATCGCGGGCACGGCCACCCACATGGACAGCTGTACGGTGTGCAGCACAAACACGCCGAGGTTCAGGCGCAGCAGGTCAGGGTGTCCCCACACATCGGCCAGGCGGCCCCGGGGGGCGTTCCGATGCAGCGCAGGCTCGGGCGGCACCCACCACACCACCACGGCCACACCGGCCAGGGCCAGCGCACAGGTCAGGCCAAACAGCCCCGCCAGGCCGATATGGGCAGCCAACATCGGTGCCGCCACCAGCGCCACGGCAAACATCAGCCCGATGCTGCCGCCCACCAGCGCCATCGCCTTGGTGCGCACGCTGTCGCGTGTTTGGTCGGCCAGCAGCGCGGTCACGGCTGCCGACACAGCCCCTGCACCCTGCAGCGCCCGGCCCAGCAGCAGTCCGGTCAGAGAATCCGCCAGCGCAGCCATCAGACTGCCGCCTGCGAAGACGAGCAGACCGAGCACGATCACCCGCTTGCGCCCGAAGCGGTCAGACGCGATGCCCAGCGGCAGCTGCAGGACTGCCTGCGTCAGGCCGTAGATACCCATGGCCAGACCCACCAGTGCAGGGTCGTCGCCACCGGGGTACTTGCGTGCCTCCAGGGCAAACACGGGCAGCACCAGGAACAGGCCCAGCATGCGTAGCGCAAAAATGAGGGCCAGGCTTACGCTGGAGCGACGCTCCAGCGCGGTCATTGCGGTGCCAAATGAAGGTGACGACAAGGGGGGCAGGGCAGCGCCCCGTAATGAAGAAGGAGATTCCGGCACGGTGGTGCCCTGTAGGGCGGATAAAGCAGGGATTTTCGCCCATGGCGCAGAAACCTGGATGCGGCCTGGGCACCAAGCCATCTCGCCAAGGCTGGGCGGACAGGCGTTGTCAACTCAAATAGTCACAGCAGACGGCAGATTTTTTGCACACATTCCTGCGGCGTGATCTGCGCTGTTGCCAGCACAAGCTCTGGCGCCAGCGGAGGCTCATAGGGCGAATCAATACCCGTGAACTGGCGAAGTTGCCCCGCCCGCGCTTTGCGGTACAGGCCCTTTGGATCGCGCTCCTCGGCAACAGCCAAGGGTACGTCCACGAATATCTCAAGAAAGTCCCCTGGCGAAAACAAAGCCCGGGCGGTCTCGCGCTCAGCGCGGAAGGGTGAAATAAACGCCACCACCACAATCACGCCAGCTTCGACAAACAGGCGGGCTACATGAGCAATGCGCCGGATATTCTCTGCCCGGTCGGCGTCGGAGAACCCCAGATCCTGATTCAACCCTTGACGGATATTGTCTCCGTCAAGGATGTAGGTGCGCTTGCCCTGGTGATGGAGTTCTAGCTCCAGCGCATTCGCGATGGTCGATTTTCCGGCACCCGATAGTCCGGTGAGCCACACGACCCGGCCTGCATGACCGCCTAGTTGCTCCCGTTCCGCGCGACTCACTGTGAGCACCTGTGAATGGAGATGAGGGGTGTGGGGGCTGGTCTGATGGGGCATTTTGGCGCTGGCGAAGATACTGGGCATGTAATGGTAATGGGGTGGCGGCACAGACGGTTTCACGCAGGCTTTGGTGAGCGAAGCTGCAGGGGTTGACCTATCATGGTCGGTTTCCCTGCTGTTTACTTCATTCCGTGACAGACTCTCACTCCCCCATTGATGCCCAAGCCGCCGACAGCGGCCTCTACCTCGCCCGCGCCCTGCGCGAGCAGCGCATCAGCATCCGGGGGGCGCGCACGCACAACCTCAAGAACATTGACCTGGACATTCCGCGCAACCAGCTGGTGGTGATCACGGGGCTGTCGGGCTCGGGCAAGTCGAGCCTGGCGTTCGACACGCTGTATGCCGAAGGGCAGCGGCGGTATGTGGAGAGCCTGTCGGCCTATGCGCGGCAGTTTCTGGGGCGGCTGGACAAGCCCGATGTCGACCTGATCGAAGGCCTGTCGCCCGCCATCAGCATTGAGCAGAAGGCGACCAGCCACAACCCGCGCTCCACTGTGGGCACGGTGACCGAGATCCACGACTACCTGCGCCTGCTGTATGCCCGTGCAGGCACGCCGTTCTGCCCTGACCACGGTCTGCCGCTGGCCGCGCAGACGGTGAGCCAGATGGTGGACGCCGTGCTGGCCTTGCCCGAGGACACCAAACTCATGGTGATGGCCCCCGTGGCACGCGAGAAAAAGGGCGAGTTCACCGAGCTGTTTGCGCAGATGCAGGCGCTGGGCTACATCCGCTTTCGGGTCGATGGGCAGATCTACGAGCACGAGAACCTGCCGCCGCTCAAGAAGACCGAGAAGCACGACATTGACGTGGTGATCGACCGGGTGAAGGTGCGCGCTGACCTGCAGCAGCGCCTGGCCGAGAGCATTGAGGCGGCCCTGCGCGTGGGCGGCAACGAGGGCAATGGCCGCGTGCTGGCGCTGGAGATGGACACGGGCCAGGAGCACCTGTTCAGCAGCAAGTTTGCGTGTCCGGTGTGCAGCTACTCGCTGGCCGAGCTGGAGCCGCGCCTGTTCTCGTTCAACTCGCCGATGGGCGCCTGCCCGGCGTGCGACGGCATTGGCCAGCGCGAGGTGTTCGACCCGGCGCGTGTGGTGGCCTTCCCGTCCCTCAGCCTGGCCAGCGGGGCCATCAAGGGCTGGGACCGGCGCAATGGCTACTACTTTGCGATGCTGGAGAGCCTGGCGCGGCACTACACCTTCGATATCGAGGCGCCGTTTGAGTCACTGCCCGCGCCGGTGCAGCACGCCATCCTGCACGGCTCGGGCGATGAAGAAATCGCCTTCAGCTACATCATGGACAGCGGGGCCTCCAAGGGCAAGGTGCACACCAAAAAGCACCCGTTTGAAGGCATCATCCCCAACATGGCGCGCCGCTACCGCGAGACGGATTCGGTGGTGGTGCGCGAAGACCTGGCACGCTTTCGCAGCACCCAGCCCTGCCCCGAATGCCACGGCGTGCGCCTGCGCCGCGAGGCCCGCCATGTGAAGGTGGGCGAAGGCACACAGGCCCGTGCCATCTACGAAGTGAGCCACGCCACGCTGAGCGACGCCCATGCCTGGTTCAAGGCCCTGCAGCTTACCGGTGCCAAGGCCGAGATTGCTGACAAGGTGGTGCGCGAGATCGCCACGCGCCTGCAGTTTTTGAACGACGTGGGCCTGAGCTATTTGAGCCTGGACCGCAGCGCTGAAACGCTCAGCGGTGGAGAGGCGCAGCGCATTCGCCTGGCCTCCCAAATTGGATCGGGCCTGACGGGTGTGATGTATGTGCTCGACGAGCCCAGCATTGGCCTGCACCAGCGCGACAACGACCGGCTGATCGCCACGCTGCAGCACCTGCGCGACATCGGCAATAGCGTGATCGTGGTCGAGCACGACGAAGACATGATGCGCGCCGCCGACCATGTGATCGACATGGGCCCCGGTGCGGGCGTGCATGGCGGGCGGGTGATGGCGCAGGGCACGTACGACGAAGTGCGCGCCAATGCCCAGTCGCTCACGGGCCAGTACCTGTCGGGCACGCGCACCATTGCCGTGCCCCAGCGCCGCACGCCCTGGTTGCCGGTGCTGGACCAGCCCGCGCCCGTGGTGGAGGCCAAGACCAAGTCGCGCTTTCCGCAGACCGAAGCCAGCAAGCGCCGCGCCGAGCGCATGGCCGAGCACCATGCGCGCCAGGGCGCCGTGCAGGCGCTGCGCGTGGTGGGTGCCACGGGCAACAACCTCAAGGGGGTGACGGTGGACTTCCCGGTGGGGCTGCTCACCTGCGTGACGGGCGTGTCGGGCTCCGGCAAGAGCACGCTGGTGAATGACACGCTCTATGCCGCCGTGGCGCGGCAAGTGCACCGTGCGCACGAAGAGCCGGCTGAGCACGAAGAGATCGTGGGCATCGAGTATTTCGACAAGGTCATCAATGTGGACCAAAGCCCCATTGGCCGCACGCCGCGCAGCAACCCCGCCACCTACACCGGTCTGTTCACCCCCATCCGCGAGCTGATGGCCGAGACCAACACCGCCAAGGAACGCGGCTATGGCCCGGGGCGCTTCAGCTTCAACGTGTCGCAGTCTTCGGGCGGCGGCCGCTGCGAGGCCTGCCAGGGCGATGGCGTGGTGAAGGTGGAGATGCACTTCTTGCCCGACGTGTACGTGCCCTGCGACATCTGCCACGGCCAGCGCTACAACCGCGAGACGCTGGAGGTGTTGTGGAAGGGCAAGAACATCGCGCAGATCCTGGAGCTGACGGTGGAGGACGCTGCGGCCTACTTCAAGGACGTGCCGACCATTGCGCGCAAGCTGCAGACGCTGCTGGATGTGGGCCTCTCCTATATCCGCCTGGGCCAGGCGGCCACCACGCTCTCGGGCGGCGAGGCGCAGCGCGTGAAGCTGGCGCAGGAGCTGAGCAAACGCGACACCGGCCGCACGCTCTACATCCTGGACGAGCCCACCACCGGCCTGCACTTTGCCGACATCGACCTGCTGCTCAAGGTGCTGCACCAGCTGCGCGACGCGGGCAACACCATCGTCATCATCGAGCACAACCTCGACGTGATCAAAACCGCCGACTGGCTCATCGACATGGGGCCCGAGGGCGGTGCCGGCGGCGGCACCGTGGTGGGTGTGGGTACGCCCGAGGAGCTGGCGGCCAACCCGGCCAGCCATACGGGGCGGTATCTGGCGCCTTACTTGAAAAAATCGCC
>Ga0207976_100169_pt1 | contig 47197 bp, 42 predicted proteins | sample LakWasMe94_HOW11_2_FD_183916 | JGI IMG/M metagenome (GOLD analysis project Ga0207976, IMG submission 183916) | Freshwater sediment methanotrophic microbial communities from Lake Washington under simulated oxygen tension - Sediment Metagenome... | ecosystem: Environmental > Aquatic > Freshwater >...
GCAAACGCTTCATGCCTGAGGGGGTGCAGTGGTCGCGCGAGCAACTCGAAGCGCTGCCCGGCCTGTGCCTGCACGACCTGATGCTGCTGCCCATCGACCGCCTGCGCCAGTTCTTTGCGCGCATGCAGTTGCCGGTGGGTGACGACGCCAAGGGCGGCGATGCCCAGGCGCTGAAGCTGCTGCACGAAGAAATCACCACGCGCCTCAAGTACCTGTGCGACGTGGGCATCGGCTACCTCACGCTCGACCGCCAAAGCCGCACGCTCAGCGGCGGTGAGGTGCAGCGCATCAACCTCACCACGGCGCTGGGCACCAGCCTGGTCAACACGCTGTTTGTGCTGGACGAGCCCAGCATCGGCCTGCACCCGCGCGACATGCACCGCATCACCGAGGCCATGCTGCGCCTGCGCGACGCGGGCAACACCCTGGTGGTGGTGGAGCACGACCCCGCCGTGATGCTCGCGGCCGACCGCATGATCGACATGGGCCCCGGCCCGGGCCGCCTGGGCGGGCAGATCGTGTTCGACGGCACCACGGCGGATTTGCGCAAGGCCGACACGCTCACGGGCGCCTACCTGGGCGGGCGCAAGCATGTGGGCTTTGGCTTCAAGCGCATGGTGACGGAATCGACCCCGCGCCTCATCCTGGAAGGCGCGCGCGAGCACAACCTGCAGGATGTGACAGTCGAATTTCCGCTGCAGCGCCTGGTCACCGTGACGGGCGTGAGCGGCTCGGGCAAGTCAAGCCTGATCCAGGATGTGCTGGCCCCCGCGCTGTTGCGCCACTTCGGCAAGGCCACGGATGCACCGGGCGCGCACGACCGCATGCTGGGCGCCGACCACCTGTCGGACGTGGTGTTCGTGGACCAGTCGCCCATCGGCAAGACCGCACGTTCCAACCCCGTGAGCTACGTGGGCGCGTGGGACAGCATCCGCGAACTCTTCGCCGTGGCGCCGCTGTCCAAGCAGCGCAGTTACACCGCCGCCAAGTTCAGCTTCAACAGCGGCGACGGGCGTTGCCCCACCTGCGGCGGCTCGGGCTTTGAGCATGTGGAGATGCAGTTTCTGAGCGACGTGTACCTGCGCTGCCCCGACTGCGACGGCAAGCGCTACCGGCCCGAGATTCTGGAGATCACCATTGAGCGCGGTGGCAAATCGCTGAATGTGGCGGATGTACTGGCGCTGACCGTGGCCGAAGCTGCGGCCGTCTTTGCGAACGACCGCGACGTGATCCGCGCGCTGCAGCCCATCGTGGACGTGGGGCTCGAATACGTGGCGCTGGGCCAGCCCGTGCCCACCCTGTCGGGCGGCGAGGCGCAGCGCCTCAAGCTCGCAGGCTTTCTGGCCGAGGCTGCACGCGTACAAAGCAAATCGCGCCAGACGGTGGCGCGCAAGGGCACCCTGTTTCTGTTCGACGAACCCACCACCGGCCTGCACTTTGACGACATCGCCAAGCTCATGCGCGCACTGCGCAAGCTCATCGACGCAGGGCACTCGCTCATCGTCATCGAGCACAACCTGGACGTGATCCGTGCGAGCGACTGGCTGATCGACCTGGGGCCGGAAGGCGGCTACGCAGGTGGTCTCATCGTGGCCGAGGGCACGCCCGAGGACGTGCGAGCCCACGCTACATCCCACACCGGGCAGGCACTGCGCGACTACGAACTGGCGCTGGGCGTGGGCGGCCACTCGGTGCACGAAAAGGCTGCGGCGCTACGAAAATCAGAGCGCCTTGCGCATATGGATCTAGCGCCTGCGGCCAAAAACGCCATAGAAATCGTCAATGCGAAGGAACACAACCTCAAGAACCTGAGCGTGGACATCCCGCGTGGCAAGTTCAATGTGGTCACGGGCGTGAGCGGCTCGGGCAAGTCCACGCTGGCGTTCGACATCCTGTTCAACGAAGGCCAGCGCCGCTACCTCGAATCCCTCAATGCCTATGCGCGCTCCATCGTGCAGCCTGCAGGCCGGCCCGAGGTGGATGCGGTGTACGGCATTCCGCCTACCGTCGCCATCGAGCAGCGCCTGTCGCGCGGCGGGCGCAAGTCCACCGTGGGCACCACCACCGAGGTGTGGCACTTCCTGCGTCTGCTGTACGTCAAGCTCGGCACGCAGCACTGCGTGAAGGACGGCGCCGCCGTGCAGCCGCAGACGCCCGAGAGCATCGCCGCGCAGCTGCTCACGCAGTTCCGCGGCCAGCACATCGGCCTGCTCGCGCCGCTGGTGATGAACCGCAAAGGCGTGTACACCGAACTGGCCGACTGGGCTCGCCCGCGCGGCTACACCCACCTGCGCGTGGACGGCAACTTCTTGCCCACCACGAACTTCCCGCGCATCGACCGCTTCAAGGAACACACCATCGAGCTGCCCGTGGCCAGCCTCGATGTGTCGCCCGAGAACGAAGCGGCTTTGCGCACCGCGCTGGCCGATGCGCTCACGCACGGCAAGGGCGTGGTGCATGTGCTCAGTGGCATCACCGGCCTGCGCGAAGCCATGGAGGGCGGCCAGCCCACGGCCGGTATTGGCACGCTGCAGGCGTTCTCCACCAAGCGCGCCTGCCCCGTGTGTGCCACCAGTTATGCCGAGCTGGACCCGCGCCTGTTCAGCTACAACAGCAAGCACGGCTGGTGCCCCGACTGCGTCGGCACCGGCGTCAAGCTCACCAAGGACCAGCGCAAGGTGTTTGACGACTCGGTGCAGGACGACAAGGAAAAAGGCCGCGAGCAGACCTTTGCCGAGCCCGAGGTGGAAGACCTGGCCGACATGGCCTGCCCGAGCTGCAGCGGCACGCGGCTGAATGCCACAGCAAGAGCGGTCCGATTTGCCGGTGTAGGCATCACTGACATCGCCGCGCTGTCGGTGACCGATGTGCGCCGCTGGATCGAGACCCTGCGCATTGAAGGCGGCATGACCCAGCGCGAGGCCGACATTGCCCGCGACCTGGTGCCCGAGATCCAGAGCCGCCTCGAATTTCTGGAAGAAGTGGGCCTGGGCTACCTCACGCTGGACCGGGGCGCGCCCACCCTGAGCGGTGGCGAGGCCCAGCGCATCCGCCTGGCCGCGCAGCTGGGCAGCAACCTGCAGGGCGTGTGCTACGTGCTCGACGAGCCCACCATCGGCCTGCATGCGCGCGACAACCAGATTTTGCTCAACGCCCTGCACAAGCTGGGCGACAAGGGCAACACGCTGGTGGTGGTGGAGCACGACGAAGACACCATCCGCCGCGCCGACCACATCATCGACATCGGCCCCAGCGCGGGCAAACGCGGCGGGCGCCTGGTGGCGCAGGGCAGCGTGGCCGACATCACGGGCGCCGAAGATTCCCAAACCGGCCGCTACTTGCTGCACGCCATGAAGCACCCGCTGCAGCTGCGCCGCAGCATGGCGCCCGGCGAGGTGAGCGCTGAGGCCACGGCGGCCTTTGCCCAGGCCGAGGCGGCCGCGCCCACCGGCCGCCTAAGCGCTGCCGTCAAGAAGCGTGCGGCGCAGGCTGCATCGCTGGCTGCAGACGCGCTGACCGAGGCCAAGGAACGCGCCGCCATGCGCTGGCTCACGGTGCACGGCGCGCAGCTGCACAACCTGCAGAACGTGACGGCCACCGTGCCGCTGCACCGCCTGGTGGCAGTGACGGGCGTGAGCGGTTCGGGCAAGTCCACCCTGGCGCGCGATGTGCTGCTGGCCAACGTGCAGGCCTGGGTGCAGCAGCGCAGTACCAAGGCCGGGCGCGATGCCATGGATGCAGGCAAGGCACCGCCGCTGGTGGGTTGCACGGGCCTGTCGGGCTTCGAGAGCATCGACCGCGTGCTCGAAGTGGACCAGACGCCCATCGGCAAGACGCCGCGTTCATGCCCCGCCACCTACATCGGCTTTTGGGACACCATCCGCAAGCTGTTTGCCGAAACGCTGGAGGCCAAGGCACGCGGCTACGCGGCCGGGCGCTTCAGCTTCAACACTGGCGAAGGCCGCTGCCCCAGCTGCGAAGGCGCGGGCGTGCGCACCATCGAGATGAGCTTCTTGCCCGATGTGAAGGTGCCCTGCGAGACCTGCCACGGCGCGCGCTTCAACCCCGAAACGCTGGCCGTGACCTGGCGCGGCAAGAGCATTGGCGATGTGCTGCAGATGGAGGTGGACGAGGCGGTGGGCTTCTTTGCCAGCATGCCCAGCATTGCGCATCCGCTGCAGCTCTTGCAGGACGTGGGCCTGGGCTACCTCACGCTGGGCCAGCCGTCACCTACGCTCAGCGGTGGCGAGGCGCAGCGCATCAAGCTGGTGACTGAACTCACCAAGGTGCGCGATGAGGTGGGCCGCCGGGGCCAGAAGGCGCCGCATACGCTGTATGTGCTGGACGAGCCCACGGTGGGGCTGCACATGGCCGACGTGGACAAGCTCATCCGCGTGCTGCACCGCCTGGTCGATGGCGGCCACAGCGTGATCGTGATCGAGCACGACCTCGATGTGATCGCCGAGGCCGACTGGATCCTGGACCTGGGGCCCGAGGGCGGTGGCGCAGGCGGCCGCATCGTGGCGGCGGCCACGCCCGAAGACGTGGTGGCGGCGGGGACCCACACCGGCAAGGCCCTCGCGCCCGTGCTGGCCCGCTGAGGCGTGCAGGGCTGACGGCGGGAGGCTGGGCCAGCCTGGTGGTTGGCGCACAGCCCTGTCGGCCTCTGTCCTACGCACTGCGCAGAACATGGCGCACGCGCTGCATGGGATGGGCTTCCTACGATGGATTGCAGGGGATCGGCTCCCCACCTTCCATCCACATTTCAAGGACGCCCATCACCATGAACGCATTCAAATTCCTCAAGACCTGTACCGCTCTGGCGGCCACCTCCGTGTTGCTGGTGGCCTGCGGCGGTGGCAATGACGACGACCCATCTCCCAGCAACGAGCCCGGTGTGCTGACAGTCAGCAACGCCACCATCGACGGACTGAATGGCGTGTATGGCAACGGCGCTCTCAACCTCACCGATGTGGACAAGAAGAACCCTGTCGGTTCGGTGCCGGAGCTGTGCACCTTCCGGTTTGATGGCGCCAACAAGGTGGGTTCATCGGCCACGGCCTTTGGCGATATCCGTTACCGCCCCGACGCCACCAGCCTGCACCAGGTGTTCCTGACGTTCGATGGCAAGGAATACGGCAGCGGCGAACCCACCGACACTGCCGTGGTCCGCGAAAGCGATCAGGTGCGCTTCAGCGGCAAGACGCTGACGGCGTCGGACGGATCTGGCGCCACGTTGCGCGTCAGCGGCATCGTGCCCATGCGCCCCAACCGTCCTTCGGGCTGTTGAGTCCGCGTTTTGCGCCTCTGAGACTCGGTTCAAGATCTGATTGCTTGTCTCCCTCCCCGGTCCCTTCGGCCGGTTCAGCCCCAGCTGCGATAGCGGCAGGGGCTTTTTTTATGGGGCGTGCGCGGGGGCGGGTGTACACCGCTGGCCCACGGGTTGCGGCGCAGACTGGTCGAACCTGTGTACCTGCGATCCCGGTGCGCGCAGCGGTTTGATGGCGGCACAATGCATCGGTGCGCGTGCGGCGCTGTGGCCGCGCTGCACGCTACCCATCGTTCATGCCCGTACCACCCTCTCACCCAACCACCGTGGTGTGGCTGCACCCCGAAGCACCTGCCAAGCCGGCCGAGGGTGCGCCCTGCAATGGCTGTGGTCTGTGTTGCCTGGCGGAACCCTGTCCGCTGGGTGTACTGGTCTCGCGCCGCCGCCGTGGCGCCTGCGTAGCCCTGCGCTGGAGCGATGTGGACCAGCGCTACTGGTGCGGCATGGTGGCCGATCCGGCCGGGGTGACGGGGCTCACCCACCCCTGGGCAGTGCGCGCCATGTCGGCGCTGGCGCGGCGCTGGATCGCATCGGGCGTGGGTTGTGATGCGCGGCTGGACGTGCAGGGCCCGCCACCAGGCAACCAGTTGAAGTAGCATGCTATAAATTCAATAGCTATTCGGGCATGTTCGACTAGCGCAAGCAGTGAATTGGACTGAAATTTCAGCCCCCCGCACTGCGCCGAGCCAGGTGCACGCCCGCCAGCATGCAGCGCACCGATCCACCCGCCAGTTCGATGGTTGGCACGTCCAACGGCAGCAAGCGGGCGCTTTGCTCGATGGTGGCACGCTGCGCCGGTGTGAGGCTGGCAGCGGCGCGCGCCGACAGCGCCAGCACCCGGCCCTGGGCGCCCGAGAGCTCCAGCGCGTTGCCGGCAAATTCCCTGATCTGGTGGGGGCTCAGGGCGATGACCTCGCGGCCCGTTTCGCGCAGGCGCTCGCACACGGCTGCACGGCGAGCAGGGTCGGTGATCATGTGAAAGCCACCCAGCACAAACGCGGTGCCGATGCAGAGCATCACGTTGGTGTGGTAGCAGGGCTGGCCCTCGTCGTCGGCCGTGGCAAAGACCATGGGCTCGTAGTTGAAGTGCGTGCAAAAGCGCTCCAGAGCCACGGGGTCGGCGCGGTTCGATTGCGCGGTGTAGGCAATGCGGCCGATGTGGTCCAGGACCATCGCACCGGTGCCCTCCAGAAACATGCCATCGGCCTCCAGTCCCGAGTAGTCGATCACGTCCTGCACGCGGTACTCGGCCTTGAGCAACTCGATGACATCGCTGCGCCGCTCTCGCCGCCGGCTCCTGGCGTACATGGGGTAGATCGCCACATGGCCGCCCGCGTGGGTGGAGAACCAGTTGTTGGGGAACACTGCGTCGGGCGTGTCGTGCTCGCCGGGGTCGTCGAACAGGTGCACGCGCACCCCCGCGCCCTCCAGGCGCTCTGCAGCAGCAGTGACCTCGGCAAACGCGCGGCGCGAGGTGTCACGGGCCGCCAGCTGCGCGGTGCGTACCTGAAAGGCGTTGTCGGCGGCGGTTTCGGGGTTGGGGTGAAAGCGGTGCGGGCGCACCATCACAACGGCGCTGGGGGCTTGGACTGAGGCATGCATGGTGGGGCGGGGTGTGAAAGAAGCGGGAAGAAGTCCCAGAATTTTCTTGGCAGCCCCTGCTATCCTCTAGCCTCATAACTGGTCAAAATGGCTGATAAATTGCCGTTCTGCCAGTTCTGAAGCCCACTATGACCAAGCTCGACGACACCGACCGCGAAATCATCAGCATCTTGCGCGCCGACGCGCGCACCCCTGTGGCCACGTTGGCGCAAAAGCTGCGCGTATCGCGCGGCACCGTGCAGAACCGCCTGCACAAGATGGAGGAGAGCGGCGTCATCACCGGCTACACCGTGCGCCTGCGCCCTGATTCCGAGCCGCAGCGCATCCGTGCATGGATGAGCATTGCGGTCGAAGGCAATGCCGCCCCCGCCGTCATCCGGGCGCTGCGCGGCGAGCCCACGGTGGGGACGCTGCACACCACCAATGGCCGTTGGGACATCGTGGCCGAGGTGCGTGCCGAGAGCCTGGAGGCGTTTGACGCGGCCCTGGGCCGCATTCGCCTCACGCCCGGCATTGGCAACACCGAAACCAGCATCTTGTTGTCCACCTACAAGGCGTGATGCGGCCCTGGCGGTGCACCAGCGCAAGGGCTGCGCGCTGGCGCCTGGGCGACAGCGGCTAGGGGGTTTCCGCATGCCCTCGCAGCGCGGCCTGCAGTCCAATGGCGAAGTCTTTGTTTTTGCATTTTCAGGAGCCTCGCCATGCAACGTCGCCAGATCATCCAATGGGGAGCCGCCAGCCTCGCTGCCCCCGCATTCCTGGCGCAGGCCCAGAGCTTTCCCAACAAGCCCATCAAGCTCGTGATCGCCTTCCCGGCCGGTGGCCCCACCGACATCACCATGCGGTCGCTGGCCGACAACGCCAGCAAGATCCTGGGTCAGCCCGTGATCGTCGAGAACAAGCCCGGCGCCGGCGGCACCTTGCCCGCGCAGCAGCTGCAAACGTCTCCAGCCGATGGCTACACGGTGGCGCAGATTCCGCTGGGCGTGTTCCGCCTGCCCTACACCACCAAGATCAACTGGGACCCGGTCAAGGACATCAGCTACGTGCTCAACGTCACCGGCTACGCGTTTGGCCTGGTGGTGCCTGCCGACTCCCCGCTCAAGACCTGGACGCACTTCGTGGCCTGGGCCAAGGCCAATCCGGGCAAGCTGAGCTACGGCTCCACCGGCACCATGACCAGCCCGCACCTGACCATGGAGCTGATCGCGCAGCAGCTGGGCATCGAGCTGCTGCACGTGCCCTACAAGGGCAGCGCCGACCTCATGCAGTCCATCCTGGGCGGGCAGATCATGGCGGCGGCCGACTCCACCGGTTTTGCACCGCAGGTCGAGGCGGGCAAGCTGCGCGTGCTCAACACCTGGGGCGCCGAGCGCCTGGCCAAGTTCCCCGATGCGCCCACGCTCAAGGAGCTGGGCCTGAACCTGGTTCAGAACTCGCCCTTTGGCATTGGCGCCCCCAAGGGCACGCCCGATGCGGTGGTCAAGCGCCTGCACGATGCCTTCAAGCAGGCCATGGAGCAGGAGAGCTACAAGACCACACTGGCCCGCTACGACATGGTGCCGATGTACATGAGCACGTCGGCGTACAAGAAGTTTGCGCAGGATACGTTCACGCGCGAGAAGGCGCTGGTGGAGAAACTGGGCTTGGCCAAACCCACCTGAGGCCACTCCCTTCGGAGGGCGCAATGCGTTCCGTGTGATGATCCGCAGCATTGAACGGAACTCACACACGATATGGCATCCCCCTCCGACAGCATCAGCATGGCCCTGTTCTGCGACTTTGAAAACGTCGCTTTGGGCGTGCGCGATGCGCAGTACGAAAAGTTCGACATCAAGCCCATCCTGGAGCGCCTGCTGCTCAAGGGCTCCATTGTGGTCAAGAAGGCCTATTGCGACTGGGAGCGCTACAAGGGCTTCAAGGCCACCATGCACGAGGCGAATTTCGAGCTGATCGAGATCCCCCATGTGCGCCAGTCGGGCAAAAACTCGGCCGACATCCGCCTGGTGGTGGACGCGCTGGACCTCTGCTACACCAAGTCGCACGTCAACACCTTCGTCATCATCAGCGGCGACTCGGACTTCTCGCCGCTGGTGTCCAAGCTGCGCGAGAACAACAAGCAGGTGATCGGTGTGGGCGTCAAGCAGTCCACGTCCGATCTGCTGATTGCCAACTGCGACGAATTCATCTTCTACGACGATCTGGTGCGCGAAAACCAGCGCGCCCAGGCCCGCCGCCAGAGCCCTGGCAGCAACCCGCCACCTGCGCCCCGCCGCAGCCCTGAGGAGGAGCGCAGCCGCAAGGAGAGCCAGGACGCGCGCCGCACACAGGGCGTGGAGCTGGCGGCCGAAACGTTTGAAGCCCTGCTGTCCGAGCGCGGCGACACCGGCAAGATCTGGGCCTCGGTGCTCAAGGAGGCCATCAAGCGTCGCAAGCCCGACTTCAGCGAAGGCCGGTATGGCTTCCGCACCTTTGGCAATCTGCTGGAGGAAGCGCAGGCGCGTGGGCTGCTGGAGTTTGGGCGCGATGAAAAATCGGGTGCGTATGTGTACCGCAGCCACGGTGGGCCGACGGCCGCCGCCGCGCGGCCTGAAGGCGCCGGTGAGCGAGCCAGCCAGGGCGGCGCCACGCGGCACGACTTTCATGCGGTGGCGACGGCACCCGATTTGCGTTCTGACAGTGGCGAAGGGCAGGGCGCGCCGGGCCGCAGCCGGGGGCGTCGTGGTGAGGGCGCAGACCGCACGGACACACGCTCCACGCAGCGCAGCGAGCCGCGCCATGACTCGAACCAGGAGCCACAGGCGTCCGAGCAGGCGCATGTGCCGTCAGAGCGCCCGGCCAGCCGCTATTTCAGCCAACCGGTGGCCCACGAGGCCGGGCCATTGGAGCGGGTGATCGACAGCAGCCCTGGGCAGGATGCGCGCGCCGAAGCGTTGGATGGCTCCGAGGCCCCGGCAGAGCAGATACCTGCTGAGAGCGATGGTGCCGAGCCTGCAGCCCCTCGCCGCAGCCGCGCCCGCAGTGGAGGCGGTGCCAAGCCAGCTGCCAGCGCCCCCAAGGCTGCTGCTGCGCCCCGAGCGCGTGGCGCGCGTGCCGTGGCGGATGCGGGCGGTGCTACAGCTGCCGAGGCATCGGCTTCTGAGGCCGAGGCACCAGCCGCTGAGGCACAAGACGCGGCTCCCACCAAGGCGGCCGCTCCCCGTCCACGCAGCCGGGCCCGCAAGCCGGCCGCCAAACCCGCCGAGTAAGTGTTACTGGCCCGCTGCGGTCGCTGAGCGCCGCAACGCCAGCCGCTCTTGCACTTCTTCGTAGCGGGGCGGCGTGCAGCCCGCCCGCTCCACACAGTGGCTGGCGCTGGCCAGCGCATGGTGCAGCACGGCGCGCAGCCGGGCCTCCGCAACGGGCGCCGTCAGGCCACCCGGGCGCAAGGTCAGGGCTTCTTCGCCCCGCTCAGGCCCTGCCAGCCAGGCGGTGATCAAACCCGCCAGAAAACAGTCGCCCGCGCCCACCGTGTCCACCACCGTGATCGGAGCCTCCTCGCGCGCATGCACGGCCAAGCCGTCGCGCTGCAGCAGCCAGGCACCTTCCGGCCCCAGGGTCAGGGCGAGCCATTGGGCCTGTGTTTGCTGCTGCAAATAGTGGGCGCGTTCCAATGCGTTGGCGCCCGGAACAGCCAGCGCCTCGAGGTCATCGTCACTCACCTTGATGAGGTGGGCGTGCTGCAGGGCGGCCATCACATTGGCGCGGTAGGCCTCCGCATCGTCCACGGCCGACAGGCGCAGGTTGGCATCCACCACCACCATGCGGCCTGCTGCGCGCTGCGCTGCCAGCCAGGGCTGGTAAACGGCAGCGTCCTGTGCCACCAGCGCCAGGCAGCCCGTGGCCACTACTTGCAGCTCTGGCAATGCGGCGCAAGCAGCCGTCAGCGCGGCGGCCGTCACCTGGCGGTCGGCCACGCCGTCGCGGTAGAAGCTGTAGCTGGCCTTGCCCTCGGCATCCAGTGCGGCCAGCGCCAGCGCGCTGGGCGCACGCACCGGCGTGGGGGAGGCCAGGGCCACGCCCGCATCGTGCAGGCCGCGTGCCAGTTGTCGCCCCAGCATGTCGCCCGACAGCGGGTTGAGGTACAGCGTGCCCACCCCTTGCAAACCCAGCGCGCGCGTGAGGTTGTACACCGCGCCGCCCGCGCAGGGCTTGAGGCGGCCATCGGGCTCTTCGATCAGGTCAAACAAGGCCTCGCCCGCCGTGGCCACCCGCAGCGGCGGTGCGGTGTGGGCGGGGCTGGAGTCGGCGGACTGGATAGGGAAAACCATAAGTAAATCCACTTGATTTATTAACTTGTCGGCCACTATAGTTCGATCCCATCCACCCGACAAGAGTGGTTCACCTGCCAGCCGCGCAGCACGGGGCCGACAGGAATCTGCCATCCCACAACCCGGAGACAACGCCATGCAACGCACCCCCGCCTTCGCGCTTTCTGCCCTTGCCCTCACCGGCGCCCTGGCCTGTGGCCTGGCCCAGGCACAAGCATCCGAACCCGTGATCGGCCTCATCACCAAGACCGAGACCAACCCCTTCTTCGTGAAGATGAAAGAGGGCGCTACGGCCGAGGCCAAGAAGCTGGGCGCCAAGCTGGTGTCGGCCGCAGGCAAGACCGATGGCGACAACGCGGGTCAGGTCACGGCCATGGAGAACCTGATCGCCGCCGGTGCCAAGACCATCCTCATCACCCCCAGCGACGCCAAGGCCATCGTGCCCGCGATCAAGAAGGCGCAGGCGCGCGGCGTGATGGTGATTGCGCTCGACAGTCCCACCGAGCCCATGGATGCGACCGACGCGCTGTTTGCCACCGACAACTACAAGGCGGGCGAGCTGATCGGCCAGTACGCGAAGGCCGCCGCTGCGGGCAAGAAGCCCGTGATTGCCACGCTGGACCTGTTCCCCGGCCACCCGGTGGGCGCGCAGCGGCACAACGGCTTTCTGAAAGGCTTTGGCCTGCAGGCGAATGACGCCAAGAGCAATGAGCTGTCGCGCCCCGCCGAAGTGGTCTGCATGGCCGACAGCTTTGGCGACCGCGCCAAGGGCCAGACCGGCATGGAAAACTGCCTGCAGAAGAACCCCGACATCAACATCGTCTACACCATCAACGAGCCCGCCGCCGCCGGTGCCTACAACGCGCTCAAGGCCGCAGGCAAGGAGAAGAACGTGCTCATCGTCTCGGTGGACGGTGGCTGCGCGGGCATCGCCGACGTGGGCAAGGGTGTGATCGCCGCCACCAGCCAGCAGTACCCGCTGCGCATGGCCGCGATGGGCGTGGCGGCCGGTGTGGACTATGCCAAGACCGGCAAGAAGGTCAGCGGTTACACCGACACGGGCGTGACGCTGATCGCTGCCAAGCCCATGGCGGGCGTGGATAGCAAGGATGTGAAGACCGGCACCGACCTGTGCTGGGGCGCCAAGTAAGCCGCCTCTGCTGAATAGGCGCCAGGCAAGCTGCAACGTGCCTGCCTGAGCGCTACCTTTGTCCACCCGCACGGAGCCGCCATGTCCTCGACCGCTTCCAAACTACCGCCGCTGGCCACGCTGGGGCCGTTCATCGCGCTGATCCTGGCGTGCGCCTTTTTTGCCACGCAGAGCGAGCGTTTTCTGTCGGCGCAGAACTTCGCGCTGATCCTGCAGCAGGTCATGGTGGTGGCGGTCATCGCCATTGGCCAGACGCTCGTGATCCTCACCGCGGGCATCGATTTGTCGTGTGGCATGGTGATGGCGCTGGGCGGCATCGTGATGACCAAGATGGCGGCGGACTATGGCCTTTCGGCACCCGTGGCGATTGCCTGCGGCATGGCCGTGACCATGCTGTTCGGCCTGATCAACGGCCTCCTGGTCACGAAGATCAAGCTGCCGCCCTTCATCGTCACGCTGGGCACGCTCAACATCGCGTTTGCCGCCACGCAGCTGTATTCAGGCGCGCAGACCATCACCGACATCCCCGCTGGCATGACCGCGCTGGGCAACACCTTCCAGCTGGGGCAGACCGCCATCGTGTGGGGGGCTGTGCTCATGCTGGCCCTGTACCTCGTCACCTGGTTTGCGCTGCGCGAGACCGCGCCCGGACGCCATGTGTACGCCGTGGGCAACAGCCCCGAAGCCACGCGCCTTACCGGTATTGCCACCGACAAGGTGCTGCTGGGCGTGTATGTGCTGGCCGGCCTGTTCTACGGCATCGCGTCGGTGCTGTCGGTGGCTCGCACCGGCGCGGGCGACCCCAACGCGGGCCAGACCGAAAATCTCGACGCCATCAGCGCCGTGGTGCTGGGCGGCACCAGCCTGTTTGGCGGGCGCGGCGTCATCCTGGGCACGCTGGTGGGGGCGCTGATTGTGGGCGTGTTCCGCAACGGGCTCACGCTGATGGGCGTGTCGTCGGTCTACCAAATTCTGGTCACCGGCATCCTCGTGATCCTGGCCGTGGCCACTGACCAACTCTCGCGCAAAGGAGTGCGTTGATCATGACCACCTCCCCACACACAACGAACGCCCCGCTGGTCATGCAGGCCAAGGGCCTGGTCAAGCGCTATGGGCAGGTCACAGCGCTGGATTGCGCCGACTTTGAACTGCGCGCCGGTGAAATCCTGGCCGTGATCGGCGACAACGGCGCGGGCAAGTCGAGTCTCATCAAGGCGCTGTCGGGCGCCACCGTGCCCGACGAAGGCGAGATCCTGCTCGACGGCCAGCGCATCCAGTTCAAAAGCCCCATCGACGCACGCCGCGCGGGCATCGAAACCGTGTACCAGGACCTGGCCGTGGCCCCGGCCATGACCATTGCCGAAAACCTGTTCCTCGGCCGCGAACTGCGCCGCCCCGGACTGCTGGGCAGCGCGCTGCGCATGCTCGACAAGAAAAAGATGCTCGAAGAAAGCGTGGCCCGCATGGCCGAGCTGAAGGTCGGCATCCGCTCCATGACGCAGGCGGTGGAGACCCTCTCTGGCGGCCAGCGCCAGTGCGTGGCCGTGGCGCGCGCAGCAGCGTTTGCGCGCCATGTCGTCATCATGGACGAGCCCACCGCCGCATTGGGCGTGAAGGAAGGCAACATGGTGCTGGAGCTGATCCGCCGCGTGCGCGACAAAGGTCTGCCCGTCATTCTCATCAGCCACAACATGCCCCATGTGTTCGAGATTGCCGACCGCATCCACATCGCCCGCCTGGGCAAGCGCGCCGCCGTCGTCAACCCGAAGAAGATCAGCATGAGCGATACGGTGGCCGTGATGACGGGCGCCATGGCGGCCACCGACCTGCCTGCCGAATGCCTTGCCTGAAACGCCCCCATGCTGAAAAACATTGATCCCCTGCTGACCCCCGACCTGCTCAAGGTGCTGGCCGAGATGGGCCATGACGACGCCATTGTTTTGGCCGATGCCAATTTCACCGCCATGAGCCTGGGCGCGGGCAAGCCCGTGCTGCGCCTGCCCGGCATCGGCATGGCGCGCGCCGTGCAAGCGGTGGCCAGCGTGCTGCCATTGGCGCAAGACGTGCCGCACCCCGTGGCCTACATGCAGGTGGGCGGCACCGAGCCGCCGTACCGCTCGGCCCTGCAGCGCGAAACCATGGACGTGCTGGCACGCGAGGGCGTGGCCAGCGCGCAGGCAGAAGGCGTGGAGCGTTTCGCGTTCTACGAGCGCGTCAAAAAGGCCTATGCCATCGTGGTGACGGGCGAGCTGCAGCCCTGGGGCAACTTCCTGCTGCGCAAGGGCGTCATCGGCGACACTCTGAACGCCTGATCGTTTCATCACCATGCTGGACACCGACGCATCCCTACCCGCCGTTGACAACGCTGCCGCCAGCCCCGCGCTGCTGCGCCAGCGCGGCTCCAACCACGTGGGGCTGCGCCAGTTCAACGAGCGCGTGGTGCTGCAGGCACTGCGCACCCATGGCAGCCTGGCCAAGGCCGAGATGGCGCGGGTCACGGGCCTCACGGCGCAGACCATCGGACTCATCACCGCCCGGCTGGACGAAGACCAGTTGCTGCGCCGCGAAGCGCCCGTGCGCGGCCGCGTGGGCCAGCCCTCGGTGCCGATTGGCCTGAACCCCGACGGCGCCTTTGCCATCGGCATCAAGATCGGCCGCCGCAGTGCCGACTGGCTGCTGGTGGACTTCACCGGCCATGTGCGCGAGCGCATCGTGCTCGACTACGCCTTCCCCGACATCGATGTGCTGTTGCCCGCCATCCGCACGCACCTGAACCAGCTGCTCGACGGCCTGGGCCCGCTGCGCTCGCGCGTGGTGGGCGTGGGCGTGGCAGCGCCGTTCCAGCTCGGCGGCTGGCACCGCATGCTGGGGCTCACCGAGGCCCAGTCCGAAGCCTGGAACAACATCGACCTGGCCGAGAAGGTGCAGCAGATGACCGAGCTGCCCGTGAGTTTTGCCAAGGACACCTCCGCCGCCTGCGTCGCCGAGCTGCTGCAGGGGCGGGGACGCGACATCCCGAGTTTTCTGTACCTGTTCATGGACACCTTTGTGGGTGGCGGGCTGGTCATCAACTCGCACCTGCATCGCGGTCTGCATGGCAACGCAGGTGCGGTGGCTTCGCTGCCGCTGTCACCCGCCCAGCCGGGCCAGGCGCCCGCGCAGCTCATCAGCCAGGCCTCGCTGTGGGAGCTGGAGCAGCGCTTTCGCGAACACGGCCTCGACCCCATGGCCGCCTACGACAAACGTGTGCTGCAGGCCCCGTGGCTGGAACACAGCCGGGGCTGGATTGCGCGCGCTGCGGCCGGTCTGGCGCACTGCATCGTCTCGGCCACGGCGTTTTTGGACCTGGATGCCGTGGTGGTCGATGGCGCCGCAGCCCCCGAGCTGCTGCAGGCCTTGTGCGAGGGCGCTCGCCACGCGCTGGCCGACTACAACTGGGAAGGCCTGCACCAGCCCCCCCGGCTGGAGCTGGGCACCATGGGCTCGGACGCCCGTGCGCTGGGCGGAGCGCTGCTGCCGCTGCATGCGTGTTTTGCGCCGGATACCGATATCTTCCTCAAGGCTTGATGGTCGTGCTATTGAAATAATAGCTATCACGGCATATTCCACTGGCGCAAGCGGGCGTTTTCAGTCAAAACTGCTTCCTGGAGGTCTTGCGTGCACTGTGCCGTCCCGGGAGCGCTGGCCTCGTTGCGTCGATCAGCCAGGGGCTGTGGCGACTGCGTCCTGTTGCCTGCTGCGCTTGCTTCGCTGACAGTCAGCGGTCCGCCAGGATCGCCCGCGCCACTTCGGCAAACCCCGCGCCCCGTTCGCCCTGCGTCACATAGCGTGGCAGGTGCTTGAGCTGCGGCACAAACCGCGCGATGTTGGCCACGCCCACGCTGTGGGTGAAGTGCTGGAACATCGCCTGGTCATTGCCCGAGTCGCCCACAAACACCCAGCGGTCCAGCTCCTGCGCAAGGTCGCGGCCCAGCAGCTCGCGCACAATCCAGTTAGCTCCCTGCCATTTGTTGAAGTCCCCAAAGCAGCCATGGATGTGGATGCTGCTCACCGTGGTCTGCATGCCAGCGCGCTGCAGCACAGCCAGCACCTGCTCCACGGTTTCGGGCGAGTGCCGGGCGAACTCTGCGTAGTCAAAGGCCAGGTCCGTCTCACGCCCGGCGCTGTCGCGGCTGAGGGCGACGCCTGGCACTTCCGCAGCGACCTGGGCGGCGATCTCACGCATGCGCGCCTGGTTGGCACTGCGCGTGGCGGCGTCTTGCTGGTAGCGCTTGACCCGCGTTGGTTGAGCGCCAGAGCTGCGGGTAAATGCCACGGCACCGTTCTCTGCCACCATGGCATCGACAGGCCAGGCCGAACCGGCAGGCCCCGCCATGAAAGGCTCGCACCAGCCAATCGGCCGCCCGGTGATGGGAATGACCACCAGGCCCGCCGCCTTCAGGTCAGCCAGCGCCTGCAGTGCGTCGGGCGTGATGGCGCCCTCGGTGGTCAGGGTGTCGTCGATGTCGGTGAACAGACCTGCGAGATTGGCCGGTGGAATCCAGGCACTCAGTGGCAACAAGGGGGGGCAAGAAGGCATGGTGTGGCGGGTTGGGTGTTGGCGGATGCCATGGCGGCTTGGTGCTTGGGCTCACCCCTCCGGGTGAACGGAAGGAGATCCGTTGTCAGCGAGGGCTTTGGGCCGGTTGTACGCGCGTTGGGTTGTGCCATTTCTCCGCGAGTTTGTCGGTGGACATGGGGACCATGTGGCCGCCACTGAATTCGAAAAACTGCAAGGTATCCAAGGCGATGGAGTCCGGGCTCGGGTTCTTCTCGTCCACGACCCACAGGTCGCCCGGCTGAGGATTTGGCACAAAGAGGTCGGCGGTTTGTCTGGCCCGGGTCAGCACAAACCGCTTGTATCCCTCATCGGTGCCACCGAATTCTGGGGCGACGAAGATGCCCTGCCGTGCTTTGTCCAGCGACAGCGCAAAACGGTACAGCGTGTCCCAATAGGCCAGATTGGGCCCCAGCACCTGTTTCTCCTGCGCATGCACGCCCGCCAGGGCAGCAACGAGCACCCCGCTGACGAGCGTTGCAGCCATGGGGCGCAGCCCCTGGGGCCAGACGGCTGCCAGACAGGCCGAGAACGCAATCCATGGCACAAACAGGTAGCGGTCCGGGCTGTGGATGCCTGGAAAGGCTGTGAGTGGTACCAGCGGCAACAAGACGATGCCAAAGGATACGAGGAGCATGGGCCCGTTCAAGCGCCGTTTCACGGCAGCGATACACAGCAGGCCAAAGAATGCGAGTGCAAGAAGGTTGCCTGGGGGCTTGGAGCCCAGGAGCAGCTTGGGAACCTTGAGCAGCTGGCGCAAGGCCTCGCTGGCCTCAAAAATCTCCTGGCTGTAGCCCCCCATGAGACGCCCCAGCAGCAGATAGCGCCATCCCACATAGGCGAGCGCAATCAGCACGAACGGGATCAGTGCGTGCATCCGTTGCCGCAGCCCGCCCACGGGCAGGAAGGGCAAGAGAATGACCAGGGGTACGTAGACTTCTTTGCACGCGGTCGCTAGCAGGTAGGCAAGGGTGGATAGCCCCAGCCAATATCCGCGCCCGCCCTGCAGATGCCGGGTCCAGCCCAGGATCGACAGCATGGCGAACAGAAAGCCGGTCGCATAGTGCCCATGCATCAGGCCCGCTGCAATGTGGGCTGTGGGCTTGCCAAGCAGCAGTGCGACGGCACCGACCAGCGCAGGCAGGGGCGCCAGCCACTGCCGCAACACGGCGTAGAACAGCACTGAACCCAGCGCCATCACGAACAGCAAATGTGCGTAGTGGCCAGCCGGGGCCATGCCGAACAAGCTCAGATTGATGTCGTAGAACAGCAGGTTCCATGGCGCCACGTTGGCGCTGGAGTGCCCTTGGGCAACGAGGGGCTCGAAGAAATATTGCCAGGGCGCATATTGCGCCGCGTAACTCAGGTGCGCGCCGTCATCCCAGCGCCAAAAACCCTGGAGTGACTGGCCGTGTGCAAGCAGGGTGATCACTGACACAAGCAGCGTCACGCTGAGATACTCGACCCCGGGGTGGCGGTCGATCTTTTCGCGCAGTGCGAGGCGGCCGGTCGTCAGTGCTTGAACGTCCATCGCCAATGCAGGAGGAACGTGAGCGCCGGAAGTGCGACAAAAACCATCCCGAGCCCCACCAGGTAATGCCAGCCCGCCCAGGCAGCCAGCCCGCTGACCAGCACGGTGATGGCCAGCCCGGCCAAGGACACGAGGAGAAAGCGCCCGTATTGCCCTAGCGACGCCGCCGTCTTGAAATTCCATCGGCGGTTGGCCCAATAGGAAAAGATGTTGGCGGCCATGAATGCTATGGCGTTAGCCAGGGAGGGGTGAGCGCCCAGGCGCTCCACAAACAGCACAACGATGGCCGTATGGATCAACGTATTGATGACACCGATGCCAGAGAACTTGGCAATCTTGCTCGATAGGGAATCAGGTGCGATCCGGAAAGTCATAAAGTTCGCGAACAATGTAGATGGGTCGCTGCTTCACTTCCCCATAGATGCGGCCGATGTATTCGCCAAGCACGCCCAGCCCGGCGAGCTGGAGTCCGCCGAGAAAGAGAACGGATGTGATCAGCGAAGCGTAGCCAGGCACGTCGCGCCCGAAGATCAAGGTTTTGAGCAACAGAAAGATGGCATAAACCAGGGCGAAGGCCGCAATGGTGGACCCGATGTAGGTCCAGATGCGAAGCGGGACCGTGGAGAAGGAGGTGATACCTTCCAGCGCAAAATTCCACAAACGCCACCCTGAGAAATTGCTCGCGCCGGCAAACCGGGGCTCGCAGACAAAAGTGACCGTCGTTTGCCGAAAGCCGGCCCACGCGAACAGACCCTTCATGAAGCGGCGGCGTTCCGGCAGTCTTTTCAGGGCTTCGATGACCTTGCGGTCCATGAGTCGGAAATCGCCGACATCGGCGGGAATATCGACTTCGGAAATCTTGTTCTGCAGGCGGTAAAACCATCCGGCGGTTGTGCGCCGCGCCCAGTGTTCCTCCTCGCGGCTTTGCCGTTTCGCCAGGACTACCTCGAAGCCCTCGCGCCAGTGGCGCACCATGTCCGGGATCACTTCGGGCGGGTGCTGGAGGTCAGCATCCATGGGGATGACGACGTCGCCCCTTGCCAGCTCTATGCCGCAGGTGAGGGCCGCCTCCTTGCCGAAGTTTCGTGACAGGTCGGCGATGCGAATGTGAGGATTGCGCTCCCTTGCCAGCAGTAATTGCGGCAGGGTGTCATCGCTGCTACCGTCGTTGATGCATAGGATTTCGTAAGTGTCCGCAACGGACTCCAGAACGGGAACCAGTCGCGCAAAAAATGCAGCGAGATTTCCAGCCTCGTTTTTCATCGGGCAGATGATCGTCAGCGAGGAAGGACGAGGCTTCAGGGGTGGCTGTTCCATGGTCGAAGGCTGGGTGATTCATTTCTGCATGAGGAAAATCCGAGGGGCTGAGTGCACAAGAATGTTGTGCCTTGTGCGGACTATGCTCCCTGCAAAGCCAGCCCCGCATGCTCCCGCAGAGGATGGAAATGGATCTTCGGAAACCGCTCCTGCGCCAGCCGCACGTCGTAGGGCGAGGTGCAAAGGTACGCCAGTGTGTCGGCCGCGTCGTGCGCCAGGCGCAGCGGGTAGGCGTAGGTGAACGCGCGCAGGTCGGCGGCATTGTCGGCCGTGATCCAACGCGCGCCCGTGTACTGGCAGCCCTCCAGCCGCACATCGGCGTCGTACTCGGCCTTCAGGCGGTGCTGCACCACTTCGAACTGCAGCTGGCCCACGGCGCCCAGCAGCATGTTGCCGCCGGCATCGGGCTTGAAGACCTGGATCGCGCCTTCCTCGCCCAGCTGGGCCAGGCCCTGCTGGAGTTGCTTGGTGCGCAGCGGGTTCTTCAGCACGACGGTCATGAACATCTCGGGTGCGAAGAACGGCAGGCCAGTGAACTGCAGGTTGGCGCCGTCGGTGATGGTGTCGCCCAGCTGCACGCCGCCGTGCGTGGTAAAGCCGATGATGTCGCCTGCATAAGCTTCTTCGACGGCCTCGCGGCGCTGGGACATGAAGGTCACGACCGAGGTGGGACGCAGTTCCTTGGCGGTGCGCTGCACCTTGAGCTTCATGCCCGGCGTGTACTTGCCGCTCGCCACGCGCACGAAGGCGATGCGGTCGCGGTGGTTGGCGTCCATGTTGGCTTGCACCTTGAACACCACGCCAGCAAAGCCTTCGTCTTCGGGCTGGATGGTCTTGACCACGGGCTGTTTGTTGACTTCGAGCGTGCTCACGCGCGGGCCGGGTGGCGGTGCCATGTCCACCAGTGCGTCCAGCACCTCCATCACCCCGAAGTTGTTCACGCCGGAGCCAAAGAACACGGGGGTCAGCTTGCCGGCCAGGAAGGCCTCGTGGTCCCATGCGGGGGATGCGCCCACGGCCAGTTCCATGCTCTCCAGCGCGGCGTCAAACTCGGCGCCGAAGCGCGCGCGCAGCGTGGTTTCATCCGACAGAGGTATGGATTCAAAGTCCTGCGGGCGGCGTTCGCTGCCGGACTCGAACACCGTCATGGTCTTGGTGCGCAGGTTGATGATGCCGCCGAAGGCCTTGCCCTGGCCTACGGGCCAGGTCATGGGGCAGCAGGGCATGCCCAGCTCGCGCTCCACTTCGTCCATGATGTCCAGCGGGTCCCGCACTTCGCGGTCCATCTTGTTGACGAAGGTAATGATGGGCGTGTCGCGCTGGCGGCAGACTTCGATCAGGCGGCGGGTTTGTGCTTCCACACCGTTGGCGGCGTCGATCACCATCAGCGCCGAATCGACGGCGGTGAGCACACGGTAGGTATCTTCCGAGAAGTCCTTGTGGCCGGGCGTATCCAGCAGGTTGATGACATGCTCGCGGTAGAGCATCTGCATGACCGACGAGGCCACCGAGATGCCGCGCTGCTTTTCAATTTCCATCCAGTCGGAGGTGGCGTGGCGGCTGGCCTTGCGGCCCTTCACGGCGCCGGCGATCTGGATCGCGCCAGAGAACAGCAGCAGCTTTTCCGTCAGCGTCGTTTTACCGGCGTCGGGGTGGGAAATGATGGCAAAGGTGCGGCGGCGCCGGGTTTCTGGGGCGTAGGACACAAGGGTTCCTGAGTGGGATGGAGCGGGGCAGCGTGCCCTGCACAAGAATCTGGGGGCGGGGCCTGCGGGGAGGCCACGAGGTCTGCGGTCGCGGGATTTTACTGTTCCGTGCAAGGCTGGGGGATGGATTGCCCCGCTGGCGTAGCGCCGGGCGAGCACTTGCTTTTATAATCCGCCGATCCGAGGAGCGTTGCAGCGTCCCCAGCACAGGCGGGGCGTGAGGCTCGGAGTCATCTAGCAACGACGCTCATCCACTTCGCGTGCGGTGAGTCGTATCGACCATCCCCTTCGCGCAGTGGCTTTTCAAACATGCTTTGGAGCACACCATCATGAACGCACGCGTCAACGCCCCGGTCAACACCGACTGCATCATTGCCGACATCGGCCTGGCCGAATGGGGCCGCAAAGAGATCCGCATCGCCGAAACGGAAATGCCCGGCCTCATGGCCATCCGCGAAGAATTCGCCGCCAAGCAGCCGCTCAAGGGCGCGCGCATCACCGGCTCGTTGCACATGACGATCCAGACCGCCGTGCTGATCGAAACCCTGCAGGCGCTGGGTGCACAAGTGCGCTGGGCATCGTGCAACATCTTCTCCACACAAGACCACGCCGCTGCCGCGATTGCTGCCGCTGGCACGCCCGTGTTCGCCATCAAGGGCGAAACCCTGGCGGAATACTGGGACTACACCCACCGCATCTTTGACTTCGGCGCTGCCGGCACCGAGGGCGAAGGCCCCAATCTGATCCTGGACGACGGCGGTGATGCCACGCTGCTGATGCATCTGGGCAAGCGCGCCGAAAAGGACGCATCGCTGATCGCCAACCCCACCAGCGAAGAAGAAACCTGCCTGTTCGCCTCCATCAAGGCCAAGCTGGCGCAAGACCCGACCTGGTACAGCCGCAAGAGCGCCCAGATCATCGGCGTGACCGAAGAAACCACCACGGGCGTGCACCGCCTGAAGGAAATGTCGGCCAAGGGCTCGCTGATGTTCCGCGCCATCAACGTGAACGACTCGGTGACCAAGTCCAAGTTCGACAACCTGTATGGCTGCCGTGAGTCGCTGGTGGACGGCATCAAGCGCGCCACCGACGTGATGATCGCCGGCAAGGTGGCCGTGGTGGCGGGCTACGGCGACGTGGGCAAGGGCTCTGCCCAGGCGCTGCGCGCCCTGAGCGCCCAGGTGTGGGTGACCGAGATCGACCCCATCAACGCCCTGCAGGCCGCAATGGAAGGCTACAAGGTCGTGACCATGGAATACGCTGCCGACAAGGCCGACATCTTCGTGACCACCACCGGCAACAAGGACGTGATCCGCCATGAGCACATGCTGGCCATGAAGGACCAGGCTATCGTCTGCAACATCGGCCACTTTGACAACGAAATCCAGGTCGCCACGCTGGAGCAATACCAGTGGGAAGAAATCAAGCCCCAGGTGGACCACGTGATCTTCCCGGACGGCAAGCGCATCATCCTGCTGGCCAAGGGCCGCCTGGTGAACCTGGGCTGCGGCACGGGCCACCCGAGCTTCGTGATGTCGTCGAGCTTCGCCAACCAGACCATCGCCCAGATCGAGCTGTTCACGCACAGCGACTACTACGAGAACGGCAAGGTCTACGTGTTGCCCAAGCACCTCGATGAGAAGGTGGCACGCTTGCACCTCAAGAAGGTGGGCGCCATGCTGACCGAGCTGAGCGATGAGCAGGCCGCCTACATTGGCGTGCCCAAGCAAGGCCCCTACAAGCCTGACACCTACCGCTACTGATCCCTGTGCAGCGCGCCCCGGCGACGGGGCGCGCGCACGGTGGTCTGGCGCCGTTGCTCGGAGCAATGTCTGATTGCTCTTTAATTGATAGCTGCTGGCGCATGATTCACTAGCGCTACCAGCCGATTTGACTCTAAAAGGATGGGCGCGATGCGCGCAGATGTATTTTTGGTGGAGCGTGGCCACGCTGCCACGCGCTCGCAGGCGCAGCGCCTGATTGCCTCGGGCGCGCAGTGGCGCCTGTCGCCGCTGGCGCCCTGGCAGAAGGTGGTGAAGAACGGCGACGACATTCCGTCAGTGGCCGAGGTGCAGCTGCTGGACGATGCAGAAGCCAAGTACATCTCGCGCGGCGGGCTCAAGCTGGAAGGCGCGCTCAAGGCGCTGGGCCTGTCGGTGGCTGGCCTGCGGTGCCTGGATGTCGGGCAGAGCACAGGCGGCTTTACCGACTGCCTGCTTCAGCAGGGCGCCGCCCAGGTGATTGGGGTGGACGTGGGCCACGCCCAGTTGCACGACCGGCTGCGCAGCGATCTGCGTGTGGTGTGTGTGGAGGGCGTCAATGCCCGCTCGCTCACGCCCGATGCGTTGGTGCAGGCTTGTGAGATGGCCTTGTCCGAAGTCATCGTGCCCGAAGAAGACAACGAGACCCAACCCGAGGCCCCCTACAGCTGGATGCGCAATGGCGGCTTGGTGGACGAGGCGTACGACGACAGCGACGACGCCAAGGACCAGGACATCGAGGCCTTCAAGTCCGAGCGCGCGCAGCGCGCCCAGGGAACGCTGCCGGTGGAGCGCCGCCGCCGGCCCGAGTGCGCCGATGTGGACATCACGCCCAGTTTTACGCTGGTGACCGGCGACCTGTCTTTCATCTCGCTCACCCTGGTGTTGCCTGCGTTGGTGCCGTTGCTGGCGCCCCAGAGCGACCTGGTCATGCTGGTCAAGCCGCAGTTCGAGCTGCAACCCGGGCAGGTGGGCAAGGGCGGTATCGTGCGCGACGAGTCCTTGTATGCGGTGGTGGAGCAGCGCATCCGCGATTGCTGCGCCGCGTTGGGCCTGGAGGTGTTGGCGTGGATTGATAGTCCCATCCAGGGCGGCGATGGCAACCGAGAATTTTTTGTACACGCAAGGAGAGCCGCATGAATGCAGCCCACGCGCAAGGCACCGGGTTCCCGGTGAGTTTCGAGTTTTTTCCGCCCAAGACGCCTGAAGGTGCCGACAAGCTGCGCGTGGCACGCCAGCAGCTGTATGCCCTGCACCCCGACTTCTGCTCGGTGACCTATGGCGCAGGGGGCTCCACGCAAGAAGGCACCTTCGGCACGGTGCGTGAGATCCTGTCCGAAGGCGTGGGTGCCGCCTCGCACTTTTCGTGCATCGGGGCCACGCGCCAGTCGGTGCGCGAGCAGCTGGCCACACTCAAGGCCATGGGCGTCAAGCGCCTGGTGGCGCTGCGCGGCGACCTGCCCAGCGGCTATGGCGCGGGTGGCGAGTTCCAGTACGCCAGCGATCTGGTGGCCTTCATCCGCGCCGAAACGGGCCGCGACTTCCACCTTGAAGTGGCAGCCTACCCCGAGGTGCATCCCCAGGCCAGGTCGCCCGAGGCAGACCTGCAGGCCTATGTGACCAAGGTGCGTGCGGGCGCGGACTCCGCGATCACCCAGTACTTCTACAACAGCGACGCGTATTTCCGCTTCGTCGAAGACGCTCACCAGCTGGGTGCCGACGTACCGGTGGTTCCGGGCATCATGCCGATTTCCAGCTCCACGCAGCTGATGCGGTTTTCGGATGCCTGCGGTGCCGAGATTCCGCGCTGGATCCGCCTGCGGCTGCAGGCGTTTGGGGACGACACCGCCAGCATCAAGGCGTTTGGCCTGGATGTGGTGACCGACCTGTGCGACCAGCTGCGCAGTGCCGGTGTGCCCGCGCTGCACTTTTACACCATGAACCAAAGCGCCGCGACGCTGGAGATCTGTCGCCGGCTGGGGATCTGATGGCGGGGGGCACACAGCCTCCCGGGGCCCATCGCGGCGCTGCCCTGCGGGTGCTGCTGCGGCGAGCGGTGGGTCTGTGGCTGCTGTGCAGCGCCTGCGCCGCTGTTCAGGCCCAGGGGTTGCAAGCTGAGCCGGATGCGCTGGCCCCTAATCTCTTGTCCGTGCCGGGTGAGGCCATGCTGATCGATCCCCCGGCCAAACCGGAGCCGAACACTCCTGCCGGGTCGCCGCTCAGCCTGGAGGCGGATGAAGTGGGCCTTGCCTCATGGTACGGGGCGCAGTTCCACCGGCGGCGTACTGCCAGCGGGGAGCTGTTTGACATGCGAGCGCTCACGGCCGCGCACCCCACGCTGCCCTTTGGCTCACGCGTGTGCGTACGCAGCCAGGCCACAGGGCGCACGGTGATCGTGCGCATCAACGACCGTGGTCCACACACCCGCAACCGGGTGATTGATTTGAGCCGGGGCGCCGCCGAGGCGCTGGGTATGGTGGGCCTGGGGCTGAAGCCAGTGGAGCTGTTTGCCCTGCAGGACGACGACAAGGACTGCCCGGCGGCGCCCTGACGCCAGGCTTTTGGACAGGTTCTTAGGAGGCCGGTCAGCCGCCCGATTCGAGCGTGTGGGTGGCGTGTTTGTCCTGCGCCAGCAGCTCGGCCATCTGGGGCAAGGCGTCTTTGAGCGCGGCCTTCAATGTGTAGGGCGGGTTGATCAGGAACATGCCGCTGGCGGGCAGGCCTGGGCGCTTGGTGTCGCCCGTGACCGTTTCCGTGACCTTGCTCGATTTGACGGTGAGCGTGGCGTGCAGCCAGCTTTTGCCCGCCTTGGTGGCCAGCGTTTTCAGGCGGCGGGGCAGGTCGTGGGCTTCGGGGCGCGGAATGATGGGGTACCAGAACGCATAGGTGCCCGTGGCAAAACGCTTGAGCGAGTCGGCCGCCATGTCGAGCACCTTGGCGTAGTCGCTCTTGATTTCATAGCTGGGATCGCACAGCACCAGGGCGCGCCGGGCCGGTGGGGGTAGGAACTTTTTGATGCCCTCAAAGCCGTCCTCGTGCAGCACGGCCACCTGACGGCCTGCCTCCAGCTGGGCCACGTTGCCGGCCAGCGCGCGCAGGTCGGTGGGGTGCAGCTCAAACAGCTTGAGCTTGTCGTGGTCGCGCAGCAGGCGCTGGGTGATGAAGGGCGATCCGGGGTACACGCGCAGCGCCTTGCCCTGGTTGAAGGCGCCCACCATGTCCACATAGGCCTGCAGGGCGGGGGTGAGGGCGGGGGTGGTTGGCGCAAACAGCCGGGCCACGCCATCGGCGGCTTCGCCACTGGTGCTGGCATAGTCCCCGTCCAGCCGGTACAGGCCCGCGCCCGCATGGGTGTCCAGCACGGTCAGCGCCGCGTCTTTTTCGGTGAGATGTTGCAAGGCGGCAATCAGGACGGTGTGCTTGAGCACATCGGCATGGTTGCCTGCGTGGAAGGCGTGGCGATAACTGAACATGGCCCAATGGTAACGAGTGTGTTGTGCCAAGGGGGCTCCCATGTCCGGGCGCGGCACAATCGGGGGGCCGTGTGGTGGCGGGGGACGTGATGTTTTTGGCAGACAGGCCGCACTTTGTTAGCCATTTGTTGCCAAATCCGGCGCGGCCATGCTTCATGATCGCGCCTGCGGCGGGGTCAGCGTTTCGCCGTCGCCGTAGTTGCCTCATTGATTTGCATTTGAAATTGCCAGCCCGCCCCGTCCTCTGACCATGACCGCAAGCTCCAGCACAGCCCCCGCCAGTGGTGTCAGCCATATCGATGCGCTGCCCCCTGGCACCCGCCTGGCGGAGTTCGAGATCCTGGGGTTGCTGGGGGTGGGCGGGTTTGGCATGGTCTACAAGGCGTTTGACCATTCCCTGCACCGGGCGGTGGCCATCAAGGAGTACATGCCCTCGGCGCTGGCCGGACGCTCGCAAGGGCAGTCGCTCTGGGTGCGGTCCTCGTCCGACCAGCAGACCTTCCAGGCCGGGCTGGTCTCTTTTGTGGGCGAGGCCCGTCTGCTGGCGCAGTTTGACCACCCCTCTCTGGTCAAGGTGTTCCGCTTCTGGGAGGCCAACAACACAGCCTACATGGTCATGCCGCTGTACTCGGGCATGACGTTCAAGCAAGCCCGTGCCCAGATGCGCACCCCCCCACCCGAGGCCTGGCTGCGCAAGCTGCTGTGGTCGGTGCTGGATGCGCTGCGCGTGCTGCACGATGGCAACACGCTGCACCGCGACATTTCGCCCGACAACATTTTCCTGCAGGACAACGGTCCGCCGGTGCTGCTGGACCTGGGCGCCGCCCGGCACGCCATCAACGACCAGGACCGCAAGCACACGGCCGTGCTGAAGGTGAACTACGCCCCCATCGAGCAGTATTCCGACGGCGACGAGGAACTGCGCCAAGGCCCGTGGAGCGACTTGTATTCGCTGGCGGCGGTCATGCACGGGTGTCTGGCCAATGACACGCCTCTGCCCGCCACGCTGCGCTCCATCCGTGACCGCATGGTGTCGTTCTCCCGCATCGCCAAAACCGTCAAGCGGCAGTTTGGGGTGGAGTATTCAGCGCCTTTTGTCGCGGCGATTGCCCAATCGCTGGCCCTTCGGCCCGAGGACCGCCCGCAGAGCATCGATGCGTTTCTTCAGACCATGGAGATGACCTCGGCGCCGGACGATGTGCAGCACTTCGACTTCCGGGCGGAGTTGGGCGACATCTGGGTGGAGCCCGCCGACCAGCCTGGCCCGGGTCTGGCCACACCTACCGTGGACGTGACCTCTGCCCCCAAGATCGTGGCCGAGATGCAGGCGCAGGCCCAGCGTGAGGACTTGGTGGCGGCGGCTCCCGCATCGGATGCCAGCCGCCCTGGCGATGATTTTGGTGGGGACACGGTCATGCTGGCTGGTCCTGACACCGTGGCGGCCGATGCTGGCGACACGGTGTTCATCGATGCCGGCGATACCGTGGTGGCCGACGATGATTCGCGCTTTGAGGATCTGCCACACCACCGTTCACCGGGCGCGGTCGGGCCGCGTGCGGCCGATCGGCGTTCTGCGCCTTTGGAGCGGGATGTAGTGCGCAGCAATGGCAAGCCGACCCCATCCCCACGGCGCTCGCCTTTGGTGGTGGGCATCGTGGTGGCGGCGTTGGTGGCTGTGGTGGCCGGCGCCGGTTGGCGCTGGAGTCAGGGCAGCAAGCCGCCCCGTGACGAGATCATTACGGAGATGGCCGAGCGGCCTGCCGCAGCGGCGGCTTCAGACGCTGCCCTGGTGGAGGTCAGCGCTCCGGCTGCTGCCGGGGGCGACGCGCAAGGTCTGAGCTCGGATGGCGCAGTGGCGTCAGCCAGCGCCGCCTCTGCGGCCGCACCTGCTCCTGCCTTTGTGGTCGCGTCTGCACCCAAACCGAGCCCCCGGGTGGCCAAGCGTGCAGGCGCAGAGCCCGCACCCACACCCATCGTGGTGCATGAAGAGCCCGTGCCGGCGCCGCCTCCGGTGGTGGCCGAGCCCAAGCCCCGCCCCGCACCGCCGCCCCGCCTGCCCTCGCCGCAAGAGGTGTGCGCCGACGCCAACTTCCTGGCCCGCCCGATGTGTATTCACCAGGAATGCCAGAAGCCGTCCCAGGCCAATCAAACTGTCTGCGTGGAAAACCGTCGCCGTTACGAGGCCGACGAGCAGCGCCGCCGCCAGACGCCGAACTGACCGGAGCAGGTGCCCCGAGGGCCGTGGCTGGGGTGCTCTTGCGCTGACGCATGGCTCTTTCGTATAATGGAAGGCTTCGCAGCGCTTTTGTGGTCCCGCGGCGAAGACTTATTGCCACCTAAGAGGCTTCCTTCAGAGAAGCACCGACCGTGGAAAAGGGCCCGCCAAACCCTCTTTTGAAGAGAAAACTCATGACAACTACTTTCAGCGCAAAGCCCGCTGAGGTCGTGCACGAGTGGTTTGTGATTGACGCGACCAACAAGGTCCTCGGACGAGTAGCCAGCGAAGTTGCTCTCCGTTTGCGCGGCAAACACAAGGCCATTTACACGCCTCACGTCGATACCGGTGACTTCATCGTCGTTATCAACGCAGCCCAACTCAAGGTCACCGGCACCAAGTCCCTGGACAAGGTGTACTACCGTCACTCGGGTTATCCCGGCGGTATCACGGCCACGAACTTCCGCGACATGCAAGCCAAGCACCCCGGCCGCGCGCTGGAAAAGGCTGTCAAGGGCATGCTGCCCAAGGGCCCCCTTGGCTACGCGATGATCAAGAAACTCAAGGTGTACGGTGGTGCTGAGCATCCCCACACCGCCCAGCAGCCCAAAGTGCTGGAAATCTAAGGAGCCTTGAGATGATTGGTGAATGGAACAATGGCACCGGCCGTCGCAAGTCCAGCGTCGCCCGCGTGTTTCTGAAAAAAGGCTCCGGCAAGATCACGGTGAACGGCAAGGACATCCAGTCCTACTTCGGCCGCGAAACCTCGATCATGATTGCCAAGCAACCCCTGGCGTTGACCAACCATGTCGAAACCTTCGACATCCAGATCAACGTGCACGGTGGTGGTGAATCCGGCCAGGCTGGCGCTGCCCGCCACGGTATCACCCGCGCCCTGATCGATTACGACGCATCCCTCAAGCCCGTCCTGAGCCAAGCCGGCTTCGTGACCCGCGATGCCCGTGAAGTCGAGCGTAAGAAGGTCGGTCTGCACTCCGCACGCCGCGCCAAGCAGTTCTCCAAGCGTTAAGCTGTGGCCCTGCCGGATGTTGCCCCTTGTGCAGCATCCACTGCAAGGCACTCCTCGCGGGTGCTTTACAGAGAAAAACCGCCTTCGGGCGGTTTTTTCGTTTATGGTGCGCTCTTTTCGTTTTTTGGGAAGGCCTTCCATGGTCCGCCTGTTGAGCCTATGCGCTTTCGCCTGCTTCGCCGTCGGTTGACCATCAGCGCCCCCCGGGTGGCCATCCGCAGCGCCTTGCCCTGGCCCTTTCGATGGCTGGCCCTGGCCGTGGTGATGGGTTTCTGCGCTGCCGTGGCGTTGTGGGCCTTTGAATTCGGCAAATCCATTGCCGGGATCGATACCGTTTCGCGTGACGAAGTGGTCCAGATGAAGGCGGAGATCAGCCGCCTGCGAGAAGAGGGCCAGGAGCGCCAGACGGTGGCATTGACCGCCGAGAGCCTGCTGGCCACCGAGCGCGCTGCCAAGGAAAGCCTGATGGCCCAGGTGCGCCAGCTTGAAGCCGACAATCGCACGCTGCGCGAGGATCTGGGCTTCTTTGAAAAGCTGATCCCTGCGGCCAAGACCGATGGGCTGGCCATTCGCGCGCTGCAGGCTGAGGTGCTGGGCGGGATGCAGCTGCGTTGGCAGGTGCTGGTGATCCAGGCCGCCCGCAATGCGCCGGAGTTCAACGGGCGGCTGGAGTTGGTGCTGGCGGGCACTCTGGATGGCAAACCGTGGGCACAGACCCAGCCACCCCAAGGCCAGTCGCTGCAGGTCAAACAATACCGCCGCATCGAGGGCGTGCTCGATCTGCCGCCGCAGGCCGTGGTAAAAACCGTGACCGCGCGCGTGCTGGAGGGTGCCACCGTACGCACCAGCCAGACCATGGCCATCGAATAGTGCAGGGTGGACGGTGGATGCGCTGATCAGGTTTTAGCGCTCTCGCCCCGGCAATCCAGCCCCAGCTGCCACCCACAACCTGCCGCCTTGCTGGCACGAATTCCATCCCCAAGCGGGCCTTTGTAACCGCCTGGCACTTCAGGAGTCTTCCGACCATGTTCTCGCGTAAAAAGCAGCCACCCATCAAAAGCCTGGTGGCACAGGGCACCAAGATCGAAGGCAATGTGCATTTTGCCGAGGGCATGCGCATTGACGGTGAAGTGGTCGGCGATATCCGGGCGGCGGCGGACCAGCCCAGCATCCTCGTGATTTCCGAGACGGCGCGGGTCGAGGGGGCGGTGCATGCCGACCATGTGATCATCAACGGCCAGGTGCTGGGCCCTGTGCATGCGGGAGAGCTGCTGGAGCTGCAGCCCAAGGCGCAGATCACGGGCAATGTGCATTACAAGGCCCTGGAGATGCACCAGGGCGCCGTGATCGCGGGGCAATTGATTCCAATGGCCGTGCTGGTGGAGGAAAAGCCCCCACTGAAGTTAGCGTCAAACAGCCAGTGACCTGAATTCCCGAGAGGTTTGCAGTAGTATTCCCTGCAAACCCTGAACCCGGAGTACCCCATGAGCGCAGTTGCCGAAAACATCCAGACCGAAATGCCCGCCCCCATCCTGTTCACCGACAGCGCGGCGGCCAAGGTGGCGGACCTGATTGCCGAAGAAGGCAACCCCGACCTGAAGTTGCGGGTGTTCGTGCAAGGCGGCGGCTGCTCCGGCTTCCAATACGGCTTCACGTTCGATGAAATTACCAACGAAGACGACACCACCATGACCAAGAACGGTGTGTCGCTGCTCATCGACGCCATGAGCTACCAGTATCTGGTGGGTGCCGAGATCGACTACAAGGAAGACCTGCAAGGCGCGCAGTTCGTGATCAAGAACCCAAACGCCACCACCACCTGCGGCTGCGGCTCCAGCTTCTCGGCCTGAGGGGCACCGTGACAGGCGCAGCCCTGCACCCCTGACTGAATCAACCGCCTTCGGGCGGTTTTTTTATGGGGTGCGTTCGTTTCGTTTGAAAAACCCTGCAAACCATGCACCAGGAACCCTCCCAGAAAGTACTGCTGTGGCTGGTGGCCGTCGGCTTCTTCATGCAGACGCTGGACGCCACCATCGTCAACACCGCGCTGCCCGCCATGGCGCAGAGCCTGGGGGAGAGCCCGCTGCGCATGCAGTCGGTGGTCGTGGCGTATTCGCTGGCCATGGCGATGCTGATTCCGGCATCGGGCTGGGTGGCCGACCGGTTTGGTGCGCGCCGGGTGTACTTTCTGGCCATCGTCTTTTTTGTGGCGGGCTCGGTGTTCTGCGCGCTGTCGCACAGCCTGACCCAACTGGTGGCCGCCCGGGTGCTCCAGGGGCTGGGGGGCGCGCTGCTGCTGCCCGTGGGGCGGCTGGTGGTGTTGCGCACCTTTCCGCGCGAGAAGTTCTTGCAGGCCATGAGTTTTGTGGCCATTCCCGGGCTGATCGGCCCGCTGATCGGTCCCACGCTGGGTGGCTGGCTGGTCGAGGTGGCCTCCTGGCACTGGATCTTCCTGATCAACGTGCCGGTGGGCCTGCTGGGCTGTGCCGCCACCATGCGTTACATGCCCGGGGTACCCGCGCCGACGGTGGCGCGGTTTGACCTGGCGGGCTACCTGATGCTCGCCTTTGGCATGGTGGCGCTGTCGCTGGCGCTGGATGGCCTGGCCAGCCTGGGGCTGCGGCAGGCGAGCGTGCTGGTGCTCATGATCTTCGGGCTGGCGAGCCTGGTGGCCTACTGGCTGCACGCGGCGCGGCGGCCCGACCCCTTGTTTTCGCCCCGCCTGTTTTCGGTCGACACCTTGCGCATCGGGCTGCTGGGCAACCTGTTTGCCCGGCTGGGCAGCTCGTGTATGCCGTTCCTCATTCCGTTGCTGTTGCAGGTCACCATGGGTTATTCGCCGCTGCAGGCGGGCATGATGATGCTGCCCGTGGCGGTGGCGGGCATGTCCATGAAGCGGTTCACGACCACGCTGATCACCCGCTTTGGCTACCGCCAGGTGCTGGTGGGCAACACGCTGCTGGTGGGGGTGACCATGGCCAGCTTCGGGCTGGCGGCACCCTCGCAGCCGCTGTGGGTGCATGTGGTGCAGCTGGCGGTGTTTGGTGCGGTGAACTCGCTGCAGTTCACGGCCATGAATACCGTGACCCTCAAGGACCTGGGGCACGACATGGCCAGCAGCGGCAACAGCCTGCTGTCCATGGTGCAAATGGTGGCCATGGGGATGGGGGTGGCTGCGGCGGGGGCGGTGCTGGCGGCGTTCACCGATTTCTTCCAGCCCACCGGCACGACACAGACCCTGCAAGCCTTTCAGGCCACGTTTGCCTGCATGGGACTGATCACGGTGGCTTCAGCCGGTATCTTCTGGCAACTGTCGCCGCAAGACCGTTCCGGCGCCCAGGCAGGCGCCTCGGTTGATGCCGGGGACCACGGCTGATCGCCCTGTCCAGGGCTGTGTAGACCGGACGGCTCAGGCGGGGTACACCGCGCCCAGCACGCGGGTACCGGCCGCACCGGTCACGCTGGGCAGGTTGCCTGGCGCCCCCTGCAGCGCCTGGCGCGCCAGCCAGGCAAACGCGGCGGCCTCCACCTGCAGGGCGGGCAGGCCCAGCGCATCGGTGGCCACCACCTGCAAGGACGGGCAGGCAGCCTGCAGCCGCAGCATGAGCTGGCCATTGAGCGCACCACCGCCGCATACGGCCAGGGTTTTGCTATTGTTTGGATAGCTGTTGGCGCATATGGCACTAGCGCTTGCGGTGAATTCGGTCAATGTGGCCTGTACGTCGGCCGCTGCGGTCTGCGCAAAGGGCTGCAGGTGCGTTGCCAGCCAGGCGGGGTTGAACAGGTCGCGGCCCGTGCTTTTTGGGGGGGGCTTGTGCAGATACGGCTCCTGCAGCAACGCAGCCAGCAGGTCCGGCAGCACCTGGCCCGTGGCGGCCCAGGCACCATCCTTGTCAAACGGCTGGCCGGTGTGCTGCTGGCACCAGTGGTCCATGAGGGCGTTGCCCGGGCCGCAGTCGAAGCCCAGCACGCTGCCATCTGCCCCCAGCACGCTGAGGTTGGAGATGCCGCCAATGTTCAGCACCAGCACCGTCTCGTCCGGCCGGCCGAACACGCCCTGGTGGAAGGCGGGCACCAGCGGCGCACCCTGGCCGCCCGCGGCCACGTCGCGGCTGCGCAGGTCGGCCACCACGGTGATGCCCGTCAGCTCGGCCAGCAGGGCGGGGTTGCCCAGTTGCAGGGTGTAGCCTGTGCCGTCAAATTCCTGGGGGCGGTGCCGCACCGTCTGCCCGTGGGCGCCTATCGCTCGGATGGCGCTTGCCGGGTGGCCGCTGCGCTGCAGCAGGGTGTGCACCACCCCGGCATAGGCCCGGGATAGCGCGTTGCCTGCGAGGGCCGCACGGTGCAGCTCGTTGTCGCCGGGGGTATTGAGAGCCAGCAGCTCGGTGCGCAGTGCGGGGGCAAAGGCGGCGCTGGCGTGGTGTGTGACCTGCAGGCGCAGGCCCGAGAAATCAGCCAGCACCCCGTCGATCCCGTCGAGCGAGGTGCCCGACATCAGGCCGATGTACAGATCGGACATGGCCTGACGGGTGGTGTCTGGAAGTGTGTGGGGGCGATCAGTCTGCGCTGGCCTGCTCGATGAGCGCAGCGGCGTTCAGCTGGACACGCATGTTGGCCGCGAGGCGGTCAAACGCAGGGCGTGCGGCTGCAGACACCGGTGCTGCGGCTTCGCTCTGGGCGACGATGGTCATCGGGTCCTGGTGCACGCCGTTGACGCGGAACTCGAAGTGCAGGTGCGGGCCGGTGGCCCAGCCCGTGGCGCCCACGGCACCCAGCGTCTGGCCTTGTTCGACCGACTGGCCCTGGCGCACGTCAATGCGGCTCAGGTGGGCATACACCGTGACGTGCTGGTTGCGGTGCTTGATGAACACCACGTTGCCGTAGCCGTTCTGCACACCCGCAAACTCCACCACGCCATCGCCCACGGTGCGCACGGCGGTGCCCGTGGGGGCCGCAAAGTCGGTGCCCAGGTGGGCGCGCCAGGTTTGCAGGATGGGGTGCAGGCGCATCTTGAAGCCGCTGGTCACGCGCGAGAACTCGACGGGTGAGGTCAGGTAGGCGCGGCGCATGCTTTCGCCGTCCAGCGTGTAGTACGCGCCCTTGGTGGCGTTGGGTTCCTGGAACCAGACGGCCTGGTGGGTCTTGCCGTTGTTGACGAACTCGGCGCTCAGCACGCGGCCGCTGGACAGGGGCTCGCCATCGGCTTCCAGGGTTTCGTACACCACCGAGAAGCGGTCACCCTTGCGCAGCGAGCGGCGGAAGTCGATATTGCCCGAGAACAGTTCGGCCACTTGCACGGCCACGGCGTCGGGGATGTTCGACGCGTCGGTGGCGGCAAACAGCGAGCTATTGATGATGCCGCCCGCCAGACGGCTGTTGGTCGTCATCTTGGCGGTTTCGATGCGGGTCGCAAACTTGTTGTCGCCCGTGCGCTCGACGATCAGGCGGCGGAAGTTGCCGCTGTCGTCCGGCACCCAGCGCACCGTCAGGCGGATCAGGCGGTGGTCGTCGGTGGTTTCTGCCGACACGATGCGGCCGGTGCGACCCAGCACGTTCTGGCGCACCGGCGTGTCGCTGCGCATGAAGGCGGCGGCGGCCGGGTCGGCCACGCCCATGCGCTGCAGCAGCGACTCGGGGGTGTCGCTGCTGCGCACCTGTTCGGAGCGGAACAGCGAAAAACTGGGCGCATCCAGCTGTCCCAGCACCATGTTCTCGGCGAGCGATTCGACCGGGTAGTTCACCATGCGCACCGGCAGCTCGGCCGGGTCGGGTGCGAAGGAGGCCACGGCAAATGCGCCGCCGCCGCCCGTCAGCAGGATGGCTGCAACGGCGGCGGTGATGCGTTTGGGATGTTGTTGGATCGTGCGGGACAGCCGGTCAAGCAAAGCGATGCTGGCGGTGCGGACCGTAGTGAGGCCGTGAATCAAAGGTCTATCCCCAGGGTGATTGCGGATCCGTGGCACACCCCCGGTGTGAATGCGGGGCGGGGCCAGGAGCACAGACTGTCAGGCTGCAGCCATTCGACAGGTTGATGAAAAACAGGTCGAAACGGCGGGCCCACTAGAATCCGCCTCTGCAATGTGGGCTGAAGTATAGCGGTGCATGCTGTCTAGACATCCCAAAAAACCCTTATGAATCAATCTGCTGTTACAACAACCCCGGTCTCTGATGGTGTAAGACAAGCCCTCGAAATCTCGCTGCGCGGCGTGCAAGAGCTGCTGCCACAGGACGAATGGGTCAAGAAGCTGGCGCGTTCGGAGGCCACGGGCCAGCCGCTGCGCATCAAGCTGGGTCTGGACCCCACGGCCCCCGACATCCACATCGGCCACACGGTGGTGCTTAACAAGATGCGGCAACTGCAAGATCTGGGCCACCAGGTCATCTTCTTGATCGGCGACTTCACCAGCCTGATTGGCGACCCCTCTGGCCGCAACAGCACCCGCCCGCCGCTCACGCCCGAGCAGATCAAGGTGAATGCCGAGACCTACTACAAGCAGGCCAGCCTGGTGCTGGACCCGGCCCGCACCGAGATCCGCTACAACAGCGAATGGAGCGAACCCCTGGGTGCCACCGGGATGATCCAGCTGGCCGCTAAGTACACCGTGGCGCGCATGATGGAGCGCGACGACTTCCACAAACGCTTCACCACCGGCCAGTCCATTTCGGTGCATGAGTTCCTGTACCCGCTGATGCAGGGCTACGACTCGGTAGCCTTGAAGAGCGACCTGGAGCTGGGCGGCACCGACCAGAAGTTCAACCTGCTCATGGGCCGCCACCTGCAGCAGGAATATGGCCAGGAGCCGCAGTGTGTGCTCACCATGCCGCTGCTGGTGGGCCTGGACGGCGTGGACAAGATGTCCAAGTCCAAGAACAACTACATCGGCATTGCCGAGGACGCCAACACTATGTTTGCCAAGGTGCTGTCGATCAGCGACACCCTGATGTGGGACTGGTACACGCTGCTGTCGTTCAAGAGCCTGGCCGACATCGCCGCGCTCAAGGCGGAGATCGCTGGCGGGCGCAACCCCAAGGACGCCAAGGTGATGCTGGCCAAGGAGATCACCACGCGCTTCCACAGCGCGGCTGCCGCCGATGCGGCCGAGCAGGACTTCATCAACCGCAGCAAGGGCGGCGTGCCGGATGAGATCCCCGAGGTGAGCGTGTCTGGCGCGCCGCTGGGGATTGGTGCGCTGCTCAAGCAGGCCAACCTGGCCCCCTCGACTAGCGAGGCCAACCGCCTGATCGACGGCGGCGGCGTGCGCGTGGAAGGCAGCGTGGTCAGTGACAAGGGCCTGAAGCTGGACGCCGGCACCTACGTGGTGCAGGTGGGCAAGCGCAAGTTTGCACGGGTGACTTTGGCCTGATTTGGGGTCAAAACAGCCGCAAGCGCTAGAAGAATAAGCGCTGATAGCTATCAAAATGAAAGCGCTGAGGCCGCAGGGCCCAGCGCTTTTTTCATGACCCGTCCAGGTTGTCGTTCAGGTCCGGATCGGGCACATCGCCAATTGCCTGGCGGGTGGCCTCGGCCTGCACCTGCAACCAGGCGCAGAAGGCCTTGATCTCCGGCCGTTGCGCGCTGCGCGGCCCCACCATGAGCCAGTAGGCCAGGGGCGAGTCGATGCGGTGGCCGGGCAGCACCTCCACCAGGTCGCCCGCGGCCAGGGCATCGGCAATCAGTGGCATGCGCGCCAGGGCCAGCCCCTGGCCGGCCAGCGCGGCCTGCACGATCTGGTGGGCGTAGTTGAAGTACAGCCAGCGCTGGGGCTGGAGCTTGGTCAGGTCGCGGGTGTCGAACCAGCGGCGCCAGCTCAGGTACTCCAGGTAGTGCGTGCGGTGGGCGTCGCCCGCCTCGATCAGGGTGAACTGCGCCACATCGGCGGGGGTGCGCAGCGGCTTGCCGCTCTTGAGCAGCCAGGGGCTTGCCACCACGGCCAGTTGCTCGCCAAACAGGCGGATGCCGCCCTGGGTGGCTCCGGCGGGCATGGCGTAGCGCAGGGCCAGGTCCACGTCCGAGGTTTCCAGGTCCACCTGCACGTCGCTCGCATCAATGCGGATGTCGATGCCCGGGTTGTCGCGCTGGAACTCCTCCATGCGCGGTATCAGCCACATCGATGCAAAGCTGGCCCAGGTGGTGATGGCCACGCTGCGGCGCCCCGCCGTCTGGCGCACCAAGCGCACGGCGGCGTCCATGCGCTCCAGCGCCGGGCCCACGGCGCGCTGCAACTGTGCGCCCGCGCTGGTCAGCTCCACGGCACGGGTGTGGCGCAGGAACAGGGGCACGCCCACCTCTTCTTCCAGCGCCTGGATCTGGCGGCTCACGGCCGACTGGGTGAGGGCCAGCTCGTCGGCGGCCGCGCGAAAGTTCAGGTGTTTGGCTACGGTCAGGAAGGCGCGCCAGTGCCCTGTGGCCACGGGCCGGGTGCGCAAGACGGCGGGAGAGTATTCGGCAGAGGCCATGGCAGTGATCCTGAGTGCGATTCATGCGTTGACGGAATGAATAGCGTACCTTGTTTTCATTGGACTGTGTGCGGTGTAAAGCGCACTATTCAGGCTCCTCAACACGTTTTACTGAAGCCAAGGAGCCTGTCATGTCCCCCCGCAACGTTCTGGAATCGCAACAATCCGTCCACGCCGCCACGGCTGGCCGTCGCGCGGCCGGTTGCTGGAAACTGGCTACAGGCCAGGCCTTGTCATTGCACCCGGACACCCATGGCGTGCTGCAGATCGCCCAGGGGCAGGCGTGGGTCACCTTGCGTGGCGTTTTGGCGGACATGCCGGGCGCCGCTGTGGACCACGTGCTGCGGCCCGGCCAACAGCTGACGGTTGCGCCGGGGCAGCATGTGGTGATGGAAGCCTGGACTGGTTCCGGTTCCGGCTGCGCGGAGCCGGTGGCTTTCCGCTGGGACGTCGTGGCAGCCCCTGCTCTGGCGCAGCCCGCCAGCACGGCCGCCAGGGATTGGGAATGTGGCGTCGTGCAGCCGCTGCGCGATCTGGGGCAGGCGCTAGGGCAGTGCGGACGCGCCCTGGGCACGGCGCTGGCGGGTGTGGCGGGCGCGGGCGGCCGGTTTGCCGTCGGCTTCGCCCGGTTTGCTCTGCTTCGGATAGCAGCGCCGCTACAGCGCAGGCCGGCCTAAGAGCCTGTTCAATGTCTTTTTGGAGATCGCATTGGAGTGCAATCGGGATGAGTGGATGCTTCGGATGCGCCGCATGGGCTCGTGCCCGTGCAAGCAGCCGGGGCGTCCAATCGCCCGATTTCACTCCAACCCTTCGGGCAAGGGACTTGTGCGACTCCAAAAAGACGTTGAACAGGCTCTCCCATGCAGGAAAAGCATCAATCGGTGCCGTGCTTTTCATTGGACGTTGTTCTGCAACCAGCGCACCATACGGTCATATTAGGGTTAACCCGGAGAAAGCCATGACAACCTCTCACGCTCTTCATCTGTTTGCATCTTCCCGCGCCACGGGCGCTGCCGCCGGTGAGGCGGGACATGTGGCCGCAGGCGCCGCCGTCACCCTGGCCCCCAAGGCCGCGATGACCCTGCGCATTGCCGAAGGCCAGGCCTGGGTCACGCTGGGCCAGGGCCTGGGCGATGGCAGCGACGTGTTTCTGTGCGCCGGTCAGTCGCTGCCTGTGGCGGCAGGCCAGGCGGTGGTGGTCGAACCCCTGAACGGCCGCCGCCTGCAATACCGCTGGGTGCGTGGCGATGCCGCCGATGCGCGCCCTGCCACCTGGTGGCGCCGTGCGTCGGTGGGCAATGGGGCGCCCGCCTGGGGCGACGCCTGCTGCGCCTGACATGATCCCTGGGGCGTCTTGCCCCGGGTGATGTGACTTGTTAAGAACGGCCAGTGCTTGTGACGCAAGCGCTGGCCGTTCATTTTTACTTCGAGGGGCTGGTGGATGTGTTGTCCAGCCAGTCCGTCAGCTGCGTCTGCAGCGTCACCATCAGCTCATTCGACAACGCGGGTTGCGCCGCTGCCGTGGCGCGGGCCAGCACCATCCCCCCCACCATGGTGGCCAGCACATGGATCGCGCGGGCGCGGTCTTGTGGCGATGGGGTGGCGCCGCTGCCGGCATCGGCAGCGCCGTCAGCCAGCAGCTGGGCAAACCGCTGGATGTTGCGCTCGATGCCCTGGGCAAACACTTCAGACAAGCCGCCGCCCGCCCGTGCGGCGTCCACCGCCAATGCGGCCACGGGGCAGCCTGAGCCCGGCGCGTCGCGGTGTTCAGGTGAGAGGTAGCGCTGGATGCGGTCGCCCACCGTGGCGTGGGGCCGCTCGCCGTCCAGCACGGGGATGGACCAGTCGAACGCCTTGGTGCACGCCTCCTGCACCAGCACATCCTTGGACGCGAAATGCCGGTACAGCCCGCCATGCGTAAGCCCGGCATCGCGCGTGATGTCGGCCACCCCTACGCCGGTCAGCCCCCGTTCGCGGTACAGGCGGGCCGCCGCGTCCAGGATGCCCTGCCGGTTCTCTGCGGCCTGTGCTTTGGAAACCTTCATGAAAGCCTCTTATTGATTGCGGTCGTACGCAAAAATGGGTTTGCAGTTTATGATGACGGTTGCAATCATAAAGGTGCAGAGCCTCTGTGCCCCAACTGTCTGACGAGGTGAATCCATGAAAAAAGCGAGTGGTATGTGCAGCAACGAGGGGGTGGCCTGATGCGCCGCGTGGTGGTCACGGGCATGGGCCTGGTGTCGCCGCTGGGCTGCGGTGTAGAACTGGCGTGGCAGCGCTTGCTGGCTGGGCGCTCCGGCCTCTCGCGCTTGCCGGACGCGGTGACAGAAGGCATTGCCGCCAAGGTCGCCGGGCAGGTTCCCGGCATAGCGCAAGACCCCGAGGGCGGCTGGGATGTGGACGCCACCGTCTCGTCCAAAGACCAGCGCAAGATGGACCGCTTCATCCCCTTTGCGCTGGGCGCCGCGCAGCAGGCGCTGGCCCAGGCGCGCTGGCCATCGGCCGACGAGCGGGAGCGTGAGCGCACGGCCACGGTGATCGCCTCGGGCATCGGCGGCTTTGGTGCGATTGCCGAGGCCGTGCGCACCACCGACACGCGCGGGCCGCAGCGGCTGTCGCCGTTCACGGTGCCGTCATTCCTGGTCAATCTGGCGGCGGGGCAGGTGTCGATCCGCCACGGGCTCAAGGGACCGCTGGGAGCTCCGGTCACCGCGTGCGCCGCCAGCGTGCAGGCGATTGGCGATGCCGCACGCCTGATCCGCAGCGGCGAGGCCGATGTGGCCGTGTGCGGCGGCAGCGAGGCGGCCGTTGACCGCGTGAGCCTGGGCGGCTTTGCAGCGGCCAAGGCGCTGGGCACCGCGTTCAACGACACGCCCGAGCAGGCCTCACGCCCGTTCGATGCGCAGCGCGACGGCTTTGTGATGGGCGAGGGCGCAGGCATGCTGGTGATCGAGGCGCTGGACCATGCCCTGGCGCGCGGCGCACAGCCGTTGGCCGAGCTGGTGGGCTACGGCACGTCGGCCGACGCGTACCACATCACCTCCGGCCCCGAAGACGGTGACGGGGCCGCGCGCAGCATGTGGGCCGCGCTGGCGCAGGCAGGGCTCACGGCCCAGGACGTGCAGCATCTGAACGCACACGCCACGTCCACCGGTGTGGGTGACCGGGGCGAGCTGGCCGCCATTCGCAGGGTGTTCGGCGCGGGTGCGCAGGTGGCCATCAGTTCGACCAAGTCGGCCACCGGGCACCTGCTGGGGGCGGCGGGCGCCGTGGCCGCCATCTTCACCACCCTGGCGCTGCGCGACCAGGTGGTGCCTGGCACGCTGAACCTGCACACGCCCGATGCGCTGGCCGAGGGGCTGGACCTGGTGGCCCTGCAGCCCCGGCCCATGGCGCTCACGCATGCCATGCTCAACGGGTTTGGTTTTGGCGGCGTGAATGCCACACTGATCCTGCGGCGCTGGACCGAGGCCGCGTGAAGGTTTGAATGAAAGAAGCGCGAGGAGGCCGGTCAGATCACCAGCTCGCCCCGCACGATCTCAAATGCGGCGATGGCCGCATCCCCATCCAGCAGCTCCATGCGAGCCAGTGCATCCACATCTTCTACGGTGCTGAACGCCAGGCTGAAGTGCTGAAAGCGCCGCCCCGCCAGCGGGCCGTGGTGCAACACCTCGACGTTGATGTGGCGGGGGTCGTTGCGGATGCGTTCAATGAGCTTGAGCACGGCCTTTTGCGGGCCTTCCAGCTGCTGACAAAAGCGCTGTCCGTCAAAGATCAGCAGGCCTGTGATGTCCAGCTCGGCATTCACAAAGCGCGCGCGCCCTGCAATCTCGGCCACCACGCTCAGCGGTTGATCGGGGGCGATGGTGCTCACGTAGAGCACCTCGTACAGGGCAGGGGATAGGTTCATAGGTGCAGCCCAATGTAGGTGGCGCATGGTGCCTGCGCAATGTCAAAAGACATAGAGGAGACAGCCGTTGCACATTGCGCGCAGCTTTGTTGCAACGAGCTGTTTCTGCGTGATTTCCATCCCTAGAATCGCTTCCTCATGAACGTCACCTTGCCCCCCAATGTCTGCCCTCCGGCCTGCCGCGATTGCCGATTGCGCAAGACTGGGGCCTTCACACCCGTGAAGCCGGAGGTGCTGGATTTCATCGAAGGCTTTCGCACCGACAGCCTTGCCGTGGAAGCGGGTGGCGCGCTGGTGCGCGAGAACCAGACCAACGCCAAGCTGTTCACGCTGTATTCGGGCTGGGCGTTTCGCTACAAGACGCTGAGCGACGGGCGCCGACAGATCCTCAACTTCCTGCTGCCCGGCGACCTGGTAGGCCTGCAGCAGGAGTTTGGCGATGTGTCGGCCCACGGCATCGAGGCGCTGACCGACTGCTCGCTGTGCGTGTTCCAGAACGACAGCCTGTGGGCGCTGTTTCGCGAGCACCCGCGCCTGGGCTACGACATCACCTGGCTGTCGGCGCACGAAGAGGGCCATGTGGACGACAACCTGCTCACCGCCGGCCGCCGCAACGCCACCGAGCGTGTGGCCATGCTGCTGATGCACCTGTACCGCCGGCTCGACCGTATCGGGCTGGTGGAAGATGGCTCGGTGGCCTTCCCGCTCAACCAGCAGCACATTGCCGACGCACTCGGGCTGTCGCTGGTGCACACCAACAAGACGCTGCGGCGCCTGGCCATGCTGGGCCTGCACGAGCTGAAAAACGGGCGGCTGCGCCTGCTCAACACCCGCGCGCTGGCGCGCATTGCCGAGTACTACGACACCCCGCCACGCTTGATGCCGCTGCTGTAGCGCCGTCGTTGCGGCAGGTTTGGGGTTCAACAGGCCGCAAGCGCTAGTCAATCATGTGCAGTTAGCTATGGATTGGATAGCGTGTTGTGCCCCGTGGGCTGCAGCCGATAATCCACCCAACGCCCGCGCGCCGGGCTTGTGCTGCGCAACCCCCATTCCATTTTCATGATCCCACTCGACATCCTCATCATGGCGGCCGGCAAAGGCACGCGCATGAAAAGCCGCATCCCCAAAGTGCTGCAGCGCCTGGCCGGGCGCCCGCTGCTGCACCACGTGCTGGACCAGGCCGCGCACCTGCAGGCCCGCAGCGCCATTGTCATCACAGGGCATGGTGCTACGGAAGTAGAAGCAGCTACCGCAAGCAAGACTAGCGCTACCGGCACTTTTGACCTGAAGTTTGTGCGCCAGGAGCCCCAGCTGGGCACCGGCCACGCCGTGCAGCAGGCCGTGCCGCACCTGCGCGACGACGGCACGGCCGTGGTGCTGTCGGGCGATGTGCCGCTGACGCAAGCCGACACCCTGCGCGCCCTGGTGGCTGCTAGCGAAGGCAGCAAGCTGGCCCTGCTGACGGTGACCCTGCCCGACCCCACCGGCTACGGCCGCATCGTGCGCAACGCCGACGGCGCAGTGCAAGGCATCGTCGAGCACAAGGACGCCACCGACACCCAGCGCGCCATCACCGAGGTCTACAGCGGCATCATGGCTGTGCCCGCGCGGCTGCTCACGCCCTGGCTGGCGCGGCTGACCAACCACAACGCCCAGGGCGAGTACTACCTCACCGACATCGTCGCCATGGCCGTGGCCGATGGTGTGCCCGTGGTGGCCCACCGCATCACCGACGCGCTGCAGGTGGCAGGCGTCAACAGCCCGCTGCAACTGGCCGAGCTGGAGCGTGCCCACCAGCTGCGCCAGGCCCGAGCCTTGATGGTGCAGGGCGTGCGCCTGGCCGACCCCGCCCGCTTTGACCTGCGCGACGACACCCGCACCGGTGTGCGCGGCGAGCTGGTCTGCGGGCAGGACGTGGAGATCGACGTGAACTGCGTCTTCACCGGCCGCGTGGAGCTGGGCGAGGGCGTGAGCATTGGCGCGAACTGCTGCATTGCCAACGCACGCATCGCGGCAGGCGCCGTGATTCATCCCTACACCCACATCGACGGCGAGAAGCTGGGCGCCACCGTGGGCGAGGGCGCCTTGATTGGCCCCTTTGCCCGCCTGCGCCCCGGCGCCCAACTGGGCCGCGAAGTGCACATCGGCAACTTTGTCGAAGTGAAGAACAGCACGCTGGCCGACGGCGCCAAGGCCAACCACCTGGCCTACCTGGGCGACGCCACGGTGGGCGAGCGCGTGAACTACGGCGCGGGCAGCATCACCGCCAACTACGACGGCGCCAACAAGCACCGCACGGTGATCGAGGCCGACGTGCATGTGGGCAGCAACTGTGTGCTGGTGGCGCCCGTGACCATTGGCGCAGGCGGCACGGTGGGCGGCGGCAGCACCATCACCAAGAGCACGGCGCCCGGCGCGCTGAGCGTGGCGCGGGGCAAGCAAGTCAGCATTGCCAACTGGTCCCGCCCGAAAAAATGAAGCACCCCCTGAGTCGCTTCGCGCCTTCCCCCTCCAGGGGGACGACAGCCTTTGCTGCGGGGCGGCCCTTGCTGGCTGTCCTCGCCTGCGCCTTCGTCTTCGTGCGTAGCGCGTTGGCGCCTCGTTGTGCCGTGCACGCTTCTGTGGCCTGCGGCGGGAGATGAAAGTGGCTGGTGCAGACATGACCCCCGAACAGCTGCGCGCCGAACTGGCCCGCAGCCAGCAGCAGGTGGCCGATATGGCGACTGCGCAAGAGGAGTTCTTGCGCGCCGTCTCGCACGACCTGCGCGCGCCGCTGCGGCATGTGACGTCTTACGGAACGCTGGTGCGCGAGGTGTTGGGCGACCTGCCGCCCGAGGTGGTGCAGGGTGCTGAGGTGCAAGAGGCCCTGGGCTTCCTCGCCACCATGGACCAGTCGGCTCGGCGCATGGGGCTCATGATCGACGGCCTGCAAGCCCTGGTGCGTGCCAGCCGTGCGCCGCTGCGCCTGCTGCCCGTGCCGCTGACCGATGCTATGGCCCAGGCGCGCGCCACACTGGCCGCGGCCGAGGCCGGACGCGCTGTGGAGTGGCGTGTGGGCGCCGATTCGCCCACGCTGTGGGCCGACCCGACGCTGCTGCAGGATCTGCTGGTGCAACTGCTGGACAACGCCCTCAAGTTCACGCGCTCCGTGGCGCACCCGTGCATCACGGTGTCGGCGGACGCGGCACCCGCAGGCCAGGGCGCCTTCACCGTGCAGGACAACGGCGTGGGCTTTGACCCGGCGCGCGCGGGCAGCTTGTTTGGCGTGTTCCAGCGCCTGCACCGCGAGACGGAGTTCGAGGGCGTGGGCACAGGGCTTGCGCTGTGCCGTGCCATTGCGCAGCGCCACGGTGCGCAGATCAGTGCGACGGCGGTGCTGGGGGGCGGTTGCACGGTGCGGGTGCAGTGGCCGGTGAATCCTGCAGTTGCCGCCGACGAGTCCTGAACCTGCACGCAGTGCTGGTGGCTACACCGCCGGCACCAGCGCCGGTTCCATGCACCCCGCCACCTGATTGCGTCCGCCGTTCTTGGCGACGTACAGCGCCGCATCCGCCGCGTCGATCCACGCGCGCAGGCTGCTGTGGCGATGGTCGGCCGGGGCCACGCCGATGCTGCTGGTGATGCGCAATTCGGGCAGGCTGCGCAGGCGCACGCCTTCGGTCTGCTCGCGGATGCGCTGGGCAATGGCCAGGGCGTCCCGGGCCTGCATGCCGGGCAGCACGATGGCGAACTCGTCCCCGCCGTAGCGCCCCGCGCAGTCGCCTGCGCGCACGTTGCCCCGCACCACATGGGCCAGCGCGCGGATCACCTCGTCGCCCACGGTGTGGCCGTAGGCGTCGTTGATCTCCTTGAAATGGTCGATGTCCAGCATCAGCATGCAGGCGGGCTCGTCGGTGGTGTGGTGGCGGCGCAGTGCGGCCTCCGCCTGTTCTTGCCAGTGGCCGCGCCCGAACAGGCCGGTCAGCGCGTCCACGCGGCGCAGTTCGTCCAGCATCTGGTTCTGGCGCGCAGACTGCCGGATGAGCTGGTAGCTGACGACGCTGACCGACAGCGTGTGCAGCGACATCACCGGCAAGCAGGCCACCATCACGCGCATGGAGGTCTCGGGCGCCCAGTGCAGGCCCATGACCGCCGTGCTGGCCACACCGGCCGCCAGCATCACCCACAGGGCGCGCACCCACAGCCCCCGGATGCCGGTCGTGATCTTGTCCACCATGGTCAAGGTGAGCAACATCACGCTGGGCAGCAGGTTGAAGTGCATCAGCGGCACCAGCGCAGCGACCAGCGCCGAGTCGATGAGCAGGTTGCGCACTTCGGCGGCATAGGGGTCGGCGGCGCGGCGGGTGAGCAGGTAGGCCACATGCGGCCACACCAGCGTTGGCAGCAGCAGCGCCACCCAGGCTGCGGCGGACGCCTGGCGCTCCCACAGCACCACCGCCACCACCATGCCGCCCAGCCCCATGCCCAGGATGCGCAAGGGGTAGATGCGGCGTGGCATCTGGCGGCGGGGCGTCGGCATGGGGGTGCAGGAGAAGGGCGGTGCTGCCACGCGGGCATCCACCGGCCAGGTAGGTTGAAAGTGCGGGGGAGCTTACAACGCCCGGTCAGGCGATACCAGCAAGAAATGACCGTGCTCCTTTCCCATGAGGCGCATGGATGACGTTGCTGGGTTGTGGGATGTGCTGCCGGGCCTGTCAGGGGTGGGGCTGAGGGGCGAGGTGGTGAGAGGGCGCCGGTGAGGGTGCAGGTGGTTTTGCTAATAAATTGATAGCGGCTAGCGCATATCAATCTAGCGCTACTGGCACTTTTG
>Ga0207976_100171_pt1 | contig 47061 bp, 37 predicted proteins | sample LakWasMe94_HOW11_2_FD_183916 | JGI IMG/M metagenome (GOLD analysis project Ga0207976, IMG submission 183916) | Freshwater sediment methanotrophic microbial communities from Lake Washington under simulated oxygen tension - Sediment Metagenome... | ecosystem: Environmental > Aquatic > Freshwater >...
GTTGCCGTCACCCACGTTCCAAATATAGATGTCGTCTCCGGCCCCGCCGTACAGGATGTCATCATCTTTACCGCCTTCGAGCGTATCTAAACCCCCTCCACCTACCAAAGTATCCTTGTGATCCCCCCCCACAAGCCAGTCTGCGCTTGCGTTGCCCAACAGGAAATCGTCGCCCTGACCGCCGAGCATGATGTTGCCGCCAGTGCCTCCAACCATGAGGTTTTTATCCATGCCGGCCGCTTTGCCATCCAAGGACTGGGCGTCCAGCGTAGGGTTGAAGCTACCGTCGTCCATCGCTATGCCGTGGCTGCTGTAGAAGATAGCTGCGGCGTTCCAGTCCGCAGCATCTAACGACGCGATGCCTGAGGGGAGTTGGGAGTTGACCCAGGTGATGAAGGCATCCTTAGCGGGATATAGCGCCGCCAATATCTCTTGGGGTTGTGCAATGGAGCGGAGATTGGCATCAAGAAGAGCCTCGGCAATAGCGTTGCGGGTGGCAGTTGTGCCATCCGGCGGAACACCATACCTTGCCTCGTATGCAAGGATGTTGGCTCGGTGCTTTCTGAGCATCGCGAATGTCTGCTTGGCTTCATCAACCGTTACAGCGGCCGCGTTGTCGTACAAACCAAAGGCCTGCGCCTCTACAAAATGACGCTTTGCTTGCCCAGGACCGTCGTTGGCACTCATGTACCCTTCATAACGAATCAGGTACCAAGCCTCGGCACGATTGGAGTCGGCCACAATGGCGGCCTTGAGTGCAGCACTTCGACTCGGCACCAATCCTTGGTAGGCCATCGCCACAAGAATTGCGCGCTCGGACGACAAAGGTAATGAACTCCGGCTTGCAATAACGCGGTCAATAACTTTTTCCTTATCTTCAATGATCGCGGAGTAAGTGCTTTCAATTTGTGCAGGGGTCAAGGTGAAGGTGGTCTGGCTGGTAATGGCCGTGATACCTGTAAACAGTGGGTCGACTGCACGATTCGCCATGATCTGGTTGAGCGATGCCTGTAACGATGCGTCGGTTGTATCCGGACCAGTAAGAACGCCAACGATTTGAGCAACGTAGGCTTTTTCTGCCGCGTCTGCGGCGGGTGTTAAACCCGTTGATTGATTTAACCCCATGGTTGCAAAAACTTTTTGCTGCGCCAAGGAATCGGTTGGCTCGATATCAAACCCTCGACCAATCGTGACGTGCTTGTTCGGTGATTTACTGTCGAAGTATGCAGTAGCGCTATCTGATTCAAACGTGCCAAGCAATTTGGCAAGAAGTTTGTTGTAGTCCGATACGCTTAGTGTGTGCAAATTAATCATGGCTGCCTCCCTTCCGTTTTGCTTGTGAAATTGATGTGACAAAAATTGCGGTGATCGCCAAATATCTCAATAACTCCCTTTCCCGCACCTTGCATGTCCCAAAAAGCGATATAGGGCTTTCCGTTGTGTAGGAAAAGGTCAGGGCGCATCTCTTTTGAATAACTGAAATATCCGTTCAGCACTGATTTGTAAGTCACGCCAAGATTTAGTCTTTGCAGTTTTGGATCAACAACAAAATACTGCCGTAAGGGATAAGTGCTATCCCAGTCTTCTGGCTTACATGGGTTTCCCTTGTCTCCCTTGATGAAGCGAAGAACCATCGTCAGTTCTCCATCTATGGGTATCTGGGTCACTGCCAGTGCGATCTCTCCATTTCGCACTCTGGTTTCAAACGAAATTCTCAAATGCTCGTCATGCGCCCATCCATATTCGTTTTGCCATATCTGTTCGACCAAATCTCGATGTTTGATTGCATCGATAGATTTCCATCGCGGCCACTTAAATTGCTTCATACTGGGATGAAACTTTCGATCGCAGACCATAGGAGGATTGCCAAGGCGCTTCAGGTTTTCCATGAAGTCTTGGCATACCGCTATGTTCGGTATCGCTGTACTTTCCGACTCATCGCTAAGACGGTATTCAAATGCCTTTTGTTTTGGAAGTCCGGCCAAGCGTTCCACATATGCGTCCTTGATGCAGGTAGTCGCAGCACAGTCATTACGCTTTGTCAGCCATTGTTTCTGCGCCCATTGAACAGACGCAGCCATGCCGCTCCCTTTCAACATATTGGTATAAGCCGCAACCAGCTCTTCGTCTAGCTTTGATAATTCCGCATCTGCGCAGATCATCTTCTCTACTGCGGTCTGCGCCTTCACGCAGTCAAAGCTTGCAGCATATGCAGGGCAGCCGAGGGCTAGCCACGCCAGCGCAATCCATATGATTTTTTTCATGCCGCCATCCCCCATGCCACATCGTTCATTGCTCCTGCTTGCCCATGGAATCGATCTCTATCACTTATCTCATATGCGCAAGCGGCTATGAATTGCATAGCAATATCGTCACTGGCCGCAGGCTGGCTGGAGCCGCTCCACACGGTGACCGCCATGCCATCTTTCATGGAGTCTTTGTAGATGCCCCAGCGCATCCCCTGGGTGTACACCACCTGTCCATCCGGTGGGCTCCAACCGTAGTCGGGCCTGCCGGTGGTTATTGATCCCAATCCCTTGAAACGAGTAATCTGCCTGTTCATGCCTCTACTCCTTGAAACCTTTGTTTCTTCAGTCGTTGCCTATCTCTCCCTCAAACTCTCACTACCCGCCCGCTGCACCGGACTCAACAGGTACTCGATCACCCGCCGCTGCCCAGTCTTGATCTCCGCCGTGATGTTCATGCCCGGACTCAGCGGTATGCGTTTGCCGTCGATGTCCATCGCCTTCTGGCTCAACGTCAGGATGGCAGGGTAGTAAGAACCCCTCTTCTCATCCGTCACCGCATCGGCGGTGACCACATCTACCCGGGCGCCTACCGTGCCGTACTTGGTGTACGGGAAGGTCTCCAGCTTCACCTCCGCCGTCTGCCCGGCATTCACAAAGCCGATGTCTTGGTTGGCCACGGTGACTTCGGCCGTTACCAGTGCAGAATCCGGCACCACGATCATCAGCGGCTGGGCTGAGGTCACCACCCCGCCTGCGGTGTGAATGGCCAGTTGCTGCACAACACCAGCCACCGGTGCCGTGAGCTGGGTGAGACGTTCGCGCTGACTGGCCTTGCTGTGGTCGGCTTGGAGTTGCTGGCGTTTGGTGGTGGCTTGCGCATTGCGGTCGTTGAGCTGGCGTAGGGTCTCGGCCCGGTAGGCTGCCTTGGCCTGCTCGCTTTCCCTTAGAACGGATTGCGCCTCAGCCAAACGGGCACGCTGGGTGGCCAAGTCCCGTTCCAGCTCTACACGCTCTCTCGTTTTGTCCTGGGTGGCATGGCTGGAGATGAAACCTTCCCCCACCAGCTTCTTGAAGTCCTGCTCACGGCTTTGCGCCATGGGCACCGTGGCTTCGAGCTTGGCGATGGTTTCCCGCACAGTGGCCATTTCGGCTTGGCGACGCTGACTTTCAGCATCCAGCTTGGCCAGCTTGGCACTGATGTCTTGCCACTCGGCCTGCAACTGAGTCTGGGTAGAAGCATCGGCCTTCTTGTCCAGGCTCGGTGCTTTGCCCTTGTGCAGAGCCTGGAGCAAGGCACCGGTGCGCTGATCTTCGCTGATGGCAGCGTTGAGCTGTTCCTGCACATTGGCCTTGTCGGCCGTGGCCATGGTGGGGTCCAGCTCTACCAGAACTTGGCCCGCCTGCACGCGATCACCGTCCTTGACCAGTACCTTCTTGACGACGCTGGCCTCCAGCGGCTGGATGACTTTCGTGCGGTCGCTCACGATGATGCGCCCCGGTGCTACAGCCACGATGTCCACCTTGCCGATGATGGACCATAGCAATGCGATGACGAAGAGCGCCATCAAGCCCCAGGCCAGCCGACGCGGCGCGGGATGCACCGGGGTTTCCTGCAGGCTGAGGGCCGCCGGCAAGAAAGCCACTTCATCCGCCATGCGGCGCGGGCCAGCCAGCTCATGGCGATGTTCCCAGGCCGCTTGGAAGACTGCCCTGTAACGGGTCAGCAACTCAAGCACTGGGTGGCGTGGTGCCTTGGCTTCAACGGCAGTGTTCATGCCGCCCCTCCCACGACGGGTGTGGGTACAGCCGTTGCTGCTGCCCGCTCGGTAGGCTTGTTGCCATCCTGCATTTGCCACAAATGGGCATACAGGCCTTGCGGCTTGGCCACCAACGCGTCGTGCGGCCCCATCTCCACGATGCGGCCCTTGTCCATGACGATGATGCGGTGGGCATGACGCACGGCGCTCAGGCGGTGGGCAATGATGAGCACAGTTCGGCCTTGGCAGATGCTGACCATATTGCGCTGGATGATGGCCTCGCTCTCGTAGTCCAGCGCACTGGTGGCTTCGTCAAAGATCAGAATGCGCGGGTTGGTGAAGAGCGCCCGTGCAATGGCGATGCGCTGGCGTTGGCCGCCACTCAAACTGCCGCCTTGCTCGCCGACCAAGGTGTCGTAGCCTTCCGGCAGTTCGCTGATGAAGTCGTGTGCGCCGGCCAGCTGCGCCACCCGCACCACGGCCTCGATGGGGGCGGCCGGGTCGGCGATGGCGATGTTCTCGCGCACGCTGCGGTTGAACAGCAGGTTCTCCTGCAGCACCACGCCCACCTGGCGCCGCAGCTGTGCGGCATCGATCAGGCTGATGTCGATCCCGTCTACCAGCAAGCGGCCCTGCTCGGGCACGTAAAGGCGTTGAATCAGCTTGGTTAAAGTGCTTTTGCCGGACCCTGAGCGGCCGACGATGCCAATGACTTCACCGGGCCGGACGTCCAGGCTGATGCCGTTCAAGACCGGTGCGGCCTCCGGCCGGTAGCGGAAGACCACGTTGTCCAGTGTGATGCGGCCTTTGACCGGCGGCAACTGCGCCGCGCTGCTGGGTGGCACTTCGGTACGGGTGTTGAGGATGTCACCCAAGCGCGCCACCGAGATACCCGTCTGTTGGAAGTCGGTCCACAGCTGGGCCATGCGCATGATGGGCTGCGAGACCCGACCGGCAAACATGTTGAAGGCGACGAACTGGCCGACGGTCAGTTCGTTGTCCATCACCAGATGGGCGCCGTACCAGAGAGTGGCAGCATTGACGAGTTTGCCGATGAGGCTGACGCCCTCATGCGCCACACTGGCCAGATTCTGGGTCTTGAAGCTGGCGGAAACATAGGCGGCAAGCTGGTTATCCCAGCGGCGGGCGAAGGCCGGCTCCAGTGCGGTAGCTTTGACGGTCTGGATGCCGGTGACGGTTTCCACCAGCATGGCCTGGTTTTCTGCACCGCGGGCGAACTTGACATCCAGCCGTGCACGCAGGATAGGCACCACAGCCAGGCTCAAGCCAAAGTAGAGCGGCAGGCTGACCAGCACGATCAGGGTAAGCGGCACGCTGTAAAACAGCATGACGGCAATGAAGATGATGGAGAAGACAACGTCCAGCACCACCGTGAGGGCATTGCCTGTCAGGAAGCTGCGAATGTTTTCCAGTTCACGGACCCTGGCAATGGAGTCGCCCACCCGCCGCGCCTGGAAGTAGGCCAAGGGCAATTGCACCAGGTGTCGGAACAGCCGGGCACCCAGCTCCACGTCAATACGGCTGGTGGTGTGGCTGAACACATAGGATCGCAGTGCGTTGAGTACGCTCTCGAAGATGACCACCACCACCAGCCCGATGACCAGCACATCCAGCGTGGTCAGGCCTTTGTGCACCAGCACTTTGTCCATCACCACCTGAAAAAACAAGGGGCTGACCAGGCCGAAAATCTGCAGCATGAAGGAGATCAGCAGCACCTCGCCCAAGAGCTTGCGGTATTTGACGAGGCTGGGGATGAACCAGGAGAAGTCGAACTTGGCCAGTTCACCTGCCAAGCTGGCGTGGCTGGTGATGAGGACAAGCTCGCCGGTCCATTGGGTGGCAAAGACTTCAGCTGATTCGATGGTGGGGCGGCTGTTGCTGCCAGCTTTGTCACCTGATGTGGCCGAAACGTCCTGGAACAAAACGCGCTTGCCGTCGCACTGGGCCAGGATGACGACACGCAAGGAAGCATCGGGTGTGCGCATCAGGGCCAGCGCGGGCAAGGGGGTGAGCGGCAGGCGCTCGATGTTGGTGCTGGAGAGTTTGGCCTTGAGGCCAAGGTGCTTGGCCGCGCGAAGAAGGTCGTCTGTGTTCAAGCTGTCGCTGGTGGACAGGCCTAGCTGATGCGCCAATGTGGCCGGATCGGCGGCGACTTGGTGGAACCTAGCAATGGCACATAGGGCCGCCAGAGGTGCCAATGCTCCGTTAGGCCTGTCGTTGCCTGGCGGGACGTCTCCCCCTGGCCTGCCGTGGCCTGGTTGCGACGGTATTTGATCCGCCGCGGTGTCATCGATTCCAAGCGTAGCTGTGCTTACGGTCACGCGCTTCATTCCCCTGTTGCCTTCTTTTATTGAAGGTGGTTTTGATTTGCGCGAACCTTAACGAATAGCGGATGGACCTGGTACCCCCCAAATGGGGGAGAGAACAGATGAATTTTCTTTTGCAAGAGTGAGCAGCGCTTGTCCGAGGAAACACCCTCTTACAAACTTGACCTCTGCCTGACGATCAAGGACGCATCTGCAGCTCGGTGTCCAACCGCAGTATCTCGTCATCAGCATATTTAAAACAGCTTGTTCAGCCTCAACACAGCATCTCAAATACCTTCAAGATATCAAGGCAGAGCGACGCTTATCTAGCGGGTGCCAGACACCAGCGTCACACGCACCAGCACGAACGTCAGCAGTGCAGAGATGGCGATGCCCGTCACCATCGGCAACGCGCTGCCGTCAACAAACAGACCGACGAGTGCCATCACCACGGCCCCGGTAAGGAACTGCAGTGTGCCCATCAAGGCCGAGGCGGTACCGGCAATGGGGCCGTGCTCTTCCAGCGCCAATACGGCCGTGGTGGGGATCACTAGGCCAAGGAACCCATAGCCGCCAAACAGCAAGACCAGCAAGAGTTCCAGCCGGTCAACACCCAGCCCGTAGCACGCCAGCAGCAGCAACATCAAGAGCGCATAGCCCGTTGCGGCCACCTTGACCACGGGCAACAAGCCGAAGCGTCGCCCCAGCCGACCAGTCAGTTGTGACATGCCGATGAATGAGGCCGCATTGGCCGCAAAAGCGATGCTGTACTGACGCGGCGACAGGCCGTAATGGTCGATCAGCACAAAAGATGAGTTCGCGAGATAGACGAAGAAACTGGAAATACCGAAAGCGCCAATGAACACCAGCCCCATGAAATGGCGATCACGCAACAGCGTGGCGTAACCGGCCAGCGCCTGCCGCCAATTGCTGTGGATGCGCTGTTCGCGAGGACGTGTTTCCGTCATGCCCCACGCCACAAGGGCCAAACCCATGAGGGCCGATGCGGTCATCACCCAGAAGGCGCTGCGCCAGCCACTCCACTCGATCAGCAAGCTGCCAGCCAACGGAGCCAGGATAGGTGACACGCTGAACACCAGCATGAGCAACGACATCAGGCGTACCGCGTCATGCCCGGTATGCAGATCGCGCACCACCGCGCGCGGCACCACCGAGCAGGCGCAGGCGCCCAAACCTTGCACAAAACGCATCGCCACCAACGCGTGCACCTCTGGCGCCAGGGCACAACCAACGCTGCCGATCGCGAACAACACCAGACCGACATACAGCGGCGGTTTGCGGCCGACCATGTCAGACAGCGGGCCATAGATGATCTGTCCGACCCCCAGCGCGATGAAAAAAGCCATCAGACTGGCCTGCACTGCGCCGATGGATGCCCCCAGACTTTGCCCAATCGAAGGCAACGCCGGCAGGTACATGTCGATGGCGAATGGGCCGATGGCCGAGAGCAGGCCGAGGATGAGCGCGCCTCGAAGGAAACTGTTTTTCATCTGAGGATTGTGCCCCGGTCTTAGCGGACAAACCTCTCGCAAGCCCCGGTCCACTCACTACGCCGATTCAGCTCATCGTCTGCTTGTATTGAAGCCCGACTGATGGCCGGCCCTATGGCAGAAGCGGCTCTGCACAAGAGGCGACGCTCAGCGGTACTGCTTCAGGTAGACACCTTCAAACCAGCGTTTGGCCCAGTGGAACAGACGACTGGGCGGCAGAATGAAGTTGCGCGCCGGCGTACGCCACACCAGCGTACCTTGGCTAATGGCGTCGATGATGCAGATGAGCTCCACCTTGAAGGTGGCATCCGGCATCTGGCCATGCAGCCCCGCCAGCACATTCTGCGCAGCGGCAGCGGCCTGCAGGTCGGCCATGTGCGCTTGCTTGGGCATCCAGTCAGGACCAGGGAAGCTGCCGGAGTCACCCACCACATACACGTGCTGCGTGCCCTCGACGCGACAGAACGCATCGGCCTTGAGCAGGCCACCGGGTGAACGCGCCAGCTCGGTCTGGTCAAACCACAGGTTGCCGGTCATGCCGGGCATGAAGAGGATCAGGTTAGCGGGAAACTCGCCGCCTTCGGTGACGACCTTGTCCGACTCAAAACGAACCATCTTGTGCCCCAGGTGGGTGCGGATGTTGCGTCGCGCCATCTGGTTCAGAAGATGCCGGACCGCCTTGGGGCCGAGGCGGTTGCCCGGCTCCTTCGAGGGATTGAAGAACACCAACTCGAACTTGTCACGGCGTCCCTCGCGTTTGAGTTGTTCGTCAATGCCAAAGAGAAATTCGAACATCGGTCCACCACGCACTGCGCTTTGCTCGTTCGGATTGCCTGCAAAGCCCACCGCAATGGTGCCACCCTGCATGGACTGCAGGCGATCGCGAATCTGCTCCGCCGCCGCAATGCCCTCGCACGGCGTGATGGCGTGTTCGATGCCCGGCAGCTTCTTGATGAAACGTCCACCGCTGGCAATCACCAGCGCGTCGTTCTGCACTTCACCTGCCGTGGTAGTCACCACGCGGCCGCCTTCACGCAGACCGGTTACCTCGGCCGCGAGATGGCGCACCTTCATGCGCGTGAAGAAATTGGCGAGTGGCACCACCAGTTGCTCGCGCGTGCGCAGACCGCACGGAATCCAGATGATGCCCGGCAGGTAGTGCAGCTCAGCACGGGGCGCGATCACGGTGATGTCAACCGCCTTGTCGCGCTGTCGGATCTCTCGTACGGTGGACAAGGCGCCGAAGCCGGCACCAATGATGGTGATGCGTTTGGGGGTGCTCATGCTTCCATTCCTTATGAAAATGATCTCTCCGGCGCTTTGTAAACCAGTACCTTGAGCGAACGCTCAGCGGACACATCAGCAAATACCGGCGGATTGGACAAGCGTTGCACAAACGCCAATTGAGGGGCCAACGCCTGCATCTGGTCTTGCAGGAAGGCAAGGCCCAATTCCGGCGCGTTCAGGCACAGCAACGCGTGGCCGCCCGGGGCCAGCAGATCCGGCAGGCGGCGCATGAGGCGCGCGTAATCCTTGCTGGCAACAAAGCTGCCTTTCTGATAACTGGGCGGGTCGAGAATGACCAGGTCATAGGGGCCACCACGCGTGACCTTGCCCCAGGATTTGAAAATGTCATGCGCCAGGAAGCTGGCCCCGGCGGCAAGGCCATTGAGCTGGTGGTTCTGCTGCCCGATGGCGAGGGCGCCGTGACTCATGTCCACATTGACCACATGCGAAGCCCCGGCCTGTCGCGCCACCACCGAAAAGGCGCAGGTGTAGGCAAACAGGTTGAGCACCTTGAGCCCCGGGTGGGACACCGCATGCTCGCGCACCCAACGCCGCCCCTGGGCCATGTCGAGAAACAGACCATGGTTCTGTCCCTTGAGCACATGCACGCGAAAGCGCGCACCGTCTTCGGTCACCACATGCGGCTCGGGCACGCTACCGGCCATCAGCCGCGTGTCGCTTCGGCCTCCGTGCCGGCATTGGAAGACCCAATTGAGCGGCTGCTCGGGGGCCAATTGCTGCCAGCGCGCCGCCAAAGCGGCATGGACGGTGGCCAGTTCATCATCGGTGACCGGCTGGAAACTGGTCAACACCCAGACTGGCGGAAAGGCATCCAGCACCCAATGTTCACAACCGGGATACAGGCCACCCCGGCCATGGAACACCCGCTGGGCATCGAGGGGCATGTCCATCGTCGCGATGGCACTCAGCAAGGCTTGCATGGTCTACAAAGTCGTAACCAACTTCAATCGATAATTCCTCTATTCTCAGTCAACTCAGTGACGAGTGTCGGCTTTGTGAGAAAGAGAACGAGAAATTACAGACCTGCACATCGCATGGGCGACTACAACCTGGGCGCGGATCTCTTCACCGCGGTGACGGAATTGCTTGTAGTACTTTAGTTTTTCAGATGGAAAATTTAGGTACCCTCTTTTCCACAAAGGCATTCACAGCCTCATGGTGATCGGAGGTCATGTGCGCGATGGCCTGGTAACCCGCCGACAGCTCCAGTAGGGATTCCAGTGAGCTGCGCTCTCCTTCGCGCAGCAGGCGTTTGGTCATGCGCAAGACACCGCCCGGATTGGCCGCAATCTTCCTGGCCAGAGTCATGGCTTCATCGAGCAACGCCTCATGCGCTACGACGCGGGATACCAGGCCGCAGGCAAGCGCCTGTTCGGCATTCAAGGCCTCGCCAGTGAAGGCCATCTCCGAGGCTTTGGACATTCCCACCGCACGGGGCAACAGCCAAGCACCACCGTCTCCGGGGACAATGCCGACCTTGACGAAGCTCTCCGCAAAGGTCGCCGTTTCCGATGCAATGCGGATATCACACATGCATGTCAGGTCCAGCCCCGCACCGATCGCAGGGCCATTGATCGCCGCAATGATGGGAACATCCAGGTTGTAGAGTGCCTTTGGCAAGCGCTGAATACCATTGCGGTATTCAGCGCGAATCGTATCGGGCAGCAGCTTCTCGGTCTGATATCGCAGCATGTCCTTGACATTGCCTCCGGAGCTGAAAACCGGGCCTTCCGCGGTAAGAACCACCACCCGAATGGAGGCATCCTGGCGGACAGCGTCGCAAGCTTGAACAAACTCCTCGACTGCCGTGTTGCCAGTCAGTGCATTACGCGTCTCAGGCTGGCTCATGGTGAGCGTGAGAATCGATCCTTCACGCGTGCTTTTCAAAAATGTTGTCATTGGTGCGTTCTGTTTAGACAGGATCAAGGGATGGCCATGTCCGTGGCCGTTCGGATCAGATTCAGCGACATGTCTGACGCGCCGTCGAGCAAGGCCGCGCCGACAACGTCGTGCCAGTACGACTCGGACCCTGCAGCCTGGCGCCATAGATGAAGCCTTCGGGTAAAGAGTTGCAGGTCAAACTCGGCCGTGAAGCCAATGGCGCCATGAATGGAGTGGCTGAGCGCCGCCGCCTCCAGTGCCGCCTCGCTGGTACGCGCCTTGGCAATCGCCACACGCAATCGGTCGATGCTCATTCCCTCAGCGCTCAGGCCCAGTTGTGCCGCCATCCGCGCCGCAAAGGCGTGCTCCGACATCACGCTGAGTTGATGCTGAATTGCCTGAAACTTACCGATCGGTTTTCCAAACTGCTGCCTGTCGTTGGCGTATTGCAACGTGCTGTTGAAGACATGCATCAAGGCACCGGCAGTCATGGCGGCGTAGAGAGCTGCCTGAACATACCTCAACTCGACCTTGACAGGAATTTGCATCGCATCTTTCCAGACTTGCAAGGGCCATCTCATAGTGGCATCCAGACAAAATGCATTCGGCGTCACGTGAGCTACTGCCACAGGCAGAAGACGGCACTCACTCTCGTAGCTGACCAGGACCCAGTCGCAGACTTTGCCGCTGCGCACGGCACTGCAACGCAAGCTCCCTTCTGCGTCTATGCGTCCATCACCAAAGCTGATGGGGCCACCTGGGGCCTTGATGCCGGATTCGGAGATCAAGGCACGGGCCAGCAGGGTTTCGCCAAAGGGTACCGGTATCGCATAGGTACCACATAGCTCAAGCACGGGGTAAACATCGCGCAAGGAAAGCCCCGCGCCATCAAGCGACTCCGGCACCAACGCGTCTATAAAACCTGATTCTTCAAGGTGGTTCCATAGATTTGCAGGCGATTCACCGGCTTCTATCGACCGAACCACCTGAGGCGTGCACTGGTCGGCCAGCAACTGACGCACTGCATTCGAAAAAAGATCGTCCATTGTTTTCCTTCTGTTCAGCGCAGGCCCAAGCCGCGCGCGATCATGCCGCGCAGGATGTCGCGGGTCCCTCCCCGTAACGAGAAACTGGGTGCGACCTGGGTCACGTAATTGAGTGTGTTTAGGAGCTCCAGCGGAACATCTGCCCCCTCGCGAGAGAACAGGTCATCCGCAACAAGCGCTGGGATCAGTTGCTCAACACCAGTGCCAAGGTCCTTTACAAGCGCAGCCTCCACGACCGGGCTCTCACCGCGTGTGAGTTTTTCGGTAATCGAAATGGACATGGCACGCAACGGCGCGAGTTGACTGATGATCTTGCCGGCCAGACGCTGGGCCTGCGGCGTCCGCCCAGCCGGCGTACGCACATAGGCCAGCCATTCGTCGAACAGCACAATGCTCGAGTAGAGCCGTTCCGGTCCGCTGCGTTCGAAGGCCAGCTCAGCCGTCACCTGCTCCCACCCCATGCCTTCCGCGCCAATCAAGGCGTCTTCGGCCAGCTGTAGGTTGTCAAAGAATACTTCGCAGAAATGGCTGTCGCCGGACAAGTCGGTGATCGGGCGAACCGTCACGCCAGGCAATGACAGGTCCACAATCACCTGCGACAGCCCCTTGTGCCGGTCCTGCGGCTCACCGCTGGTACGCACCAGGGCGATCATGTAATGACAGTGCTGCGCATTGGTCGTCCAAATCTTCTGCCCGTTGAGAAGCCAACCGCGATCATTCTTCACCGCGCGCGAGCGAACACTGGCTAGATCAGAACCGGAACCTGGCTCGCTCATGCCGATGCAGAAGTAGGACTCGCCCCGGCAGATCGGAGGCAGATAGAACTGCTTTTGAGCCTCTGTGCCGTACTTGAGGATCAGCGGCCCACTTTGCCGATCTGCGATCCAGTGGGATCCCACAGGGGCTCCGAAGTTGAGGAATTCCTCGACAAGCACATAACGCGCATACGCGCTACGCCCCCCGCCACCGTATGCCTTGGGCAAGGTCATGCCCAGCCAGCCGCGACGTCCCAACTCACGGCTGAATGCCGGGTTGTAGCCGGACCAGGACCTGGCGCGCACATGGGCCGGCACCTGACGCATGGCCTCGCTCAGGAAAGCCCTCACCTCGCTGCGCAAGGCTTCGTCTTCAACCGGTATCGCCTTCGGATCCAGCGAATCAAGCTGACTCATCCCAACACCCCTTGTTCAAATAGCTCATTCATGGTCTCTTCTGGCATCTTCAAAACGTCCGCAAGTACTTCGCGCGTATGTTCGCCAAGCAAGGGCGGTGCGCTGCGGTACTGCACCGGCGTTCCGGACATCCGGATCGGACTGGCAACCAGCTTGATGTCGTCCGCCGCCGCATGATCCATCTGGATCTGCATGCCGCGGGCCTGCACCTGCGGGTCGTCAAAGACATCGGCGATCGTGTTGATCGGACCACAAGGAACACCAGCCCCCTCCAGCAGCGCCACCCATTCGCGCGTGGTCCGTTGGATCGTGATGTTTCTCAGGGTCTCAACTAATATGCTGCGGTTCTGAACGCGCGCCGTGTTGGTAGAAAACCGCGAATCTTTCGCCAACCCATCATGACCTGCAGCTTCCCAAAAGCGTGCAAACTGACCGTCGTTTCCGACAGCCAGAATCATGTAGCCATCTGCTGTCGGGAAATCCTGGTAAGGCACTGTGTTCGGATGTGCATTGCCCATGCGCCGCGGTGAGATGCCGCTGTGGAGGTAATTCATGGACTGATTGGCCAGACACGCCACCCCCACGTCCAGCAATGCCAGATCAATGTGCTGACCTTCCCCCGTCACCTCACGTGCCTGCAGTGCGGCAAGAATGCTGGTGCTGGCATAAAGGCCGGTCAGAATGTCGGTCAACGCCACACCGACTTTCATCGGACCTTCGCCCTGCTCCCCATCGGGTCGCCCGGTGATGCTCATCAGACCACCCATGCCTTGGATCAGGAAGTCATACCCGGCCCTTTGTGCATAAGGCCCCGTCTGGCCGAAGCCCGTGATCGAGCAATACACAAGCCCTGGATTGGCCTGCTTCAATGCGTCATAGTCCAAACCGTACTGCTTCAGGCCTCCCACCTTGAAGTTTTCGATCAACACATCGCAATGGTTCGCAAGCTCACGGACCAATGCTTGGCCCTGCGGTGAAGCCAAATCAACGGCAATGGATTTTTTGTTGCGATTGGTGCAAAGGTAATAGGCCGCGTCACGCGTTGGCTCGCCATCTCGCCCCTTCAGAAAAGGAGGACCCCAGGTACGGGTGTCATCGCCAGCACCCGGACGCTCGACCTTGATGATCTCGGCACCAAGATCCCCAAGTGTCTGCGCCGCCCAAGGGCCGGCCAGCACGCGGGAAAGGTCCAGCACCCTGATCTTTGAAAGTGCGCCTTTGAGCGACGATTTCCCCATGCCGCCCGATACCGTCATTGCTGCTCAACCTTGGCCTTGGCTGCAATCCGCTTCCACAACTGGATTTCGGAGTTCTGGAATGCCCTCATTTCCTCGGGGCCGCCATTCATCACCTCGGCACCAATCCGCTCATAGAACTCGCGGGTTTCCGGCATGCGCTCGATGGCCGTCATCAGGCTGGCCAGCTTGTCCGTCTCCGCCTTGGGTGTTTTCACCGGCACCATGGCTGCCACCCAGGTATAGGCGGTAAATCCGGGCAGACCCGCTTCCGTGGCGGTCGGCACGGAGGACAGCGAGGGCACACGCCGCTCCGATGCCACGGCCAGGGCACGCAACTTGCCGGACTTGACCAGCTCCTGGGCGCTCGTCATCTCGGCAAAGGCAAAGTGCACGGTACCGGCCGACACCGCAGTGACAGCCTCGCTGGCGCCCTTGAACGGGACATGCATGGTCTGGACGCGAGCCGCATCATTGAACGCCTCGGCCATCAACTGGTAGCCTGCAGAACCGGCACCGAAATTCAACTGCCCGGGCTTGGCACGCGCATCGGCCACAAGATCGGACAAGGTACGGGGACCTGCGCTGCCCGGCACGATCAGCAGGGCCGGCGAGCGCATCAGCATGGTCAGCGGTGCCAGATCGGCCACCGGGTCGTATGGCAGGCTCTTGAACAAGGCCACGTTCACGGCCAAGGTCGAGTTGCTGCCGATGAATACGGTATAGCCATCCGCCGGTGCACTCTGCACGGCGCGCACGGCAATGAAACCATTGGCACCCGGCTTGTTGTCCACGACGACAGGTTGCCCCACCATCTCTGTCAGTTTCCTGGCGAAGTAGCGTGCCGAGGTGTCTGTGCCGCTGCCCGGCGGGAAGGGAACAACAAAGCGGATCGGACGCGATGGAAATTCCTGGGCCCGTGCCTGCGTGACAGGCAGCAGACCCGATGCGGCGAGCAAGCCGGTCGTGACCAGCCTATTCAGTATGTGACGGCGAAATGACATGCGAAGTCTCCTGTCGGAATACGAACACGTGTGAACGGCTTATTCCAGCGTGACGCCAGTCGCCTTGACAACGGCGGCCCAGCGCGCCAATTCACGCTTGATGTAGGCACCGTAGGCCTCAGGTGTCGAACCCAGCGGCTCGGCACCCTGCACAGCGAGTTTTTCCTTCACCTGGCTGCTGTGAAGCGCCTTGATGGCTTCACTGTTGAGCTTTTGCACCACCGCAGCCGGTGTGCCGGCCGGCACCATCATTCCCTGCCATGCACCAGCCTCAAATCCGGGCATGACCGTTTCGTCGAGCGTGGGCACATCGGGGAATAACGACATCCGTTTGGCAGTCGTCACGGCCAGCAGTTTCAGGCGCTTGTCTTTGACAAAAGGCATGACCGAATTGATCGTGTCGGTCATGAACTGGATCTGTCCCGCCACCAGATCCACGTCAGCGGGTGCACTGCCGCGGTAGGGCACGTGAGTCGCGTCGAGACCCTGGCTGGTCGCAAACTGGTAGGCCGCCAGGTGCGTCACATTGCCGTTACCGGCCGAGCCGTATGACAGCTTGCCGGCGTTGGCCTTGGCATAGGCAACGAATTCCCGCACATTGTTAACAGGGAGTGATGCGTTGACAACCAAGGCCAGCGGTACCACCGCAGTGAGTGCCACAGGCGCGAGGTTGCGCTGCACGTCATAACTCAGGTTCTTGTAAAGCGCCGGGCTGAGCGTAATCGAAGAGGTGTTGTAGAGCACTGTATAACCGTCAGTCGGCGCCTTGCTGACCGCTACTGCAGCAATGTTCCCGTTGGCGCCAGGCTTGTTGTCGATCACGATGGGCTGTCCCATCTGCTCGGCCATCTTCTGCGCCAGCACGCGCGCGACCAGATCAGTGGGGCCGCCCGGAGGAAAGGGAACCACCATCGTGATGGGCTTCGCAGGAAAGTTCTGCGCCCAGGCTGCCGGGATGGATAAAAGCGCACTTCCCATGACCAGGCCGAGCAAGAGGCGCCGGTCGAGTCGACCATTCTTCAAGAAGCTGTATCCCATGGTTGTCTCCTTATTAGTTGATGGGGGAAAGAAAACTGTCAGGCCGATTCGCGGCCGGCCAACAGGCGGGTCGCCGTGTAACTCATGACCATGGCACCGCGCTGGTTGAAAACGTCAATGCGCGAGGTCACCACCGCACGCGCCTTGCGAGAAGTGGGCCGAATCTCGGTAACCTCGATCACGGCTTCAATGGTGTCGCCCACGACGACAGGGGCCAGAATTTTCTGGTGCAGTTCCAGCATGGCCAGGCCGGTGCCCTGGATCATGGTCTGCAGAATAAAACCCTCGATCAGCGTATAGGTCAACGCCGCCGGCACCGGACGGCCTTCGATGGCCCCGCCCTCGTAGCCTTCCTCAATGAAAATTGCCTCCAGCATGCCGGTGACACCGATGAAATTGACCAGGTCGGTCTCGGTGACCGTACGCCGGAAGGTGCGCATGCGCTGCCCTACCTGCAGGTCCTGCCAGACGAACCCACGCCCCAGTTGCGGCAGCGAACGATCCACCTCCGAGACAAGTGCTGAAGTAGTGCTAGAAGAAATCTGGCTCATGCGGTGTGCTCTCTTTCTGGGTGAGTGCTTGCACTGACCACGGCAGCGCCGCTGACCAGCAGCTGTTGAATCTCGTTTTCCTGGACACCAGCTGCCTGCAACAATTCGCGCGTGTGCTGGCCGAGCCGCGGGGGCATGGCCACCGGCAATTGCTGCCTTTCGAACTGCACCGGAATGCCGGGAAAGCGCACAGGCCCCATTGCCGGGTCCTGGAGGGTCTGGAAATAGCCCGTGGCGGCGAGATGCGGGTCCTGCATCAGCTCATCGACCCGCCGCACTGGTGCAGCCGGAATTTCCAGCCGCTCGCAGAGATCGAGCCAGTAAGCCGTGCTCTCTCGTTCAACAAAGCCGGAAACCAGCTGTAGCAACTCCGCGATATGCCGAGTCCGTTGCCCGATGTCGGAAAAGCGCGGATCCGACGCCAACTCAGGCTGCCCCAAGGACTGGAAGAAGCGCTGCCAGTGCACATCGGTGTAAGGCATCATGGCCACATGGCCATCTGTGGTGCGATAGGGCCGGCGCCACGGCGCCAGTACCCTGGGATAGCCAGATGGTGCTAGTGGCGGATCAAAATGCTGCCCATAGAAATGTTCGACCAGATTGAAGCCCACCATGGACTCGAACATCGGGATCTCGACCAGCGCGCCCTGCCCGCTCTTCTCGCGCTGCCACAAGGCCGCCAGGATGGCGTGCGCAGCAACATGGGCGCACGTCTTGTCGGCAGCAATCGTCGGCAGGTAGCGGGCCTCGCCCATCTGCTGGGCCATCAAGTCGGCCAAACCGGACATACCCTGGATCACGTCGTCGTATGCAGGCCGTCCCTGGTACGGCCCCGGCAGAAAGCCGAGCAGGCTGGCATAGACGAGCCGGGGATAACGTGCCCGCAAGGTTTCGGGATCAATGTCCAGGGCAGCCAGCTTCTGCGGCCGCATGCTGTGCATGAAAACATCGGCCGTCTTCACCAGTGCCTGCAAGGCATCACGCCCACCCGCCTGTTTCAGGTCCAGCGCCACACTCTTCTTGTTGCGGTTGGCGCCAAGAAAGATGGCGGCCATGCCATCTTCGCGCGACGGGCCCGTGTGGCGCGTGGAATCACCTTCCGGCGGCTCGATCTTGATCACTTCAGCCCCGTAATCGGCCAGCACCTGGCTGGCAAGCGGGCCGAAGATCACACTCGACAAATCCAGTACCCGGAGTCCTTGCAGTGGCGTCATTGAGAAGACAGAAAAAGCTAACTTGATTGGATTATTCGAGACCTGCCTAATTTCGTCTAATATTTGTTTAACGCTTTGTGATACTTAATAGATATCAATGGATACTCGCCAACTTCGACACTTCGTGGCTCTCGCTGAAACGCTCAACTACCACAAGGCGGCAGAGCGGCTTCATATGTCTCAACCGCCGCTATCGACATCCATTCGTCGCCTTGAGGAACAGCTTGATGTCCAATTGTTTGAACGCACACGCAGGGGAACCGTCCTCACCGTGGCTGGCAATGCCGCCCTTGAGGAAGCACGTCGAGCCCTCTTTCATACCGATCAATTCGGACGCATCGCGACAGCCGCTGCAAGAGGTGAAGCGGGCACGCTGCGGATCGGCTTCATCGGCTCAGCCACCTATGCGCTGATGCCGCATGTCATGCCCGTTTTCCGAACCCGATATCCTGATGTCGAGGTGGTCTTGTCCGAATCGACCACCAGCCGGCTTCTGGATCAGATCGAGGAGGGAGAGGTGGATGCAGGCCTACTGCGTTATCCCGTCGTTCGTACCAGCAATGCACGCATCACGCCCATTGAGCGCGACGTTTTTGTAGCAGCACTGCCCATCGACCATCCTCTGGCGCGGAAACGAAAGTTGCAGCTATCCGACCTTGTATCCGAGTCTTTTGTCCTGTACAGCCCCACTGCCGTCCCAGGCCTGCATTCCACGGTGGTGCTGGCCTGCCAGCAGGCCGGATTCATCCCGCGCGTAGCGCAAGAAGCCGTTCAAGTCCAGACGGTAGTCAGTCTAGTCGAAAGTAAACTCGGCATCGCATTGGTGCCATCTGTTGCCATGCGGCATGGCAATCCCAACATAGTGTTCAAGCCACTGCATGGTCCCGGTTCAGCGACCGAGATTGGCATAGCGCTCGTATGGCGCCCCGAAACTGAAACACCGGCAACACGTCGGTTCAGAGAAACACTGGAGAGTCTTGCCGGACCAACCGCACACGCACGATCACGCCGATGATGGCTTGATGCCTATTTGCGAACCTCTGACTGCGACAAATATAGTCTGTCGGGATCGACGTATCTAAGTTATTGATTTACCAGTCCTACGGCAGGACGGGAAAGTCCGTCGGAGCTCCGATGTCGGATAGCACGAGGCGAAGAGTTGCATACAAAGTCCGTCGAGACCGATTGGTGTACATGGGCTTCCTAACTAACAAACAACAGCTGAGAGGCTGAAGCAAACAGGCACCCGCTCCAGACGGCACACCCAGATACCAAGCCCACGAACCAAGGCTGTCTTGCCTAGAAGCTCGTACATCATCGAGGATCGCCTGGGCCCATGGGTCGAGGTAGATCTAGCTGCATGCGGGATGCTAAGCAAGATGTCGTTTGATTACGGCTGTCGGGTGCGTTGCAATCCTCACACCCGCCGTGAAATCAAAGGGTGAATCAAGCAAGCTGTGAACTGGCCGCAGCAAATTTTTGGGCGTTTCGAAAACATGGAGAGGCCAATCTTGGAGTGAACACCACGGCACCTAAGACGTCAAGAAAGCGGGGGCAGAGTCGCACTGGACACTAGGTCAAAAACAGCACCCAAATCACACGGAAAACCGTATCATACGAAATATCGTAGCATACAATTCTATGTCCACAAATCGCCCCGCTCGCCAGTCCGCTCCCATTAATCGTCGTATGGACATACAGGAGGCACGCCTGGAGCAGATCACCCGCTTGCTGATCTGGGAGGGGCGACTGTCTCGCGCCCAGTTGATGGAGCGATTTGGTCTGAGCGGAACCAGAGCCTCTGAATGGTTAAAGGAGTTCCGTGATGCACGTCCAGATTGGGCGGAATGGGACACAAAGCTGCGAAGTCTGGTGACAACAAGAGCTGCTTACCTCGCCGTTGAAAAGAACGAGGCAGCAGCAGTCAGCTTCATGGGGTTAACTGAACCCGAAGTCATCGCCTTTGACGACGACTCCACCCTGGTTATGCCTTGGGACTTCTCCAGGGTTTCTCCGTATGTCTTCTCCCGCCTGCGTTTGGCAATCAGGGATAGCATCCGCGTCGCCTTTCGATACTCCTCGATGACTCGACCGATCACCCATGATCGAGTCATTGAGCCGCACTCCATCATCCGAGCGGGCCGACGCTGGCACGTACGCGGCTATTGCACGGAGCGCAAGGATTTTCGCGATTTCGTCCTAGGTCGGATGAGCGACGTTGCTTTGACTGACGAGCTGTGTAAACACCACGTAGGGGACGATGAAAAGTGGAACCGAACGGTGAAAGTGCGCTTGATTGCACACCCGTTGCTGTCCGAAGTTCAGGCTCAGGTCGTCCGGCGAGAATTTTTCGCCGGCACAGCTGCGCGTATCACAACGTGCCGAGGTCCTCTCGTACCGTACTTCATCCAGGAACTTCGAGCCGCTACGAACATAGAGCGACAGTTGCCACCTGACTATCAACTCGCAATAGACAACAGGGAGGAATGTAAAGAATGGTTATTCCCGACTTAGCCGAGAAGATCAGACAGGAAGTCGCCGCCGAGCGCTATGCGCCGCTGTTCCGGGTACTCCCTGAGCGACTGTTCGCCCCCTTGGCTTCGACAAACCGCATGCGGTACTGGACACTGTTGTGCGCCCTACACGCTCGAAGATTCGGTCCCGAAGCACCCTTACCCCCAAGCAACGGCTTCACAAGCCAAGAGATCGTGCGTGAAATCGCTCAGGAGCTGCAGGACATGAGCTCGTGGGAGGACGAGGGTGACGGCTTCGGCGCAGTGACACCAGGAACACCACTGAATGCTCAGGCACTCAGCATCTTCCACCGTCTAAGGGAATGCGGATGGATAAGGGTGGACAAGGTCGGAGTCCGTGACATGGTGACCATGGCACCGGCCGTCGCCCAGTTCACCACGCGCTTGATCGAGTTCGCGCACACCGGACCTGTGTTCGTAGCTGGCAAGGTACGCAGTATCGAAGCTAACATCAAAATGGTCCTCGAAGAGGGATCGGATGCATCCAGTCTTCAAGAAGCGGCACAGCAAACCCGGGCGCTGATGGAGCATGTTCGAGTGGCGGGCACAAGCGTAAGGGACTTGATGACGGAGCTCAGCGGCCAGCAGTCGACTGGAGAGTTCGTTCGCCGATTCTTCGAGGACTTCGTCGTCAAGATGTTTATCGGCGACTACAAAGAACTTCGAACCAAAGACCATCCCCTGTCGCGCCGGCAAGAGATCCTCGCGATGGTTGAGACCATCCAGACCAACGAGTTTGTGCGCAGCCGTGTGCTGGCTTGGTATATGACAAAACGCGCGCCTGGAGATGAGCTTCGCGCGAAGGCATTACTGCAGCGCGACATCCTAAAAATCGAGGAACTGTCACGCATCGATGAGTACCTAGACCGTCTCGATGAGGAGGTGCGCCGGGCGACTCGAATGGCCATGGCGTTCCTCGACTACCGGCTCCGTGCCAGCCGGCCGCTGGATGAGCTCATCGATCATGCCATCAAGGCCGTCAACGAGTGCGAGACTGGCATCACGCCGGATACGCCCTTCCCCTCCGAAGAATCTCTGTGCGCGGAACGCCTCGCCCTGCCCAGGGTGCCCGTCGAACGCGCTCCGCCCAAGGCACTGCGCAAGCAGGTCATGTCTCCTACTCAGGAGGCGCTTGCGCGGCTGCAGCTGAAAGCACGGAATCGCCGCCTCATGTCACCTCCCAGGCTGGCCGAGCTCATCCGCCAGCAACTCGCAGGTCGCGATCAGCTGTCCAGCATCGAGTTCAACCTAGACACGATTGAGAACGCCCGCGCCTTCCAGTCGCTCTGTACCGTCTCCGCTGCCGTCGGATCAAATAGCGCACAGCTCAAAGCCAACGCTAGGCTGACGGTCAACAAGTTCAAAATCCAGCGTACCGGAGACGACGATGTGCCGGCCGCGATCAGTCATGTCGAGTTTGACATTGTGGCACCCGAGGGAGAAAAGAAATGAGCTTCTGGACCAACGCGGAAGAAGCGACCAACGGCGTGGTGCGCGAAGAGGACTTTGAGGCTATTGCGTACCGGCTGATCTCGGAGCAGGTGCTATATCAGGCAGACCGGAAAAGCCGAACGGCGTATGGGCTCGTACGAGATTTTGATGCCGAGTTCAAGCGAGCCTTGGCGCCACTGGGCATCGTTCTGAAATTCAACAGCAACCTTCGGTACGTCTGCGCTATCCCGACTCGTATCAGGCAGCCTGCCAGCGTCGAGCAAACCCTGTTGGCACTGGTCCTGCGCAAAATCCATGATGAGGAGTCAAGGATCGCCAACCACAACGAGGATGGTGAGGTTGAGTGCGACCTGGTCACGCTCGGCATCAAGTATCGTCAGGCTACCGGCGGACGAGAACTGCCATCAGGGAATCGCCTGCTCACACTCATGGCGAGCATGCGCCGTTGGGGCATTGCACGTTCAGAAACCGACGAGCGCGCGCTCGTCATCGAGACTGTAGAGCAGCCCTACGTGGTGATCATCCGACCCGGCATCGTGGAAGTTCTGGGCGAGGCGGCACTGGAACGGCTAGCTGCTTTGGCCTCGTCGAAAGGCACCGACCTAGTCACGACATCAAGCGACGTCGCGGCTAGCGACGAAGACGGGGAGGACACAGATGTTTAAGCTGATTCAGATCAAGGTCGTCAACTTCTACCTGTACGAATCCCGTCAGGTCAACGTTGGCACCATCACTGGCATCTTCGGTGCGAACGGCAGCGGCAAGTCTTCGCTGCTGGACGCTGTACAGACTGTGATGTTCGGCGGGAACTTCAGTCGGGGCAGCGGCGCCGTCTACAACGCTCAGGCCGATGAGGGTAACAGCAACACGCGAACGCTACGCAGCTACTGCCTCGGCGAGCTGGACAAATCAGGGCACGGTCGGGCTCGCGACGAAGCCACCACCTACATCACCCTTACCTTCCTGGATGATGAGACCAAGGAGATGGTCTCGGCAGGCATGTGCATCTCGGCCAGTGCCTCCAAGCCAGAGCATGAGATCCTCGGGCGCTATCTCGTTCCATTCGACCTGACGCTGCAGGACCACCTTGAGATAGTAGACGGCGAGGCATTTCCCCGAGACTGGTCGACCTTCCGTCAGCAGCTCGTTCGCCGCCCATTAGTCATGGTCGCACCGGAGGAAGAGGTGCTATACAGCGATGGAGGCAAGTTCCTCAATGCTATTTTGTTCCGGCTTCGGGGCAAGAAAAGCCTTCCGCGCGCAGACGCATTTCGGCAAGCATTCCGCTTCGCCCTGCGCATGAAGTTTGACCAAACGGTTGACGACATCATCCGTCGCCAGGTCCTCGAGTCAAGGCCGACGAAGACCAAGGCGTTCCTTGAGATGCTGCGAGGCTTCAAGAATTTAGCCATCAAAGTTGCAGAAATTGAGCACAAGCTAGGAGAGGCGCGCAAGTTGGAGGCGCACTTTGAGCGAGCAGCATCTGAAGAGCGGAAGTCGATCACTTGGAAGGCAGTTGCCCTGCAGGCGGCCCACGAGTTGGCCAACGCACGGGTAACAAACGCCGAAGATGACGAGGGCAACGCCGCGTCTGCACTTGAAAGCGCGGAATCCGTCAAAGCAGCTGCGATCCGCAAGCGCGATGAACTCCAGCAGGCCGCCTCTGCGGCCGCCACCGCCCGTGACCAGCACCAGGCACACGGCGAGAGCGTTCACCTGAGTGAGGCGATCGCCAGCGGCCAACGCCGCGTGACGCAGCAGATCGCGGAGATCCGCACGACGCTGGAGGGGCTGCAGCGCGCGCTTGACACGCCGGTCGTGGGCAAGACCGTGCCGGATTGCGATGAGAAGCTGAGCATTGCCCGCCACGCGATCAAGAGCTTCATTGATCGTGATCGCTTAGACGACACTGACGCGTTAGCCTCGGTGGTTACCCAAGGCTGCCGTGCTGCAAAAGTCTTGAACAACGAGATGTTCAAGGCGCTGATGGACGTCGGCGCCCGAATCAGGACATTGACCGGTGAGCAAACGGAGGCGGAGGAAAACCAGCGTCGGATTGCTGCCGGAAAACCTCCTCTTGACACACAGGTATCGTCACTGCAACGTCGCCTCGAGGAAGTGGGCATCAAATCGACGCCCATCTGCGACCTCTTGAAGGTCACGGACGACGATTGGCAACCAGTGATTGAAGCACAGTTGGGTAGGGTCAACGTCCAGGCGCTCCTGGTAGAGAAGCGCGACGAGCGCGAAGCCTTCAACCTGTACCGGTCCACAAACATTTACGGAGTGAAGATCGTGCGGTCCAGCACCGTACGAGACATTGGGCCACTCACGCCAGGCTGGGTTGCCGAACTTGTGACAGGATCGGATCAGCGCGCTATCTCTTTTGCTCACAAGCATCTGCGCTTCATGCGAGCGGAGACCGTCGACGACTGCATGAATCACAGTTTTGCGCTCACTGCTGATGGCATGCGCGTGGCAGATGGAGATCTCGACCGAATTCAGCCGGTACCGTCGACCATGCTGAAAATCGGCCCCGACATGAGTCGCATGCACGACGCTGTCGCCCGGCAACTCAGCGAACTGGCGCGGAGCCTGGCCGCTTGCCAGAAGGAGGAGCACCAGCTCAAGAAGAACATGGAGCTGTTGAGTATCTATGCCGGCGATGAGGCCGAGAAGGCTGCGGCGCTGGTGCATATGGCCGAGGCTATGGCCTCTGAACGCGCCAGCGTCGCCGGCTTCGAGCGTCGCCTTGTCGAAATGGACACGGCCGAGTACCAGCACTTTGTAGAAGCAGCCGAGCAAGCCGCCAAAGACGCGAATCAAGCCAACCTTGAGGTCGATGCAGCCAGCACGCGCGTAGGTAGCGCAACGCAGCTATATGAACAGAAACGCGCGGCCACTGGACTGCGCCGTCAGGAACAGGAGGCAGCCCGTCATCGCTCCGAGACAGCACGAACCGTTGAAGGCTACGATGCTGATTTCGCGTCTACGCAATGGGACAAATTGCTGGAGAAAAACGGTGACGCTTTTGACGCGATCCAACAGGCGTGCCTCACTAGCGAATCGACCGCTATCAGAAACTTCAACGACGCCAAGACCAAGGGGTTGACCGGCTTTGCGACGTTTGCGCACGAGTTCAACGAGCAACACGTCCAAGAGCAGGCACAGGACTGGCGCGCTGCGGCGGACTACATCACCCGACGTGTGATCCTGCTCGAAGAAACCGGCCTGGCCGACAGGAAAGCGGAGATGGCCCGGGCGATGGAAGCGGCCAAGAGCACCTTCAGAAGCAATGTTGCCCTGGACCTTCATGAGCACATCACTTGGCTGGAGGCCACGATGGCGCGGATGAATACGGCACTTGCTGCGGCACCTGCGTTCACAAATGGTGAGCGCTACCGCTTCCGGAAGGACCCGCGGCCGGCATTCGCCAACCTGCTTAAGTTCATCAAAGACGTTGCAACGCACGGCACGGAAGATGATCTGCTGGGTGGTGCCGGCGAAATGCCTCCTGCCTTTGAAGAGCTGCTGAAGGACAAGGCCGAGGCATCGCGCGCGGTAAAGTCGCCGTTGGATGACTACCGGGAGTTCTTCGACTTTGATGTTGAGGTCCTCCGCGAAGCACCCGGCGAACCAAATCCCGTGCGAGTCGGACTGCTGAGCCAGCGCGTACACACCGGCTCAGGCGGTGAACACCGAGCCCCTCTGTACGTAATTGCTGGTGCGGCGGTAGCGTCTGCCTATCAACTGCAGCCTGGCGACGACAGCGGCTTGCGCCTCATTCTGCTAGATGAGGCTTTCATGAAGATGGACACCCGCAACATCGTAGCCACAATGCGTTACTTCGAGGAACTGCGGCTTCAAGTTCTCATGGCCAGCACGGGCGAGGCGCTTGGCACGCTGACAGCTTTCCTCACGGACTACTACGACATTATGCGTGACTCGGACTCGAACGTCGTCGTACTCGAAGGTCACCGAATCGAGCAGGAGGTTCGCGATCTCTTCCGCTCCGACCTTCCTGAGTTCAATCCGAACTTGGTCGATCAGGAACTCAAAGCGATGTACGGATCGAAATCATCTGACAGTCTCAACGCTGCCGCGATCGGTCGAGCTTTATGAAGAACCTCGCTCGAAGCGCCCTGACGGAGCTGCTGCGGCAAGCGGATCGAAAAACGGCTGGCATTGCCAAGAAGGAACCGTGTCTCACGGCGCGACACCTTGAGACTTACCATAAGTTGCGGTCGCTGACCGAGAAAGAAGAATTCGACGCTTCGATGAAGCACGCCCAGATCACGGGGGCGATCCGCCTGACATGGCCGCCGGGGAACCGAGATGGGTTTCTAGAGCGCATCGAGTTGGTGGACGCCGAGAAGCTCGCTTCACTGCTGGATACTCAGACGGCTTCGGCAGTAATCAATACCGCCGCTGAGCAACTACGTGACAAACAGGCTAGCTTTCCTGTCCTGGAGGATGTGGTTGCGCGCTGGAAATCGCTCGCGAAAGTGCGCGGAAGCGGGCCAACTGATGCGCTGGACTGGATAGACGCGTGCAAAGCTATCGAATGGTGTCGGACCGCTGTCACCGAGGGGCGGCTCGAAACGCCACTGCGTGACGCGAGTGCCTTGATCTTTCGGGACAGCAAGCGGCTAGAGAAGCTCGTCGCTGAGCTGGACATCCTGTTGTGTGGCAGCGTCGATGCGTCCCTGCGCGATTCAAACCAGGTCTATCAGGAGCTTGGCCTCTACAAAGAGCCTCAGCCCGCTAGGCTCGCGGGCAATGTCGTGATCCGCAGGTCCCGTGTGACTGCATTACTAGACGTACCGTATACCGCACTTCCTGCTGAGGACGTCTTGGCACTGAGATCCGCACCCAGCAGGGTCATCACAATCGAGAATCTCACGACATTCTCAGTACAGGCCCGAGCTTCTGCCCTCACTGACGACTTACTTATTTACACCGGGGGAATGCCTTCTCCGAGCTGGTGCGCAATGTACGACCGACTGTTAGCGTCTCTACCCACCGCGGTCCCAATCTTTCATTGGGGCGACGTCGATGAAGGAGGCTTTCGCATCGCGGCGTTCATTGCCCAGCTTACGCAGGTGCGAGACCGAAAACTCAACGCTTGGAAGATGAAGCCATCTGAGGTACCAATGAGTCAACGGCGGGATGCGTCTGACAGGACCATCGACCGAATGCGCCAATTTGCCGAAATTGCCGGGTGGCATGACATCGCAGAAGAGGTATTTCAGAAACGGTTTATCGCTGAGCAAGAGGGCTAGCTCTGACCGCAAACGGCAACCAAAATAGCTACGTTTTTCGTCAACCGGTTGCGTCAGCTGTTGAGAATCCGCTTTCGAAGATATCAAAAGACTGCAACGGATCGGAAGCGCCAGCTCCCAAAGCGCAATAGCTACGGACGGATTACCAGAACTCCATGCCTCTTTATAGCAAGTCCATACCGCGTCTAAATTACACAGGGCACCTCAGCAGGCTACGCTGCATCTCACTGCGAGGGCTAGCCGCCGAATGCAACGACGACCTCAGCAGTCTGTTCGCACCAAAGTTTGATCTCGAATTACGAGGGGTCAATATTTTCGCTGGGCCAAATGGTTCAGGGAAAACGACGATCCTTGACGCGGTACGCAGTATCTTCGAGCCGACCATGCTTTGTAAGCTGCGACGAGAGAACATTCCTGCCAACGTCTTTTCTGGTCTTCGGGCAGTTTTCGATAGCGGGTCACAAGTCACTGCAATCTTCCACCAGACGGGGGAACCCAGAGATGAATTACGGACGTCCGCATGGAATTGGCAGTACACCGAGCTCGGCGTTGCCGTCGTAGATAGTTGCGCCATCCTCCACAACTACAGTGCAAGCGGAGACTTACCTGTCATCGGGGAAGTTGATGAAGAAATGATTCAGCCATTCCGAGAATGTCTATCCAAGTTGGGCTGCGTAGGAGAGGCTTGGCCATCCGGTACTTCATCCTCGCCATGCATTGAGGCGTATGAGCCTATTCTTCGTCGATTTCAACGGTTCTTTCCTCACAACGAACGCGAAGATACCAATGGCGGCCCACAGCAGTCATTCAAACCAGGTGACTTCCTTCTCATTGACGGTCACCTGCATCAATTTCACGGCGACGACTTAAGGCAGAGCAGTCGCCTGTCTATCGAATACCTGCCATCCGGATGGCAGCAAGTGGTTGAGTTGTTGTCATGGGCCGAACGATGTGAAGATCATTCAATCTGCGTGATAGACGAACCAGAGCGACATCTTCATCCAACGCTGCAACGTGCACTGGTTTCTGAGCTGGCGTCGCTTCGACAGCGAAAGAATCTGCAGCTCTTTATTGCAACCCACTCGCCGACCTTCCTAAACCGTCGCTCGTGGGGAAGCTCGGACGTGGCGCTTTTCCACATGTCAAGGGGACGCCCCATAGCTGAACCAGCATTGGATCGGATCATCGAGCAGTTAGGCTGCTTAGCAAGTGACCTCTGTCAATCGAACGGCATCATTTGGGTTGAAGGGCCGTCGGACCGTATTTACATCAAGGCATTCATGCGTGCCTGGCAGGCAATCCGAAGCCCAGGAAGTCCACCCTGGATTGAGAACGTGGACTATTCGTTTGTATATTTTGGAGGAAGCTGCCTGAGCCATTTCACCGGCACGTCCTCACTTGATCCATCTGATGATGGCGACCCCGCCGCTGAACTCATCGAGCTGCTATCGTTGAATCGCAATGCTGCCATCTGCATGGATCGCGACGATGATTTCCAAACGGACGATTTCGGTTCGACATTTCCTCTCAACGCGTCCGGAAAAACTAAGGCACGAGTGGCAACCGAACTTGCAACATCCGGCAGCCCTGTCATCCACATTACAGACCTCTACACCATAGAGTGTTATGTCGAACACGTGATGTCCGAGGAGCGCAAGGAATTTCTAGAGGTCTCGGAGGGACGCGTTAAGGTTGTCGGCAGCAAAGTGCAGCAGGCCACCCGATTCTCGCAATTGTCTGATTCAACCATTTTTGATTGTCTCGAACGGCATTGGGGCCTAGGGCGGTTCATCGCACAATTGGACGCCGCAATTAGGCGGTGGGGGCATTCAGACGCAGCATGAGCTGCCCGATATGCCTCCTCCATCGCCAAAGCAACTCGTGGGCCGCGCGGCCTACTGAGGCCAAAGATCTGTCAGATGAGTTCTTGCCCCATTGGCTTGACAATATCCCATGCCTGCATATCAGCTGGCATCTTGGCCGACAGATCACATTGAGCAATCAAATCATCCAAGTGGTATCTAGGCACAGATCTCGTGAAGACGGCCGCCTCCCGCTTTGAGGAAATCACCTGGTGTCCTCGCCCCACCGCTGCGCTCGATAGCCAATCTTGCATCGCCATCAGCGCCTCGACTGGCGTTCTACCTAGACAACTCTGAGACGGGAATTCGAGGCACGAACCGACGTAGGCGTTCTCACGATCCGACCAGCTGATTTGGTAAGTGAAGCGATCAGAGGACATATCTGCTCTCCCGGTCCCGGGGAGAACGCCGCGGACTCGCAAGCCCTATTCGTTTTGACGAGCGAAGCCGTCTTGGCTGCCGCTTTTTCGCCTCGGCCTCCAGCATCTCCTGGCGATTCGACATGTATGTGACAAAGCATGCAAATGCAATGACGAAGCCACCCATCACAAGAAGACCAACCATTCTTTCGTCCATATGCCCTGCCTCGCTGGATTGTTCGTTGTCACCAAGGATAGCCAACCACCCGGCAACTGCAAAGAGCACCGCGGCAAATTTGCCTTTGCCCGCGATTTTCATGACTTGCATGTAATTATGTGTTTATGCATAATTACATGCATGCAACCACGCATGGCCATCCCTGACGTAGCTCTGATTTCAGCGCAAATTCACAGGGCCAAGTTGAGCCAAGTCGAAATAGCAAATGCAGTTGGAGCAAGTCAATCCCAGGTGAGCCGGATTCTGTCCGGGAAAACATCAGCATCCTCCAAGCTTGCCCAAGATATATGTATTTATGTATCTACAGCAAGCAAAGGGGTATCACAAGATGCCGTTGCGGCAAACACGGATTTGATGGATGCCATAGCCAGTGTGTGGGATGGCTCGCCTGGGCATGCAAGGGCATTGGCTGCGGTCATTCGCAGTCTCGGCATGCTGAAACCAACTTCCCCCAAGTGATAGGAGCAAAGCATGACCTACAGCCTGCCCATCCCTCTCCAAGATGAACTGGCCCTTGGTCTTCTGGGCCGCTTCGCCCGCATCAACGGCCTAACCTCAACCCAATGGGCCGTCAGGTCGCTACAAGCGCGGCACCCAGAAGGAAAGAACGCCCCGCTTTTATGGCAAATGGCAGCCGCATTTGGTCGAAGTGACGTCGACTTCTCATCTCACCACTCCATGCTGTCGGTGCTATTTCCGATATCGGCCTACAAGGGTAGTGAGCGCGAGGTAGCCCGCAGTCGCCACGTTGCTCATTCCCGAGGAATGGACATCCCCACCCACCAGCCAAGATGGTGTCCTCACTGTGCCGCGTTGGATATGGAGCGTCGCGGTTTTGGCCACTGGCGACGTCAGCACCATATCGCGGGCGTCGATTGGTGTGTCGATCACCACATTCCTCTGATTTGCGCCCCTCTGGGGAGCACTCTTCATGCTCCGGGCCAGCCTGCTACGCAAGGCACATTGGCTGCCCCAGCAGAAACGCTTGAAAAGGAGTCCGGTCATCCTGCGCTGATCCGAATCCAGCGAATCATGGCGGGCTGGCTGCATCGCCCCCAACCAGTGAGCCTTGCGGCGTGGACCAAGGTCGTCGGCGAGCGCTGTCGTTCCGCAGGATTGCGCATCGGAGAGGTCGGCAAACGCCCCGTGGTCAGCGACCGAATCCGGGAAGAGTTCCCGGTCAGCTGGCTGACCCGCCACATGCCGGAGATCTGCCTCAAGGAGGCTCAATCATTTGTGCGCAAAGTCGATGGTGCGTGTATTGACAAACATGTCGCATACCCGGCTTTAGCCTGCGCGTCGATTCTGGCGGTACTGTTTGAGTGCGCCGACCAAGCACTGGACGCACTGGAGCAAGCAGATCAGGAGCATGCCACGGCGCGTCAAAGCACAAACTCCTCGGGCGAAGCCCTCACGGCCTTCTTGGCCGGCGTCGGTTTGCATGAAGCCTGCGAGAAATTCGGTGCCAGTGTTGCAGGCTTAGAAGCGGCACTGCGCCAACAACTCAGAAGGCATGTCGGCGTCGCCGACACGCAGACCATCGCGGCGTGACTACACCCGTCAGGGATTCTCTTCTAGCCGACCAAGAATGAAATTCAGCGCCTTGATTGTTTGTGGCCAGCGTTCTGGCGCACGGATGGCTCTATCGATTCTGGGCATCGAGTTCCTCAGCACCTCCAGGCGCCAGGATTGCACTTTCGGATACTGGACCGCCAGCTTGTAGAGCGCCAATGCCATGCGGGCATCAGCGTTTTCTATACGGATAGGCGCGTGGTTTGTTGCCCCCAATCGGGGCACATCACGAGCGCTCGCATCCAGCCAGTTGCGGTCGTTACGGTAGAGCCAAGCATATGCAGCGGGCTCCATGCGTCGGAGCGCCTTTAACCCCATGTAGGCATGCAGTCCCTTGATCCTGGCCCACGTGCTGCGCGCATGGGCGCGACGCCTTGCGTGCCGGACTGTGTGCCACTGGTCCTGCAGACCCGTCACGGTGCGTAGCACGCGCGTGACGGTCACGATAGCGACCCCAAAGGTCGAAGCCACTGCGTCTTTGTCAGCACCTTGGCGCAGTTGCTCAACGATGGCCTCCCAAATGGGGGCATGGAGCTTTTGCGGACGGCGCGGCAGCTCGATGGCAGCGGCGCTGGCCCATGCCGCCATGGTGGCATAAGTAACCTGCGCTTGTCGGGCAGCGGCCGTCAGACTGATACGGTTTTCGATGGCGTCGCGCAGCACCGATTGCTGCCACACTGCCGGACCCATAGGAGGGCGGCTCGGCACATTGCCGGCGGTTTGGTCCAACTCACCTACGGGGCCCTCCAATGCGGCATATGCATGCCGGAACTCACCAAAATCATCAAACCAAGTCGCCATCCAGACCAAGATCCGCAAGGGGTGGGACAGCGAACGCCCTGACAGCAGACGCAACAACTGACTGCGCAGCAGAAGGGGATCAGCCTGGTGGCTGAGTTCAGGCAGCACCCCCAAACGATCCGCCAGTTGGCGCAGCACCGGATCGACCATGTCCCAGCGCACATGCCCGGAGGCGGTGCACATCCCAAGCCCGGCGATGCGCTGCCGGAAGATCAGACCAATGCGATAGGGATCGTCAAAACTACCGGCGGCGTTGCTTGGCAGTGCCGCGCACATGGCTGCCAGCTTCAGTAGCCACTCCACGTGGTCAGACTCTGTGGCGACGCCACCTAGACACGCGACCGAACCCCGGGCGTCCGGCGAAGGCAATTCCCATGCGAACCGAGCCAGCTGGTTCAGCTTCTGCGGGGATATCCAAAGTGGTTGCCGGTGCTGTGGGCATATCCATACGCCCGGCCACTGATGCGCCCGATGCCAATAGGCCCAACCATAGCGATCCAGGTCAGCTTGGATACACACGCGGCAGGACTTCAAGGGGTGGGCCGCGCCTAAGCCGCTTGTCTGCAGTCCCAGACGGTACTTCAGGTGTCCAATACCTCCTCCAGACAAGGCTTGCACCGCCTCGTGCCCTAGATGCGATGGACGAAAAGGCAGGTAGTACGGCAAAAGCGTGCGCTGCTCAATGATCTCGGTGGTTGTCCCAAGCTTCCCGTCCGCTCTGGCGGCAAGCTCTCCCACGCGCGCCGGGAAATCATGCGCCGTCCCGGCGCGATGATGCCCGAAAAGCTGTAAGCAGGTGGTCCGGTCCAACCCGTTTGCGGCTAGGCGGTGGTAGCGACTACACCAGCTGAACAGGGTTTCATCCGGCAGTGGCAACAAGCCCACCGTCAGATCGGCGAGTTCAGATTGCCGGGCCATCTCAGCCCTCCTGAGGCACACGCGGGGGTGTAGGCTTGCTTGGAGTCTTTTTTGCCTGCTCCAGCACCTGCGCGCCTTGACGCAAGGACTGCGCTGAAATGGGCGCACGCCGGCGCAAGGGGGTGACCGTCGCGGTTACGCGTTCTTCCGCCGGTCTGTTGGCCGCCTTTCTCAACTCTCGCAGGGTAGCCTTGGCGGCAGGACTGAGCGTGCTCTCGATCAGCGCTGCTGGCGCCTCTGCGGACAACGCCGACAGATGCACGAGCCGCGCCGAATTTGACCCGATGACCACCGATCGCCTCACTGGTTGCAAATCAGTGAACGGGCATACCAAATCGGGGCGCGTGTCGGCCATCCTGTTGGAGACCGACAGGGAAGCGAGATCCTCGACGTCTTTGCGATGGATACTGTAGGTTCGGCTTCGATAAGCTTGTCGTACGTCGTCCAGTAGCACCTCATGGCGCCCCTTCTCGCGAGCCTCCCGATACGCCTGCAACAGCAGCTGCCGCAGAGCCCTGAACATGCCCGCTGTGAACCGGTGAAGCTCCTCGCCATCGGTCGCAGGGTCGAGCTTGAATGTGACGGATGACACCGCCAGATATTCCTGCAAGGCCTCACGCCACCAGGGGGCATCGGCTGCGGGAGGATTCAGTACCAAGGGAGCCGCCAGTATCCGGTCTTTTTCCTCCTGGGGTCGCAGCAGAAGCTTGTTGACCAACGAGTAATTGGCGACAAAGATCAATGGTGGCCCCAGGTTGGCCAGGGTCATGATGAGCTGCGAGGTCTTGGTACTGGCCGAGCTGCTTTGCGTAAAGAACTGCATCTCGTCAACCGCCAAGATACTCGTCGCCGTAGCTCTGAACCAGTCGCTTACATTCGCCATCAGGCCCGGAATCTCATTCATCGCGCGCCCATCCAAGGCCAGGGGGTTGGCTAAGCCTCTGAGAATTCCCCGCACAGCGGGTTGTCCGCCTATCTCCGATCGGCGAACTGGGTGGATCTCTAGGCTGTAGCCCTCTACAAGAAATTTTGAAGTTGGCCCTACGCAGCACATGCGCTCGAACGCTCGCATCAAGGATGACTTGCTCACGCCAGCCAGACCGGTCAGACAACGAATAGGCTGAGCAGGGGCGGTGCCCTGAAAACCCAAGCAGCGTAGCCGGTGATAGTCCTTGATGGTGGGATATGTGGTTCTGGCGTAAGTTCGCGCCTGATCCAATAACGTTCGAAGTATCTGTATGTGCTCCGGTCCGGGCACGAATATCGCCCGCCACGCATCGTCCAAGCGCTGGCACGACTCTTCGATGGGCAACTGCTCTAAGCCCCGTAATCGCTCAGCCGGTGCGAAGGCCGCCAACCGGATGGCCTCGTCCGAGTCGATGCGATCAAACCAGCCTAGCCACTGGCACTGCTGTGCGCGATTCATCGACGCCCTCCCTTCGGATTCAGGTAGCCCGTGATTACCTGGCGTTCCTGAACTGAAGTTGCCTTGTTCCGTCGTGATCGACCGGCTTTGACTGTCGCCTGGTCAAATTCCTGTCCAGCAAACACTTCAAACGCCGATTCGTACTCGGCACGAGCAGCAAGCCGGTGCGTCTTGAGTTCAAGTTTCGCGTCCCGACGGAGCTGTTGCAGCTGCTCAATCTCGACAATGGAGATGTAGAGTTTTTCCGGGCTGTCGCGGATGTCCAGCAAGGCGTCGACTTGGATGAGTTCGCCACCCAGGTCGATCCATAGGTGACGCACACAAACATTGAACATGTAGCCCTGCAATGTGTAGCGCCCCAAGTCATGAGCCTTTTGCAGAGCGCCGCATCTCCGTAGCGCCTCGGAGTCAAAGCGTATGTCTTTGAAGTAGACCGCATCATCCCTCACGGTCAGCTCAATCGGCTCAAGGTATGCCCTCACTGCCTCGTCGAAAGACATGCGCAAGGCATGATTTCGCCCCCTCCGATCCAAGTGATTCCACAAGGCAGCTGGTGTAGGAAGAACATGGTCCCGGAGTGCATCGTTGTTCAGGCGGTCTGTCACGTCGATGCAGTGGTTGTCTGCGACAGAACGCATGACTTCCTGAGCGGCCAACTGAGCGATGGACAGGCGGGTCTCTCGGTAGTGAGGCCGCCCCTCTAGCTTGACTCTCTTGGGATGCAGCGTCTCTACCGAAGCCTTGGATTGCCCAGAGTAGCTTGGGGCCGCTTCCTTGATCGCTGGCATGAATGCTTCGTCGTGCGGATCAGCTTTCCTTGTGCTGCCCGGACCGCGGTCGTTGATGACGTGGGGTGAAATACCGATACTGGGCCAGTCGTCGGGCTTGAGCTCAAGTCTGAACAGTCCTGCGAATCGGACCTTGTCGATCGCCGCACAGAACAGAGCCATCCGATATGCCGAGGCCAGCTCTGAACCTACCGAGAAGCCGACGCCGACAATCATTCCCGAAGCGATACAACGGATGCGAACCACCCACAATGCCGGCAGGTGACTTCCCGGCAAGTAACCGATCGCAACCTGATCGCAGCAATAGGCATCTTGCTCCGTGCGCTCCATCAGATTACCTACACTCTCGGCAAATCGTCCTTGGGAGTGCGTCAAGCGGTTCCTGACGCGCGAATAACCGTACTTGTAGTTTTGGCGAGTATCGAGCGGAAACTCTTGGCCCACCCTGTATGCAAACTGTCCAAGCGAGGGAAACGGCTTGCCTTCCGGATGGATGAACGATTTGCGCCCAGACGAATCGGTTTGCAGGTGGCACCCGAATACTGTCTTCAGCGTTCGGCGATAGATTTGGCTCAGGTGTTGTCCTGGACCGGCAAACCGGCGATACCCATCCAGAATGCGCTCAATGGTCTCTGGATCATTGGTCCCGTGGCCATGAAGGGCACCATGGATGCGCGATGGCCGGCCCAGTTTGCGCTCACGCCCCATGCGATTCCATCGGCCCAGGCAATGCACAGCGTAATGCAAGGCCCAACGGCTACATCCGAAACAGACATAGGCATAAAACGCCGTCCTCAACCGGGTTTCGTTCTGAGCCGGGCGGCACGCACGTGCGTGAGCGTTGATCACGGCATCCGGCGATTCCGCAGCCAACACCTGCTCCAGGTTTTGAACCAGCGGCCAGATTTGTGCCAACGTTTTCTCGATGCGATCATCGTGACTCTTCTTACGCTTGGGTCGAGGCTCTGCATACGAACGCAGATCAGAAATGGACAAGCCGTTGAACCAGGGAGGTAACTCCTGCTGCGTCTCACAAACGACTATCCAGCCATCCTCAACCCCTTGCTCGAATCGATGCCGGGATAGACGATGTAATACGGGCCTGAAGTCCTCGGATGATCCGCCCGTAATATCGGGTGCGGTGCACGCCTGGCCAGAGGATGAACACGACTGTGTGACAGAAGCACTCCTCCGAGACCTCTTGGCTGGCTTACGTATAAATTCCAACAACAGAACGCGCTCTCGGAAAGGATCGCTGCGCAACAGGTGGTAAACAGCTCCCTTGCGCATCGCCTCAAAACCATCGGGCGCGCATAGTTGAGTTCCAGTTTGCATACAGCCTCCTCAAGCAGGTTGCCGCGCGAACCACGCGGAAAAAACATGCAACGGATCGCGACGCACGGGCTGCAGGGGCCGGTCAATGAAGAGGGCATCCTCCATCAGTTCGGCACGCACATCTCCTTGCCACAAAGCCCTCGCAAAACAGGCTTTCGCAGTGTCGATTTCCAGACCGTGGCGATGAACCACGGACAGCAACACCTCAAGAGGTCTCTGCCCAGTTTGGACACTCGCCTGGAGACGGTCACACACCTCGGCATAAATGTCCAAGTCCACATTTGCCGCGCGGTGCTGAAGCAGAAGCAAGCTGCGCAGGTTCTGAATCAGTAGCTCTGGTAGATCTCTCTCGACTATGCGTCTTGTCGGTATCCCCGCGTCGGCGTAATAGCGCTCCTCGATCGCATGGCGGCTACGCACAGCGTTGACCTCGGCTTGAGGATCTTTCGTCGGTTTGCTTCTCAGAAGAGACCGCTGGAATTCTTCGGATGATCCTTTGATGGTCCAGTTGACGCAGTACGGCCCTTCCTGATCCGTCAGGAACAACAGAAAGTCCCCGATGAACGGAACAGGTACCGGCACCCTTTCCATACCGTCTGGGTGATCTGCGTAAATCCATGGATGCCGCTCGATCATGTCGAGTCTTTCGCAGACATCGATCGTGCCCCGCAGTGGGGGAAGTTTCAGACCAACAGCCATCGGGTGGCCCGCCAGCGGATGGGGCCGGGGTTCGGTGGCCAGCATGCGTTGCTCCTGCAACTCGAATACGCCCCGATGGAACATAGCCAGAATCAAGGCCTTTCCCTCGACAGACGACAGGGCATGAACATAGCGCCCGAGCTTCTCAAACCAGATTTGGAGAAATCGGCTGCGCGACGGAGCCTCTTCGCGGACAGCCCGGATAGCCGGGTCATAGTCCTGGCCCCACTTAGGAGGATCTTGGCGGTGGAGCACTTCCTTGAGCCGCGCCAGTGTGATGCGCATTGATTTGGCCATGGGCCATCCTTTCCTGCCAGATAAACCGGCATACGAAACAAATTGGGAAAGGAAAGCCCTTGACGCCCGCCCGAAGCGGGAGTAAATTTCAGCTACGCAAGAAATCCGCGGGCTTTCCCTCGGTACGAAACGCCACTGAGCTGCAACTCCGTGGCGTTTTTGTTTGTGCGGCGCTTACATGGTTTTCTCCCCGCCACCGTCGTGGCACTCTGCAAACAGTTCGCTGTCCTCTAGCTTTTTCAGCCCCAAAGCGACCGCGATACGATGACACTCGCCCCTTTGGGCGCGGCTTCTGCCGTTCAAGACGCTGTAGACCAGGTGCCGGTCAAAACCGTGCTCACGCGCCCAGTCGGTGACTGTTTTGCCATTCGCAAAGAACTGCCGACGAACGGACTCAATAGCGTTTTGATCTATCTGCATTTCAAACCATTTGTACAAATAGGCGAATCGTTCTAGGGCATGGACGCGTTTTTGGCGGTCATCGCATGCTAGGTTACGGACTTCACTTCGTAAATCCGGAACATTGCATCATCCGGTGTTCTGAGGCTGTAGCGCTAAGTGCTTGATTCAAATGGGTTATCGCTGTGTGATGCGACTTTCGCCTGCTCGAAAGTGGAACTTTCGCGTCGTCATACCGTAGATGTTTTTTCGACCATCGCATGGTTTCGTGCTCTGGCCAGGGGTGCCAACGCAACTACGATCGCACAAGTGGCGCGTTTCTATGAACCAATTCCTAGCGCTTCAACTGAGCGCCTTAAATGGCGTCACAAGCAATGGCATGAACGATCGCAAGGGCGAAGAAGGCCTTCGCCTGCGACGGTCACGGCAGCTGAGTCGCGCTGTTCAGGAAGTGCTGCAGTATTCCAACTTGCACTGTGGCCAGCTTTGCGGGTTGACTGGGAGCTTGAGCGATGTTTCTCGGAGGTGAGCCGGTTGCTTCCGGTGCAACAACGGCCTGATTTCGAGTCACGATTCCATAGTGCTCCACGGCATTCTGCCGATGCGTATGCCAAAGCGTTGCAGCGGCGAGGAACGCTTGACGATTTGGCTTGCCTTCTTGTGCTCTTACGTCAGGCGAACGAGAACAACTCTTTTCATTCAGCCTGGATGTTGGCAAAAGGCGTCAACAGAGTTCTGCTGCTTCAGGCTGGCTGGCTTCTCGCACACGGGTTGCTCCGCCCGCTCGTTGAATACGTGGACAGAGAGTTTTTCCTTCCCCCACGGCCGCCTTGCCCGTCAGCATCGGTTTTCGTCTACTTTCACCAGCTTGAATGGTTGACAAAATCCGTGCCGCGTCACATGCCTGAAGTGTTGGACGGATTTGATGAGGGGCTTTGGCATCAAGGAGTCAATCTTGCGTTGATCCACGCTGATGGGCTTTAAGATCGCGGCGGGGTACTCTGACCTGTGCAAGCAGACATCAGATGATGTATCTCCGCGCCAGAGCAATCGCCTCTTCGAGTTTGAAGTCCCATTCAGGCTGGCTGCCGCCATTCAGCCATGGCGACCCTATGACTGCTGCACTACCAAACCAGCCGATGCGGGCCATTAGATTGGCCTAGGCTTTGTTTGCAGGCGACTTCTGCTGCTTCAAGGTCGTAGTTGGATAGCCAAAGCTGAAGAAAAAATGTGAAACGCGGATCGTGCCGTGCGATGGCGCAAGCGCGGGATCCCGCTCGTGCTCAGTATCGAAGTCCGCATGAGCGAAAAGTGCGGAAGGTCGTTCATATGCGAGGCCGGCTGCCGTCTTGCGCAGGCGCAATGCAGCAATCAGGGCTGCCTGCTCCAGCGCCGTTCTGATCGGAGGCACAACCTCAGGCTCCGGATCGAGCAAGACCCCCACCATTGCTGCGACCGCCTGCCGGCGGCTGTAAATGCCGGTGACGAAACGTCCGAGTCCCCGGTTCTTCAGATAGTGGTCGCGATGCTTCTTCTGACGACCCAGGCGCTTAAACTCGAAGACGAGCTTCATGCTTCGGGCTGTATCGTTCCAGCCGTACACGATATCGGTTCGGCGTTCCTCGATCATCGCTCCGGTGACGGGATCCACCTCACCGATGATGTCCTCCGCAGCCCACATACCAAGGAGACCATGCTGTCGAGCCACATGGTTCTCCACGTAGACCTTCAGGCGCTTGGTCAGTGCATCTTCCTTCGTCTTTGGATTGAATTCCGGCCGCGGTCGTTGCGCCAACTCCATCCACCCTTGTCGCAAGGCCTCTACGGCTTCCGTGGCGGGCTGGATCGGGAAAGCGGCCAGCCAACTATTTGCAGCCGTTGCAGGAATCTTCGTTGAGGCGCTCGCTGGCATCATGCGATCTCCACTCTCTTCTGGCCATACGGCTGGGCCTGCACGCTGCGAACAATGTGCTCAGCATCCCGGCGGGCCTGCCTTAGAGTCCAGTTGCGCCGGGCGAGGGGGCGTACGAGGTACAGCGTGTCGTCGACCCAAAGATGCACGTCGGGCACCAGTGTGAGGAAATTCCCTGACGGGATCGCATGCAGACCAACGCGACGAAGCTCCGCGAGCGTTTCGAGGACCAGTTCGTCGTTGATCTTGGTGCTTACTTCCGGATTGCCGGTAGATTGCTGGGTGTAGGAGACGCGCACAATGCCGCAGGGGCCAGCGCGCCGGGGATCGCTGGCCACGACATCAACCCTGAACCGACCCTGGCCGTGCGTCTTCGTTCGCCAAGCCGTCAATGATTCAGCGAGTGCGTTGGCATAGACGTGGAAATCACCAGGCTCGACGCGGTGCTGCGCGGGGGTATCTAGGCTTTTGAAACTTCGCGGCCGCACCGAAGGCATCAGGATGTCCACGGTCTCTCGCACCAGCATCTGCTCTTCGCTCGTAAGGCCGAAATAGCCGAAGATCGCTTCGTCGAGTTCATTGCGCAACGTTTCATAGCGCGGCACTTGCTCCAAATCGGCAAGCGAGGTAAGCCCGGCCATACGTTTCTCAACCAGCCTCAGTGCGGCCCGTGCCGCATCCGGATCGGGAGCGTCGTCCGGTACAAAGAAGGGGAAAGTCTCGACGTCGCTCAGATGCACGCCGTTGCGCTCGCAAAGCATCTTCCAGCCGCGCATCATCAGGAAGTAACGAGCCAGGGTTGAGCGCAAATAGACTGCGACGAACTGCAGCAAGGCCGAATCGGCCTTCGAGCCTGCAATCACTCCAATGCTGTGCGTGAATGAGGCGGGGCCGTCGTAGTAGACGGCGCGCACGTTCTGTTCGTCTTTTGAAAAGCCATCTGGGAACAATACTCGCGGTCCCTCGAAGACCTTCAAGACCTCCGGACCTAAGCCAACAACGGTGTCCTGGTGCGCAGGCCATTTGGCCAGCAGGTCCGGGTGCAGGACCGGAGAACCCACGCGCAAGGCGGCGATCGGCACGTGAGGCCTCTTACGAAGCACACCAGCGTCAACGGCTTCACGGCTCTTGTCGTGGAGATGGATGCCCTTGCGGTAGATCCAACGACGAAACTCTTTAGGCCCGTGCCAGAAATCAGCGAAAGTGCCACGCAAGGTCAAGCGGGTCCAGATGGCCAGATCGTTCGCATCGCCCCACATCATAGTGACCAGCAACTGCGGATCTTCGGCCACCGCGCGTGTCTGCAGCATATGGCGGTCGGCGGACTGCATCGTTAGCCTGCCCAAAGAGAGGCTCAAGTCAGCCTTGGGGACCAGGTAGTCGAAGGTCTCGTCGAAGGGAACGAGACTGCGATCACCGCTGCGGCGTTCGCCCAGAAAGACATGACACGTGTTTTCCGCAGTCGGGAACAGCAGACCCTGCAAATCACCAAAGTTGATCAACCGCAGCGGCCGGTAGCTGCTCAAGGTATGCGCGACGAAACTCGCATTCGAAGCGGAAGCGCCGAGAAATTGGCCTATTGGCAGGATGACGCATGCCCGGCCACCGTCTGACAGAAACTCCAATGCGCGCAACGCATACGCGCCGGCAATCTGCCGCCGAGCGAAGGGAACACGTGCACGCTCCGCCCAGTCGTCCGCCGACGTGCGAGTCTCTCCTTCAGGTTCCGCCCATGGCGGGTTGGAGATGATCAGTGAGAAGCGCCGACCATGGAAGGCGTGCGAGTTGCGGAAGAAGTCCCCCTGCACCTTGCCATGGACCAGGTTGGTGTCTCTCAAGGACGGTAGCTTGGTACCATCACGCTCCTGGGCCTCGAGAATGTCCGCTGGATCGAGTCCTTCCAACAGGGACAAGTACAGGCTGAAGGCCGTGACACGGCAGGCCATGAAATTGATATCGGCACCGAAGATGCTCCGTGTCAGCAGTTCGCCGCGCTGGGCGAACCCGAGCCGCTGCCCCTTCTTCGCCTCCGACAGTGCAATGAGGCGTCGGTATGCGGTCGTGAGCAGGATGCCCGACCCACAGGCCCCGTCAAAGATCGTCTCCGCCAAAGGGTCCGGTGATGCCATGAACGCCTGTTCGACCGCGAGCATGGCCAGGTTGCGGGGCGTGTAATACGCTCCTTCCTTGGCCTGTTGTTCGGGCGTGAGGAACTTTTCGTACAACCCCGAGAGCAGTTCAACGGGGATGTAGCTGAAGTCGTAGTTCCAAAAATCCCCTTGCCCGGTTTCCATGTCGGTCCGACTTAGAAACTGATTCAGCAGCTCGAAACCCGGGTCCGCGAGCGCCGTCCAGGGATCGTGCCGATCGTCCCCAAGGAAGTCACCGTTGAAGTCGCCTCGTAGCCGATCAACTAAAGCCCGCACGCCGTCGCGATCCTTGCGCGCGACCAATTCGTGCAGCGGGGTCACGCCGCGACGCTCGCGATAGGTCGGCCCGACGATCTCTCGATGCTCCAGGTACGAGATGAACAACACCTGTCCCATGAGCAGTTCGGCCAAACGCCTGCGCGTCACGATGGATGAGTTGCCACGCAGCCCTTCGTCGGTCAGCTTGCTCACTGTAGTCGACAGATTGGCCAGCAGCTTGCGATCGACCCGCGCCTTGACGTCGAACCATTTCGGCAATCTGCGCGATAGGTTGGCCGTTGCGATGTCGAGAGCGGAAAACGGCCCGTCAGGTCTCGCGTCGCCCAACTGCAGCCGCTGCTCGGCCTGAAGCTTTCGCGCAGGCAAGGCGACCGCCTCTGAACCCTTCACCTCGATCACGACCGTCGCAAGGTTTTGGTTCCAGATGCGCTTGCGCACGTCGTCGAGCGCCGACGGTGTCAGGGGCCCGTTTTCGCCCACGAACACCACAGTCGGCACACCTTCGACGTCGAACACTGCCTGCGCCCGGATCGCCCCGTTCGGCTTCAAGAGACCGGTGATCTCCATGGCGTACGGGTGCGCGGCCGGGACGTCGATTCCACGCATGTGCAGTGACGCAGGGTCGGCTGAATAGCCGAGCTTGTCTAGCCATTGCTGCACGAACGCACTAGCCATGACTACATCTCCAAGGATGCGACTTCGGACAGAAACGGTTTGCGTCCGATGCGATGAACATTCATGCTGAGCGCCTCCGCTCACGGCCGTTTGCAGCCTTCAATGGCCGCGTCGCGGCACGCACGGAAGGAAGCGAGAACATGTCAAGTTGACCGGCAGCAGTCGCAGCGTCGGGCAAAGCGAATCCGTCCCGGATGACCGACAAATGCGGATCGAGACCAATGAGAATGGCATCGCCCGCCGGCAGGGTAGTTTGGTCGTCAAGCAGTGACAACTCGCCCTGCGAGGTGAGCGCTAGGCGCCGACCCCACAACGCGATGAAGGATGCCGAGCGTAATTCCTTGCGCAGCTTCGCAAAGTTCTCTTTGTGGAACTGAAGCTCCACGCCGAATCGGTCTCGCAAAAGCACCGCGACGCGCAGGATCAGAATGGTCTGCCAACTGAACTGGGCGGGCGAACCCTTTTGTGGGGGCCGCACGTCAGCCGGCACGAGCGCGCGGCGGCTCGTCCACTCACGCAGTTTTTCCGTCGAAAGACCGGTAAGCTGCGACGCCACCGGGGTCGGCACGAGGCGCACGATCCACTCCTTTCGACGAGATTCCTAGATAGGGCATTGTACCCGATCTACTCCAGAGGTCGGGTAACGTACCCGACTTCGCAATTGCCTCGGTGAGGGTGTTTGACTAGCTTCGACCAGACATACGATGGCCGCACTAGCGCGTGCTGGACGGCGTAGCCTTCCGGGCGGGCGGTGCGAAACTTGAAGCGTCTAATCCTCACGGGGCGGGACGGCTCTCTGTCGATCAAATACAGTCGGTCATGCCTAAACGGCACTGCCGTTTGTGTCGTGGGATATGGGAGTGCGCGATCGCGCCAATAGTACCGGAGGACAGCTATACGTCCGAGACCGTCAGTTCGGAGCTTAAGTTCCACGAACAGCACCCGTTGCACAGCTGCCCTTTGAATACTGAGTGTCAGGTCAAGGCTGAACTGAGTCACTCGCGGTCGGCGGCGGCAGGGCTGTGGCGACCATTCCGGTCATTCGACGGGCAGCAGCTCGTATAGCCGCTGTACCACCGAGATCGGGCACTCGTGTGCGGTGCTAGAGGTCCGAGTGTGAAGGGCAGGTCTGGTGCGGAATGTACTGGCGCTACCGCCCCACTGCGGACGGTCGCTAGTCAAGAAAGCGGAATCTCAAAATTCGACATGTGACGAGCGGTGCGGCCTGCCGAACACACCGTCCTCTCGATCGAAGGGTGCGGCGTTACCTGCATTTCAGTATTGGCTCCATATCGGCTCTAAGGGCTTCAATGTCCGATTGCGTGATTGGTCCATGTTGGCATAGCTCCTTGGCCAATGCCTCAATCAGCAGCATTCTTGAACGCAACTTTGGGACGATCTCAGTCACGGCATATGTGATGAAGAGATCGTCTGATTCAGGTGGCCATGTGTTATCAGGTCGCGGCTGGAACGGACTGTCTGGGTAAAGGCCGGACGCATCCACCGGTTTCTTCAAGTAGAACGGATACTTGTCCATTCGCGCGTTGTCCATCGCCTGCTTCTTGAATGCAGCGACAGACAGCGGCATTCCCAGTGCGTCGACGAGGCTTGCACTTTCGAAGAGAAGCTGTTCTACCGCGAAGCCTCCGCAGGCAATAGGACTTTTTGTGCTCCGATCTTCTTTGTGAACGATCGAAGTTCGTCCGTTCCCATCGGCATCAATCTGTGCCTTAGTCACAGTTGCACCAAAGAGATAGGCGACTTCGATATGTCCCGCCTCGTGAAAGCACTTATGTAACTCACTGCCAACTAAAACCTTTATGTAGCTCCGGTCTGGAAGGGTACGGACCATAACTGGGTCAGGCGTCCGCTTGGCCGCCGTCCTTGAATACAAGCAACTCTGGTACGCGACCGGTTACCTGATCGCTGTTCGCGTGAGAGCGCCAGAAATCGAAGAGGGATTGCCGAGTGCAAGTCTCGATGTGAAGGAGAGACTTCGTCTCTTCCTCGTCAAACGGAGCAATCAGCCCAGCCTCGGTGTCTGCGTTGCCGAGCACCACGTACTCGAAGCGCTTCCTGTCCTCCTCCGACACATTCAACATGCCGTCTATGAATGGCGCGACCTTCCCTGGTTGCAACCCTACCCGATAGATGTCGGGATTGCAGGCCTCGTAGTAGACCGCCTGCCCTCTTGCCGGGTGCAGATATACGTGCTGAGATGCCACCAAGCTCGCCGGCACCGAGACGGGCACGGTAGCCGTTCGGTCCAAAGTCGATTGGCGATACACCTTGAGAGGAATGGCCTCTTTTTCCGACGCCGCGTTCGTCTTCAAAAGACCGATAAAGCCAGTAGACGCCATCGCTATCTTGGCCAAGTCTTGCTCTGAAGTAATACTTTGGAGGCTGGTGAAGTATACGTAAGCGACGTTCTTCAGCGCGCGAGTGCCTTGCACATTCCAGTACGACCCGCGAAAGTGGCCAGAGGCCTGTATCGCCTCTGCTGCCTGGTCGGTAGTGTGATGAAAGAGGTCTAGCCGGAAATCGCCGCTTGGTTCAAGCGAGCACGTTCCGTCAGCACTCCCCGCGAGATCGGCCGAGGTGGAAATCAGACAACGGTACACCTGAGATGAGTCGCTCAGAGAAGCCACGAGCCCGCCCGAGGTGAAACGGACATTCACCAAGGGGCCGCCGCTGACCTCTATGCCAATGTCGGCTGCTGCATAGCTATCCCAAAACGAAAGCTGTGGGGCATAGAAGAACTTGGGCTGAAACCAGCGCATTCCGCCAAAGTCGGCCGCAAGCAGGTCCGGAACGAGCAATGACGTCCCTTCGGCGTGGACAAGCTTAAACTTGATGAAACCGTCAATGACGTTGGGTCGAATCTCACGCCAGTGGTCAATGAACTCAGCTTCGGTCGGGCTACTCAAGATTTTCCTCCCCTTCTTCGGCGTTGTGTATGCGGGCACACGCCTCATCATCGACAAATGGGGCCAAAGGCCAGTTGAAATTGACAAGCTCCGTTGAGCCGATGACCGCTCGGGCCAAGAGCGGACGTTGCCAGTCGGTAGACTGCCGAGGACTATACGGTCAGAAGGGCCTCATCGGTTCGTCAACAGAACGGATGCGAAAACAGTCGTCGCAGAGCCGAAGCGTCCCAGGCCCGGCCGCCGGCATACTCACCAAGGCATAGTCGCAGGCTGGATCATCCGCACAGACACTACACACATCCGAACTGCCTGTGGCCTGAATGGCCGCCTCCGCCATTGCGGCCTGCTTGGGATTCCATTCGCGTAGCGTAGCAAACCACTCAGGCGTGTGCGGACGGAGGAGTGCAGGAGGCGCGGGCTGGAGCAGTCCCCGACGCTCAAGCCAGATAGTTGCCGTCTTAATGCGCCGAGCATGGAATTGGGTCAGGAGGTCGTAAAGTTCGACCATCAGCGCGAAGTATTGGCGAGGGTGCAACGTGTTCATAGTCACGTAGCCTGCATGGTTCAAGATAAAACGGTTCTGGCACAGCTCGTCGTCTTCTAGCAGCTCTGTGCAGTACCGCCGCTTGCGCTCCTCCGAGCCATCGTGCCCCTCCATCAATGCGACGTGGTACTGCCAAGAATTCCTTTCGAATTCATCTTGCCACAGCTCGAGGTACCTCGAAGAATGGAGGGCTTGTACGAGGTGAGCATCGCCCTCCGGATGTTCGACCAAGTAGGCATCGATATCGTTGAGCGACTCAATCTCAGACGACAGCTTACGGGCCTGTTGAAGCAAGGTGTTGGTTGAGTCGCGCATGACC
>Ga0207976_100177_pt1 | contig 45247 bp, 43 predicted proteins | sample LakWasMe94_HOW11_2_FD_183916 | JGI IMG/M metagenome (GOLD analysis project Ga0207976, IMG submission 183916) | Freshwater sediment methanotrophic microbial communities from Lake Washington under simulated oxygen tension - Sediment Metagenome... | ecosystem: Environmental > Aquatic > Freshwater >...
CGGCACGCTGTTTCTCGACGAAATCGGCGACATGCCGCTGGCCCTGCAGACCCGTCTGCTGCGTGTGCTGCAAGAGCGCAGCGTGACGCCCGTGGGCGCCAGCAAGGCCGTGCCGGTGGACTTTGCACTGGTCTGCGCCACGCACAACCAGCTCATGCAGGCGGCGGAGCAAGGGCGCTTTCGGCAAGATCTGTACTACCGCATCAACGGCCTCACGGTGCAGCTGCCCGCACTGCGCGAGCGCAGCGACTTTGTGGCGCTGCTGCAGCGCCTGCTGGCCGACCTGGCGACGGAACAGGGTCTGGGTTTTGAAGTGCAGGTGGCGCCCGACCTGCTGGCCCGCCTGGCCGCCTACCCCTGGCCCGGCAACATGCGCCAGCTGGCCAACGTGCTGCGCACCGCCTGCGCCATGCTGGCCGAGGGTGAAGACACCCTGGGCTGGGAGCACATGCCCGACGACTTGGTGCAGGCCCTCACGGCGGTGCCCGCCGGTCCGCGCAGCGACGCCGCAGTGGGCCCAGGCGTGGACGGCCTGCCTGCCAGCCTGAGCCTGCAGCAGCTGTCGCAGGCCGCCATCGACCAGGCGCTGCAGGCCGCGCGCGGCAACATGTCGCAGGCCGCTCGCCAGCTGGGCATCAGCCGCCAGACGCTGTACCGCAAGCTGAAGATGCCGGTGGCCTGAGGGCACGCCGGGTTCGGTAGATTGCTATTGATTTAGGAGCTCTCGCCGCATATCGCACTAGCGCTTGCGGCACTTTTGGCTGAATTTTCAGTGCGCAGCATGCCCAGGGCGTGCGCAGGGCGCGTCCGGTGGCATCAACCTCTCAGGCCTGCCCGCCCCGTGGCAGTACCAGCCGCGCGCGCAGCCCCGCGCCCGGCGTGCTGAACAGCTCCAGCCGCCCGCCGTGGCTGCGCACCACGCGTTCCACGATGGCCAGGCCCAGCCCCGCGCCCGGCGCGCCCGAGCGTGCCGCGCCATCGCCGCGCGCAAAGGGCTGGCGGATGCGGTCCAGCTCTTCCGGGGCGATGCCGGGGCCCTGGTCCTGCACCTCCAGCCACACGCCGTCGGCATCCGCCCCCGTGCGCAGCAGCACCGGCGGCGTGCCGTGGCGCCAGGCGTTTTCCACCAAGTTGTCCAGCGCGCGGCGCAGGGCCTGGGGGCGCACCGGCACGTCGGGCAGCGCACCCAGCGCCAGCCGCACGGTGCGCCCATGGTCGGCCTGCGCCTCGGCCACGGCCTGGGCCAGGTCGTTGAGCGATGCCGTGGTGGGCACCTCGGCCTCGCCTGCGTTGGAACCGACCCGCGCAAACTGCAGGAACTGGCCCACGATCCCGTCCATCTCGTCGATGCTGCGGGCCATGCTCGCGGCCAGCGGGGCGTCCACCTGTGCACCGGCAATCTCCACGCCCAGGCGCAGCTTGGTCAGCGGGGTGCGCAGGTCGTGCGACACACCGGCCAGCATCAGCGCGCGCTCCTGCTCGGCCGCGGCCAGGCTGTGCGCCATGTGATTGAAGCTGCGGCCCACGGTGGCGATTTCTTCGGGTCCGTCTTCGGGCAGCGGCGCAGGGGGCCGGCCCTGCGCCAGCTGCCGGGCCGCCGCCACCACCTGGGCCAGTGGGCGGTTGATGTGCCGCTGCAGCCACCAGGCCCCCAGCAGCGCCAGCAGCATGCTGGCCAGCGTGGCGGCCAGCCAGGCGCCGGTGAACTCGCGCGTGGGGAACACGCTGGGCAGGTTCAGCCAATAAGTCTCCGCTCCCTCCGGCCCTTGGTGCACCACACGCAGGGCCAGCACGCCCGTGCTGTCGCGGCGCCATACGGGTTGCGAAGTGTTCGTTGCCGCATCGTCCGCCCCCAGGCGGCGCGACACCGCCTGCACAAACTGCCGCTCCATGGGCGACAGCAGCGCACGCCGCGCAGCGTTCTCCGCCGCCACCGGCGGGGCCGACCGCACAGCCTGCTGGTTGAAGGCTTCGACAAATGCGGCCCGCTGTGCCGGGGGCAGCGCCTGCAGCCCTGCGCGCAGCGCGCCCACATTGCGCGCCACGCCATCGGCCACCTGTGCCACGCGGGGCTGAAAGATCATCTGCCGCACCAGCACGGCCGCCACCAGCTGGCCCAGCACGATGAGCACCGCCATCAGCAGCAGGTTGCGCCCGAGCAGGCTGCGCGGCCACCAGCCCCCGGCGGCCTGGTGTGTGGCGGAGGGTGTCATGCCTTGCCTCCGCCGCCCGGTGCTGCGCCATCGGGCACGAACACATAGCCCACGCCCCACACGGTGCGGATGTGGCGCGGCTGGGCAGGGTCGGCCTCGATGAGTTTGCGCAGGCGCATCACCTGCACATCGATGCTGCGGTCGGTGGCCGTGTGGTCGGGGCCATAGGCCAGTGCGATGAGCCGGTCGCGGCCCAGGGGCCGGTGCGGTTGCTGTGCCAGCGCTTGCAGCAGCGCGAATTCGCCCGTGGTCAGGGGCACGTCTTGCGCACCTTGGCCGTCCTCGCCACCGTTGCGCTCCAGCCGGCGCTCGTCCAGCCACAGCGTGAATGTGCCAAACGCAATGCGTCCGCCCGTCTGGCGCGGCCCGGTGTGCGCCCCCAGCAGGCGCTGGCGGCGTACCATGGCCTGGATGCGGGCCAGCAGCTCGCGCGGGTTGAAGGGTTTGGGCAGGTAGTCGTCGGCGCCCATCTCCAGGCCCACGATGCGGTCCACGGGGTCTCCCCTGGCCGTCAGCATCAGGATGGGAATGGTCTCGCCCTGCGCGCGCAGGCGGCGGCAGATCGACAGGCCATCCTCGCCCGGCATCATCACGTCGAGCACCAGCACATCAAAGCGTTCGCGCTGCAGCAGCACATCGAGCGGGCCCGCGCCATCGACCGTGCGTACGCTGTAGCCCTGGTCGCTCAGGTAGCGCTGCAGCAGCGCACGCAGGTCGGGTTCGTCATCGGCGACCAAGATCTTGGCCAGGGCTTCCGTCATGGGGCGGTGTGTGGGTGTGGCAGCGGGTGGGTGCAGCCAAGGCTGCGTGCCAATGGTAGGGCCGAAAACACCGGGTGCCAGCGCGGGCAGGTGCTCCGGTGCATGACAACGCATGACACGCGCCGGTGGTTTGTCATGCTTTGTCATACATCGTGCAGCGGGCGCCACAACTGGCTCATACCTGGCGGCCATAGTTCAGGCCAGCGCAGCACCCCGCTGCTCCGCACCCCCTGTTCTGTTGCAAGGAGCCGACCGCCATGTTCCCTTCCGTCCCGACACCGACCGCCCCCGTTGCCACTTACCGCGCCATGCTGCTGGCCGCCTTGGCCGTGGCGGCACTGTTGCTTCTGGTAGCCAACGATGCCAACGCACGCAGCCGCCACACGGTGGAGCACAGCGCCGACGGCAGCACCACCGCCCGCACCGGCGTGGTCCGCGCAGCGCCGGGCGGTGGGGGCGTGCTGCGCGGCCGCAGCGTGTCCACCGACGGCCAGGGCCACGGCAGTGTGCGCAGCGGCGCTGCCGTGGTGGGCCCCAACGGCGCCATGGCGGTGCGCCAGGGCCAGAGCGCAAGGAATGCCGATGGCACGGCCAGCCACAGCAGCACCTTGGCCGCACAGGGCGACCGGGGCACGCTGCAGAGCACGGGCGCCGCCACGCGCAGCGCTGACGGCAGCGTGACCCAGGGCCGCACCACCACGGCCACCAGCGCAGCCACCGGCAACAGCGTGCAGACCAGCAGCTCGTACACCGCAGACACCGGCCGCACCCGCAGCGCCAGCTGCTTTGACGCCAGCGGCGCCCCGATGGCCTGCCCTGCGCGGCCCTGATTTTTCATCTCTACTTCATTGAGCCAGGAGATCCCGCATGTCCCGTCCTTCAAGCCCACTCTTTGCATTGGCCTCCCTGCGCACAGGCCTGGGCGCAGCGCTGTGCGCGCTGGCCGCCGTGTTGACCCTACCCGCCCACGCCCAGCTGCGGGGGCTGGGGCCTTTCGCTCAGGTGCGCGACACCGCTGCGGCCTTGCCCGCCGGTGTGCAGCGCCTGGCCGATGTGCCCTATGGCGCTGACCCGCTGCAACGCATGGATGTCTACCTGCCCGCCGCTGGCGGTGCCGCCAGCAGCGCTGCGGTGGCCAGCGGCACACGCGCGCCGGTGATCTTCATGGTGCATGGCGGCGCCTGGCGCACGGGCGACAAGGCCATGTCCCGCGTGGTGCAGGAGAAGGTGGCGCGCTGGGTGCCCAAGGGCTTTGTGTTCATCTCGGTGAACTACCGCCTGTACCCCGCCGTGAACGTGCTGCAGGAGGCGCAGGACGTGGCCATGGCACTGGCCGCCGCCCAAAGCCGCGCCGCCAGCTGGGGCGCCGATGCATCGCGGTTCATCCTGATGGGGCACTCAGCGGGCGCCCACCTGGTGTCGCTCATCAATGCATCGCCCACCCTGGCCCAGCGCGAGGGGGCCTGGCCCTGGCTGGGCACGGTGTCGCTGGACAGCGCGGCGCTCAATGTGCCGGTGGTGATGACCGCGCCGCACTACCCGTTCTATGACGAGGTGATGGGCGCCAACCCGTTGTTCTGGGCCGCAGTGTCGCCGTACCACGCACTGTCAGGGCCCGTGCCGCCGTTCCAGTTGGTCTGTTCCACCGAGCGCCCCGACCACCCCTGCCTGCAGGCCCAGGGCATGGCCCGCCGCATGCGCGACCTGGGCGGCCGTGCCGAGGTGCTGCCGCAGGAGCTGACCCACGGCGAGATCAACGCGCAGCTGGGCCTGGAGAGCGCCTACACGCGGGCCGTGGAGACCTTCATGGCCTCGCTGGATACGGTGGTGGCGCAGCGGCTCAAATAGTTGCGTTCAGTCCGCTTGCACGGCCCGCCGCAGCGCGGCACGGGCCAGCAGGCGGGTGGAGTCCAGCGTGGGCAGCGGGGAGTTGGCGTCGCTCAGGATCAGCGGGATCTCGGTGCAGCCCAGCACCACGGCATCGCAGCCGTCCTCGCGCTGCATGCGGGCGATGATCTGCTGGAACATGGCCACGCCCTCGGGGCGAATGATGCCGGGCACCAGCTCGTCCATGATGATGCGGTTGATCTCGCTGCGCTCGGCCTCGGTGGGGCGCACCCATTGCAGGCCCCGGGCCTGCAGCGCGTCGGGGTACACGTTGCTGTCCACCAGCCAGCGCGTGCCGGTGAGCGCCAGGCGCCGGTGGCCGCGCGCTGCCGCCTCGGCCGCCACCACTTCGGCAATGTGCAGCCAGGGCAGCGGCGAATGGGGCAGCACCCGGTCCATCGCCTGGTGGATGGTGTTGTCGGGGCAGATCAGAAAATCTGCGCCTGCACGCGCCAGTTTGTGGGCGGAGGCCAGCATCAGGTCGGCCACGCCTTGCAGGTCATGCCGGTCCAGGCAGTCCACATAGTCGGCCAGCGACGGCGTGTGCAGCGTCACCTCGGGGTGCGCATGCGGGCGGCCCAGCAATGCGGCGCCTTCGGCGCACAGGGTGCGATAACACAGGGCGGCACCTTCGGCGGAGCAGCCCACGATGCCGATGTGTTGGGGCATGACGGTGGTCCAGAGCGGTTGCAAAGGCCCATTATTGCCACCGCGCTGCCGCGGCCTGGCACCACCGCTGTGTCCGTCAGTCTCCACGCACCCTTTGCGCAAACCCGCGCGTGCTGAACTGCTCCAGCACAAAGTCCACAAACACCCGGGTGCGGGCGGGCAGCAGCTTCTTGCTGGGGTAGTACAGCGAGGTCGGCCCTGCATCGGCCCACCAGCCGGGCAGCACCCGCACCAGGTCGCCCCGCGCCAGCCAGGGCTGCGCAAACGGCATGGGCAGCACGGCCAGGCCCAGGCCCATCAGCGCGGCCTGGCACATGGCCTCGGGGTCGTCGAACACGACGCGCGGGCGCAGCTCCACGGGGGCGGCATTGCCCGCCTTGTTGCGCAGCGTGGTGAGGTTGATGCGCCCGGTGCGGATGTTGCGCCGTGCAATGCCATCCCACTGCGCCAGGTCCGCCGGGTGGCGTGGTGCCCGCTTGCGGCCCTGCAGCAGTGCAGGCGCTGCCACAACCACCAGGTGGATGGGACCCAGCGTGCGCGCCACCATGTCGGGGTTCAGGTTCAGGCCGCCGCCAATGCCGGCGTCAAAGCCCTCGCCGATCAAGTCCACCTGCCGGTTCTCAAAGCGCCAGTCGGGCTGGATGGCCGGGTAGCGCTGCAGGAACTCGGTGAGCAGCGGCACCAGGTACGCGCGGCCAAAGGCCTGGCCCATGCTGACCTTGAGCGTGCCCGCAGGCTGCTGCTCGGCCTCGGCCGCGTGGTCCACCGCATCGGCCAGGGCCGTGAGTGGCGGGCCCACTTGCGCCAGCAGGCGCTGCCCGCCCTCGGTCAGCGTGAGGCTGCGCGTGCTGCGCTGGAACAGTCGCACGCCCAGGCTGGACTCCAGCCGTGCCACGTTCTTGCTCACGGCGGCGGGCGTCAGGCCCATGAGCCGTGCGGCGGCCGAAAAGCTGCCCGCCTGGGCGGACTGTACGAAGGATTCAAGGTGGCTGAGGGGCTGCATGCGGTGTATTTTCAACCAAGGGTTGAAAGATATACAGCCCATTCATGGCTACCTGAGCATGAGTGTTTTTCTGACACTGCAGGTCTTCCCGGTTCGGTTGCGAACCATTTTCTGCATACATCTTGTTGGAGAAACAACACCATGTCTTCTGTGTCTGAAACATCCCCGGTCTCCGCCCCTTCATCGCCTGGTCGCCCGCTGGCGGGCAAGGTCGCGCTCGTCACCGGCGGCGCGCGCGGCATTGGCGCGGCCATCGTGCGGCGTCTGGCGCGCGACGGGGCGGCCGTGGCCTTCACCTACAGCAGCTCCGCAGCGCCCGCGCAGGCGCTGGTGGCGGACATTGCTGCGAGCGGCGGCAAGGCCCTGGCCCTGCAGGCCGACAGCGCCGATGCCGTCGCCCTCACGCAGGCGGTGGACCGCGCCGCGCGCGAGCTGGGCCGCCTGGACATCCTCATCAACAACGCGGGCGTCGCCATCGCCGGTGAAATCGGCAGCTTTGCGCTGGCCGACTTTGACCACACGCTCAACGTCAACGTGCGCGCCGTGTTCGTAGCCACCCAGGCCGCCGTGCGCCACATGGGACAAGGCGGTGCCTATGGCCGCGTGATCACCATCGGCAGCACCAACTCCGACCGCGTGCCATGGGCCGGATTTAGCGTGTACGGCATGAGCAAGGCCGCCATCGTGGGCCTGACCAAGGGCCTGGCGCGCGACCTGGGCCCGCGTGGCATCACCGTGAACAACGTGCAGCCCGGCCCCGTGAACACCGACATGAACCCCGCCGACGGCCCCATGGCGGGCGACATGCACGGCCTGATGGCCCTGAGCCGCCATGCCCACCCCGATGAGATCGCGGGCATGGTGGCGTATCTGGCCGGCCCGGAATCGGGCATGGTGACGGGGGCGAGCTTGTTGATCGACGGCGGGTTTGCGGCCTGAGAAGGTGTGAACGAACCCATCATGCCCGCTCATCCCGCCAAAACACGCCCGCTCGTCGTTGCAAATGCTCGCCATAGCCCGCGCTATGGCTGTGCTTTGCGCCTAGACCGGCCGTGTTTTAGCGGCCTGCTCGGACACGCCGGATCCGTTCACACCTTCTGAGCTGTCAGCACGGCGCTCACCGCGTGGGCTTTCGCGCCCGGGGCTTTTTCTGTACAGCCGGGCCGTGGGTCGTCAGCTCTTTGGGCGTGAGCAGGTAGGCGGGGTTGTTGGCCATCATCTCCACCGCCAGGTCGATGAAGGCCCGCACGCGCGCTGGCAGCGCCGTGCGGCTGCCGTAGTACACGTAGAGCGCCAGGTGCTGCGCCACATGCTGGGGCAGCAGCGGCACCAACTGGCCGCTGCGCACCAGCGGCGCGGCCGTCACGCCCACCAGCTGGCCCACCGCGTGGCCGCCCAGCACCGCACGGGCCTCCACCTCGATGTCGTTGGTGCAGAACGTGGGGTGGATGGTGCGCGCCACGATGTCGTCGCCCACCTGGAACTCCCAGGGCATGGGCTTGCCGGTGGACGCATGGCGAAAGCCGCTGCAGCGGTGCTGCGCCAGGTCGTCGATGCTGGCCGGCGCACCGTGGCGTGCGATGTAGGCGGGCGCGGCGCACACGATGAGCTGCAGCGTGAGCAGCCGCCGCGCCACCACGCCACCCTCGGGCGGGTAGCCCGAGCGGAAGCCCACGTCCACGCGGTCTTCCACCCAGTTGCCGATGCGGTCGTCCAGCTGCACATCGGGCTCCACCAGCGGGTGGCGGCGGCAGAACTCGTGCAGCACCGGCCAGATCACCTCCAGCAGGATGGAGCGCGGCGCCACGATGCGCAGCGGCCCTGCCATTGCCTCACGCCCGCGCCGCGCGCCCTGCACCGCGTGCTGCAGCGTGGCCAGGCCCGGCTGCGCCGACGCCAGGAACTGGCGCCCTTCTTCGGTCAGGCTCAGGCTGCGCGTGGTGCGGTGGAACAGTCGCACGCCCAGGTGCGATTCGAGCTGCACCAGCAGCTGGCTGGACGCCTGTGGCGTGATGCCCTGCGCTGCCGCCGCTTGGCGCAGGCTGCCCAGCTCGGCGGCCTTGACGAAGTTGGCGATGGCGCGCAGTTCATTGATGGCCATGGTGGACAGGCATTGTGCGGGGCGGCTGCGTGGTGGATTGGCAAGTATTGCTTGCGAACGAATCCAGAGATTATGGGCTAGTCGCATGGCAATGGCTTGCCTAAAGTCCACCGCCATGGGCACCGCCCATTGCTCAACACCACCTCAAGGACCTGTCATGAACGCCGCACACACCACCCCCACCACAGCCACGACCGCCCCCCGTTCTTCGTACCCCCGCGTCTGGCTGATCACCGGCGCCTCGCGTGGCATCGGCGCGCGCATTGCCGAGGCCGCGCTGGCCCAGGGCGATGCCGTGGTCGCCACATCACGCGATGCCGCCTCGGTTGAAAAGCGCTTGGGCGCACACGATGCCCTGCTGCCTTTGGCGCTGGACGTGACCGACGAGGCCCAGGCCCGCCATGCCGTAGGCGCGGCGCTCGACCGCTTCGGCCGCATCGACGTGCTGGTCAACAACGCAGGCTACGGCCTGCTGGGCGCGGTGGAAGAGGCCACCGCCGACGAGGTGCGGCGCCTGTACGACACCAACGTGTTCGGCCTGCTGCATGTGACCCGCGCCGTGCTGCCCGCTATGCGCGCGCGCCGCGCCGGGCATGTGGTCAACATCTCCTCGCTGGGCGGCGTGCAGTCGGCCGCCGGGTTTGGTCTGTACTGCTCCACCAAGTTTGCGGTCGAGGGCATCACCGAGGCGCTGCATGCCGAGCTGGCGCCGCTGGGCATCCACGCCACCGTGGTGGAGCCGGGGTACTTCCGCACCGAGTTTCTGGACAGCGCCTCGCTGGCCGTGTCGCCCCGGGTGTTGGACGACTACGCCGAGAGCGTCGGTGCCGTGCGCGAGGCCGCCCGCCGCATCAACCTGAACCAGCCCGGCGACCCGGTGCGCCTGGCCCAGGCCGTGATGCAGCTGGTGGCCAGCCCCACGCCGCCGCTGCGCCTGCCGCTGGGCACGGACACGCTCCAAACCATCGCCGACAAACATGCCTTTGTGGCAAAAGAGACGGCGCAGTGGCGTGCGGTGGCGGCGTCCACAGACTTCCCGGTGCAGGAAGCCGCGCTTCAGGCGGCGTGAGTCCCTGCTCCTCTTGGGGTAGCTGGCAGCACCCTGCCATCAGGCGGCAGGGGCTGTTGGGTCTCCCATTTTTGGGCCGGTGCTGGGGGCTGACCACGCTCACACAGGCCGTGCAAACTCCATCACCCAGTTCACCTCCCAGGTCGCGCCGCCATCGTCCGAAAACGCCTGCTGCCAGCGCGGGGCGCCGGTGTGCATCTGCGACCACTCGAAGCGCACGCGCACCGGGCGGCCCTCGAACAGCTCCTCGCCTTCAAACAGGCCCACACCGCCCTGGAAGCCACCCACCACGGGCGGCAGCAGCAGGCCATTGGCCGGGTCCAGGCCGCCCGTGAGGTTGTCCAGCCAGTAGATGCTCCAGCGCTGCGTCATGGGGTTGAACACACGCAGTGCCATACCCACGTAGCCGGGCTTCCATGCCAGCGGCGTGAAGTCGTCGAAGTTGCCGATGCCACCGGGCAATGGATGTGCGGTGCCCGTGGCGTCAAACACCTCCCAGTCGTGGCAGCCCGCGAGCCTGCGCACCAGCCGCGTGTTGCGAATGCGCCAGGGGCCCATGAGAAAGTCGAAGTCGCGCGCAGCGCTGGGCGCCACGGTTGGCGACGGGATGGGAGTGAGGCGGGCTGGGGTGGACATGGTGGGGCTCCGTGGTGGTTGATGCGTCAGGGGAGAGGTGTGCGGTGCGTCACGCATGCAGCGCCGAGCGCGCGGTGGGTTGCAGGCGGAGCACCTCGGGCTCTGCCGCCAGCCAGGGCGCAAGACCTGGCACCACGTCACGCGCCCAGACCCCGCTGTCGGTAAACGATGTCAGCGCAGTCTCGTCGCCAAACAGGGCCAGGCCCACCAGCACGGGTTCGCCTTCGCGCACCGGCAGGCGGGCAAACGTGTTTGGGCTGGGCTCGGTGCAGAACCAGGCGATCTCGAGCGCGCCGCCGCGCTGCAGGGTGGGCGTCATGCGGTGGCGGCAGAAGTCCAGCAGTGGTGGTGTGGCGGGTTCCCGCAACGGCAACACGGTGACCTGCAGGACGCCAGCGGTGGCACCCTGCGCGCCAGGCTGCGGCCTTGCATGGTGTGGCAGGGCCGCCGTGGCGCCGGGCCAGGCGGGGCGGAGCAGGTGCACGTTGTCCGAATCGATCATGGTCGCATTGGCGGCGTTGCGGTGTGCCGCCCACACGGGGCCGCCATAGAAGCCCTCCAGCGCGCGGTGGCGCGCCTGCATGTCGGCAAAGCTGCGCAGCCAGACGAACTGGTCGGGCCGGTCCAGGTCGCGGAACTGGCCCAGCACGCGCATGCCGACCGCCTCCTGGGTTTCCACAAACTCCCGGTCGAACAGGTCGATGAGCACCTCGCGCTGTTGGGGGTGCAAGGTGTACTGGCGCAGTTCGACGATGGCGTGGGGATCGGTGGTGGGCATGGGGGCTCCTGAAAAGGTATGGGGGGCAACAAGGCAAAGACAGGCCTGCAGTGTGCGCACCGATACCTGCCAACACATGGCAGGTATTTGCGCTATCTTTGGTGTTCTGTCTTTTTGCACCACCCCTGCCAAAACCCATGCGCGCCAGCCGTTTGTTGTCCCTCCAGATGCTGCTGGAAACGCGGGGCCGCATGAGCGCGCAGGCGCTGGCCGAGGCGCTGGAGGTGTCGGTGCGCACGCTGTACCGCGATGTGGACCAGCTCAGCGCTGCGGGCGTGCCCATCTATGCCGAGCGGGGGCGCTACGGTGGCTTTGCGCTGCTGCCGGGCTGGAAGACCACGCTCACAGGCCTCACGCCGTCGGAGGCGCAGGCCGTTTTCTTGAGCGGCCTGCCCGGCCCTGCGCAGGACCTGGGCCTGGGCGGCGATGTGGCGGGGGCGCGCCTGAAGCTGCTGGCCGCACTGCCCGCCGCCTGGCGCGACGACGCGCAGCGCGTGAGCACGCGCCTGCACCTGGACCCGGTGGACTGGTACCGCGAGAGCGACCCCACGCCGCATTTGCCCACGGTGGCAGCCGCGGTGTGGAGCGGCCACCAGATCACCCTGCGCTATGAGGGCTGGGCGCGCACGGCAGAGCGCACGGTGAGCCCGCTGGGCCTGGTGCTGAAAGCGGGCGTGTGGTACCTGGTGGCCTTGCCCACGGGAGCCGACACGCGCGGACCCCGCACCTACCGGGTGTCGAACATCCTCGCGGCCACAGCGCTGGACCAACCAGCCAGGCGCCCCGCACGCTTTGACCTGCCGGGCTACTGGGCCGCGTCGATCCGGCGTTTTGAATCAGGCCTGTACACGGGCGAGGCCGCACTGCTCGCCACGCCCGAAGGGTTGCGCGGTCTGCGCGCGCTCAGCAGCGCCGTGGCCCGAGCGGTGGCCGCCGCTCCACCGTCTCGCCGCAAGGACGGCCGCACGGCCGTGACGATCCCCATCGAGTCGGTGGAGCATGCCTGCGGGCAGCTAATGCGGCTGTCGCCCCAGGTGGAAGTGCTGCGGCCCGTGGCATTGCGCCGCGCGCTGGTGGCGCGGGTGCAGGCCACGGCGCGGCTGTATGGGCTGGCGGTCGGATGAGGCACGGGCAATATCTGCTACAAATTAAATAGCAGCAAGGGCATTGTTTGTGGGCGCTACCGGCCCATAGGATCATCGAAGCCTGTTCCAAGGCAGTTCTTGAGTGGACCCGGCGTGCGCGGTGCGCTCACAGCCCCCGTTCCACTATGTCCAGCAACCGCTGGCCGAGCAGGTCCAGCATTTGCTGGGGCGTGCCGCGCAGCGGCCCGTCGATGGCCAGCAGCGCCATGCCATGCACGGTGGACCAGGCCAGGTATTCGGCGCCGGGGCGGCGCCCGGGCGGCAGGGCGCCCGCGGCCACCAGGTCGTCCAGTGCGGCGCTCAGGTGCTGGAAGGGGTTGAGCCCCGTGGCACCGCCCATGGCGGGGTCGGGGGTTTGTTGCACCGTGAAGCGGCCACCGAAGGCGGTGCGAAAGAGCCCCGTCTCGGTGTGCGCAAACCGCAGGTAGCCGGCGCCCACGGCGCGCACCTTGGCGTGGGCCTGCTCGGTGGGCGTGCCGGTGGTGGGCACAAGGGCCAGCTCGGCCTCCATGGACCGCGCGGCGGCGGCCACAGCAGCGGCGCGCACGGCTCCCAGCAGGTCGTCGCGGTTGGCGAAATGGCGGTAGGCCGCATTGGGCGCCACACCCGCGCGGCGCGTGGCCTCGCGCAGCACCACCGAATCCGGCCCGCCCTGGCGCGCCAGTTCGATGCCCGCGTCCAGCAGCGCACGGTGCAGATCCCCGTGGCGGTAGGTGGCGCGCGCGGCGGGTGCGCTGGAGGGGGCCGCTTTGTTGCGGGTGCTTACGGTCATGGATCGTTGGGATGTGGACACTGTCCATTATCTTTGTTATTGTTTGTGGACGGTGTTCACAATTGCGCGCCGAAACCCTTTCTGCCCCGTCCATGTTCCCCAGGAGACCCCCATGAAAGTCGAGCCCTACCTGATGTTCGAAGGCCGCTGCGATGAAGCGCTGGAGTTTTATCGCCACGCTTTGGGCGCCCAAGTCACCATGCTCATGCGCTACAAGGACAACCCTGAGCCCTCCGCCAGCGAGGGCTGCGCCGATGGCAGCGGCCCGGGCCCCACGCCCGAGATGGTCATGCACGCCTCGTTCACCGTGGGCGACACGCAGATCATGGCGTCGGACGGCATGGGCTCGGGCCACGCCAGCTTCCAGGGCATCTCGCTGGCGCTGAGCCCCGCCAATGCGGCCGATGCCAAACGTTATTTCGACGCGCTGGCCGATGGCGGCAGGGTACAGATGCCGCTCACCAAGACCTTTTTCTCGCAGGCGTTTGGCATGGTGGCCGACCGCTTTGGCGTGCCCTGGATGGTGGTGGCCCCCGAATGAGTGCAACCGCCATCACCCCCACCGACTCCCCCACAGGAACCCGCATGCTCGCTCTCTATGGCCACCCTTTTTCGTCCTACACCCAGAAGGTGCTGACCGCGCTGTACGAGAACGGGACACCGTTCGAACTGCTCAATCTTGACCCCGCAGAGCCCGTCAGCCATTCCGCCGACTGGTTGCGCCACTGGCCGCTGGCGAAGTTTCCGGTGCTGGTGGACGGTGACCACACGGTGGTGGAAAGCAGCATCGTGATCGAGCACCTGCAGCTGGCGCACCCGGGGCCTGTGCCGCTGATTCCCGCCGACCCCCGGGCGGCACTGGACGTGCGATTCATGGACCGCTTCTTTGACCTGCACGTGATGGCCCCGGTGCAGCACGCGGTGAATGCCGCGCTGACCGGCAACGCCGAGCGCAAGGCAGAAGGCGTGGCCTGGGCTGCGGAGAAGCTGGAGAAAGCCTACGCCTGGCTGGAGGGCATGTGGGCAGGGCGCACCTGGGCGGCGGGCGAGCCGTTCTCGCTGGCCGACTGCGCGGCGGCGCCCTCGCTGTTCTATGCCGACTGGACGCACCCTATCGCGGCCACCTACCCGCAGTTGCGTGCGTACCGTGCCCGGCTGCTGGCACGCCCCTCGTTTGCACGCGCGGTGGAGGGCGGGCGCCCGTACCGCCACTACTTTCCGCTCGGGGCGCCCGACCGCGACTGAGCGGCGTCCGCACCACGGCACCAGGAGACTCCGATGATGAATCCCGAACCCCACGCCATGCATCGCTGGCTGCAGCAGCTGCTGGGCGACTGGACCTGCGAATCCTTGGCCGACATGGGTCCGGACCAGCCCCCCGCGCAAAGCCGGGGCACCGAGCAAGTGCGCGCGCTGGGCAGCCTGTGGGTGCTGTGCGAAGGGGCGGGCTCCATGCCCGGTGGGGGCGGCGAGGCCCGCATGTTGATGACGCTGGGCTACGACCCGGACCAGCAGGCGTTCGTCGGCACCTGGGTGGGCTCGATGATGACCCACCTGTGGGTGTACCGTGGCGCGCTGGATGCGGACCAGAAGGTGCTGACGCTGGAGACCGAAGGCCCCAGCTTCAAGAACGATGGCGCCACCATGCGCTACCGGGACGTGATCACCCTCGTCAGCGCCAATGAGCGCACGCTCACCTCATTCGGCCAGCAGCCGGACGGCAGCTGGAAGCAGTTCATGCAAGCCAAGTACACGCGAACCCCCTGAGCCGCTGCGCGGCTTCCCCCTGGAGGGGGACGCACCCGTTGGACTGGCGGAGCCAGCTCTACAGGCGCACTGGCATCGCACTCCGCCAGTCGCGAGCGCAACGCGCGTGACACACTGCGCTGTCCATCTCTTCTGATTTCCGCTGTCCCATGACCCTCCGCATCGAAGGCCGCGCACGCTGGCCCGCACTCATCCTGCTGTGCCTGGGCGAGCTGATGATCGTGCTCGACACCACCATCGTGAATGTCGCGCTGCCCAGCATCAAGGCCGACCTGGGCTTTACCGAAACCTCGCTGGTGTGGGTGGTCAACGCCTACATGCTCACCTTTGGCGGCTGCCTGCTGCTGGGTGGGCGCCTGGGCGATCTGTACGGCCACCGGCGGCTGTTCCTGGCGGGCATCACGCTGTTCACCATCGCATCGCTGGCCTGCGGGCTGGCCAATACGCAGGGGCTGCTGGTGGCGGCGCGCGCGGTGCAGGGCGTGGGCGGTGCAGTGGTGTCGGCCGTGGCGTTGTCGCTCATCATGAATCTGTTCACCGAGCCCGGCGAGCGTGCGCGCGCCATGGGTGTCTACGGCTTTGTGTGTGCCGGTGGCGGCAGCATTGGGGTGCTGTTGGGCGGGGTGCTCACCAGCGCGTTGAGCTGGCACTGGATCTTTCTGGTCAACATCCCCGTGGGCGTGGCCATCTACCTGGCCTGCCTGGCGCTGCTGCCGGGCGGCAAGGGGCAGGCCCACGGGCAGCGGCTGGACGTGGCGGGCGCCGTCACCATCACCGCGTCGCTGATGCTGGCGGTGTACGCCATCGTCAACGGCAACGCGGCCGGGTGGACCTCGCTGCAGTCGCTGGGGCTGCTGGGGGCGGCGGTGGCACTGCTGGCGGCGTTTTTGTTCATCGAGTCGCATGTGGCTGCGCCGCTGGTGCCCCTGCCGCTGTTGCGGCTGCGCAATTTGGCCATCTCCAACGTGGTGGGCGTGCTGTGGGCGGCGTCGATGTTTGCGTGGTTCTTCCTGTCGGCGCTGTACATGCAGCTGGTGCTGGGCTACGACGCCATGCAGGTGGGCCTGGCGTTCCTGCCGTCCAACCTCATCATGGCGGGCTGCTCGCTGGGGCTGTCGGCCTGGGTGGCGATGCGTTTTGGCATCCGCCGCACGCTGGGCTGGGGGCTGGTGCTGGCGGCGGTGGGCCTGGCCCTGTTTGCGCTGGCGCCCACCGAGGGGCGGTTTGTGGTCCACGTGCTGCCCGGCATGCTGCTGCTGGGCGTGGGCGCCGGCATTGCGCTCAACCCGCTGCTGCTGGCCGCCATGGGCGATGTGAAGCCCGAAGACTCGGGGCTGGCGTCGGGGGTGGTGAACACCGCGTTCATGATGGGCGGCGCGCTGGGCCTCGCCATCCTGGCCAGCCTGGCCGATGCGCGCACCGACCATCTGCGTCAGGCCGGGGCCAGCGTGCAGCAGGCGCTCAATGCGGGCTACCAGCTGGCGTTCTGGGTGTCGGCCTTGTGCTCGCTGGTGGCCGCCGTGCTGGGGGGGGTCGTGTTGCGCCCGGCACCGCCTCCGTCCACCGCCGCGCCTTCCCACGCGGGTGCCGTGTGAGGAGATAGGGTGCTATTTAATTGATAGCTGTTCAGGCATATTCCACTAGCGCATGCAGTCATTTTGGCTTGAAATGGTGGCGAAGCTGTGTGCGCACGCTGTGCGGCACTGTCCTGTAAGCCGCACCGCACTGTTCCACACAACGCACTTCTGAAAGCGGTCGCTGGCCTTATCTTTGGCAGGCGTGCTGCCCGATAGCCGGTGGCGCAAACCCAAGGAGTCCTTGATGTCGTCCTCCCCCACCGTGTCTTCGTCTGCCGCCAGCCTGCCCGTCGTGCAGGCCCAGGCGCTGGGTCCGCTGTGGCCCACGATGGACCCGTTCCTGTTCTGCGCCCACCATGACGACGCCTACCCCGCAGGCAACGGCGCGTTTGCGCCCGCCGTGTCGCTGGAGGGCCGCCAGATCGGCAGCGACTTCAGCCGCAAGGACGGCTGGAGCATGTACCACGGCGACACCGTGCCCGGCTTTCCGGGCCACCCGCACCGGGGCTTTGAAACCGTCACCCTCGTGCGCAAGGGCCTCATCGACCATTCCGACTCGCTGGGCGCCGCCGCGCGTTTTGGCGGGGGCGATGTGCAGTGGGTCACGGCGGGCAAGGGCATCGTGCATTCGGAGATGTTCCCGCTGCTCAACGCCACCGAGCCCAACCCGCTGGAGCTGTTCCAAATCTGGCTGAACCTGCCCGCGAAGAACAAGATGGTGGAGCCGCACTTCACCATGCTGTGGAACGAGCGCATTCCGCGCCTGGTCCACCACGACGACGCAGGCCGTGCCACCACGGTGACGGTGGTGGCGGGCGCTCTGCCCGGCGCGCCCGCGCCGCTGGCGCCGCCACCCGAGTCCTGGGCTTCGCAGCCCGAGGGCGATGTGGCCATCTGGACGCTGCGCATGGACCCCGGCGCGCAGTGGACGCTGCCCGCCGCGCGCGGCCAGGGCACGCGCCGCATGCTGTACTTCTTTGTGGGCGACAGCCTGCGCGTGGGCCCGCAGGACGTGGGCCAGCACGCCGCGCTGGAGCTGGTGGCCGGGCAGGACTGGCAGCTGACCAACACCGGCGCCACGCCGCTGGAATGCCTGCTGCTGCAAGGCCAGCCCATCGCCGAGCCCGTGGCGCAGTACGGCCCGTTTGTGATGAACACGCAGGCCGAGATCATGCAGGCCATGAACGACTACCGCCGTACCCAGTTCGGCGGCTGGCCCTGGCCCGACCAGGACCCGGTGCACGGCACCGAAGCGCGGCGTTTTGCGCGCTACCCCGGCCAGACGGAGGAAGAGCGCCCAGCCGAGGCCTTGTCGGGCGCATAGGGTTGTTCACCAGGCCCTGCCAAGCTTCCACGAGGCCCTGCGGCAGCCGTCCGGCGCCTCGTGGACAATCCGGGGTTTCGTTCTGACCCGCGCGGCGGCTGGTGGCATACCCCTGCCAGCCCCGCGCCGATTCTTCACCGCCTGAAAGCGCAAGCACCACCATGGCCACCACCATCACCAAAGACTCCGCCGTCACCATCACCTACAAGGTCACCACCCCCCAGGGCAAGCCGCTGGATGCGGGGCACCTGTCGTACCTGCACGGTGGCTACGAAAACATCTTCCCCAAGGTCGAGGCCGCACTCGATGGCCAGGCCGTGGGCTTCAGCACCACGCTGCAGCTGGCGGTGGAAGACGCCTTTGGCGCGCGCGATGAAAGCCTAGTGCGCACCATCCCCAAAAGCGAGTTCCCGCCCGGCGTGAAGGTCGGCGGCCAGCTGCAGGGCGTGGGCAACGACGGCCAGCCCGCCGTGTTCAATGTGGTCAAGATCAAGGGCCCCGAAGTGCATCTGGACGGCAACCACCCGCTGGCAGGCCAGGCGTTGACCTTCAGTTGCAAGGTCACTGAAGTGCGCGCTGCCAGCCCCGAAGAAGTTGCGCACCGCCATGTGCATGGTGCGCATGGCCACCACCACTGATAGTCATTCCAGAGGCCGCTGCGCGGGCCTCTGATTTGCCTCTGCTGGTTATAGGGCCTCCAGCACCGTCGCAATGCCCTGGCCGCCACCAATGCACTGTGTGGCCAGCGCATAGCGGCCCTTCTCGCGCTGCAGCAGCGCAGCGGCCTTGCCCGTGATGCGCGCACCGGTGGCGCCCAGCGGGTGGCCGATGGACAGCCCACCCCCATCCAGATTGACGGTGTCTTCGCGCAGGCCCAGTTCGCGGATGCACGCCAGGGCTTGCGATCCAAACGCTTCATTGATCTCCACGACATCCAGATCACTGACCGACAGCTTCGCGCGGGCCAGTGCCTTGCGTGTGGCGGGTACGGGGCCCATGCCCATGTACGCGGGATCTACGCCCGCAGTGGCCATTGCGCGGATGCGGGCTAGCGGGGCCAGGCCGTGCCGCGCTGCATATGCGTGGGTGGTCACCAAGACAGCCACTGCACCATCGGTCAGCGGCGACGAGGTGCCAGCGGTCACCACACCATCTGCGCGGAATGCGGGTCGCAGCGCCGCCAGTGCCTCCAGCGTGGTGCTGGGGCGGATGCAGCCGTCCTGAGTCACCAGTTCGCCCGACGCCAGGGCAATAGGTACGAGTTCAGCCTGCAGCAGACCGGCCTCGCGCGCCGCCGCAGCCTTGTGGTGCGACGAGACGGCCAGTGCTTCCTGATCAGCGCGGCTCACCCCGTATCGGTGGGCCACGTTCTCGGCCGTCTCTCCCATGCTGATGTACGTATCGCTGTGCTCGTACAACGTGGGGTGGGCCGAGAAGTTGAAGCCCCCCTGCGGAACCATGGTCATGGACTCGACACCGATGCACAGAAAGGCCTCGCCCAGGCCCGCCTCGATCTGCGCGGCGGCGATGTGAATAGCGGACATGGACGATCCGCAAAAGCGGTTCACCGTCATGCCGCCCACTTCGTGTGGCAGGCCCGCCAGCAGCGACACGATGCGCGCGATGTTGTTGCCTTGTGCTGCCTCCGGGTACGCGCAGCCGGCAATCACGTCTTCCAGGGTTGCAGGGTCGATTCCTGTGCGTTTCAACAGACCCGTGACCACCTGCGCGGCGAGGGCATCGGGCCGCACATCGGCCAACGCCCCCTTGCGGGCGAAGTGGAACGGGGAGCGGGCATAGGCAGAAATCAGTGCTTGCATGGTCAGACCTCGGTTGTGGTGCAGGAAGGCTCAGGCGCTGGTGGTGACCGCGTAGCGTCGGGCTGGCTGACGCAGCGACAGGAAAGGCCCGAGCGCCCGGCGCGCATCTTCCAGCGCGTTCCACTCGTGCACCGCTTCCAGCGAGGGGATGGTCACCGCCTCGCCCTGATCCAGACCGGCCAGCGCGGCATCCACCATGGCGTCCACGTCCATCAGCATGTCTTGCGGCAGGTGGCTGATGGGTGTACCCGCGCGATCCCAGATCTCGGTGCGTGTTGCTCCCGGCATCACCGCCTGCACGCGGACGCCTATTGGCCCCAGCTCCTGCTGCAGGGACCGGGTGAGGTTCAGCAGGTAAGCCTTGGTGCCGCTGTACGTGCCGCTGAACATCTCCGGCAGCAGTGCCAGAACGGAGGCAATGTTGATCAGCGTGCCCGCCTTGCGTGCCGCAAAGCCCTTGGCTGCAGCCGCAGCGAGCCGGGTGGGTGCCAGAACGTTCAGCGCCACCATGCGTTCCACGGCATCGATATCGGCGTCCAGCAATGTCCCTGTCACAGCAATGCCCGCGTTGTTGAGCAGCAGCGTGATGCCGGCGTCGCTGTGCAGACGCCGCTCCACACGGGCCAGGTCGCTGCGGTCGGTGAGGTCCGCCTGCAGCACCTCAGTCTTCACCCCGGTCTCCTGCGCCAGGCGGTGGGCGAGTGCAGCCAGGCGTGCGGAGTCACGCGCAACCAGGATCAAATCGTAGCCACGGCGCGCGAGACGGTCCGCGTACACGGCACCAATGCCGGACGAAGCGCCAGTGATGAGGGCTGTGCCCAGAGAGGGGCGAGAGGAATGGTTTTCTGTGGTGGTCATAAGGTTTCCTGAAATCTGTTTTAGATGATGATCGTCACGTTTAAATTATATGACGATCATCATTTAAAATGTCAAGACTAAGTTTCAGGGCTTGCAGTCCGAGGAGAGATAGACAATGAAGGTCAGCAAGGAACAGATGGCGGAAAACCGTGAGCGCATCCTTGATGCGGCCGCGCAGTTGTTTCGCGAAAAGGGTTTCGATGGCATTGGTGTGGCCGACCTCATGAAGAGCGCGGGGCTCACGCATGGCGGGTTCTATGGGCACTTTGCGTCCAAGGACGAGCTGATGGCGCAGGCCAGCGCAAGGGCCTTGCACCGGCTGCAGACCGCCTGGGCAGCCATTGCGCGTGACGCTGTGGATAAGGGGCAGGACCCTTTGGCAGCTATCGAGGCGGCTTATCTTTCGCCCCGCCACCGAGATGCACCCGGTCAGGGTTGTCTGCTGGCCGCACTGGGCGGTGATGCAGCCCGGCAGGGGCCGGCCGTGCGTCATGCCGTGACCGAGGGCGTGCGCGTCCAACTGGAAGGACTGGCCACCTTGGTGCCTGGCCGTACCAAGGCTGCGAAGCGCCAGCGTGCGCTGGCCGACTATGCGAATCTGGTAGGCGCCATGGTGTTGGCGCGCGCGGTGGACGATGAAGAGCTGTCGAACGAAATCCTGAATGCAACCGCAGCCTCACTGCGCTTGCCGGAGCCTGTCCCGCGGTGAGTGCCCACGGTGCATGAAATGCAGCGCGCTGGATCTTGCGATCGCATTTCTTGTCCTCGCATTTCTGCGGGGGTTACAGCGACAGCATTGAGCCCTGAGATGGAAAAACACAAAGCCCGGAGAGCGGGCTTTGTGTCGTGGTCGACGGGTAACTTACTTGGCTGCTTCAGGCTTGGCAGCGTCGGCTTTTTTCTCTGCCGTTGCCTTGGTCTTCTTGGCCTTCGCCTTCTTCTCTGCCTTCTTTTCTGCAGGGGCAGATGCGGTGGCGGTTGGCATTACTGCGGGCTTGGCTTCGGCTTTGGCCGCAGGGGTGGCGGGCGTGGCTGGAGTCGCTGGGGTGGCAGGCATGGCCGATGTGGCAGGGGTCGCAGGCGCCGCGGCCTTCGCGGGGGTTGCTGGCGTTGCGGGGGCCGCAGGGGCTTGGGCAAACGATGCGGTCACAAAGAAACCGGCGAGCAGGGCAGCGAGGAGCTTGTTCATGAGAAATCCTTTCAGATCGGATGACCGCCCGACACAGCGTCGGACTTAGCTATGCAACGGCGCTCGGAGGCGTTGCGATGACAGGTTACGAAGTCGTTGGCAACAAGGCGTTACCGCGCCCCAGACCGCGCCCGTTCAGCACCGGCTCCTTGGTCAAGCGCTCGCGTGCCCATTCCACAAAGGCGCGCACTTTCGCCGGGGCCCGCCGGCCTGCGGGGTACACGATGTGCACGGGCACGGGTGGCAGTTCGTGGTCGGCCAGCACGATGCGCAAGCGCCCTGCGCGCAAGCTGGCTGCGGCCTGGTAGGCAAGGCAGCGGGTCAGGCCGATGCCCGCCTCTGCGGCGGCAATGTCCACCTCGTTGCTGTTGCTGATCCAGGTGAATTGCGGCTGGCCGGTGGCGCCATCGCGAAACTTCCAGGGCGATGGCGTGCGTGCGTCAAAGGCGAAGCCGATGGCCCGGTGGCTGCTCAGGTCGGCCGGGTGGCGTGGCTTGCCGTGTTGCGCCAGGTAGGCGGGAGACGCCACCACCAGGCGGCGCAGCGCACCCACTTGCACCGCAGTGAGGCCGGAGTCAGGCAGGTGCGCGATGCGGATGGCCACGTCCATGCCTTCATCGAGCAAATGCACCAGGCGGTTGACGAACAGTGTGCGCACCTGCACGCGCGGCTGGGCCTGCAAAAAGCCCTGCACGATGGGGGCCACATGCTGGATGCCGAACATCTGCGGTGCCGTGATGGACAGCAGCCCCTGGGCCTCGGCCTGTGCACCGCTGGCGGCCTGCTCGGCCTCGTGCAGGTCGTTCAGGAGGGGACGGCAGTCGTGCAAGAAGCGCTCGCCCGCCTCGGTCAAGCGCACCATGCGCGTGCTGCGCTGGAACAGCAGCACACCCAGCCGCGCCTCCAGCGCCGCAATGGCGCGCGTGACAGCCGTGGCGGAGCAGCCCAGCCGCCGGCCCGCCACGGCAAAGCCGCCAGCGTCCGCCACAGCCACAAAACAGCGCAGGGTGTCGAGATAGTCCATGCGACCCATTATTGCGGATGCCGCAATTATGAAAAGCGGTGATTGGTTATTCACATCGCAGCTTGCAATAGATATCGTCGAGCCATCTTTTCACTCACCCACCGACGAGGCTTCACCATGTTCCCCTCCACCCCACTCCAGCTGTACCGCATGCCCATCTCGGGCCATTGCCATCGCGTGGAGCTGATGCTGTCCCTGCTCGGCTTGCCCTATGAACTGATTGACGTGAATCTGCTGCGCGGCGAACACCAGCGCGCGGAGTTTCTGGCACTCAACCCGCTGGGCCAGGTGCCCGTGCTAGTGGACGCGGGCCAGGTGCTGAGCGACAGCAATGGCATCCTGGTGTATCTGGTGCAGCGCTACGCCCCCGGCAGTGCCTGGCTGCCGCAAGACGCCGTGGGGCAGGCGCAGCTGCAGCGCTGGTTCAGCCTGGCGGCGGGCTTTCTGGCGCCGGGCATCGGGGGGCCGCGCTTTGCGACGTTGACGGGCCGTGCCGTGAACGAGGTGGCGCAGGCCACCGGCAAGCGCCTGCTCACCTTCATGGAGGACGAACTGCAGGGGCGTGCCTGGTTGCTCGGGGGCACTGCGCCCAGCCTGGCCGATGTGGCCATGGTCAGCTACACCTCGCAGGCCCACCTGGCGGGGCTGCCGCTGGATGCCTACCCGCGCATTGCGGCCTGGGTGGCGCGCATGCAGGCCTTGCCGGGCTACCCGGTGCTGGCCGACCAGCTGCCCACTGCCGAGCAGGTGGCGGCATGACAGCCACCGTGCCCGCTGCATCGGTTGGGATGCCGGTGCCGCCCGAGGCATTCCACCCCGGTGAGCAGGCCCTGCAGGTGCGCGTGGGTGTGCGCGAGCGCATGGCGGCCGTGGGTGCGATGGTGCTGCGCGACCACATGCCCGACCAGCACCGCGAGCTGTTTGAAAAGCTGCCCACCTTGCTGCTGGGGACGTTGGATGAACAAGGCCAGCCGTGGGCCACGATGCTTGCCGGACCGCCTGGGTTTGTGCACACCCTCGATGCGCAGCGCATGCAGATCGCGACCGCGCCGGATTCCAAGGACCCAGTGCTCGCACACCTGGCGCCAGACGCGGCCGTGGGCGTGTTGGGGCTGGAGCCGCACACGCGGCGGCGCAACCGCATGAACGGGCGGGTGGCAGCGTTTGGCGACAACGGCCTGGGCGTGCAGGTGGTGCAGAGCTTTGGCAACTGCCCCAAATACATCCAGGCGCGGGAGCCAGGCCTGCGCGCTGCGCTGGCCGCTCCGGGCCCGGTGCAGTGGCTGGGGGCCGGACTGGACGCCGACGCCATCGCGCGCGTGCAGCGTGCCGACACCCTGTTCATTGCCAGTGCCTCGGCGCCACGCCCTGGTGCCGGCCACAGCGAAGGCGTGGATGTATCGCACCGGGGCGGCGAGCCGGGCTTTGTGCAGGTGGCGCACACGGCGGCCGGCGTGGTGCTGAGCCTGCCGGACTACCCTGGCAACCAGTTCTTCAACACCCTGGGCAACCTTGCGCTGCACCCGCTGGCAGGCTTGCTGGTAGTGGACTATGAAGAGGGCGGTTTGCTGCACATTGCCGCACAGGCCGAGGTGCTGTGGGACCGCGCAGCGCGTACTGCCTGGCCCGGCGCACAGCGTGTGCTGCGCCTCACGGTGTTGCGCGCCCTGTGGCGGCCGCAGGTGCTGCCGTGGCGCTGGACACCGCCGGTGTCGGCCCCTCAGTTCCGGGTGATGCGCGAGGCAGCGCTGGACTGAGTGGCGCACCACCAGCGGGCCGCGCACGGGGTGTTGTTGTCCCCGCGATGCGCCTGCGCGGCACGGTGGCCTCGGCCTCCACCATCTTGGCGCTGCGCTCATGTGCTGTCTGCGCCAGCTCGGTGATGAGCGCGGCCTCGGGCAGGTTGTGCCAGTAGCGCGTAGGCATCTCCTTTTTCATCATGGCCAGCTTGAGCCGCGCGGGGTTGAAGATGTGGCGGTAGTAGGTGAGCCAAAGCGCCTCGCCCGCATCGGGCGGCGGCGCGTCGCTGCGCTGCGCGCCGGGGCCGGTGTGCAGCTGCTGGCCGTCCCAGCGCACGCTGGCGTCGGGGGTGAGGATGGCCCAGCGCATCTGTGTGAAGCGGCGGATGAAGAAGCCCGCGTTGGCCACGGTGATGTAGTGGTCGGGCTCGAACCAGGCCATGTGCAGAGTCTGTCCGTCGGGTTTCACCACGGGCCGGAAGCGCACAAAGGCGTGCATCTTGTGGATGTCGCGCCGCACGGCACGCACCATGTGGTGGGCCTGCATGCGGTCGGCGTCCAGCGGGTCGTGCCGCGCGCTGTCGGCTTCATGGCCGCCCTGCGCCATGCGCCACAGCAGGCGGTACATCAGCGCAAAGCGGCCCGGGTCGCGGTGCAGGATGAGCTGCTCGCACAGGTGCAAAAAGTCGGGCGGGACGCGCAGCGGCGGCGCATCGGGGGCTGGGCTGAGCCAGGTGTCGCTGGCAGCAGGCTCGGGCGCGAACAGGTCTTCAGCGGCATCCGCCTGGCAGCGCCAGTCCACAGCCTGCGGAGGCACGTTGGCTTGCACCAGGGCGCGTGCCGCTTGGCGAAAACCGGGCCAGTCGGTGGCGTGGTCCAGCGTGATGGTGTGGCGCTGCATGCGGGCCTCTCCAGCTCAGAACAGGCTGCGTTGCACCGGCGGCGGCGTCAACTGCGCGGCGAGGTCGGCAGCGTCCAGCGCACGGCCGGGGCGGTAGTCGGCCGCCTCCACAAAGGGCAGCACTTTCCTGAGCGGCACATGCAGCCGCGCCAGGTCCGCATGCCGCAGGCGGCGCACGCGGCGCGCGGCCAGCAGGCGGTCCACCGTCTGCACACCAAACCCGGGCACGCGCAGCAGCAGTTCGCGCGGGGCGGTGTTGAGGTTGACCGGAAAACGCTCGCGGTGCGCCAGCGCCCAGGCCAGCTTGGGGTCCATGTCCAGCGCCAGCATGCCCTGCTGAGATGTCGGCACGATCTCGTCGTGGGTGAAGCCATAAAAGCGCATCAGCCAGTCGGCCTGGTACAGCCGGTGCTCGCGCACCGTGGGCGGCGCGGCCAGCGGCAGGGCGTGGGCGGCGTCGGGGATGGGGCTGAAGGCTGAGTAATACACGCGCCGCAGCTGGTGCGCGCCATACAGCCGCGCGCTGGTGGCGAGGATGGTGCGGTCGCTGGTGGCATCGGCCCCCACGATCATCTGCGTGCTCTGCCCGCCGGGCGCGAAGTGCGGAACGCTGGCGCGGCGTGTGGTGCGCGACTGCGGCATGGACACGATGGGCTGTGCAGCCTGCTCCTTGCGCGCGGCGCGGGATTCGCCAATGTGCACCGCCATGCGGGCCATGGACCGGTCGATGGCGGCGCTGTTTTTCTCAGGGGCCAGCGCCTTCAGGCCCTCGGTCGTGGGCAGCTCGATGTTGATGGACAGGCGGTCGGCATAGCGGCCAGCGCGCTGCATCAGCTCGGGCGATGCGTCGGGAATGGTTTTCAAGTGGATGTAGCCGCGAAAGTCGTGCTCTTCGCGCAGCACGCGCGCCACCTCCACCACCTGTTCCATGGTGTAGTCGGGGCTCTGGATGATGCCGCTGGACAGGAACAGTCCCTCGATGCAATTGCGTCGATAAAAGTCCAGCGTGAGCCGCACCACCTCATCGACCGTGAAGCGCGCGCGGGGCACGTTGCTGGTCACGCGGTTCACGCAGTACAGGCAGTCGTACTGGCAGAAGTTGGTGAGCAGAATCTTGAGCAGGGAGATGCAGCGCCCGTCCGGCGCGTAGCTGTGGCAGATGCCCATGCCCTCGGTGGACCCCATGCCGCGCCCGCCCACCGAGTCGCGCGGCGCAGCACCGCTCGATGCACACGAGGCGTCGTACTTGGCGGCGTCGGCCAGGATGGCGAGTTTGGACTGTAAATTCACTGGATGAATTTACAGTATTTTGATTGTCTGACGCCAGCCTGGGGTCAAGCGATAGCGGCAATGTGCTCCTGATTTGATAGCTGCAAGCGCATGAAAATCATGCGCTTGTAGCCAAAATCACCTGAGAATTGCTGGACTACACCGTTTCGAGGGCCATCACCGCCGTGGCCGTGTTCGAAATGGGGATGTGATAGTTGCTGTGCACCCGCCGCACGCCCGCGCTGGCGGTGGACAGCGCCCCGCGCATGGCCAGCCACATCAGCAGTTCCACGCCCTGGGTGCCGGTCTTTTCCACCAGCTCGTGCACGCTGAACTGCGTGGCCCACTCGGGGTTGGTGGTCAGGCTTTCGATGAACTGCAGGTCAAACGCCTTGTTGATGAAGCCCGCGCGCTCGCCGTCGAGCTGGTGGCTGAGGCCGCCCGAGGCGATCACCGCCACCTTCTTGTTGCTGTCCCAGCTCTGGATGGCCTGGCCCACGGCCTTGCCCAGGGCGTAGCAGCGCTTGGCCGAGGGCAGCGGGAACTGCACGGTGTTGATACACACTGGCACCACCGTCACGGGGCAATCGCCCTCGGGCCAGAAGAGTTTGAGCGGCAGCGTGCAGGCGTGGTCCACCAGCATCTCCTGGCAGGTGGTCACGTCAAACTCTTGCTCGATGAGTGTGTTGATGAGGTGCCACGACAGGTCCACCTCGCCCGGGAACGGCGGCAACGTGGGGATGCCCCAGCCTTCGTCGGCATTGTTGTATTGCGCCGCTGCGCCCACAGCGAAGGTGGGCATCTTGTCGAGAAAAAAGTTCAGGCCGTGGTCGTTGTAGAACATCACCACCACGTCGGGCTTCTTCTCGCCCAGCCATTGGCGGATGGGAGGAAAACCGTCGAAGAACGGCTTCCAGTAAGGCTCGTTCTGCAGGCCCTTGTGGATGGCGTTGCCAATGGCCGGGATGTGCGAGGTGCCGAGGCCGCCGATGAGTTGTGCCATTTCGTTTTCCTGATGAAGGTTGTTGTGGCGTGTGTTGTTCAGGCGGCGCCGGGCCGCCCCAAGCCGCCTGAGGCCCCCCTGGGGGGCAGCGAACCACACGCAGTGGGGAGCGTGGGGGCTCAGTCTTTTCCTGCGGCCACGAGCATGGCCTTGAATGCGTCTTTGGTCATGCCCGTCTGCTGCGCGCCGATGTCCTGCATGTCCAGCTTAAAGATGCCCGCAAACTTGGCCAGGTAGTAGGCGTTGCCGCCTGCGGCAATCAGCTGCAGCACGTTCTTGGCGCGGATGGCGGCGGCCTGCTGCTCGTTCAGGCGGTATTGCTTCATGTACGCCTCTTCGTCGGCCACAAAGGCCTTGCGGTTGGCCTCGTTGTTGAACGAGAAGCACATCTTGTTCAGCGCATAGCCCTTGCGGGCCTGGTCGCCATCGAACGGCGTGGTGCCGGGAATCGGGGGCAGTTTGGAAGGCATGGAAGTCTCCGGGGCTTGATGTAAGTCAGCCCGCAGTGTCGCGACGGCATTGCCAAAGATGAAGTGGCCCAAGATCATCGAATGCATGAGCAAATTCGATGGATCACAGCTGGACGGGCACCTGCTGAAGCTGCTGCTGGCGGTGCTGGAGACGGGCAGCATCACGGCGGCGGCCGAGCGCCTGGGCGTCACCCAGTCGGCGGTGAGCCACTTGCTCGACAAGCTGCGCGCCATCACCGGCGACCCGTTGTTTGTGAAGCGCGGGCGCGGCATCGTACCTACCGCACGCGCCGAGGCCCTGGCCCAGCCCGCGCGCGACATGCTGCACCAGATGCAGTTGTTTGCCCAAGGGGCCGACTTTGACCCGCGCGCTTGGCAGACCGAGCTGACCATCGCCGCCAATGACTTCCAGCGCGATTTGCTGCTGCCCGCGCTGGCCGCGCGCCTGCGCAGCGCTGCACCGGGCGTCACGCTGCGCATCGTGCCCAGCGGCGCGCCCAGCGCCGAACTGCTGCGCTCGGACGCGTGCCAGCTCGTCATCAGCCCCCGCCCGCCGGATGGCACGGACATCGTGCAAAAGCGCTTGTTTGAAGACCAGTACCGTGTGTTCTACGACGCCAGCGTGCGCAGCGCCCCCACCACCGAGGCCGACTACCTGGCCGCCGACCACGCCACGGTGGCCTATGAGGCGCACCGGGGGCTGGACCTGGACCGCCAACTGCTGGCCCGCGGCGTGCGCCGCCGCTTTGCGGTGCGCGTACCGGGCTTTGCCGCGCTACCCGCCTTTGTGCGTGGCACGGCGCTGCTCACCACCGCGCCCTCGCTGCTGGCCCGCACGGCCCTGGCAGACCTGACCAGCGCGCCTGTGCCGGTGGTGTGTCCGGACATGCCGATGTACCTGATCTGGCATGCGCGGTATCAGCAGGATGCGGCGCACCGGTGGTTGCGGGCACAGCTGCAGGAAGTGCTGTTTGCGGTGTTGCCGCCGGGCAGGGGTGCACCTGCGTCTGCGTCAGTTGCGCTGCCGTGACAGTGCTTGACGCAGCCGCCGCGCGGCCCGCTCCCGCAGCGAGGGCGCGGGGCGCGCCGCAGGTCGCGGGTGGGCCTTGGCTTGTTCGCAAGCCGCCAGAAAGTCATTCAGGATGGCCGTGTCGTCCAGCGTGTCCGAGCCCTGCTTGTGGAACTCGGGGTGCCATTGCGTGGCGGCGATGTAGCCACGCCCTGGCGCGGGTTTGAGGCGAATCGCCTCGGGCACGCCATCGGGTTCGCTCAGTGCCTCGACCACAAATTCCGGCGCCACCCGCTTGATGCCCTGGTGGTGGATGCTGTTGACCCGCGCGCGTGGCGTGTTGGGGTACAGCTCGGCCAGATGCGAGTCTGGCAGGATCTGGATGTCGTGGAAGTGCTGGTCGTAGGTGGTGGCGTTACGGTGCTGCTGCGCGCCAGGGTGCTGGGTCTCGATGTCCTGGTACAGCGCGCCGCCAAAGGCCACGTTGATGAGCTGCAGGCCCCTGCACACGCCAAAGATGGGCTTGCCGACCTGGGCAAAGGCTTTGACCACGGCCAGGTCGTACAGGTCGCGCACGCGGTCACCCACCCACTCGTCGCGCAAGGGCTCCTCGCCATAGTTGCCCGGCCACACGTCGGCGCCGCCGTGCATCACGATGCCGTCCAGCCATTCGGCGTAGTGGTCCAGCGTCACATCACCACGCGCGGTCTCGCCTGTGGGGCAGGGCACCATCACCACCATGGCACCGGCCGACATCAGCCAGTGGGCGATGGACTGCTCGACGTATTGCAGCGTCTTGCCCGTGAACAGCGGGCGTGCAGGGTCGGCGTGTTGAAAGCAGGCGGACAGTCCAATCTTGAGGCGGGGGGCAGCAGGCATGGGGGAAAGCTCCGGGCAGCGCTTGTGCGCGTGATTCCTGCAGTTGTAGCACCGCACCCCCTGTGGCGTCTGTAGGAAAGGGCCGTGCGGAGCGGCGCGTCGCCTCCATGGGTTGGTGGGGCGCGCAAAGCGCCACAACCTGCAACGAAATGTGGCTTTCTTCATGAAATGTGTCCGCATGTCGACGGGACGCGGGCGAAATCTGGGGGGCTGATCGCCATAATTTCGGCTCACCCGGTGCCAGGGAGGGGCGCCCGGTGGCGCGATGCACGCCTTCCCCGAAAGCAGAAAAAATGTCCCATCCAAAATTCCGTTGGTCCGCCCTGGCTGCGCTGGTGGCCGCGACTGCTGCCGCCTGTCCGCTGGTGGCACAGGCCACCGTGCCCGCCGGTGCGGCGGCAGAGATCATCAGCCTGCAAGGCGCAGGTGACCAGCGTGCCGCCTCCGCAGCCGACTGGGGCCCTGCCCGACTGGCCCAGGCGCTGGCCCAGGGCGACTTTGTGCGCACACGCCAGGCCGCCAAGATGGCACTGCTGTTTGCAGACGATACCCAGCTGCGCCTGCACCAGAACACGGTGCTGCAGGTCAAGGGCGTGGCCACCCCGGCACAGCCCGTGACCACCTTGCTGCTCAACGCCGGCCGTGCGTGGACGCAGACCAAACGCGCCGACGGCAGCCGCCTGAACCTGGAGACACCGGCCGCGACCGCTGCGATCCGTGGCACCGATTGGGACATCAGTGTGGAGGACGATGGCCGCACGCTGATCACCGTGCTGTCGGGCACGGTGGAGTTTTCCAACGCGCAGGGCTCGGTGTCGGTGGGCGCCAACGAAGCGGCGCTGGCCGAAGTGGGCAAGGCTCCGGTCAAGCTGGTGCTGAGCCAGCCGCGAGACCGCATCCAGTGGGTCAACGCGCTGCGGGCCGACCCGGTGCCCCACCTGTCGGCCGAGCCCGTGCCTGCAGCGCTGGCGCCCGTACGGGATGCCCTGGCGGCGCGCGACCTCGCGGCAGCCCGTGCCGCGCTGGCGCAGGCGCGCACTGCCGCAGCGCCTGTATGGGTGGATGTGTTCGATGCAGCCGTGGCCCTGCAGGCGGGCGACCTGCTGGCCGCACGCGGGTCGCTGGCGCGGCAGGTGGCTGCAGTGGACGCCGCGCCGCTGCCCGCGTGGCTCATGCAGTCCGACGTGCAGCTGATGGAGGGGGAAGGGGCTGCAGCGGCCGGGACGCTGCGCACGGCGCTCCAGCGCTGGCCTGCCCACCCGGCGCTGGTGGCGCAACTGGCGCGCGTGCAGATTCTGAGCGACCGGGTGGACGAAGCGGCTGCCACCCTGGCCCCCGCGCAAGGCACGGCCCACGCCGACCTGGCGCTGGTGCGCGCCGAGCTGGCCCGGCGCCGGGGCGATGCGCCTGGCACGCTGGCCGCCTATGCCGAGGCCCAGACTTTGGCGCCAGGCGATGCACGCGCCTGGCAAGGCCTGGGCAGTGCGCATGCCGAGCGCGAAGACCCGCGCCCCGCCCGCGAGAACCTGCGTCGCGCGTTGCAGCTGTCGCCGCAATCGCCCGGTGCCTGGGGCGAGTTAGGGACTCTGGAAACCTTTGTGAACCAGTTCACCGAGGCGGGTCAGGCGTTTGCCACCGCGCTGGGTGACAACCCGGCAGACTACGTCGCGCTCACCGGCCAGGGGCTGCTGCACCTCAAGCAAGGGCAGCCGGATGCCGCGCTGGATGCGTTCTTGCGGGCGGGCGTGATGGAGCCGCGCTATGCCCGCGCCAAGACCTGGACTGCCGTGGCCTACTACCAGCTGGGCCGCCATCAGGATGCGCTGACCACCTTGCAGCAGGCGACCGTACTGGACGACAAGGACCCTGTGCCCTACATGCTGCTGGCGCAGATCCACACCGATCTGTTCCAGCCCGGCGAAGCGGTGGAGGCTGCGCGCGCCGCCGTGGCGCGCATGCCATATCTCAAGTCGCTCAACCAGGTGGCCAACGACCAGAAGGGCAGTGCGAACCTGGGGTCATCGCTGGCGTTCTTTGGCATGGAAGACTGGGCGCTGGAGATGGCGCAGCAGAGCTTCTACCCCTACTGGGGTGGCAGCCACCTGTTCATGGCAGACCGCTATGCGGGCGAATTCAACAAGAACTCGGCGCTGTTCCAGGGCTTTCTGACCGACCCCATGGCGTTTGGGGGCAGCCAGCGTTATTCGCCGCTGCTGCAGCAGCCCGGCAGCCACGGATCGGTGGGTGTGACGCTGGACCGCGAGTTCTACCGGATGCGTGCGCCAGCGGTCACGCTCAATGGCCTGGACAACAGCCATGTGCCGGTGTCCTGGTTCTTCAAGGCGCAGACGGCGGATGTGAGTGCCTATCCGTTCGACCTGCAGGTCAACCGCCTTCCTGCCATGCGTGCGGGCGAGGGAGACCTGCGTGCCCATGCCATCACCGCTGGGGTGGGCATGCAGCCCACCGAGCGCATCAACCTGTTTGCCTACGCCAACCAGTTCAGCATGCGCCTGCGCGGCCAGAACGCGCAGGAGACTTCGCTGGACGACACCGTCACCCAGGGCGCCCTGGGCATGGCCTACCGGTGGGGGCCGACGGAGCAAACCTGGATCAAGCTGGGCCGCAGCGTGGACAACCTGCAATTGCTGCGCTACCCAACGGCCTACATCGAGCCACCGTTCCTGACCGTCATGGGCGTGAGCAGTGCCCCGCGCAAGGACTTCAGCGACATTCAGCTGCGCCACACCGTGGACACCACCCCCGGCAGCCGCTGGAGCGTGACGCTGGAGCATGTGCGCGAGCGCCAGAACAACCTGCTGGCGGGCGAGGCCGCCGTGGTGGCTGACATTCCAAACGTGGGCCTGTACCGCGACTACCTCGTCCTGGCAGGCTACAACCGCATTGACCGTCGTTACACCGGCCTCACCCTGGCCACCACGCAACGCCTGGACCCGGCGCTGAGCCTGGACGCAGCCCTGGGGCTGCAGCAAATCCGCCACCGCGTGGACGGCCTCACGCAGAGCTACCTGGTGGGGCTGGATGCCCTGAGCGAAGACCAGGCCCGCCGCGCGGACACCGAGCGCGTGGTCACGCCGCGCCTGGGCGCGGTGTGGCAGCCTGCTGCGCGCACCACGCTGCGCGTGGCCTATCAGGACTGGCTGCGGCCTCTCAGCGTCTCCACCCTCGCCAGCGTGGAGACCGCAGGCATCCCTGTCGAGGACCGCCTGGTGGAGGCTGGAGGGCGCCACAAGCGCACAGTGGCACAGCTGGGCATGGAGGTGGGTGCCAACACCTTTGTGGGCCTGCGGGCCGACCATCTGCGGGTGAACAACCCTGGCACGATTGGCGTGGACCTGCGCACGCCCAGCCTGCCGTTCCTCGAAGAGATGCGCAACGCGCAGCTGGTCAACCTGTCCACCAGTGATCTGCTGGAGGACACGCCGAGTTTTGAGCGCGGCACGCTGCAGACCTTGGGTGGCACGGTCAACCACATGTTCAGCCGCCGCTGGTCGGGCTACGCCAAGTACCTGTACCAGCACAGCGAAAGCCGCATGCTCGATGGTGGTGCCGAGGTGGTGGGGCGCATTCCCTATATCCCGCGCCATACCGTGGCGCTGGGTGCCACCTGGGCCAGCGCGCAGCGCCTGTACCTGAGCGCGCGCGCGGTGTACCGGTCCGAGCGGTTTGAGGACAAGGAGAACCTCACGCGCCGTGCGCCGGGCTGGGGCGTGGACCTGATGGGCTTCTGGGAAACGCAGGACAAACGCTGGGTGGTGGGCGTTGCGGCCATGAACCTGTGGGCGCCCAAGTCCGACCGGCAAAAGACCCGCTATGTCCTGGATGCGCGCTATCGCTTCTGATCGGGCGGCGATGCCGCACGCCCGACAGCGCCAGCGGTGGCTCTCGCTCGCGGCGGGGGTGCTGGCGCTGCTGCTGGTGGGGGCGGCCACGCTCAGCCGCACCTGGCATGCGCTGGAGTTCAAGACCTTTGACGTGCTGACGGCGCTGGCGGCCCCCCACCGCACGACGGTGCCGGTGGTGATTCTTGCGATCGACGAGCCGACGTTTCAGGAGCTGCAACAGACCTGGCCATTTCCGCGCAGCGTGCATGCGGCCCTGCTGGAGCGGCTGCGCGCAGACGGTGCCCTGGCCGTGGGGCTGGACATTGTTTTTGCCGACCCCACCACCGAGGCTGAAGACGCCGCTCTGGACCGCACGATGGCCCAGGTGGGGCAGGGCTTGCCCGTGGTGCTGGCCTCCACCCGCGAGAAGATCGACAGCGCCAATGCCGCGCTGTGGATGGACATCCAGCCGCTGCAGCGGTTTCTGGACGCTGGTGCCGATGCGGGCGATGCCGGGGTCGAGCCGGACGACGACTTCGTGGTGCGCCGCGCCCCCGTCGCGCGCGAAGGCTTTGCGCTGCGGTTGGCCCAGCGCGCGACCGAGGCGCGCGGCCAGACCCCGGCGCTGCACCATTTCGACTGGATCGGCTACCGGGGCCCGCGTGGCACGTTTGACACGCGCTCGTACTACCAGGCGCTGGAGCCGGGGTTGCTGCCTGCAGGTTTCTTCAAGGGCAAGATCGTGCTGGTGGGGCGCTCGGCGCGCACCGCCACCGAGCTGGCGCACTCGCAGGCCGACCTGTTCAACTCGCCGTTTGGCACGGCGGGCGGTGAGCGGCTTTTCCCGGGGGTGGAGCTGCAGGCCACGCTGCTGGACAACTACCTCACCGGCGGCGGGCTGCGCAGCGTGTCGGACGCGTGGACTCTGGTGATCACCGTGCTGCTGCTGCCGGTGCTGTTGGGGGCGAGCCGGCGGCTGCACCCGGCGGGCGCGGCGGCGCTGACGGCGGCGCTGGTGGTGGCCATGGGAGCCGTGTCGTGGGGGCTGTTTGCCGGCCCGCGCCTGTGGTGGCCGCCGCTGTTGCCTGCGGCGGCGGCAGTCGCCATTTATGGGGCGGCTGCGCTGGTGGGCTATGCCGTGGTGCGCCAGCGCGCGCGCCAGACGCGGGCGATGTTTGCGCAGTACGTGCCGCCTGCCGTGGTCTCGCGCCTCATTGCGCAGCCCGAGCTGATGCGCCTGGGTGGCGAGGCACGCGAGGTAACGCTCATGTTCACCGACCTGGCCAACTTCACCACGCTGTCCGAGCAGCTCAGTGCCGAGCAGACGGTGGAGGTGCTCACCGGCTACTTCAACGCCATGACGCCGATCGTGCACGCCACGGGCGGCACCGTGGACAAGTTCATTGGCGACGCGGTGATGGCCTTCTGGGGTGCGCCGCTGGACGACCCGCGGCATGCCGAACACGCCGTGGCCGCCGCCATCGCCATGCAGCAGGCCATGCAGGCGCTGGTGGCCGATCTGCGCGCGCGCGGACTGCCGCCCATCCACATGCGGATCGGGCTGCACACGGGGCGTGTGGTGGTGGGCAATGTGGGCTCGGACCAGCGCTTTTCATACACGGCCATTGGCGACGCGGTGAACCTGGCCGCGCGGCTGGAGGGCGCCAACAAGGCGTTTGGCACCGGCATCCTGCTGTCGGCCGCCACCGCAGCGCAGCTGCCGCCCACGGTGGCGTTGCGCGGGCTGGACGATGTGATCGTCAAGGGCAAGACCGAGCCCGTGCGCGTATTCACGCCGTGCGAGGATGCGGCGGTGCGCGATGCCAGCCTGGCCGCGTTGAACGCCTTCCATGCGCGTGACTGGGCCGGCGCCGAGGTGCAGCTGGCAACGGTGCTGGAGCGGCTGCCCGAAGACCCGGCCGCTACCCGCCTGCTGGCGCGTGTGAATGAAGCGCGGGCGTTGCCTGCCGATGCGCCCTGGCAGGCCGCCGTGGCGCTCGACAAACTGTAAGAGCCTGTGGATCACTCCCCGCGACATCGTCACCAGGCTCTCTACATCCTTTGACATGTATTCACCGGGGATATGGATGCAGGTGCCATGATGGGGACTTCGCAACTTCATCAGGAAGGACCCTCTCCATGCAAGTACAAGTCAACACCGACGACCACATCCACGGCGGCGATTCGCTGGCGCGCTGGATCACGGACGAGTGCAAGAGCCGGCTGTCCCGCTTTCAGGACCATGTGACGCGGCTGGAGGTGTTCCTCGCCGATCTGGATGCGGGCAAGTCCGGTGCCAATGACAAGCGCTGCCGCATTGAAGCGCGCGTCACGGGCCGCCAACCCATCACCGTGACTGATGAGGCCGACAAGATGGCCAATGCCTTCATCGGCGCGGCCGACAAGCTGGCCCGCGCCCTCGACACTGACCTGGGCCGTGTGAAGGACCGCAATGGCCGCGACACCATCCGTGTGGCCGCCGACGAACGGGATTGAAGTGAATTCGAAGTGAAATGGGCTTCTAGCGCATGATTTTCATGTGCTGGTAGCTATCAATTCAGGAGTAATGAAAAAGGCGCTGCAGCCCGAAGGTTGCAGCGCCTTTTTGTTGGGGTCGCCTACAGGTCGAGCACCAGCAGCTTGCTGCGCGCGCGGGAGCAGCAGGGCATGAACTGCTCGTTGGCCGCCTTTTCTTCGTCGGTCAGGTACATGTCGCGGTGGTCGACCTCGCCCTCCAGCACGCGCGTGAGGCAGGTGCCACACACGCCTTGTTCGCACGAGGTCAGGATGTCGATGCCCTCCTTGCGCAGCGCTTCCACCACCGACACATCGGGGGCAATGGGGTAGACCTTGCCCGTGCTGGCAATGCGTACCTCAAACCCCTGGTCGCCCGAGGTGTCCTGCGCCGGGGCGCCAAAGTATTCCAGGTGGATGTGGTCCTGCGCCCAGCCCAGGGTCTTGGCGGTGGTCACCACATGGTCGATGAAGCCTGCCGGGCCACACACGTACAGACGCTTGTCGGGGCCGGGGGCCGCCAGCACGGCGGCGGTGTCCAGCTTCTGCTCGGGGGCGCCTGCATCGAAGTGAAAGTGGGCGTGGGGCGCAATGGCCGATGCGGCAATTTCGGCAGCAAACGCCGTGCGTTCTGCAGAGCGGGTGCAGTAGTGCAGCGCAAAGTCAGCGCCCGTGCGCGCCAGCCGGTCGGCCATGCATAGCAGTGGCGTCACACCAATGCCGCCCGCCAGCAGCAGCGTGCGCTGCGCAGGGTGCAGCGCAAAGTGGTTGCGCGGCGTGCTGATGGTGATCACGTCGCCCTCGTGCACGCTGTCGTGCATGGCGACCGAGCCGCCGCGCGATGCCGGGTCACGCAACACGGCGATGCGGTAGCGGTGCGACTCGTGCGAGGCATTGCACAGCGAGTACTGCCGCGTCAGCCCGCCCGGCAGGTGCACATCGATGTGCGAGCCCGCGCTGAACGGCGGCAGTGCGGCGCCGTCCAGCCGCGCCAGCTCATAGCTGGCGATGCCCTCGGCTTCGGCCTGCTTCTTGACGACGCGGACCTGCAGGGTCTCCTGCGCGGTCATGCGGCCACTGCCTGTGCTGCGGCAGGCGCGCGTTCTGCCGCCAGCAGGCGGTCCAGAATCTTGCGCGACTGCACGCCACCCGCATCGATGTTGAGCATGAGCAGCTTGCGGTCGGGGTAACGCAGCAGGTTCTCCTGCTGCAGCTCCAGCATCTGCTGGTCCTCTGCAAAGATCTTGCCCTGGCCGTCGCGGATCTGGGTGGTGAGCGACGGGTCTTGCGGCTTGAAGTTGCGCGCCATGCCCCAGAAGTAGTGGATCGACGTTTCGGTCTCGGGCGTGATGAAGTCCACCACGATGCTCGATGCCTTCTTGTCGGCCGGGGCGTTGTAGCCACCGTTGCCGGCCAGCGCCACGCCCACCTCGATCAGCACATGGCTGGGGGGCGTGAAGTGGCAGATCTGCCAGCGGTCCACCAGCTTGTCATCCGGCAGGCCGTTCATGCGCAGCGCCATCTTCCAGAATGGGGGGGCTTCAATGCCTTCCATGAAGCGGCTGGTGATCACCTCGTCGCCCTCCACGCGGGTCTTGCAGGGCACCTCGTCGATTTCCTTCTGGCCGATGCTGGTGGAGTGCACATAGGTCTCGTGCGTCAGGTCCATCAGGTTGTCGATCATCAGGCGGTAGTCGCAGGCGATGTGGTACAGCCCGCCGCCGTAAGCCCATTCAGGGTTGTTGGCCCAGGGCAGGTGGTGGATGGTGGCGGGGTCGGCCTTGTCGGCGTCGCCGGGCCACACCCAGATGAAGCCATAGCGCTCCACCACCGGAAAGCTGCGCGCCTTGGGGAACCCCTGCACGCGCTGGCCGGGCATGGACACCGACTTGCCCGTGCATTCCACCCGCAGGCCGTGGTAGCCGCACTGCAGGTGGCCTTCGCACACCGTGCCCAGCGACAGCGGGGCGCCCCGGTGGGGGCAGAAGTCGTCCAGCGCGGCGACCTGGTCGGGCGCGGGGCGGTAGAACACGATCTTCTCGCCGCAGATCGTGCGGCCCAGGGGCTTGTCCGCGATCTCGTCGGGCGTGCAGGCTACGTACCAGGCGTTCTTGGGATACATGGTTGTCTCTCTCCGTGGGTGGATGGTGTCGTTGCAGGCTTGGTATACAGCCCGCTCGCAGATCGCAGGCTAGGTGGGGCGATTGTGCGAAAAAGGCGAGTTTATGTATACATAAGAAAGGCGTAAAGCAGCTATTGCACTCCGGCATATCTTTTAACTTGTTGTTTTGTAATGTGTTGAAGTGTTTTTGAGTGGATGTTGTTTCGGTTTGTGTATACATTGCGCTGACTGACTCTCTCCCCGTCGCTGGTCGCATCGCTCCCTATCGCCATGAACCCTCCCGAACCCCTGACCATTGCCCTACCGGCCGAGGCCGCCGAGGCAGGTACCTCGCAGGCCGTCAAGGCGCAATTGCGCCTGCGCGAGATGATCCTGGCGGGCGAGCTGCCCGGCGGCGCCCGCATTGCCGAGCTGACCCTCGTCGAGAAGCTGGGGGTATCGCGCACGCCCATTCGCGCCGCGCTGATGCGGCTGGAGCAGGAGGGCCTGCTGCACCGACTGCCCGGTGGCGGCTACGCCGTGCGCACGTTCTCTGAAACCGATGTGGCCGACGCCATTGAACTGCGCGGCACCATGGAAGGGTTGGCCGCGCGCCTGGCGGCCGAGCGGGGCGTGGCCCCCGCCCTGCTGGCCGAGGCCCATGCCTGCCTGGACGCCATCGACAGTGCCCTGGCACCGCCCACGCTGGATGACGAAGGTTTTTCGCGCTATGTGGAGCTGAATGCACGGTTTCACCTGCTGCTCAGCCGCATGGTGGGCAGCGATGTGGTGGCGCGGGAGCTGGACCGCGTCAAGGGCCTGCCGTTTGCGTCGCCCTCTGCGTTTGTGGTGGTGCAGACGCATTCGGCCCAGGCGCGCGACATGCTGGTGGTGGCGCAAGACCAGCACCGCCAGGCGCTCGATGCCATCGAGCGGCGCGAGGGGGCACGGGCCGAGGCCATCCTGCGAGAGCACTCGCGCGTCACCCGGCGCAACCTGCTGGCGGCGGTGCAGGCGTCGCAGGTGCAGGGCTTGCCCGGTGTACAGCTGATCCGCGAGCGGGCATAACGGCCGGTGCAGGCGTCCGCGGCTTCTTGGGTTATTGCATTTGGCGATACCTGAATGCTTGAATTTGCGCTTGTGAAATAACCCAGCCCACGCCAAACTCCCGCCAGCATTTTCTGTATACAACGACTTTCCACAGGAGACAACGATGCAAAAACGCCACCTTCTTCGTGCCTCGGCTGCCGCCGCCATCGCGCTGTCCACCGGCCTGACCGTGTTGCCCGCCGTGGCGCAGGACAACGTGTTCAAGATCGGCCTGGTTCTGCCCATGACCGGCCAGCAAGCCACCACCGGCCGCCAGATCGAAGCCGCAGCGCGCCTGTACATGGCCCAGAACGGCGACATGGTGGGTGGCAAGAAGGTGCAGCTCATCATCAAGGACGACACCAGTCTTCCTGATGTGACCCGCCGCCTGGCCCAGGAGCTGGTCGTCAACGAAAAGGTCAACGTGCTCGCCGGCATGGGCATCACGCCCTCCGCCATGGCCACCGCCCCGCTGGCCACGCAGTCCAAGACCCCCCTGGTGGTGATGGCTGCCGCCACGTCCAGCATCACCGAGGCCTCGCCCTATGTGGTGCGTACCAGCTTCACGCTGCCGCAAGTGTCGGTGGCCCTGGCCGACTGGGCACCCAAGAACGGCATCAAGAAGGTCGTGACCCTGGTGAGCGACTACGGCCCCGGCATCGACGCCGAAAAGTTCTTCAACCAGCGCCTCACGTTCAACGGCGGCCAGGTGACCGAAGCCCTGCGCGTGCCGCTGCGCAACCCCGACTTCGCCCCCTTCCTGCAGAAGGTGCGCGACGCCAAACCCGACGCGCTGTTTGTCTTTGTGCCCTCGGGCGCGGGCGCTGCCGTGATGAAGCAGTTCCTGGAGCGCGGCATGGACAAGGCCGGCATCAAGCTCATCGGCACCGGCGACGTGACGGACGACGATCAACTCAACGACATGGGCGATGGCGCCCTGGGCGTGGTCACCTCGCACCACTACTCGGCTGCGCACCCCTCGCCCATGAACAAGAAGTTCGTGGAAGCCTTCGAGAAGGCCAACAAGGGCCTGCGTCCCAACTTCATGGCCGTGGGCGGCTATGACGGCATGCGCGTGATCTATGAAGCGCTCAAGACCACCAAGGGTGCCGGCGGCGGTGACGCCCTGCTGGCCGCCATGAAGGGTCAGATCTTCGAAAGCCCGCGCGGCAAGGTGTTCATCGATGCGCAGACCCGCGACATCGTGCAGGACGTGTACCTGCGCAAGGTGGAGCGTGTGAACGGCCAGCTGTATAACGTGGAGTTCGACGTGATCAAGGACGTCAAGGACCCCGGCAAGACTAAATAAGCCCCCCTGAGCCGCGACCCGCTCGGTGTGTCCGCCAGATGCGGCCACTCTTCGTTGCCGTCCAAGCCTGCGCAGGCAGGCTCGGAGCCGCGGCACTCAGCCCCCAAGGGGGGCGCCGCCAGCGCGGCGGGGCGGCCCCTGCGCGGCGGCCGCTGGTCTGGGCCGCGCCAGTATTTACGGGCAGGCTCCCTCTCGATCCGTTCGGGCTGAGCCTGTCGAAACCGGGGGGCGCAGGTTGAACGTCCGGCTTTGGTGATTCGTCGCACTTCCACAGCCCTGAGCAGGGCGGTGCACTTTTGTCTTCAATGAAGTGATTTCATGCTGACCATTCTTTTCGACGGCGTTGCCTACGGCATGCTGCTGTTCATCCTGGCAGTCGGCCTGGCCGTGACCATGGGGCTGATGAACTTCATCAACCTCGCGCACGGGGCCTTTGCCATGGCGGGGGGCTACATCACCGTGCTGCTCATGCAGCGGCTGGATGTGCCCTTCCTCGTCTGCCTGCCCATCGCCTTTGTCGGTACGGCCTTGCTGGGCGGCGTGCTGGAGCGCACGCTGTACCGCCCGCTGTACCACAAGGCCCACCTGGACCAGGTGCTGTTCTCCATTGGCCTGGTGTTCATGGCCGTGGCCAGCGTGGACTACTTTGTGGGCTCCACGCAGCAGATCATGCAGCTGCCTGAATGGCTCAAGGGCCGTACCGAGATCGGCAGCGGTGCCCTCATGCTGGGCATGGGGCACTACCGCCTGTTCATCATCGCGGTGTGCGCTGCGCTCACCGTGGGCCTGCAGTATGTGCTCACCAAAACCCGCTTCGGCAGCCGCCTGCGCGCCAGTGTGGACGACCAGCGCGTGGCCGCTGGCATGGGCATCAACGTGAACATCGTGTTTTTGTCCACCTTCGCTTTCGGGTCCGGCCTGGCGGGCCTGGGCGGTGCGCTGGGCGCGGAGGTGCTGGGTCTCGACCCGAGCTTCCCGCTCAAGTTCATGATCTACTTTTTGATCGTGGTGGCGGTGGGCGGCACCTCGTCCATAACCGGCCCGTTGCTGGCCGCGCTGCTGCTCGGCATTGCCGACGTGGCAGGCAAGTACTACATCCCCAAGCTGGGCGCGTTCATTGTGTACAGCCTCATGATCCTGATCCTCATCTGGCGCCCCCAGGGCCTCTTTGTGCGCAAGGGGGGCAAGTGATGTCGAACCTGCAAAACACCTTGCTGCAGGCCCGGCGCTTTCGCTGGTGGGAGCCCGTGCTGTGGCTGCTGGCCTTTGCCGCGCCGCTGGCGCTGCCGAGCCATGCGCTCATCATCAACGAGATCGCCATCGTGGCGCTGTTCGCGATTTCGCTGGACCTCATCCTCGGCTACACCGGCATCGTCTCGCTGGGCCATGCGGCTTTCTTCGGGCTGGGAGGCTACGCGGCCGCGCTGTTTGCAAAGCATGTGATGCCCGACCCGCTGGTGGGCCTGGCCGTGGGCATTGGCGCGGCCACCGTGCTGGGCGCCGTGGCGTCGCTCACCATCATGCGCGGCACCGATCTCACCCGCCTCATGGTCACGCTGGGCGTGGGACTGGTGATGCTGGAGCTGGCCAACAAGCTCGACTGGCTGACCGGTGGCGCCGACGGCCTGCAGGGCGTGATGATGGGGCCGGTGCTTGGCCAGTTCGAGTTTGACCTGTACGGCCGCACGGCCGCGTGGTATTCGCTCACCGTGCTGCTGGTGTTCTTCCTCATCGCGCGCCGCATCGTGCAGTCGCCTTTTGGTGCCACGCTCAAGGCCATCCGCGACAACCGGCTGCGCGCCATGGCCATCGGTATCCCGGTGACGGCCAAGCTGGCGCAGGTGTACACACTGGCCGCTGCGCTGGCCGGTGCTGCGGGCGCACTGCTCACGCAGACCACGGGCTTTGCCTCGCTCGACCTGTTCGAGTTCCACCGCTCGGCCGACGTGATGCTGATCCTGGTGATCGGCGGCGTGGGCTGGCTGTACGGCGGCATCCTCGGCGCCATTGGCTTCAAGCTGCTGCAGGACGTGATCTCGTCCATCACACCGCAGTACTGGACCTTCTGGGTGGGCTTGTTCCTGGTGGTGCTGGTACTGGTCGGGCGCGACCGTCTGTTCCGCCCCTGGACCTGGTTTGGCGCCGGTCGCAAGGCCGGGGCTGCCTCCAAAGCGGGAGGCCATTGATATGAACACGACAACCTCCACCACCGTGCTGTCGGCCAAGGGCTTGGTCAAGCGTTTTGGCGGCATCACGGCCACCAACAACGTCACGCTGAACCTGCAAAAGGGCGCGCGCCATGCGCTCATTGGCCCCAATGGCGCGGGCAAGACCACGCTCATCAACCTGCTGACTGGCGTGCTGGAGCCCACCGAAGGCTCCATCACCCTCGAAGGCCAGGACATCACGCGCCTGGCGCCGCACCAGCGTGTGCAGCGCGGCATGGTGCGCACCTTCCAGATCAACCAGCTGTTCGACACGCTCACGCCGCTGGAGACACTGGCGCTCACCGTGTCGCAGCACCAGGGCCTCGGCGGCAAGTGGTGGCAGCCGCTGGGTGCGCGCAAGGCCGTCACCGAGCGCTGCGAGCAACTGCTGGAGCAGTTCCACCTCACGTCCGTGATGGCCGAGGAAACGCGCGTGCTGGCCTACGGCAAGCGCCGCCTGCTGGAGATTGCGATTGCGCTGGCCTGCGAGCCGCGCGTGCTGCTGCTCGACGAACCCGTGGCCGGTGTGCCCGCCGGCGAGCGCGAGGAGCTGCTGCAGACCGTGGCGGCCCTGCCCGCCGATGTCTCGGTGCTGTTGATCGAACACGATATGGACCTGGTTTTCAGCTTTGCCAACCGCATGACGGTGCTGGTCAACGGCACCGTGCTCACCGAGGGCGACCCGGACACGATTGCCAATGACCCGCAGGTGAAGGCGGTGTACCTCGGTCATGGGGAGGATGCGCATGTCTAAGACAGAACTCTTGCGCATCGAGGGCCTGAGCGCAGGCTACGGCGAGGCCGTGGTGCTGCAAGGCATTTCGCTGGCCCTGCCCGAAGGCGACACGCTGGCCCTGCTGGGGCGCAACGGCACGGGCAAGACCACGCTCATCAACACGCTGGCCGGAGCCACGCGCCAGCATGCCGGCACGGTGAGCCTGGCCGGCGTGGCGCTGCACAAGCTGCCCCCGCACGAACGCGCAGCGGCCGGCATCGGCTGGGTGCCGCAAGAGCGCAACATCTTCAAGTCGCTCACGGTGCACGAGAACCTCACGGCCGTGGCGCGCCCGGGCCGCAAAGGATCGACCGCACGGCCGTGGACGCCCGAGCGCGTGTACGAAATGTTCCCGCGCCTGGCCGAGCGCAAGACCAACCTGGGCACGCAGCTCTCGGGCGGCGAGCAGCAGATGCTGGCCGTGGGTCGCGCGCTGGTGCTCAACCCGCGCCTGCTGCTGCTCGACGAGCCGCTCGAAGGCCTGGCGCCCATCATCGTGGAAGAGCTGCTGCGCGCCATCCGCCGCATCACGCGCGAAGAGGGCCTGTCGGCCATCATCGTGGAGCAGCATCCGCAGGCCATCCTGGCCATCTCGGACCACGCCGCCGTGCTGGACCGGGGCACCGTGGTGCACACCGGCAGCGCTGCCGAGCTGAGCGCCCAACCCGAGCTGCTGGACCGCCTGCTGGGCGTGGCACGGTAGCGCGCGCCATGCAAGCCGTGCACCGCAGAACCCTTCTGGCCTGGCTGGCAGCGTCGTTCGGCGGTGAGGCCAGCGCGCAGGCCGGTTTCCCCTCACGCCCGCTGCGTATCGGCGTGCCCAATGCGGCGGGCGGTGCGGCCGACATCACGGCGCGCACCGTGGGCCAGAAGATCGCCGGCCCGCTGGGGCAAAGCGTGGTCATCGAAAACAAACCCAGCGCTGGCGGCGTCGTAGCGGGAGACCTGGTGGCGCGGGCTGAGCCCGACGGCCACACGCTGCTGCTGGTGAGCAGCGGCACGGCGGTCAGCGCCGCGCTGTTCCAGTCGCTGCCGTTCGACACACTCAAGGACTTTGCGCCTGTCTCGCTGCTGGCCACGTTTGATCTGGCCGTGGTGGTGAAAGAAGGCGGGCGTTTTGCCACCCTGGCCGAGCTTCTGGCTCATGCGCGTGCCCACCCGGGCAAGCTCAATATCGGCACGCCACAGATCGGCACCACACAGAACCTGGCGGCCGAGCTGTTTAAGGTGACGGCGGGCATCGACGCGCAGGTGGTGCCTTTCAACGGCACGCCGCCGGTCATCACGGCGCTGCGGGGTGGCGAGATCGACGTGATGATCGACATCCTGGGTGGTCTCATGCCACAGATCGGCGCCAAGGCCCTGCGGCCGCTGGCTGTGATGGGCGCGCAGCGGGCGCCGCAGTTGCCCGACGTGCCCACGGTGCGCGAGAGCGGCGGGCCACTGGCGGGCTTCAACGTCACGTCATGGAACGGCCTGGCCGTGCCCGCCAAGACACCTGCTGCCGTGGTGGAGCGTCTGTCGCGCGAAGTGCAGACCGCACT
>Ga0207976_100181_pt1 | contig 43116 bp, 43 predicted proteins | sample LakWasMe94_HOW11_2_FD_183916 | JGI IMG/M metagenome (GOLD analysis project Ga0207976, IMG submission 183916) | Freshwater sediment methanotrophic microbial communities from Lake Washington under simulated oxygen tension - Sediment Metagenome... | ecosystem: Environmental > Aquatic > Freshwater >...
GGTGGCTATGGGTCGAACGACCGCTGCCAGCGGCTGCCCCACCGGCAACAACAGGCCAGGCTCGCCAGCACGGGCCGTCTGTTTGATGGCAGCAAAAAGCTGCTGCCCAGGGGTGGATGCACTCATGACGGCCCCTTCAGAGTTGGGCAAAGTAGCGGCGCACCTGCGCAGCCACGGTGTCCACGCTTTCCAGCGGCATGCGCGAGTGCAGCGGCAGCGAGAGAATGCCCTTGCCCACGCTGTCGGTCACCGACAGGTCCCCTGCCCTGCAGTCCTTCCACAGCGAGAACCAGTGCCCCGGCTGCCAGTGGATGCCGGTGTCCACGCCGTTCTCCTTCAAGAAATCTCGCAGCGCATCGCGGTGCTCTGCTGGCACCCGTATGTAGTACAGAAACGGGTTGACCTCGGCAAAATCGGTACGGGGAGTGCGCACCTGCGCAATGCCTTGCAGCTTTTCGTTGTAGCGGCGCGATGCCGCCTGGCGGCTCGACTTGATCACATCGAGCTTGCCCAGCTGCGCCAATCCGATCGCGGCGTGCATGTTGAGCATGTGGTAGCGAAAGCCCACTCGCTCGACGTCAAAAGTCCAGGCACGCTTATTCTGGTACATCACCTCCGCAGGCTGCTGCATGCCCAGCAAACGCAGCTCGTGCACACGACGCAACTCTTCTTCCGTGCGCACAACAATCGTGCCGCCATCGAGACAGGTCACTGTTTTCACCGGGTCGTGGCTGAAAACGCAGATGTCGGAAAAGCTGCCGACCATCCGCCCTTTGTAGCTGGAACCAAATGAATGCGCCGCGTCATGGATTACGCGCAGCTTGTGACGCTCTGCGAACGCGGCAATGTCTTCATGGTTGCTGATGATGCAGTCGTAGTCCATCACGATGATGGCCTTGGTGCGTGGGCCCACCAAGGACTCGGCCTTGACAAGGTCCAGCTCGAGCGTGTCGTCATTGCAGTCGCAGAACACGATGTCAGCCCCCACCCAGGTGATGGCCTGGTAGTCGGCCGAGCAGTTGAATGCCGACACGATCACCTCGTCCCCAGGTCCCACGCCCGCGAGCAGCAGCGCGATGTGCAAGCCTGCCGTGCCGGTGCTCACCGCTGCCACATGGCGGTCCGGGGCCTGCAGGATCTCTTTCACCTTTTTCTCGAACCCCGACACATAGCTGCCCATACCGAGCCATCCCAGCTCCAGCGACTCTCGGCTGGCATCGATTTCTTCTTGTTCGATCAAGGGCTTGAACATTGGGATCATGGTGGTCTCCTTCGGTTGTGTACGGTTCAAATGGGCGTAGCGCTAGGTATTCGGCTACCAGACTTCTAGGCGAGGAATGGCCGTGACAAACTGGCCTCCCCATTCACGTATTTCGCTCAGCTGCAAGCTGATTTCGCTCCGCAGGTTCCACGGCAGGATGAGGATACGTTGCGGCTTGTGGGCGAGCAGGTGCGCCTCGCTCACCACGGGGATGTGGCTGCCCGGCAGGAATTGGCCTTGCTTGGCGGGGTTCTTGTCCACCACGTAGGGCAGCAGGTCGGGCCGCACGCCCGCAAAGTTGAGCAAGGTGTTGCCCTTGGCCGCAGCGCCATAGGCACCCACGGTGATGCCGTCGGCCTGGCATTGAAGCAAAAATGTGAGCAGTTCGCGCTTGACCCGTATGGCCTGGGTCTGAAAATCGCAATAAAAACCTGCCCCCAGCATGCCGGCTGCAGCCTCGGTGGCCAGCAGTTGCTGCACGCGGGCAGCACCTTCAGGCGTGGCCTGGGGGTGGCCCACGGTGTCGGCACGGGCGGCAAACACGCGCAGGCTGCCGCCGTGGGTGGGCAGTTCCTGCACATCGATCACCACCAGGCCGTTGGCCACAAAGATGCGCTGAACCGCCGTGAGCGACAGATACGAGTAGTGCTCGTGGTACGCCGTGTCGAACTGGCACCCCTGCACCATGCGCAGCAGGTGCGGAAACTCGAACGTCGCCACGCCGTGGGGCTTGAGCAGCCGCGTGAAGCCGCCCACAAAGTCGTTGATGTCGGGCACATGGGCCAGCACGTTGTTGGCGGCGATCAGGTCGGCCTGGCGGTCGGCGGCGGCCAACTCGTCGGCCAGCGCCACGCCAAAGAACCGATCCACCACCTCAATGCCCTTGGCGCGGGCTGCGGCTGCCGTGCTGGCGGTGGGCTCCACGCCGTAGCAGGGGATGCCCGCCGCCTGCACATACTGCAGCAAGTAGCCGTCGTTCGATGCGACCTCGACCACGCGGCTGGCGGCGGTGAGCGCCAGGCGTTCGCGCATTGCCTCTACGTACGCATTGGCGTGGGCCAGCCAAGACGATGAGAACGAGCTGAAGTACGCGTAGTCGTCGGTGAACAGCGCCTCGCGCCCGGCGTGGTCTTCGGTCTGTACCAGCCAGCAGGTCTCACACACCAAGAGGCGCAGGGGGAACCAGGTCTCGGGCGCGCGCAGGGCGGCCTCGCTCAGGTAGGCGTTGGACGGGGGCGCGCTGCCCAAGTCCAGGAACGTGAGTTGCAGCGGGCTGCCGCAGTGTCGGCACTTCACAGGCGCACTCCTTCGAATTCTTCGGTCATCCCGGGCTGGCCTGCGTCGCGGGGCGACATTTGCCCCACCGGCAGCGGCCAGGCAATGGCCAGGCGCGGGTCGAGCGGGTGCAGCCCCGCCTCGGCGGCGGGTGCAAAGGCTGCAGAGTGGCAATACAGCAGCTCGGCATGGTCGGTCAGCGCCTGGAAGCCGTGGGCAAAACCGGGCGGGATGAGCAGCGCGTTGCCGTTGTCTGCGGATAAATGCTCGGCATGCCAGTGCAGAAAGGTCGGCGAGCCCTGGCGCAAGTCCACAGCCACGTCCCAGACCTCGCCACGCAGGCAGGTCACCAGTTTCATTTCGGCGTGCGGCGGTTTTTGGTAGTGCATGCCGCGTACAGTGCCTTGGAGGGCTGTATAGCTCTCGTTGACTTGGGCGATCGGGCCCGCCCAGCCTGCGCCCGCCAGTTCATCGGCGCAGAACAGGCGCGCAAAAAGGCCGCGCTCATCCACCAACGGCTGGCGTTGCACACGGAACAACCCCGCCAGGGGCAGCGGCGCCAGGACCAGGCGGCTCATGGGCGGGCCTCCCACGCGTCGATGTCGGCCAGGCACAGCGCGCGCGCATCGGCGCCGCCATGGTGCTGTCGGTACCAGTTCATGGTGCGGGCCACGGCGGTGTTCAGCGCCCAATGCGGGGCGACGCCCAGCACCTGGCGGGCGTGGGCAGTCTCCAGTGCAAGCCAGCCGGCTTCGTGGGGGCCATTACTCTCTTTTTCATAGCTTGTTGCGCCGGAAGGATATGCGCTGGAGGCTAATTCGATGACATTTTTGACCGTAGCGGCCTCGTGCGGCAGCGGGCCAAAGTTGTAGGAACCAGCCAGTGCGGGCGATTCCCACAGGCATTGGGCCAGGCGCAGGTAGGCGGCCACCGGCTCCAGCACGTGCTGCCAGGGGCGCGTGGCCTGGGGGCGGCGGATGCGGAGGGTCTCACCCTTCTCCCAGGCGCGCACGGCGTCGGGCAGCAAGCGGTCTTGCGCCCAGTCGCCGCCGCCAATCACATTGCCCGCGCGAGCGGTGGCCACAGCCACGCCCTGGGCTGCAAGAAAGGAATCACGGTAGCTGGCGGTGACCAGCTCCGCCGCCGCCTTGCTGGCGCTGTAGGGGTCGTGCCCGCCCAATGGGTCTTCTTCGCGGTAGGGGTAGGCCCATTCGCGGTTGCGGTAGACCTTGTCGGTGGTGACCACTACGGCCACGCGCACGCCCGCCAGCCCACGCAGCGCGTCCAGCACATGCGCCGTGCCCATGACGTTGGTGGCAAAGGTGTCGAGTGGCGCTGCATAGCCGGGGCGCACCAGCGCCTGGGCGGCCAGGTGCAGCACCACATCGGGCCGGGCGGCGTGCACGCGCAGGGCCAGGGCCGGGGCGTTGCGGATGTCGCAAAAATGGCTCTCCATGCCCGGGCCGCCCTGCCCCAACTGGGCCAGGCTGAACAGGTTGGGCTCGCTAGCAGGGGGCAGCGCCACGCCGGTCACCTGCGCGCCCAGGCGTTGTAGCCACAGGGCCAGCCACGCGCCCTTGAAGCCGGTGTGGCCGGTGAGCAACACGCGCTTGCCGCGCCAGAAGTCGGGATCAGGGCGCATCGTGATTTACCAGCACTTCCAGGGGGCGCGGCCCGATTGCCACAGGTCTTCGAGCAGGTTCTTCTCGCGCAGCGTGTCCATGGGCTGCCAGAAGCCGGTGTGCTCAAAGGCGCGCAGCTGGCCGCTGGTGGCCAGGCGGGCCATGGGCTCCAGCTCCCAACTGGTGGCGTCGCCGTCGATGAGGTCGATCACCTCGGGCTGCAGCACAAAAAAGCCGCCATTGATCCAGCCACCGTCGCCACGCGGTTTTTCCTCGAACCCGGCCACGGCGTCGCCATCACGCACCAGGGCACCGTAGCGGCCCGGGGGCTGCACGGCCGTCACCGTGGCCTGGCGGCCATGGGCGCGGTGGAAGGTAAACTGGGCCGTCATGTCGAGGTCGGCCACGCCATCGCCATAGGTAAAGCAGAAGGGCTCGCCTGCAGGCAGGTATTCCTGCGCCCGGCGCAAGCGCCCGCCGGTCATGGTGCTTTCGCCGGTGTCCACCAGCGTCACCCGCCAAGGCTCGGCATGGCGGTGATGCACTTCCATGCGGTTGTTGGCCATGTCAAACGTCACGTCGGACATGTGCAGGAAGTAGTTGGCGAAGTACTCCTTGATGACGTAGCCGCGGTAGCCCAGGCAGATGATGAAGTCATTGACGCCGTGGGCAGAGTACATCTTCATGATGTGCCAGAGGATGGGCCGCCCACCGATCTCGATCATGGGCTTGGGCCGCAGGTGCGACTCCTCCGAAATGCGGGTACCAAGCCCGCCTGCCAGCAGTACAGCTTTCATGCCCGCAGCATAGTGCAGGCCCTCACGGCCAAAAAGGTCCAGTCACAGCAGAAACACCGTCCAAATGAGGCGTTTGCATGCGATGCGGGCGCACGGATGGCGGACACGCTGCGCAAGGGTTCACTCCGATTAATATCAAATTGATAGCATCACAGGCAATAAATATCGGCGCATCGCCACGCTTTGACAAAAACCTGGGTATGCACAGCCCCCCGGGAGGCCGCCCAGACCCCTTGCTGGGCACGCGAAGGCCATCGGAACACTCGCATCCCCGCGCGCAAGACCACCAACGTCCCATCGGTGCCAGCGGCCAGCGGCCATTCGCCCGAGAAGCAGCCTGTTGACCGCTCTCTTGGGGCATTTCGCGTTCTGCAATCCGATACATTTGCAGTAACCTTCGGTCAATCCGTGGACTGCAGCCCTCCCCAGCGCAGTCGTGCCCCTGCCGCCGCCCTAAACGTCTAAAGCATGTTTGTCATCATCGGTTACGTCGTCTGCCTCGGCTGCATCTTCGGTGTGTACATCGTGCACGGGGGCAATATCAGCGTGATTCTCAAGGCACTGCCGTTTGAGATCATCACCATTTTGGGCGGCGCACTGGGGGCGTTTGTGGTGAATAACCAGCCCAAGGTGATCAAGGCCACCTTGGCCGCACTGCCGATGGCGCTCAAGGGTTCCAAATACACCAAAGAGCGCTACATGGAGCTGATGGCGATGCTCTATGACATCCTGCAAAAGGCCCGCAAAGAGGGGTTGATGGCCATTGAGAAGGATGTGGAAACACCCCACGAGTCCGAGATCTTCAAGAAATACCCCACGGTGGGCAGCGACCACCACGTGATCGAGTTCACCACCGACTACCTGCGCATGATGGTGTCGGGCAACCTGAATTCCCATGAGATCGAAGCGCTCATGGACAGCGAGATCGACACCCACCACCAGGAAGCACACGCCCCGGTGGCCGCCTTGGCGCGCCTTGCAGGCGCCCTGCCCGCCTTCGGGATCGTGGCCGCCGTGCTGGGGGTGGTGAACACCATGGGCTCGGTGGGCCAGCCGCCCTCCGTGCTGGGCGGCATGATCGGCTCGGCGCTGGTGGGCACGTTCCTGGGCATCTTGCTGGCCTACGGCGTGGTGGAACCCCTGGGCGGACTCGTCGAGCAAAAGACCGAGGACGCTGCCAAGGAACTGCAGTGCATTAAGTCCACCCTGCTGGCCAGCATGCAGGGCTACAACCCCGCCACCGCCATTGAGTTTGGCCGCAAGGTGCTGTTCTCCAACGTACGCCCCAGCTTCTCGGAGCTGGAAGGACACGTGAAGGGCAAGAAGTAGCAGCTGCCGCGAATGCCGTAGCCGCGCCGTAACGCCCCACCACCACCATGGCAGAAAAGAAACTCCAGCCCATCATCATCAAGCGCGTCAAGAAAGGCGGCCACGCGGTGCATGGTGGCGCCTGGAAGATCGCTTATGCCGACTTTGTGACGGCGATGATGGCGTTCTTCTTGCTGATGTGGCTTTTGGGCTCCACGGCCAAGGGTGAGCTGCAGGGCATTGCGGCGTATTTCGCTTCGCCGCTCAAAGTGGCGATGACCGGAGGCGACGGTGCAGGCAACAGCTCCAGCGTCATCCCTGGTGGCGGCAACGATCTGGCCAAGGTGCATGGTCAAGTGCGCCGCTCCGATGTGGAAGAAGCCAAGCAGCGCCGCATGAGCATCGATGCCGCACGGGCAGAACGGGCCAAGCAGGACCAGGAACGCATCAAGGCCCTGGAGGCCAAGATCGATGCTCTGATCACCGAGAACCCGCGCCTGAATGAGTACAAGTCGCAGATCCGCATCGACATCACGCCCGACGGGTTGCAGATCCAGATCATCGACGACCAGAACCGCCCCATGTTCGACAGCGGTAGCGCGTTGGTAAAACCCTACATGCGCGACATCCTGCGCGAAATTGGCGCAGCCCTCGGTGGCGTCGAAAACCGCATCAGCCTTGCAGGCCACACCGACGCCGTACCTTACGGCAACAGCGAAAAGGGTTACAGCAACTGGGAGCTATCGGCAGATCGCGCCAACGCCTCGCGGCGGGAACTGGTCTCTGCTGGCATGCCAGACGCTAAACTGGGCCGCGTGGTGGGCTTGGCCGCCAGTGATCTGCTAGACCCCAAGAACCCACGCTCCCCCTCCAACCGGCGCATCACCATCACGGTGTTGACCCGGGAGGCCGAAGAACGCCTCATGGGCAAAGGGATTCCTGAAATCACGTCCACAGAACTGTTGACGGAAAAGCGGGAAAATCCCCCCCCAAGCAGGTAACAGTTACGACTTGTCACCAAACCTGCCACCCATGACAATGCTTACAGTAAATCTCGACTGAAAGGGTCCCAAGTGACCACAGCCCTTCGTTTTTTGATCGTTGACGACTTCTCCACCATGCGACGCATCGTTCGCAACCTGCTCAAGGAGAGCGGGTTTGCAGACGCCGACGAGGCCGAGGATGGTGTCGCCGCACTCAACAAGCTGCGCAACAGCAAGTTTGACTTTGTGGTGACCGACATCAACATGCCCAACATGAACGGCTTCCAGCTGCTGGCCGAGATCAAGAAGGACGACAAGCTCAAACACCTGCCCGTCCTGATGGTGACCGCCGAAGCCCGCAAGGAAGACATCGTTGCCGCCGCCCAGGGAGGCGCTGCGGGTTACATCGTCAAACCCTTCACCAAGGCAACTCTGGAAGAGAAAGTGACCTTGATTCTGAAGAAGATGGGGTTATGACACCATGGACGACACACCGGACAACAGCCAGCCTGCCGATGTTCATCACAAGATTGGCCTGCTGACACGTCAGCTTCACGATTCACTCAACGAGCTGGGTTATGCCGACAAGCTGCGCGGCTCCATGGGCGAGCTGCCCGACGCGCAGAGCCGACTTTCCTATATCGCCCGCCTGACGGGAGAAGCGGCCGAGAAGGTGCTCAACCGCGTCGAACAGGCCAAGGCCCAGCACGACTACATTGCGGCGGAAACGCGCCGGGTCGTCAACTCGCTGGTGGCGGACCCGGTGGCGGCTGTGGCCAAGGGCGAGATCTTCAACTTTCTGACCGACGTGGAGCGCGTGACCAAGGAAGCCGACACGCACCTCACCGAAATCATGATGGCGCAGGATTTTCACGACCTCACCGGCCAGGTGATTGCGCGCGTGGTGAACCTGGCAGCCACCATTGAAGAGCAGCTGGTGCAACTGCTCATCCAGACGGCTCCGCCCAGCGCCCAGGTGCCCGCCGAGCCCGCCCGCGCAGCGCATCTTCAGGGCCCGGTGGTGGACCCGGAGAACACCCCCGACGTGGTCACCGACCAGTCCCAGGTGGACGACCTGCTGGCCAGTCTGGGCTTCTGACGCTCCGTTTTCAGTCTGACAACCCTCCAGCGCTAGTGCGATATGACCTGATTGCTATCATTTTTGAAAAGAATGGTAGCAATCCACGGCGCGGGTCAGACACGGACCCGCCGCTAGACACACCCCAGACATCACCGAAAAGAGGGGGCTGCAGCCCCCTTATCAGCCTTTAGATTTCCAGGTCGCTCACGACAATGGCATGACACCAGCCGTCATGCCACCATGGAATCCAGCCAAGAAAAAAGCCTCCCCGCGTCAGAACGCAAGCTGCAAAAAGCGCGCGAAGACGGCCAAGGGGCACGCTCGCGCGACTTGTCGCACCTGGCCATCCTGGGCGCGGGCGCCGCATGCATGCTACTGCTGGCCCCACAGCTGATGGACCGCATGCAGTGGGCCATGAGCCAGCAGCTGGCGTTCAATGCGGCCACGGTGATGGCGCCAGGCACCATGCTCTCGCGGCTGCAGGACATGGTCATCGTGGGCTTGGTGGCCAGCACGGTGTTTGCCACCCTCACCAGCGCTGCGGGGCTGATCAGCGCCATCGGGGCGGGCGGCTGGATTCTCAGTGCCAAGCCCATCACACCGCAGTTCAACCGACTCAACCCGATCTCCGGACTGGCCAACCTGTTTTCCAAGCAGCAGATGGCCAACGTGGCCAAGATGGTGCTGATGACCGCCATCCTGACCTACGTGGCCTGGAAGTTCCTGGGCAACAGCCTCGAAACGGTCGCCATGCTGGTGCTGCAACCCTCGCCGCTGGCCATTCGCCAGATTGCAGACTGGCTGACCTCGGGCATGAGCCTGTTGCTGCTGGTCGTGTTTCTGGCTGCCTTGGTGGATGTGCCTTTGCAGGCGTTCTTCTTCAAGGAACGACTGAAGATGTCGCACGAGGAAGTCAAGCAGGAGCACAAGGAGTCTGACGGCAACCCCCACACCAAGGGCCGCATCCGCCAGAAGCAGCGCGAGATCGCCGACCGGGCCAGCGTAGGCGCCGTCCCCAAGGCCGACTTTGTGGTGATGAACCCCACCCACTACGCCGTGGCCCTCAAATACGACGAGAAGACCATGAGTGCGCCCCAGGTCATCTCGCGCGGCACCGACCTCATCGCCATGAAGATCCGCGACGTGGCCAAGGAGCACAACGTGCCTGTGCTGCAGTCGCCCATACTGGCCCGTGCGCTGTATGCCCATGCCGAGCTGGACCAGGCCATCCCCGCGACGCTCTACACCGCCGTTGCCCAGGTGCTGGCCTATGTGTACCGCCTCAAGGCAGCCCTGCGTGGCGAAGGCCGCATGCCCGACAGCCTGGTGGAGCCTTTCGTGCCGCCTGAACTCGATCCGCTGAACCGCACCACGGTGCAAGGTGCTGCCGTATGAACACCTCCGTAAAGTCTTTGCAGCAATGGGCGGGCACCAATGCCAGCGCCCTGCAGGGCCTGTCGGCACCACTGCTGGTGGTGGCGATTCTGGCGCTGATGGTGCTGCCCATCCCCCCGTGGCTGCTGGATGCATTTTTCACGCTCAACATCGCCGTCGCACTGATGGTGATGATGGTGGCGGCGTACATGCTGCGTCCGCTGGACTTCGCGGCATTCCCTTCGGTGCTGCTGCTGACCACACTGATGCGCCTGTCGCTGAACGTGGCCTCTACGCGCGTGGTGCTGCTCGAAGGCCACCAGGGCCCTGGCGCAGCGGGTGCAGTGATCGAGGCCTTCGGCCACTTCCTGATCGGCGGCAACTTCGCCGTCGGCCTGATCGTTTTTGCGATCCTCGTGGTGATCAACTTCGTGGTGATCACCAAGGGCGCCGAGCGCATTGCCGAAGTGTCGGCGCGCTTCACCCTGGACGCCATGCCCGGCAAGCAGATGGCGGTGGATGCCGACCTGAATGCCGGCCTGATCGACGAAAAAGAAGCCAAGCGTCGCCGTGCCGAAGTGGCGGAAGAAGCCAACTTCTTCGGCTCCATGGACGGCGCGTCCAAGTTCGTGCGCGGCGACGCCGTAGCGGGCATCCTGATCCTGCTCATCAACATCATTGGCGGCTTCGCCATTGGTGTGTTGCAACACGACCTGTCGGCCAAGCAGGCCGCAGACAGCTACATCCTGCTGGCCATTGGCGATGCGCTGGTGGCACAGATTCCCGGCCTGCTGATTTCGGTGGCAGCCGCCATGGTGATCTCGCGCGTGGGCAAGGACCACGACATGGGCCGCCAGATCGTTCAGCAGCTGTTCATGTCGCCCCGCGTGCTGGGTGTGACGGCAGGCATCCTGATCCTGCTGGGTTTGATCCCCGGCATGCCGCATGTGGTGTTCCTGACCATGGGCAGCCTGCTGGGCTACGGCGCCTGGGTGATGTATGAGCGCCAGAAGGTTCCCCCGGTGGTCGAAGCCCCACCGCCGCCCGCCACCGATGGCGAAGCCACCTGGGACGACTTGCAGCCCGTGGACCTGCTGGGCCTGGAACTGGGCTACCGCCTCATCAGCCTGGTGGACAAGAGCCGCCAGGGCGACCTGCTCACCCGCATCAAGGGCGTGCGCCGCAAGTTTGCACAGGAAGTCGGCTTCCTGCCCCCTGCCGTGCACGTACGTGACAACCTCGAACTCAAGCCCAGCGGCTACCGCATCACGCTGCGCGGCGTGGTGGTGGGCGAGGGCGAAGCCTTCCCTGGCATGTTCCTGGCCATCAACCCCGGCGGCATCACCACGCCGCTGATCGGCACGGCCACCACCGACCCTGCCTTTGGCCTGCCAGCACACTGGATCGACGATCGGCAAAAGGAAGCCGCACAAATGGCCGGTTTTACCGTCGTTGATTCCGAAACCGTGATGGCCACCCATTTGTCACACTTGATGCAAGTGCAAGCCGCCAAGCTCCTCAGTCGCACGGAAACGCAGCAACTGGTGGAACACGTGGCCAAGCTGGCCCCCAAGCTCATCGAAGAAGTGGTTCCGAAAATGGTCTCCATCGCAACGTTCCAGAAAGTCCTCCAGCTGCTGCTGGAAGAGTCTGTGCACATCCGCGATATCCGCACCATCATCGAAACGCTGGCCGAGCATGCTGGTGGCGTCTCGGACCCCGTCGAGCTGGCCCGCCGCGTGCGCATTGCGCTCTCGCCCGCCATCGTCCAGCAGATCTACGGCCCCACCCGCGAGCTCAACGTCATTGCCATCGAGCCCGGCCTGGAGCGCCTGCTGGTGCAAGCCCTGGGCAACACGGCAGGCCCCGCACTCGACCCCGGCGTGGCCGACATCCTCACACAAAAGGCCGCCGAAGTGGCCCTCAAGCAGGAAGAGATGGGCCTGCCCGCCTGCCTGCTGGTTCCCGACCAGATCCGCAATGCCATCTCCCGCCTGGTGCGCCGCGTAGCGCCCCGCCTGCAGGTGCTGGCACACAGTGAAATTCCAGAGACCCACACCATCCGTATTGGGCCGATCCTTAAAGGTGCATCAGCATGAACATCAAACGCTTTACCGCCCCCACCTCCCGGGAGGCTCTGGCCAAGGCGCGCATGGCCTTTGGCGACGGCACGCTGATTCTGTCCAACCGCCCCACGGCCAACGGCGTGGAAGTGGTGGCCACGGCCGAGGACACGCTGTCGGCTCTGGACGGTGGTGCGCCCACCGCTTCGTCCAATCCGCCCCTGCTGGCGCCCAGCACTGCGCGCAGCACCCCACAGCGCGCCAGCCAATCGGCAGCAGCGTCGGGCCTGGGCCGCAACCCGGTCGAGGAAGACACCGAACAGCTGGCCATGAGCACGCTGTCGTTCCAGGACTATGTGCGCGAACGCATGCTGCGCCGTCGCCACGAGGCACTGAATGGTCCCTCGGAACCCCAGACACTGTCTGAACGCAGCCGCGACCAGGAACCGGAACGTGAACGCATGCCCGCGCCCTCGGTGGCACGCCACAACCCGCTGCGCACCATCCCGATGGACATGCCGCCCGAGCCACCGCGCCGTCGACAGGAAGCTCCCAGCGCCCACCTGATCCAGTCGAACAACCAGCAGAGCGTGATGAACGAGCTGCACGCGATGAAAGAGCTGATCGAAGACCGCTTCAACACGCTGGCCTGGCTGGGGCAGGCGCGCCAGAACCCGATCCAGTCCAACCTGATGCTGAAGATGATCCGTGCTGGATACTCCCCATCGCTGGCCCGCGCCGTGCTCGAACGCATGCCCGAAGACCTGTCGGCGGGCGAATCGGTGCGCTGGCTGATGGAGGTGCTGGAACGCAACCTTAAGACCGACCAGACCGATCCCCCCCTTTATGAACAGGGCGGCATCTTCGCCATGGTGGGCTCTACGGGTGTGGGCAAGACCACCACCACCGCCAAGCTGGCTGCCATGTGCGCCCGCATCCACGGCCCCGGCAGTGTGGGGCTGATCACACTGGACACCTACCGTGTGGGCGCGCACGAACAACTGCGCACTTACGGGCGCATGCTGGGCATCGTGGCCCACTTGGCGCACGACCGTGCCGCGCTGCAAGACCTGCTGGGCCTGCTCAGCGGCAAGAAAATGGTGTTGATCGACACCACCGGCGTGGCCCCCAGGGACCCCCGCAAGCGCGACATGCTGGATGTGCTGGACCTGCCCCATGTGAACCGCCTGCTCGTGCTCAACGCCGGCTGCCATGGCGACACGCTGGATGACGTGCTGACCGCCTTCAAAACCGACGGCTCGCAACAGGCCATCCTGTCCAAGGTGGACGAGGCCGTGAAGCTGGGCCCCGCCATCGACGCACTGATCCGCCACCAGATGGTGCTGCGCGGCGTGACCAACGGCCAGCGCGTGCCCGAGGACTGGGAGCGTGCCAACGCCCACCAGCTCATCAGCGCCTCCATGCGGTCGCCTGCGAAGTCGGCTTTCGACCCCAAGGCCACGGACCTGAACTTCTTCTTCTCGCACTCTCCTGACACCGTGACGGAGGGGGGGCTGGTCGATGCTTGATCTGGGTTTTCACCAGGCGGCCAGCCTGCACAGCCTCACCCCGCAGGCAGAGCTGCGGCTGCTGGCAGTCGCCAGCCAGGGCAACACGGCGAGCGGCCTGGAAACGCTATGGCAGATCTGCGCCAGCCTGCAGCGGCTGGGCTATCCGGTGGTGGTGCTCGACGGCACGGCGCAGGAGTCCGACGACAGCCCCGGGCTGCTGCACCTGCTGCAACATGCCACGTGGAATGACGGCGCCAGCCTGAACCTGGGCGCCACCGCATCCTCGCTCGCCGTGATTCCAGCGGCCAAGGGGCTGCAGCACCTGAGCCGCAAGGCCAGCGACAGCACACGCTCGCCCATGGAAAGCTTGCTGCCCTGCTTCAGGACTTACGGCCTCATGGTGATTCACGCACCAGCCTCCACCCTGGGGCCCCTGCTCACCCACACGGCCACGGTGCCGCTGGTGGTCATGGGCAGTGGCGCAGCGGGCGTGATGACCAGCTACAAGAGCCTCAAGCAGATTGCGCTACACACTGGCTTGCCCTGCATGGTGGCCGCTTTGCTGCACGGCAACACCGCCGCCGAACGCCGCAAGGCCCAGTCCCAGCTGATGACCTTGCAGGCATGTGCCGAGCGCCATCTGGGCGGCCCGATACGAACCACCACCATTGCCACGCAGAACCCCCAGGAGCTTCAGCGCCTGGCCTTGCAACTGCTGGAAAATGCGGGCACTATGAACGGAGCGCTGGCTGCGCTGACACCCAGCAACTTGACAGGCATGCCTGCGCATTTTGTCCGGAGCCACTGACCAGAGCCTGTGATGCACCTCTACGTACGCACGTTGACCCGAAACGCTCCCCACGGTCTGGCAAGTTGCTGGCCCCGGGCGGCGGAAAAAGATCGGGTGATGGCCCCCCCAAGCGGCTCCAGAACAAGATCGCATACCCGCCCTACCAGTGCATAACACCCTCTCTATGTACACCGCCAAAGGCCAGCTTGATCGCGATGCCATGATCCGCCAGCACGTACCGCTGGTCCGGAGGATTGCGCACCACATGATCGCCAAGCTGCCTCCCAATGTCGAGCTGGATGACTTGATCCAGGTCGGCATGATGGGGCTGGCCGAAGCCCTGTCGCGCTACGAAGTGGCACAGGGCGTGCAGTTTGAAACCTTTGCCACCCAGCGCATCCGGGGCGCCATGCTCGACGAGCTGCGCGAGGGCGACTGGATGAGCCGCAGCTCGCGCAAGAGCCAGAAAGACATTGAACACGCTGTGCACCGGCTGGAGCAAAAGCTGGGACGCAGCCCGCTGGAGTCCGAAATAGCCAGCGAAATGGGCATGAGCCTGGCGGACTACCAGAATCTGCTGGGCAAGGTCCGGGGCACCCAGCTGGTGTACCTCGAAGACATGACGCATGGCAACGATGACGAGGATGGGTTTCTGGACCGCCACGTTGCCGACAGTGCGGCTGACCCGGTGGAGCTGCTGCGTGATCAACGGCTCAAGACGTCACTGGTCAACGCCATCAAGACCCTGCCGGAGCGCGAGCAGCACATCATGGGCATGTACTACGAACATGACATGAACCTCAAGGAAATTGCCGCCGTGCTGGGCGTTACCGAGTCGCGCGTGTGCCAGCTGCACAGCCAGTCCATTGCCCGGCTGCGGGCCAAGATGCGCGCGCACTGAGCCCCCCCACCGGCGAACACCAGGCGCCGCACAGGTCGTTGCGCAAGTCGTTGCACAGGGCCAGAGGGTTACAGGCCGCCGCTTTTCGCGACCGGGCCCACAACCCCTTCAGAACAATGGATGCCGCTCAGCCTGCAGAGCGGTAGATGCGTGCCACACCCGGCGCGGCTCCGCGCGCCCCCAGGCCATCGCCATAGGTAGCCGCCGCATTGGGGGGCAACAGGCCGGCGGCTTGGCGGTCCGTGCTGGCAGCAAGCCGGGCCAGGCTTTCACGGTGCAGGATCAGCATGCTGCGGATCGCATCCGCGCGCTTTTGCAGCGACGCCGGCAAGGGCAACCCCCGCGCGGCCGCCTGCTCCAGCGCACGCGAAAAATCGGCCGCTGCATCGCGCAAGGCCGTGCTGTTTTTTTCCAGGGAGGTGGGGTCGGCCGCGAGCAGTGCGGCAGAGATTTGTTCGATCAGCTGCTCAACAGCCGAGAGAGATTCTTCCAGAGACATGGCGCATTGTGCGATGGATTGCGCCCGGGAGCAAAACGCCGGTCAACCCCGCGAGCGGGACAGGATCTCCTGGGCGTTGGACAACAGCTTGTCGGCAATGGCTTCGGCGTCGACCGAGAATTCGCCCTTTTCGATGGCAGCGCGCACTGCCTTGACCTTGCCTGCGTCAAAATCTGCCGTGCTGCGGGTGGCAGGGCTGAGCGCCCGGGCCGCGGTGGACACAGTGACAGGCACACCGGCGGATGACGCCATCAGTGCGTCCTTGGTGGCTCCTTCAGCAGCGCTGGCTGGTGCCTTGGCTTGCTTGGCAAGCCCCGTCTGCGGCAACCCGCCCGGCAGTTCCGGTGTTTGACCTATCTTCATCGCTCTCTCCACCACCCCGTTGGATGTGGGGCATCAGTAGCAATGTTTTCGACCCATTTGGCCCGGACTTTAGCCATTTATTACCGGGGCGTCATCACAGAGTGACATCCACTGTCCCAGAATCATTCACAGTTCCACTTACGATGCGGCCATTATCCATGCGCACGCGCACAGTCTGCCCGGCAGAGCCTGCGGTCAACGCCTGCCCCGCAGAGCTGACCGCATAGCCCGGCCCCTGGGCCACCACTTTCACCTGCGCACCGGCCTTGAACAGCAGGGGGGCTCGCACCATGGCCTGGCGCACCGCCTGCCCCGCCACCAGTTGGCGGGCCGCGGTCTGCCCTACCCACAGGTCGGGATTGGCCATGACGGGAGAGGAATCGGCCGCCCAGTCCACTTCGGCCTCTGTGGCGTCATTGGCCGTCAACACGGCACCGGGCGCCACATTGTTGGTCAACACCCAGGCCGGGCCAAACGCCTTGATGGTGACGGGCAAAAACACGTTCCATGCGGTGGCGCCCTCCACGCAGCGCAGCCCCAGACGGGTCCGGCCCCACAGGCGGGCACCTACGGGCAGATAGGGTTCAACGCGCGCACAGGGCGCCAGCCGCAGGCGCGAATCCAGTGAGCCAACACTCACTTCCATACGCAGTGGCAGCGCGGAGGACGGGTTGCGGGCCAACGCATCGTCCAGCCAGCGCTGGGTAAGCGGCCCCAGGTCCGCCGCGGGGTCTGCCGCCGACTGGGCGTGCGCAACACCATGGGGGCCCAGCTCAGCCACAGCCAATACACCCACCAGACAGAACTTACGCAGCAAGGCGCCGGCACACACAGCGTGCGACTGCCGGGTGGCGCCGCACAGCGCGGCGTCGGTGTTGGCGTCAGAGAAAAGGAAGTGGGCGGTCATAGGGGCCTCCAGGGCATCGGCTGGCCAGGCTGCCCGCGCACGGGGTGCTACGGAAGGCAGGGGCCATTTCACCCCTGGAACTATAGGCAGATGACCCGGACGCAAAACCCGGAACTGCGCATCCATTTGCCACTTCTTCGCGCTTTAGAAAAAGGGCGCGGTTTCCATAATCGAGCCACGCCAAAAGCCCCCCGGGGATGGCGACTTTGCAACCGACGGTGTGAGGCACACATGCTTGACAAGATGACCAACCAGCTGAATTTTCACGGCAACGCCCTGGTGCTGCGTGGGGAACGTCAGCGCGCCATCGCCAGCAACATTGCCAACGCCGACACCCCTGGCTATGTGGCACGCGACTTCAAGTTCGGCGACGCGCTGCGCGAGGCCACAGGCATGACTTCTTCCGCCACAGGCACTGCCGGCGCAGCGGTCACGCGGCTGGCAACCGGAGGCTCGTACGGAACTGCGGGCACGACCGATCCGCACCATATTCCGCTGCCCACCGTGAATTCCAGCACCAGCATCGACCGGCAAGGCGCCCTTGGATATGCGGTGCAAACCCAACCGAGCCTGGACAACAACTCGGTGGACCTGGACCGCGAGCGTGCCAACTTCGTGGACAACGCCGTGCGCTATGAAGCCACGCTGCGGTTCATCAACGGCAACGCCAAGACCATGCTCAGCGCCATCCAGGGCCAATAACCAGCCAGCCCCGCAGCGCAGAAAGCGAGCCACCCCATGTCCATGTTTTCGATTTTCAACGTATCGGGCAGCGCCATCAGTGCGCAGTCGCAGCGGCTCAACGTGGTGGCTAGCAACCTGGCCAATGTGGACGCCGTGGCAGGCCCCGATGGTCAGGCCTACAAGGCACGCCAGGTGGTGTTCCAGACAGCGCCCATGGGGGCCGACAGCTCTGCAGGCGTCAAGGTCAGCGGTGTCAGCGAAAGCAATGTGCCGGGCCGCCGCGTGCACGACCCCAGCCACCCGTCGGCCGACGAGCAGGGGTATGTGACGCACTCCAACGTCAATGCGGTTGAGGAGATGGTCAACATGATCTCTGCCTCGCGCTCGTACCAGAACAACGTCGAGGTCATGAACACGGCCAAGTCGCTGCTCCTCAAAACCCTGCAGATGGGCCAGTAAGGCAAGAGCCTGCTCCAAGAAGGACACCACCATGATTCTCAGTGCCACCAACGCCCCCACGGTGACGGACTCGTCCAGCACCAAGGCCAACGCGTCCACCGACCCGGCTGCCGCGCAAGACCGCTTTTTGAAACTGCTGGTTGCGCAGCTGAACAACCAGGACCCGATGAACCCCCTGGACAACGCCCAGATGACTTCGCAGATCGCGCAGATCAACACGGTGACCGGCATCCAGCAACTGAACCAGACCATGCAGAGCATGGCTTCGCAGTTCAACTCGCTGCAGGTCATGCAGGGCACAGCCCTGGTGGGCCGCAATGTGCTGACCGAGGGCTCCAGCCTGGCGGTGGCGGACAAGGCCGGCAAGGGCGGCTTCGAGCTGGGCTCGGCCGCCACCAACGTGAAGATCGAGGTCACGACCGCAGGCGGGCAGGTGGTGGACACCATCGACCTGGGTGCCAAGGCGGCGGGCCGCCACACCTTCGACTGGGACGCCAGCCAGTACACCGGCTCCACCGAAGGGCTGCAGTTCCGCGTGACGGCCGTCAATGGCTCCACCAAGCTGGACTCCACCGCACTGAACCTTGCCAAGGTGACGGCCGCAGGCGCCGAGGACGGACAGCTGGTGCTGAGCCTGTCCAACGGCAAAACCATCAACTACAGCCAGATCAAGGCCTTGGTGTAACACCAGCCTGCTTCGTATCGCGTCAACAGGAGAACACCATGAGTTTTCAGCAAGGCCTGTCCGGCTTGAACGCCGCCAGCAAGAACCTCGATGTCATCGGGCACAACATTGCCAACTCCAACACCGTCGGGTTCAAGGCCTCGCGGGCCGAGTTTGCCGAGATGGTGGCCTCTGCCATCGGCTCGGCAGGGGGCTCCAATGCAGGCATCGGCGTGGAAGTGGGCGCCGTGGCGCAGCAATTCACCCAGGGCAACCTGACCATCACCGGCAACAGCCTGGACGTGGCCATCAATGGCAATGGGTTCTTCACCCTCACGCTGCCCGATGGCACCGCCGCCTACACCCGCTCCGGCAACTTCAAGCTGGACAAGGAAGGCAACATGATCACCAACGACAACGCGTCGGTGATGGGCTACCCGGTGGACCCGGTGACGGGTCTGCGCACCGGCACCGACCCCATCCCCATGGTGTTCCCGACCGCCGAGCCGATTCCCGCCAAGCAGACCACCACGATCACGGCGGCCTTCAACCTGGACGCCCGCGCCACCGATGCGGCGGGCAACCCCGCAGCCACGCCCCCCATCCCGGCCACGCCGCGCGCCACCTATGGCACGTCGATCAACGTGTTCGACAGCCAGGGCGTCGCCAAACCGGTGAGCCTGTACTTTCAGAAAACCGCCACCGCCAACACCTGGGACGTATACGACGCCCTGGACGACCCCACCGCTGTGCCGCCCGTGGTGGCCACGCCCATCGGCCAGATCACGTTCGACAACAACGGCGCCATCACCGGACCGGTGGCCACGCCACCCGCCACGGGCTTTTCGCTGCCGCTCACCATCAACCCCACGCCGCCCAACCCCAATAACCTGCCCACCTATACCGTGGACGTGAGCCTGGACAAGGTGACGCAGTTCGGCAAGAAGTTTGCGGTGTCCAACCTGAGCCAGGACGGCTACACCTCCGGCGAGCTGACCGGCATCAACATCGAGAACAACGGGATGATCATGACCCGTTATTCCAACGGCGTGACGCGTGCCGAGGGCCAGCTGGCGCTGTCGAGCTTCCGCAATACGCAGGGCCTGGCCTCGGTGGGCAGCAACAACTGGGTGGCCACGTTCGAGTCGGGCCAGCCCGTCGTCGGCACCGCCACGGATGGCAGCTTTGGCTCGCTGCGCTCGGGCGCCCTGGAAGACTCCAACGTGGACCTCACGGCCGAGCTGGTGAACATGATGACTGCCCAGCGCGCCTACCAGGCGAACGCACAGACCATCAAGACGCAAGATCAGGTGATGTCCACCCTGGTGAACCTGCGCTGACCGGCTGAACCCCCACTGAACCCGCTCAGGACACCGGAGATCCCCCATGGACCGCATCATCTACACCTCGATGACAGGCGCCAACGCCGCCGCCCACCGGCAGGCGGTGCTGTCCAACAACCTCGCCAACGTGTCCACCGGCGGGTTCCGCGCCGAGATGTCCACCTTCCGCTCGGTGCCGCTGCAAGGCGACGGCGCCAAGACGCGCGTGTTTGCGCTGGAGGCCACCTCGGGCTACGTCAACACCCCCGGCCCTGTACAACGCACCGGCCGCAACCTCGACGCCATGGCGGCCGGCAATGCCTGGTTTGCAGTGCAGGGGCTGGATGGCACCGAGGCCTACACCCGTGCGGGCAGCTTTGAGGTGTCGGCCACAGGCCAGCTGCTCACCCCCACCGGCCTGCCCGTGTTGTCCGATGGCGGAGCGCCCATCGACGTGCCGCCCGGTGCCGATGTGTCGCTCGGGTCGGACGGTACCGTGACCTCCAAGATCCCGGGCCAGCCCGCCCAGGCCATTGGCCGCCTCAAGCTGGGCACACCCACGCCGGAAGACCCGCTCAAGCGCGGCGACGACGGGCTGTTTCGCACCACGTCGGGCGACCCCATGCCCAACGACGCCAACGCGCGCATGCTGTCGGGCGCGCTGGAAGGCTCGAACGTGAACCCTGTCGAATGCATGGTCGGAATGATCGCTGCATCGCGCCAGTTCGAGCAGCAGATGAAGCTGCTGCAGACCGCCGAAACCAACGACAAGACCGCCAGCCAGCTGCTGAGCATGAACGGCTGATGCCGCTGCCCACCACCGCACGCACCCGCCCTAAGGAAGCACCATGATCAACTCCCTCTGGATCGCCAAGACCGGCATGTCTGCCCAGCAGACCCAGCTCGACGTCATCTCGCACAACCTGGCCAACGTCTCCACCACGGGCTACAAGCGCAACAACGCGGTGTTCGAAGACCTGATCTACCAGAACCTGCGCCAGGTGGGTGCCAACACCACCGAACAAAACCAGCTGCCCACTGGCCTGCACCTGGGCCTGGGCGTGCGCACGGTGGCCACCAGCCGCAACTTCATGCAGGGCAGCCTGCAGGAGTCCAAGAACAACCTGGATGTCGCCATCAACGGCAACGGCTTCTTTGAAGTGACCATGCCCGATGGCACCGTGGGCTACACCCGCGACGGCTCCTTCCAGGTCGATGCCCAGGGCCGCATGGTCACGTCCAGCGGGCTGCCCGTGGTCAATGGCATCACCATTCCGGCCAACGCCACCAGCGTCAGTATCAGTGCCGAAGGCGCCGTGGCAGTCACCGTGCCGGGCAACACACAGCCGCAGACCGTTGGCAACCTGGCCATGGCCAGCTTCATCAACCCGGCCGGCCTGGAGCCGATCGGGCAGAACCTGTTCAAGGAATCCGCCGCCTCCGGCCAGCCCCAGCAGGGCACCCCCGGCACGAACGGCCTGGGCATCATCAAGCAGGGGTTTCTGGAAGCCTCCAACGTCAACGTGGTGGAAGAGCTGGTCACCATGATCCAGACCCAGCGCGCCTACGAGATGAATTCCAAGGCCATCCAGACCTCGGACCAGATGCTGGCCAAGCTCGCCCAGCTGTGACCGGAATGCCCCCCGCGCTTTTGCCCAGGACCTTCGCCATGCGCACTTTCACACGCCCTCTTCGCCTGCTGCAGGCACTTGGCTCGCTGCGCGCGGGCATCCCCGCGCTGGGTGCAGCACTGCTGTGCGCCGGCTGCGCCACCCTGTCGCCACCGCCGCCGGTGGACATCCTGCCCACCACCCCGCCCCCGCTCGCCGCTGCACCGCGCACCCCGCCCCCGGTGACGGGCGGGCTGTTCCACAACGCCAGCTACCGGCCCGCGTTTGAAGACCGCCGCGCGCGCCTGGTGGGCGACAACGTGACCATCCAGATCGTGGAGAACGTGACGGCCAGCCAGAAGTCTTCGTCCACGGTGGACCGTGACTCCAAGGTCTCTGCGGGCGTGACCGCCCTGCCCTTCACCAGCACCAGCTTCACCGACAAGCTGGGCGTGGGCGCTTCGTCAGGCAACGCGTTCTCGGGCAAAGGCGGCACCGAAAGCGCCAACACCTTCACCGGCTCCATCACCGCCACGGTGGTGGATGTGCTGCCCAACGGCCACCTGGTCATCACTGGCGAAAAGCAGATCGGCGTGAACCAGAACGTGGATGTGCTGCGCTTTTCGGGCACGGTGGACCCACGCGCGCTGCAACCCGGCAGCATCGTGAACTCGACCCAGGTCGCCAATGTGCGCGTCGAATCGCGCGGACGCGGCGCGCAGAACGAAGCCCAGGCCATGGGCTGGCTGGGCCGGTTCTTCAACACCGTCACGCCGTTCTGACCGCACTGGGCGCACCGAAAGCGCCCATGTCCCCAGTCCTTCCGGCATCCGACGGAGGGCTGGGTGCGTCCTTTCACCACTACAAATTTGATAGCTACTAGCGCATATAGAACTAGCGCCTCTGGCCGTTTTTACTCAAAAACCGCCGCCCAGAGCGCCCACGGGCCGTTTCTGCGCGCACCTTGCCAACGCGGCTTCAGACCCAGCCAATAAGCCGGTGAACCCGCTTCTTTTTGGGTTTTAGTTCTGGCCATGGCCTACCACAATGGATGCCATGAAAGCCTCGTCCCATTCCCTCTTGCCCCGCACCGCGCGCGTGCTGTGGCTGCTGCTGGCCCTGGTGGCCGCAGGGCTGACAACGCCTGCACAGGCCTTGCGCATCAAGGAAGTGGCGGCGGTGCAGGGCGTGCGCAGCAACCAGTTGACCGGCTACGGCCTGGTGGTAGGGCTGGACGGCACCGGCGACCAGACGACGCAGATGCCCTACACCACGCAGGCCATGTCCAACTACCTGCAGCAGATGGGCATCAGCCTGCCACCCGGCACGGCGTCGCAACTGCAGCTCAAGAACGTGGCGGCGGTGATCGTCACGGCGCAACTGCCCGCCTTTGCCCAGCCGGGCCAGCAGATCGACGTGAACGTCTCGTCCATGGGCAATGCCAAGTCGCTCAAGGGCGGCACGCTCATCGTCACACCGCTGCGCGGCGCTGACGGCGAGATCTATGCACTGGCCCAGGGCAACATGGTGGTGGGCGGCGCTGGCGCGTCATCCGGTGGCAGCAAGGTGCAGATCAACCACCTGAGCGCAGGCCGCATTCCGCTCGGTGCGCAGGTGGAACGGGCCGTGCCCACCCCGCTCAACGAAGGCGACACCATCAACCTGGGCCTGAACGCCTCGGACTTCCAGACCGCCCGCCGCGTGGCGCAGGTGATCAACGCCAAGCTGGGCAACGGCCTGGCCACCGCGCTGGACGGTCGCACGGTGCAGGTGCGCGCTCCCATCGACCCCGGCGCCCGCGTCGGCTTCATTGCCGACCTGGAAGAGTTGCCGCTCGAATCCTCCACGCCCTCAGCCAAGGTGGTCATCAACGCCCGCACGGGCTCGGTGGTGCTCAACCAGTCGGTCACGCTGGGGCCTTGTGCCATCGCCCACGGCAACCTGTCGATCACCATCAGCTCCACGCCCGTGGTCAGCCAGCCCAATGCGTTCTCGCAGGGGCAGACGGTGGTCACGCAAAAGAGCGACATCACCATCAACCAGGAACCGGGCAACGTGATCCAGATGCCCGCGTCGCCGCAGCTGGCCGACGTGGTCAAGGCCCTCAACACGCTGGGCGCCACACCCGGCGACCTGCTGGCCATCCTGCAGGCCATCAAGGCCGCCGGCGCGCTGAACGCCGAGCTGGAGGTGATCTGACATGGCTCGCCCTGCTGCCGCCGCTGCGCGCATCATCCACCGGGAGCGACCATGGCCCTGACCCTGCCCTCGTCCAGCACTTCCAGCCCCTCGAACGCGCTGGCGGTCGATATCCGCTCGCTCAACTCCCTCAAATACGACGCGGGCACGAGCAACAGCGCACAGGTCACGCGCGAGGCAGCCAAGCAGTTTGAATCGCTGTTCATGCGCGAACTCATCAAGAGCATGCGCGACGCCACCATGAAGTCCGGCCTGATGGAGGGCGAGCAGGCCAACCTGGGCCAGGACATGCTGGACCAGCAGCTGTCTGTGAATATGTCGGGCCTGCAGGGCGGCCTGTCGGAAGCCATCGCCCGCCAGCTTTCGCGCCAGATGGGCGGTGCGGACGCCAACTTCTCGGTGCCGTCCACGCTGAGCCTGCCGCAGGCACAGAACCGGTCTGCGACCTCCGCCACCACGTCTTCCGTCGATACCACCCTGCCCGTCCCCAAAGGCCGCGAAGGCTTTGTGCAGCACCTGAGCGGCACCGCCGAGCGCGTGGCGCAGGAAAGCGGCATTCCCGCCAGCTTCATGCTCGGCCAGGCCGGGCACGAAACCGGCTGGGGCAAGAGCGAGATCAAGACTGCCAACGGTGGCAACTCGTTCAACCTGTTCGGCATCAAGGCGGGCAAGGGCTGGACCGGCAAGGTGGCCGAGATCACGACCACCGAATACATCAACGGCACACCGCGCAAGGTGGTGGCCAAGTTCCGTGCGTACGACTCGTACGAGGATTCCTTCCGCGACTACGCCAAGCTGATCACCGACAACCCGCGCTACGAAAAAGCCCAGGCCACCGCCAAGACGGGCTCTGCCGTGGCCTACGCGGCCGAGCTGCAAAAGGCCGGTTACGCCACCGACCCGGAGTACGCCAAGAAGCTCAGCGGCGCTATCAACAGCGCGCTGCGTGTACAGCGCGCCCAGGCGTGATGGACGAGAAGAACCGAGGTAAGCCATGAGTCTGCTCAACGTCGGCGCCCGCGCCCTGCTGGCCAACCAGGTGGCCCTGCAGACGGCAGGCCACAACATTGCCAATGTCAACACACCCGGCTATTCGCGCCAGACGGTGGTGCTGCAAACAGTCCAGGGCCAGTTCACGGGCGGTGGCTACATCGGCCAGGGCGTGGATGTGCAGACCATTCTGCGCAACCAGAGCGAGCTGCTCACGCGCCAGTCGGCCGCGGCTGGATCGACCCAGGCAGCCGACGCCATCCGCGCCCAGCGCCTGAGCCAGTTGCAGGAAGTGTTCAGCGGCGGCACCCAGGGCCTGGGCGCCGCCATCAACGACATGATGAACGCGTTCTCGGACGTGGTCAGCAGTCCCACCGACATCACGGCACGCACGGTGGTCCTTACGCGGCTGGACGAAACGGCCGCACGCATGCGCACCGCCAGCGACCGGATCAACGAGATCGAGTACACCGTCAAGGAACAGCTGCAGAGCAGCGTGACCGCCATCAACAGCCTGGCCACGCAGATGGCGGCCATCAACGAGCAGATTGCCCGGGCCACCGGCAACGGCCAGAGCCCCAACGACCTGCTGGACCAGCGCGACCAGATCATCCGCGACATCAACCAGTATGTGCAGACCACCCAGATCCCGGCGGATGACGGCACCGTGGGCCTGTTCGTGGCGGGCAGCCAGCCCCTGGTGCTGGGCAGCACGGCCGCCAGCCTGTCGATCGACGATGCAACGACCTTCCCGGGCAGCGGACAGTCCAAGCTGTTTTTCAACCGCCCCGGCGCCACCCCCGTGGAGCTGGACGAGAACGTGCTGGGCGGTGGCAGCGTCTCGGGCCTGCTGCGCTTTCAGAACACGGACCTGAGCGAAGGGCGCAATCTGCTGGGCCGCATGGCGCTGGCCATCGGCATGACGATGAACGACCAGCAGAACCTGGGCCTGACGCTCGATGGCGTGCCAGGCAAGGATCTGTTCACCCTGCCCACCAGCATGCCGGGCCATACCAACGGCGCAGGGGTGGGCACGGTGTCGTTCACCGGCCCCACACAGTTTGCTGCGTCCGACTATGAGATTCGCTTCACCACGGGCACGGCCGGGCAGGTGGTGCGCCTGTCCGACGGCCAATCAACCCCGTTCACCAGTGCTGCCAACCTGGCCACGCTGCAGATCGATGGGCTCAACTTCAACCTGACCACGCCCGGCAACCCTGGCGAGCGCATGCTGTTCAAGCCGTTCAGCACGGCTGCCAACAACATCCAGGCGCTGGTGTATTCGCCGCGCGACCTGGCCGCCGCCAACCCCATCAACGCCGCCATGGGCACGGCCAACGGCGGCACCATGCAGCTGGGCAGCCTCAAGGCCACGGGCCTGCCCAACCCGCCGGGGCTGGTGCTGCCGGCAAATGCCAACCCAGCAGCCATTCCGCCCATCCTGGGGGGTATCCAGCTGCAGTTCACCGCCGGGCCGCCCACGACCTACGACGTGCTCGACCGCGGGACCGCGCCACCCACCTCGCTGGCGACTGCACAGCCCTACACCTCGGGCCAGCCCATCTCAATCAACGGCTGGGAGATCACGCTGCAGGGCACCCCCAAGACGGGCGACACCGTGGTGATCGGCAATGCGCTGGACCCGCAGTACGGAGACGCCTACACCCGCAACGCAGGCAACGCGAATGCCCTGATGGGACTGCGCGACGTGAAAATGTTTGACGAGTCCACCCTCTCCGACGGCTACGCTGGCGCCATTGCCCAGGTGGGCACACGCACCCAGAGCGCCAAGTTTGCGGAGCAGCTGTCGTCCACCATCGCAGCCAACCTGGAGCGCGACCGCACGGCAGTGTCGGGGGTGAACCTGGACGAAGAGGCCGCCAAGCTGATCCAATACCAGCAGGCGTACCAGGCCTCCGCCAAGATGATCCAGATTGCGCAGAACATTTTTGATTCGCTGATCCAGGGCCTGGGCCGATGAATGCCGCCCCTGGCGTGAGGAGTTCGACATGAGCACAAACATCTACCGCGTCGGCACGGCCAACATGTATGACAACGCGCTGCGCAACCTGGGCGCGCGCCAGACCAGCCTGACCACGCTGCAGGAAAACCTGACCTCTGGCAAACGCGTGGTGCGCGCCAGTGACGACCCGGTGTCGGCCGCGCAGGCCGAACGAGCCCTCAACCGCCTGTCGCGCATCCAGACCGAACAACGTGCGCTGGAGACCCAGCGCAATGCGATTGCACAGGGGGAATCCTCACTGGGCGACGCGGTGAATCTGATCCAGAACTTTCGGGAGCTAGTGGTCAGTGCGGGCGATGCCAGCATGACCCCGAACGACCGCGCCACGGTCGCCAACCAGCTGCAAGGCCTGCGCGAGCAACTGCTGGAAGTCGCCAACCGGAAAGACACCAACGGCATCCCCCTGCTGAGTGCATTGGGCAGCGCGCTGGCGCCGTTCCTGGGCCCCCTGAGCAGCTCCCCCGACTACAGTTTCCAGGGTTTACCGGGTCAGACGGCGAGCAACGGCGTGACGGTACCGGGGGCCCTCGACGGCGACTCTGCCTTCATGTTCGACCCCACCCGCGACAGTGTCTACACCGCCGGGGTCAGCAATATCCCGGTAGGCCGACAGCTCACCACCACGGCCATCACGCCCACCAACAAAGCTTTGGTGACGGGTGACAACTACACCGTCACCTTCAGCGCAGTGGGTCCAGGCGCCACCACGGGCACCAGCACAGCCACGTACACCATCACCAATACCACCACGGGTGCCGTCTCCGCCCCGGTGGTGGTGCCGGACTACCCGACCGACAAGCCGGTCACCATCTCCGTTCCAGGCATTCCGGGGCTTTCTTTCGACATCAAGGGCAACCCGGCCAACGGGGATACCGTCACCCTGCAGCCCAGCGCGAGCATGTTCAGCACCATGGACAGTGCCATCAATGGCATCCGCAACGCTCCCAACAACAACGGCGCCATCCAGGCCGTGGGGCAGGCACTGGCCAACATCGATATTGGACTGGAGCGCGTACACAACATGCGCAGTTACGCCGGCGAGCTGCTCAATCGCGCAGACCGCATCACCGGCGACCAGGAAAAGCGCTCCATCCAGCTGGAAGGCGACCGTTCGCGGGCAGAGGATCTCGATATGATCAAGGGCATTTCCGACTTCCAGAACCAGCAGGTGGGTTATGAGGCTGCACTCAAGTCCTATGCGCAGGTTCAGAAGTTGTCGCTGTTCAACTTTATTGGCTAGGAGCCTGTGAGGCAGAGGGTGTTCGGGCGCAGAGCCCATCGCACCCTGTGCCAGCAGGCTTCAGCACCGGCTGGTGCACCGTGGCGACACCCATCCCGCGAGCGCTGGCTGGCCCTGTTTTTTTGCCTGAGAGCCCATGGTCCAATCCGTCCTAGGTAGCCTGATCCTGGGCTACCGCCCTTTGTGGAACCGCGCCCGCAAACTTGCAGGCATCCAGCTGTATGCCCACAACGAGGCCTCGGCAACCGTCGACGGCGGGCACCTGCTGCGCACGCTGCAGGAGCTGTGGTCGGCCAGCTCGCCGCCGCTGCTGATCTCGGCACAGACCCGCCAGCTGCTGTGCGACCTGCTCGAAAACGCGCCACGGGCTGCACCGTGGATCGAGGTGCGCGGCGAGTGGCTGTCGGACTCTGCCATCTATGACCGCGTGAAGGCCGCGCACCAGCGCGGGCTGCGGATGGTGTGGCGGGGCGACATGGACAAGCTGCCCGAGCCCGAGATTGCCCGCTGCTTCGACAACAGCCTGCTGACCTTGCGCCCGGAAGACGCCGTGGCTGCGCTGCAGGCCACTCCCCCACGCCCAGGCAGTGCCGCCGCCGCAGCAGCACCTGTTGCCAAACGCACCCCCAGTCCGGTGCTGGCTGGCCAGATGTATGAAAACATCGCCAGCCGGGCACTGATGGAGCACTGTCTGGACCAGGGCAACGCGATGGCGCTGGCTGGGTGGCCGACGGAGGATGTGCTCTACAGCCTGCGCCACCACCCGCAGCAGCCCTCGCACGCGGTGATCTTCAAACTCATGAAGGCCATCGACGACGAGCAGTCGCTGGAAACCTTTGAAGACATCATGGGCGAGGACCCGCTGCTCGCGTACCGCTTCATGGTCTATACCAACTCGGCCGCCCTGGGCCTGCGCACCGGAATTGATTCGCTGCGCCGGGGCCTGGTGATGATGGGCTACAGCTCCATCAAGCGCTGGCTGTCCGACCAGCTGCCCCATGCGAGCACCGAGGCCAACATGCAGCCGGTGCGCGAAGCCATGGTGATCCGCGCACAGCTCACCGCGCGGCTGCTGGACGCGGGCATCGAGAACGACCTGCGCCGCGAGATCTACCTGTGTGGCCTGCTCTCCCAGCTCGATGAGCTGCTGGGCGAGCCCCTGGGCACCATCCTCAAGCGCCTGCCCCTGTCCGAACGCATCTACGACGCCACCGTGTTGCGCACTGGCCCCTACACCGGCGGTCTGCAGATGGCCTGCGCACTGGAGACAGATGACGCCAGCGCCATCCGCCAGCTGTGCGAGACCTTCGAGATGGACCTGGAAGAGGTCAACCGCGCGCTGCTGCGGGTGTTGTCTGACCTGGAAGTGGAAAGAAAGTAGGCCCCTGCGCCGGTTTCGGTGGGCGACACCACCATGCGATTGCGCGACCCCAGGGCAATGTCTGCGGCTTACCGCCCCTGCTCAGCCCGCACACGCTCAAAGATGCGCCAGAACGCCGCGTCCTGCGTCGTCGCAAAGTTGATGCGCATGAGCGTGCTGGGTTTGCGCTCGGCATGGAACAACGCACCGGGCGCCAGCAGATAGCCTTCGTCCAGCATGCGCTGCGACAGCGCATCGGTGTCCACCCCGGTCTCCACCCAGCCAAACAGGCCCACTGGCTCGGCTGCAAAGGTGCAGCCCGCCCCCAGGGCGAGCTTGACGCTGCGCGCGCGTGTGGCATCCAGCCGGGTGCGGATGCGTTCGGCGTGGCGGCGCAGCTGGCCCTGCTCGATGCACAGTGCCAGGGCCTTCTCCAGCAGCGCAGGGGTGGTCAGCGTGGCCAGCAGCTTGGTGTCCAGCAATTGCTCCACCAGCGCAGGCGGCGCAGCCATGAAGCCAATGCGCCAGTTGGGCGCCAGGATCTTGGCAAAGCCGCTCACATAGATGGTGCGCTGCAGGCCATCCAGCGCCGTGAGGCGCGTGGCGTGCTCCGGCGCTATGTGGCTGTAGGTGTCGTCTTCCACCACATGGAAGTTGTGCTGGTTGGCCAACTGCAACACGCGGTGGGCACTGCCCGGCGTAAGGCAGTAGCCCGTGGGGTTGTGAAACACGCTCACGCTCACGTAGAGCTTGGGCTTGTGCACCTCGCAATAGCGCGCCATGACTTCCAGATCCGGGCCATCGGCGCGGCGCGGCACGGGCAGGATGTGCATGCCCAAAGCGGCCAGCCGCGCAAACTCCACCGCCCAGCCGGGCTCCTCCACCATGACCGGGTCGCCCGGGCGCAGCAGGGTGCGGCTCACGATGTCGAGCGCATGGGTGGCCCCCACGGTGGTGATGATGTTCTCAGGCACCGTGTGCACGTTGAGCGTGGACAGCTTTTTGGCCAACACGCGCCGCAGGCCTGCATCGCCCAGCGGCTCGCCATACTGCAGCGAAAACTCCTGCAGGGCGCGCGAGTTGGTGACCTTGCGCACGGCGGCGGGCATGAAGGTGGACTCCAGCCAGTCGGGCGGAAAGACCCCCATGCCGGGCTGGGGCTTGTCGCTGATCTTGTGGAACATGCCCCGGATCAGCGCCGTGGCGTTGACGGGCGACACCCCTGGACCCGCGCGGCCGGCGGCACGCGCCGCAAACCAGTGCGCCGTACTCCAGTTGGCGGCAGCACTTTCCAGAGCCAGGTCGTCGGGGAGCGCGCGCGCGTCAAGGTCGCCGTCGGCTGCCTCCACCGGTCGGCCACTTTCGCGGACAAAAAACCCCCGGTTCTTGCGCGCCTCCACCAGGCCCTGCGCCAGCAGCTGGTCATAGGCCGCCACCACGGTGGACGGGCTCACCCCGTGCTGCTGCGCGCACTGGCGCACGGACGGCAGGCGTGCACCCGGCGCCATCAGGCGGTTGCGGATGCGCTCGGCAAACCGGGTGGACAGTTGTTCGGTCAGCGACTGGGTGGACGATTTCATCAGCATGGAGGCATTCCGCTCGCTGCGCCACTAGGCGCCGGTGTGTATTGTTTTGCCGGGCAATACAGATTTGCAACTGCGCCGACTGTCTGTACTGGTTGTGTATTGGTAGCAAGATTACATTGAAGGCAGATCCCCGACAAGTCCCCCACCCCTTCCCGCACCCACCATGAGCGTCGCTGAACTCACCGCCCTGCTGTTGTTTTGCACCGCCATGAGCTTTTCGCCGGGGCCCAACACCACCTTGTCCACCGCGCTGGCCGCCAACCTCGGGCTCAAGCGCGCGCTGCGCTTTTGCTTTGCGGTGCCTGCGGGCTGGACGCTGCTCATGCTGGGCAGCGGGCTGGGCCTGGGTGCCCTCATCACTGGTGTGCCCGCCCTGCGCTGGGCGGTGACGCTGCTGGGCGTGGCCTACATGCTCTGGCTGGCTTTCAAGCTCAGCCGCGCAGGCCAGATGACCGCCATCGACACATCGCGCCTGAACGTGACGTTCTGGCAAGGCGTAGGCCTGCAGTTTGTCAACATCAAGGCCTGGATGCTGGCCCTCACGCTCAGCGCAGGCTGGGTGGTCAATGCCGCAGGGCAGCCCGCCGCCAACCCGGGTGAGCGCCTAGCCATCATTTGCGGCGTGATGATGGTGTTCGCCTTCACCAGCAACTTTGTCTATGCGCTGGTGGGCTCGCTGCTGCGCCAGTGGCTGGCGCAGGGCGCGCGGCTGCTGTGGTTCAACCGCGCGCTGGCACTCGTGCTGGTGCTCACTGCGTACTGGATGCTCACCCTATGAACCGCGCACAGGAAAAAGAAGCCCTGCTCTGGGGCCTGGTCGGCGTCACGCTGTTTGCGGCCACGCTGCCCATGACGCGGCTGGCAGTGGGCTCTACCGATGCACCCCAGCTGTCTCCCTGGTTCGTCACGTTCGGGCGTGCCGCCGTGGCGGGCTTGCTGTCGATTGGCTACCTGCTGTGGCAGCGCACGCAAGGGCGCCTGAACCTGCCGGTGCGGGCCGAGTGGCCACTGCTGGGCATCACGGCGTTTGGCGTGATTGTCGGCTTCCCGCTGTTCCTGGCGCTGGCACTGCGCCATGTGCCAAGCACCCATGGTGCGGTGGTCACAGCCCTGCTGCCGCTGTCCACCGCCCTGCTGGGTGCACTGTGGTACCGGCAGCGGCCCTCGGCAGGCTTCTGGGCCTGTGCAGTGCTGGGCAGCGGCCTGGTGCTGGGCTTCATGGTGTGGCGTGCGGGCGGCCTGTACCTGGGCGCAGCCAACATCTACCTGCTGATCGCCATGACCACAGGCGCCCTGGGCTACATCGGCGGCGCCCGCCTCACGCCCCGCCTGGGGGCCGAGCAGGTCATCTGCTGGGTGCTGGTGTGTTGCCTGCCACTCACCCTGCCCGTGGCCTGGTGGTTCGCTCCCGCCGTGCCCTCCAGCATTGGCGCGATGAGCTGGGCGGGCTTCCTGTACGTGGCCCTGTTCTCGATGTGGATCGGCTTCTTTGCGTGGTACCGCGCCCTGGCGCTGGGTGCCGTGCGGGTCAGCCAGATCCAGCTCATCCAGCCCTTTTTGAGCCTGCTGTTTGCAGTGCCCCTGCTGGGCGAACACCTGGATGCCGTCACCCTGGTGTTTGCAGTGGCCGTGATCGCCACCGTCTTCGTGGGCAAACGGATGCCCGTTCAACAACAAGGAGCCCCCGCATGAGTGCCATGGCCCCAGAACAGCGACTGCAACGGCTGGGCCTGGTGCTGCCCACCGTGTCCGCCCCGCGCGGCAACTTTGACGCCTATGTGCTGGACGGCAACACGCTGTACCTGTCGGGCAAGGGCTCGCCACTGCGCAACGACATGGTGGTGGTCCCCAAGGTGGGCCGCGAGATCAGTGCCGACGAGGCACGTCAGCACGCCCGCGAAGTGGGCCTGCAGCTGATCGCCACCATGCAGGCAGCACTCGGAGATCTCTCGCGCGTGCGCCGTGTGGTCAAGCTGCTGGGCATGGTGAATGCGACACCCGACTTCATGCAGCACACCGAGGTCATCAACGGCTGCTCCGACCTGCTGGTGGAAGTGTTTGGTGATGCAGGACGGCACGCACGCTCGGCCGTCGGTGTCGGCTCCTTGCCGCGTGGCTTTGCGGTGGAGATCGAGGCCGTGGTGTCGATCAAGGACTGAAAACCATGCATTTGCAGAACATTCCCTTTGCCACCACCGACTGGGCCAGCATTCCGCGCGAAGAAAAAAGCGCCGCAGCGGGCCAGGCCTTCTGGCGCACCCAGACATTTGGCGAGGCGCGCGTGCGCATGGTGGAGTACACGCCAGGCTACGTGTCCGACCACTGGTGCACCAAGGGCCATGTGCTCTTGTGCCTGAGCGGCGAGCTGCACACCGAGCTGGCCGACGGCCGCCAGTACACCTTGACACCCGGCATGAGTTACCAGGTGGCGGACAATGCAGAACCCCATCGGTCCACCTCCCCACAGGGCGCCACCCTGTTCATCGTGGACTGAGAAGGTGTGAACGCACCCGCCAGGGCTGCTGCACACCCATTTTTTTGACACCAACTTTGCAACCGAGCGGCCCAGGCGGCCACCCGCAGGAGACGAGAGTGAAACTGAACGACCTTCCCACCAACAGCACGTGGACCCTGGCACGCCGTGCCGAGCGCATGAACCCCTCGGTCATCCGCGAAATCCTGAAGGTCACCGAAAAGCCCGGCATCATCAGCCTGGCGGGCGGCCTGCCATCGCCCAAGACCTTCCCGGTCTCCGCGTTTGCTGCCGCTTCTGCCGCCGTGCTGGCCAACGACGGCCCCGGCGCCCTGCAGTACGCCGCCAGCGAAGGCTATGGCCCGCTGCGCCAGGCGATTGCCGACTTCCTGCCCTGGGACGTGGACGCTGACCAGATCCTCATCACCACCGGCTCGCAACAGGCGCTGGACCTGATCGCCAAGATCCTCATCGACACCGATAGCCGCGTTCTGGTGGAAACGCCCACCTACCTGGGCGCGCTGCAGGCCTTCACGCCCATGGAGCCCAACGTGGTGTCCGTGGCCAGCGATGATGAAGGCGTGCTGATCGACGACCTGCGCGCCAAGGTGGGCACGGGCGCGAACAAGGCACGTTTCCTGTACGTGCTGCCCAACTTCCAAAACCCCACCGGCCGCACCATGAGCGATGCGCGCCGCACCGAGCTGGTGGCCGCCGCCGCCGAGCTGAACCTGCCCCTGGTGGAAGACAACCCCTACGGCGACCTGTGGTTCGACGCACCGCCGCCGGCCCCGCTCACGGCCCGCAACCCCGACGGCTGCATCTACATGGGTTCGTTCTCCAAGGTGCTGGCCCCCGGCCTGCGCCTGGGCTACATCGTGGCGCCCAAGGCCGTGTACCCCAAGCTGCTGCAGGCCAAGCAGGCGGCCGACCTGCACACCCCCGGCTACAACCAGCGACTGGTGGCCGAAGTGATGAAGGACGGCTTCCTGGACCGCCATGTGCCCACCATCCGCGCGCTGTACAAGCAGCAGTGCGAGGCCATGCTGGCCGCACTCGACAAGGAAATGCAGGGCCTGGGCGTGCACTGGAACCGCCCCGACGGCGGCATGTTCCTGTGGGTGCGCCTGCCGGAAGGCATGAGCGCCATCGAGCTGCTGCCCAAGGCCGTGGAGCGCAATGTGGCCTTTGTGCCCGGGGCGGCCTTCTATGCCGACAACGCCGACCACCGCACCCTGCGGCTGTCGTTCGTGACCTCCACCGTCGAGCAGATCGCCACCGGCATCGCGGCGCTGGCGGCAGCCATCCGCGAGAGCAAGGGCTGATTCACCATGCTGAGGCTCTGGGGTCGCCTGTCGTCCATCAACGTGCGCAAGGTCGTGTGGGCCGTGCAGGAGCTGGGCCTGCCCTCGGTGCAGCGCACCGACGCGGGCGGCCAGTACGGCATCGTGCGCGAGGCGCGCTACCTGGGCCTCAACCCCAATGGCCTGGTGCCGCTGATTGAGGACGAGGACACGGGCGTGGTGCTATGGGAGTCCAACGCCATCGTGCGCTACCTGTGCGCCCGGCATTCGCTGGGCAACCTGTACCCCGAAGACCTTCCCTCGCGTTTTGTGGCCGAGCAGTGGATGGACTGGCAGCAGACCACGCTGAACCCGGCCGGGCGCGACGCCTTCATTCAGTGGATCCGCACGCCTGCGGCCCAGCGCAACGATGCGCTGATCGCCGCGTCGGTGGCGGTCACGGAGCCCCTGCTGGCCCTGCTGGACGCCCACCTGGCCCGCCAGCCCTTCATGGCGGGTGAGCGGTTCACGATGGCCGACATCCCGGTGGGTTGTGAGATCCACCGCTGGTGGGGCTTGCCGCAAGAACGCGCCGCACGCCCCCACCTGGAGCGGTGGTACAACACGGTCAGCACCCGCCCCGGCGCCCGCGGGGTACTGGACCAACCCCTTTCCTGACCGCGCCTCACCATGCACCAGCGCCCCTTCAAGCAGATCGACGTCTTCAGCGACCGCCCCGGCTACGGCAACCCTGTGGCCGTGGTGCTGGATGCCGACGGCCTGAGCGACAGTGACATGCGCCGCTTTGCGGCCTGGACCAACCTGTCGGAAACCACCTTTCTGATGCCGCCCACCGACGCCGGGCGCGCGGCCGGGGCCGACTACCGCCTGCGCATCTTCAGCCCCAATGGCGAGCTGCCTTTTGCGGGCCACCCCACGCTGGGCACCTGCCACGCCTGGCTGCAGGCAGGCCACCGCCCGCAGCAGGACGGCATGGTGATCCAGGAATGTGCGCTGGGCCTGGTCCGCATCGCACTGAGCGGCGACACCCTGGCGTTTGCCGCCCCCCCGCTCAAGCGCAGCGCCCCCAGCCCCGCGCTGGTGCCGCTGATTGCGAGCGCCCTGGGCCTGCGCCCGCAGCAGATTCTGGGTGCGCAGATGCTGGACAACGGCCCCGTGTGGCTGGGCCTGCTGCTCGACAGCGCCGACACGGTGCTGGGCCTGCACCCGGACCACGCCCGCCTGAAAGACCTGGGCCAGGACGTGGGCGTGATCCATGTGGGCCCTTCCGCCAGCAACACCGCCCAGCCCGGCGTGGTGGTGCGCGCCTTTGCCGCCCCCATGGGCAACCCTGAAGACCCGGTGACGGGCACTCTCAACGCGAGCCTGGCCGAATGGCTGATTGCCGATGGCCTGGCCCCCCGCAGCTACCTGGTGGCCCAGGGCGAATGCCTGGGCCGCGCGGGCCGCGTGCACATCCGCCAGGACGATGACCACCAGCTGTGGGTGGGCGGCCGAGCCGTCACCTGCATCGAAGGCACGGTGCTGCTATGAACCCGCGCCGCCCTGCCCCACGCCCCAGCGGCTGATTTCCCCCTCGGCCTCGCCAGGGCGCCGAGCCACAACCACCTGCTTGCACACCGGGGCCACACCCCGGTGAGCCCCCCGGCGTGCCCGGCCCACCCCGCTTCACTGCCCGTTTGATTGACCAAGGACCTGACCACCATGCACCAACGCCCGTTCCAGCAAGTCGATGTATTCACCGCCACGCCCTACCGTGGCAACCCTCTGGCCGTGGTGCTGGACGGCTCCGGCCTCAGCACCGAAGCCATGCAGGACTTCACCAACTGGACCAACCTGTCCGAAGCCACCTTCCTGCTGCCCCCCACCCCGGAAGGCCGCGCCGCCGGGGCCGACTACCGCGTGCGCATCTTCTGCCCTGGGCGCGAACTGCCTTTTGCAGGCCACCCCACCCTGGGCAGCTGCCACGCTTGGCTCCAAGCCGGCGGACGGCCCCAGGTCGCGGGCCAGGTGGTGCAGGAATGTGGCGTGGGCCTGGTCACGCTGCGCCAGGATGGCGAGCGCCTGGCCTTTGCCGCGCCGCCCCTCATCCAAAGCGGCCCGCTGGCCGAAGATGACGTGGCGCTGATTGCCCGGGGCCTGGGCGTGGCGCGCAGCGACATCCTGCACCACGCCTGGTGCGACAACGGCCCCAACTGGCGCGGCGTGATGCTGCGCAGCAGCGAGCAGGTGCTGGCCCTGAAGCATGACGCCAGCATCCTTGGCCAGCTGGACGTGGGCGTGGTCGGCCCGCGTGGCAAGGTGGGTGTCATTGGCAGCACCGACGCCGAGGGCATCGCCTTTGAAGTGCGCGCCTTCTTCCCCGGCAACAACGGCCTGGCCGAAGACCCCGTGACCGGCAGCCTCAACGCAGCGCTGGCGCAATGGCTCATCGGCGCCGGGCTGGCCCCCGCCCAATATGTGGCCGCCCAAGGCACCTGCCTGGGGCGCGCCGGGCGGGTGTACGTGCAACAGGACGGCGACACCATCTGGGTCGGCGGCAGCTCGGTCACCTGCATGGCCGGTGAGGTGCTGCTGTGACCGCCACCTCCACCCAGCAACCCGCCTGCGTGGACCACCTGGTCGTGCTGGCGGCCGACCTGGCCAGCGGTGTGGCCTGGTGCGAACGCACGCTGGGCGTCACTCCCACGGCGGGCGGCGAACACCCGCTGATGGGCACGCACAACCGCATCTTCAACGTCGCAAGCCCCACGCATCCGCGCGCTTACCTGGAGATCATTGCTATCAACCCAGGAGCATCCAAGGCAATATCCACTAGCGCAAGGCGCTGGTTTGACATGGATGACGCCAATTTGCAGGGCCAGGTGGCGCAACACGGCCCCCAGCTCATTCACTGGGTGGCGAGCGTGCCCGACGTGGAGGCCGCGTGCACCGCGTTGTCGGCGCTGGACATGGATCGCGGCGCCATCATCACCGCCAGCCGCCCCACGCCCCATGGCCTGCTGCAGTGGCAGATCACTGTGCGCGATGACGGATTGCGCCTGATGGACGGCTGCCTGCCCACGCTCATCCAGTGGGGCGCGGCGCACCCCTGCGACAGCCTGCCCGCCAGCGGCGTGCAGCTGGAGCAGCTTGCACTGCAGCACCCGCAAGCCGCCACATTGCAGGCCGCGTGCACCGCCGTGGGTGTCGCCGCCTCCGTCCTCGTCACGCCGGGCACCGCGCCGCGCCTCTCTGCCCAGCTCCGCACGCCACGGGGCCCCGTCACCCTCACCTCAGTCACCTCTCAGGAGTAAACCGCCATGCTGTTTTCGTTGCAGGAATTGCTGTTCTTCGCGCTCGCCGCGCTCGTGCTGGTGCTCACGCCGGGCCCCAACATGGTGTACTGCGTCTCGCGCAGCCTCACCCAGGGGCCACGCGCCGGGCTCATCTCGCTGACCGGTGTGGTGCTGGGTTTTGTCGTGCACCTGCTGGCGGCGGCGCTGGGCCTCACCGCGCTGCTGGCGGCCGTGCCGCTGGCGTTTGACGCCATCCGCTACGCCGGCGCCGCCTACCTGCTGTGGATGGCCTGGCAGGCCGTCAAACCCGGTGGCGCCGCGCCGTTTGAAGCGCGCAACCTGCCGCACGACAGCCCGCGCACACTGTTCCTCATGGGGTTCATGACCAACCTCTTGAACCCCAAGGTGGCCATGTTCTACCTGTCGTTCTTCCCCCAGTTTCTGCACCCCGAGCGCGGCCAATTGCTGCAGCAAAGCCTCACGCTGGGCGCGGTGCAGATCAGCACCAGCGCCGCCGTCAACGCCCTGCTGGTGCTGGGCGCCGCCCGCGTGGCGCTGTTCCTCAACCGCAATGCTGCATGGATGCGCGCCCAGCGCTATTTCATGGGCACCGTCTTGGGTCTGCTGGCCCTCAAACTGTTGACTGAAAAGAAAGCCGCCGCATGAACACCCGCCTCGACCCCACCGCCCTGCTGCCCACCTTGGCCGACATCGAAGCCGCTGCCGAGGTGGTGTACCGCGACTTCGCCGCCACGCCCCAGTACCACTGGGGCCTGCTCAGCCAGCGCCTGGGCACCGACTGCTGGCTCAAGCACGAGAACCACACGCCCGTGGGCGCGTTCAAGATCCGGGGCGGCCTGACCTACTTTGACCAGCTCGCCCAGCGCGGCGCGCTGCCTTCTGAGGTCATCAGCGCCACACGCGGCAACCACGGCCAGAGCATGGGCTGGGCCGCACGCCGCCACGGCGTGGCCTGCACCATCGTCGTGCCGCGTGGCAACTCGTTGGAGAAGAACGCCGCCATGCGCGCGCTGGGCGTCACGCTCATCGAACACGGCGACGACTTTCAGGAAGCGCGCGAACACGCCATCCAGCTCGCGGCCCAGCGCGGGGCCCACATGGTGCCCAGCTTCCACCCCGACCTGCTGCGGGGCGTTAGCACCTACTGGTGGGAATTTTTGCGCGCCGTGCCGCAGCTCGATGTGGTGTACGTGCCCATCGGCCAGGGCTCGGGCGCATGCTCGGCCATTGCGGCCAAGCTGGCGCTGCAGCACCCGGTGCGCGTGGTCGGCGTGGTCAGCAGCCACGCCACCACCTATGCCGATTCGCTGGCCGCAGGCCGCGTGGTGGAGGCACCGGTGACCACCCAGCTCGCCGACGGCATGGCCTGCCGCGTGGCCGACGCCGAGGCCTTGGCCGTGATGGCGCCACACATCGACCACATCGTGCAGGTGAGCGACGCCGAGGTGGCCGCCGCCATGCGTGCCCTGTTCACCGACACCCACAACGTGGCCGAAGGCGCAGGAGCGGCGGCGCTGGCGGCGGCGCTGCAGGAGCGCGACCAGCTACAGGGTTTGCACGTGGGCCTGGCGTTGACGGGCGGCAACGTGGATGCGCCCATGTTCGGCAGCGTTCTGGCGGGCTGAATCCCTTGCAGCTTCAACCGAAAAAGCTACACATTTAATAGCATCGGTCGCTTTTGCGACAAACGCCTGCGACGGGTTCTGATCACAATCCGCCGCATGGGAACCCTCTACCTCGTGCGCCACGGCCAGGCCTCGTTTGGCGCGGAAGATTACGACCAGCTCAGCGCTCTGGGCCGTCAGCAGGCGGTGCGCCTGGGCGAACACTGGCGCGCACGCAGCTTGGGGTTTGATGCCGTCATCACCGGCACGCTGCGCCGCCACACGCAAACGCTGGAAGGCATCGCCGAGGGCCTGCAGACCACCCCCGAGGTGCTGCAGTTGCCAGGCCTCAATGAATACGACAGCCATGCGCTCATCGCCGCCATCCACCCCCAGCCCCTGGGCCCGGCCGACACGCCAGAGCGCTACCGCGCGCACTTTCGCATCCTGTGCGACGCGCTGGCGCAGTGGATGGCAGGCGTCATCAGCCCCCAGGGCATGCCCAGCTGGAACGAGTTTTCGGCCGGTGTGCGCAGCGCGCTGGACCATGTGCGCCACCACCATGCGGGCCAGAACGTGCTGCTGGTGAGCAGCGGCGGCCCCATCTCGACCGCCGTGGGCGAGGTGCTGGGCACGGCGCCCGAGGTGACCATTGCGCTGAACATGCGCATCCGCAACAGCGCGGTGACGGAGTTCTCCATCTCGCCCAAGCGGTTGATGTTGCAGACCTTCAACACGCTGCCGCACCTGAACGAGCTGGAGCACGCGCAGTGGGTGACGCACGCCTGAGCACCGATATCTCGGTTTTCTGAGTCTTTCAGGCCGCTTGCGCTAATAGATCATGCGTCGGAAGCTATTAAAAATATAGCAAACCGGTTCACTGCAAGTGGGGGCCATCCGCCAGGGTAGACAGCGGCAGCGCCTGCAGCTCCTGCAGCAGCGCCACCAGTTGTTGCGCTGCAGCGTCCACCACCGCTTGTCCCTTGTCGGCCGTGGCTGCGGCCGCGTTACCCACGGCCCCCGCCGGGTGGTAGTCCTGCATCTGCCAGCCCAGTTTGGCGCTTTTGCCGTTGCCCAGGATGGCGTAGCGCTCCGACCGGTCCTGCGAGGTGGAGCGGAAGTTTTGCGCGTGCGCCATCTGCACGGTGGCGGGCGCGAGGTGCAGCATCATCGATGTCTCAATCTCGCCCGCATGGATGCCAAAGCGGTGCTCCTGGGCGCTGAACTGGCCCGCCACCGCATCGGGCAGCGGCAGGCTGAACCAGCTGGCGCTGTAGACGATGAGGTCGCAGCGCGTGCGCAGCTCGCGCGCCACGATGTCCATCACGCTCACCTGTCCGCCGTGGCCGTTGAACAGCAGCAGCTTTTGGATGCCCGCGCGGGCCACGCACTCGCCGATCTCGGTCCACAGCGCAATCACCGTGGCGGGCGACAGCGTGAGCGTGCCGGGAAAGCGGATGTGCTCCGGGCTCAGGCCCACGTTCTGCGGCGGCAGGAACAGCACGGGCAACTCAGCGGGCAGCTGCGGCAGCGCGGCATCGATCACACCCTGCAGCAGCGTCGCATCGACCGACAGGGGCAGGTGCGGCCCATGCTGCTCGACAGCCGCCACGGGCAGCACGGCCACCACCTGTTCAGCCTGCCCGCTGGCCATTAGCGCCGCGAAATCACGGGTGGACAAGTCGGCCCAGAAGCGGGAGGGCAAGGGAGTCAAGGCGGCAGAAGTCATGCGTGCATGGTAGCGGCGCTGCCGGCCTCTGGGAAACGGCCCCTGGCACCGCTAACATGCCACCATGACCCAAGACCTCTTCCGCCAAGACGCCTACCTGCGCGAATGCAGCGCCCACATCACCGCTGTCACCGATGCCGGCATCGTGCTGGACCAGACCGTGTTCTACCCCCTGGGCGGCGGCCAGGCCGGTGACAGCGGCGTGGTGGTGCTGGCAGACGGTACACAGATCACCATTGCCGACACCCGCAAGGGCAAGGACGCCGACGGCAACCCCACCAGCGACATCGTTCACATCCCCGCCCCCGGGCAAGAAGACCGCGTGGCGCAGCTCACGCCCGGCACTACCGTCACGGCCCGCATCGACTGGGAGCGCCGCCACCGCATGATGCGGCTGCACACCACCAGCCACCTGCTGTGCCATGTGGTGCCGCAGCTGGTCAACGGCTGCTCCATCACGTCCGACTACGCGCGGCTGGACTTTGCGATGACCGACCCGCTGGACAAGGAGCAGCTGACCGCCGCCATCGCCACCCTGGTGGCTGCCGCGCACCCACTCACCGTGGCCTCGATCAGCGATGAAGAACTGGACGCGAACCCCGCGCTGGTCAAAAGCATGAGCGTGCAGCCCCCACGCGGCACCGGGCGCATCCGCACCATCCGCATCGGCGGCGAAGCCGACGCGCCACCGATCGACCTGCAGCCCTGTGGCGGCACGCATGTGGCCAACACGTCAGAGATCGGCGCCATCGTGGTGACCAAGATTGAAAAGAAAAGCGCCACCACCCGCCGGGTGGTGCTGGGCTTCGCCCAGTGAGCGCAGCGAAGATCGCTTTTCTTTGGGGTGCACTCACTTGTGCGCAGCGCAAGTGAGTGCGCACCGAAAGACACGGTCCTGAGCCACCACCCGCCGGGTGGTGCTGGGCTTTGCCCAGTGAGCGCAGCGCAGAGCGCAGCACCCCACTGTCAACAATCTTGAACCACCCACCCCCACCTGTTGCAATGGCTTACCTCGGCTGACGCACTGCAGGGACAATAGCGGCTCGCGCGCGACCCCTCTGGTTTTTCGCCAGCCCCCGGGGCCGCAGCGCCCACCCTAGCCTGCCGCCATGCCGATCTCCCTGCGCTCCGTCTCTTTTGCCTCTTTGCGCCAGCACCGCTGGTTCCGCCCCGCCGTCCGCGCGCTGGCGGGTTTGATCGCCCTGTGGCTGGTCACCTGGCTCGCCATTCCGCCGCTGGTCAAGGGCCCGCTGGAGCGCATCGCGTCCGAGCAACTGGGGCGCACCGTGACGGTGGGCGGCATCGACTTTGAGCCCTGGAGCCTGGAATTCGCCCTGCGTGACGTGACCGTGGCGGGCGCCAACGGTGCGCCCCCACAGCTGACCATTGGCCGCATCTATGCCGATGGCGAGCTGCAATCCCTGCTGCGCTTGGCGCCCGTGGTGGATGCCTTCACCATCGAAAACCCGGTCCTGCGCATCACCCACCTGGGCGACGGCCGCTACGACGTGGACGACATCATTGCCAAGGTCACCGCGCCCAAGAGCGAGCCCGAGCCCGACACCGGCCCCGCGCGCCTGGCGCTGTACAACCTGGCGCTCACCGGCGGCAGCATCGACTTCATCGACAACACCGTCAGCGAGACCCACGAGGTGCGTGCGCTGGCGCTGAAAGTGCCGTTCATCAGCACCCTGCCCTCGCAGCGCGAGGTGAAGGTGGAGCCCCACCTGGCGTTCACACTGGACGGCAGCCGGTTTGACTCCTCCGCCGAGGGCACGCCGTTTGCACAGACCGGCAAAGCCGACGCGCAGATCCGGCTGGATGGACTGAACCTC